>Ga0180434_10002669_pt1 | contig 23448 bp, 18 predicted proteins | sample SS_ome_7_FD_132453 | JGI IMG/M metagenome (GOLD analysis project Ga0180434, IMG submission 132453) | Hypersaline lake sediment archaeal communities from the Salton Sea, California, USA - SS_1_D_2 metaG | ecosystem: Environmental > Aquatic > Non-marine Saline and Alkaline > Hypersaline >... | reverse complement strand
CGTGGTCATTCCGACCAACGAGCCCATGGTCCGCGCGGACAACCCCGACGTCGTCTACAAGACCGAGGAGGCCAAGTTGCGCGGGATCACGGGCGAACTCCTGCACTGCGAGAGCCGCGGGCAGCCCACCCTGGTCGGCACGCGCTCGATCGAGGTCTCGGAGAAACTGAGCCAGCGGATGGGCGCGGAGATGCTGCAGTTGTTCGCGCAACTGACGCTGCTCCACGACTACCTCGTCAACGCCAAGACCCTGCCCGACGCAGTGAGCGCGCCGCTGCGCGCGGTGCTCGACGACCGGCTGCGGACGGTCCGCCGCGAGCGCGAGCACCTGGAGCAGGCGCTCGCCCAGTTCCACGGCGACCCCATGCGCATGAAGCAGCCCGAGGAGCAGGTGCAGTTGGAGCGCCGCCTCAGCAAGGTGGGCGGCCTGGAGCAGACGCTGGGGGCGCTGGCCGAGAAACTGACCGGCGGCCAGGCGCTCTCGGGAGCCGAGATACGGCGCATGGCCGACGTGATCGCCTATCAGCGGTTGGAGGACGTGAAGCGCGCCCGCATCCCTGCGCTGCTGCAGGCGTGCGGCATCAACCCCGACCCGCAGGCCACCGAGAACGTGCAGGCGCTGGCCCGGCTCATCGGCCTGGACGGCGGCACCGGGCGCCTGGATCAACTGCTGGAGACGGGCATCCCGCACCAGGTCCTCAACGCCAAGTACCACGAGCAGGAAGCCCAGATCATCGCCAACGCCGGCCGCTCGGGCACCGTGACCATCGCCACCAACATGGCCGGGCGCGGCGTGGACATCCTGCTGGGCGGCAGCCCGCAGCGCGTCGCCGACGAACTGCTGGAAGGCCGGTCCGCTGACCCGGCCGAGGCCACGCCGGAGCAGCGCGAGGCCGCCCTGGCCGAGGCCAAGTCCCGCTGCGAGCAGGACCGCAAGCGCGTGCTCGAACTGGGCGGGCTGCACATCCTGGGCACCGAGCGCCACGAGAGCCGGCGCATTGACAACCAGTTGCGCGGCCGCTCGGGCCGGCAGGGGGACCCGGGGTCGTCGCGCTTCTACCTCTCGATGGAAGACGAGTTGATGCGGCTCTTCGGGCCGGAGCGCTTCGACTTCCTGCTCAACAAGTGGGACGAGTGCGAGCCCATCGAGGCGAAACTCATCACCCGCACCATCGAGAACGCCCAACGCAAGGTCGAGCAGCACCACTTCGGCATCCGCCAGCACCTGCTGCAGTACGACGACGTCAAGAACCTGCAGCGCGAGGTCATCTACGCCCAACGGCGCAAGGTGCTGCAGGGGGCCGATCTCAAGGAGAGCATTCTGGAGTCGCTGCGCGGCATCGTGGAGCAGCGCGTCACCGAGTTCGCCGGCAGCGAGATCGAGCCCGACCTCTACAACCTGGAGGCGCTCTACCAGGCGCTCTACGAGATCTTCCCCATCCACCTCTACCTCAAGCCCGAGGATCTGCAGGGCAAGCGGCACGACGAACTCCTGGGGCTCCTGCAGGCCACGATCACCCAGGCCTACAACGACCGCGAGCAGGACCTCGGCCCCGAGACCATGCGCGACATCGAGCGCATGATCACGCTCAACGTGATAGACACCAAGTGGGTGGACCACCTGGACGCGATGGACTTCCTCGAGGAGGGCATCGGCCTGCGCGGCTACGGGGGCACCGATCCCCTGGTGGCCTTCAAGAAAGAGGCGTTCGAGACCTGGCAGACCCTCCAGCGCGGCATGCAGGAGGAGATCGCGCGCCTCATGTTTCGCGTGCAACTGGTCCGCGAGGAGCAGCAGGAACGCAAGTCCCCGTTCCGCGAGATGTCCGCCCGCAGCGGCAAGGAAGAGGAGCCCGAGAAGCCCAGACCTTTCAAGAAGAAGTCGGGCAAGGTCGGCCGCAACGATCCCTGCCCCTGCGGCAGCGGCAAGAAGTACAAGCGGTGCTGCATGAACAAGGGGTAGCGGGCTCTGCCGTCGTGCTGAGCGAAGCGAAGCATCTCGTGACAGAACTCCGCCGAGATTCCTCACCGCGTTCGGAATGAGATCCCGGTTCACCCGTCAGTGGAGGTCTTGATGCAACCCAACGACATCCTCGAAGACGCTCGCCGACTCCTGGCCCGCGTGGCCGAACTGCGAGACCATCTTTGACCTCCCCAAACGCCAGGCGGAACTGAAGACCCTCGAAGATCAGAGCGCCGACCCCGCCCTCTGGAGCGACGCCGAGGAAGCCCAGCGTCTCATGGCCCAGATCGGCGCCCGCCGCCAGGCGCTCCAGCCCTGGGAGGAGATCCAGGCGCGCGCGGGCGACCTGGTGGCCCTGGCCGAACTGGCCGCCGAGGAGCAGGACGCCGAATCGGCGGCCGAGGCCGAGCGCGACCTCGCTGCGCTGCGCCGGCGCCTGGGCGAACTGGAGCACGAGGCGCTGCTCTCGGGCGAGTACGACGACCACGGCGCCTTCCTCTCGGTGAACGCCGGGGCCGGCGGCACCGAGGCCTGCGACTGGGTCGAGATGCTCATGCGCATGTACCTGCGCTGGGCGGAGCGGCGCGGCTACGAGGCCGACGTCATTGATCGCACCCCCGGCGAGTCGGCCGGCAGCCGCAGCATGACCGCCCGCATCGCAGGGCCCAACGCCTACGGCTACCTCAAGGCCGAGCGCGGCGTGCACCGCCTGGTCCGCATCTCCCCCTTCGACGCCGCCCACCGGCGCCACACCTCGTTCGCCTCGGTGGACGTCGCGCCCGAGGTGGACGAGAAGGACGGCGTGGACATCAACCCCGACGACCTCAAGGTCGAGACCTACCGCTCGTCGTCCGCCGGCGGGCAGCACGTCAACAAGACGGAGTCCGCGGTGCGGATCACGCACCTGCCCACGGGGATCACCGTCTCGTGCCAGAACGAGCGCTCCCAGCACAAGAACCGCGCCACCGCGCTGAAGGTCCTCGCCGCGCGCCTGCTCGAACGGCAGCGCCAGGAGCAGGAGCAGGAACTGGCCCGCCTGCGCGGCGAGAAGTCCAGCATCGAGTGGGGCAACCAGATCCGCTCCTACGTGCTGCAGCCCTACGTCATGGTCAAGGACCACCGCACCGAGCACGAGACCGGCAGCGCCGACCGCGTGCTGGAGGGCGAGATAGACGACTTCATCATCGCCGAACTCCAGCGCCAGGCGGGGGCCGCTTCCTAGGGGGCGCGGCGGCGCGCTACGGCAGGCGCGGGCGCCGGTCGAAGTGCACGAGGTGGCTGACGCACCGGCAGTCCGACGACCCGAAGCCGGGCACCGGCATCGTCGCGCCGGGCAGCGCGGCCACGCGCGCGTTGAGCCGGCACTCCTCGCGTCGCCGCGACGGCCGCACGATCACTTCGACGATGCGCCCCCGGCGCAGCAGGTAGTCCACGTGCCAGTGCAGGCGCTTGCGGCGCCGCCGGTGCCGCGCCACCCGCGCCCGCAACCCCCGCATGGCGCTGCCCGTGTAGACATACCAGCCCGCCGGGAACCCGACGACCCCGAGCCGCCCCACGCGCATCCGCAGCGGCCGGGAAAGGCGGATCAGCAGGTGGTACGCGCCCGAGTCGCCGGGTCCCGAGGGGGCTTCGCCGGGAGGGCGCATGAGAGCGGGGTGCCGCGTCAGGCGGCGTCCCAGGTGCGGCGCAGGTAGTCCAGGCCGTCGCGCAGGCCCGGCAGCCCGCGGTCGCCGCCAGCTTCGTAGGAGACCCAGCCGTCGAAGCCGGCCGCCTTGAGCAGGCCGAAGATCGCCGGGAAGTCCACCACGCCCTCGCCGGCCACGGAGTGCTCGAGGTCCGCGCGGCGGTCGCTGGCGTGCACGTGCACGACGCGGTCGGCGACGATCCGCGCCAGGTCCACGGCCGTGTCGCCGGCGAGCATGGGGTTCGAGGTGTCCAGGTTCACCTTCAGGTCCGGGCTGGCGACGGCTTCGAGGACGGCCGTGAAGTCGGCGATGGCGGTGCCGAACCGGGGGTGGTCCTCGAGCGCCAGCCAGACGCCGCGCTCGCGGGCGTAGGGGAGGGCCTCGCGCAGCGCGGCCACCACGTTCTCGAGTATCGCGTCGCGCGGCATGTCGCGCGGCGGCCACCCCGCCGTGACCCGCACCTGCGGCGCGCCGACGAGCAGGGCGATGTCCACGCCGCGATGCAGCCGGGCGACTTGGGCCCGCCGCTCCGCTGCATCGGGCGAAGAGAGTTCGTGGTCGTCGGTGAACATGGAGATGGCCAGGCCGCGGTCGTCGAGCAGGCAGCGGACCTGCAGCAGATGGTCGTCGCGCCAGTCGTCGAAGAAACGGTGGTAGAGTTCGATGCCGTCGAGGCTCAGGCCGCGGGCCATCTCGACCCACTCCTCGAAGGGCGGCTCCGGGCGGCCGTTCATGAGCCCGGGGAAGCAGATGGGTATGGCGCTGAGTTTCACTTAGCGGTCCCACTCCTCGGGGTAGGGGAAGGACATCACGTCCACGCCCGGCGGCACGACCCCCCGCCCCAGCCCCTGCCGCTCGGCCTCTAACTGCGCCGCCAGGCGGTGGCGCGCCTCGACGAAGATGTCGCGCATGTCGGCGGCGCTCCAGGTCAGGTCCTCCAGCGACTTGCCTTTCATCTGCTCCATGAAGCCGCTGAACCCGCCGACCCCCTCCAGGTCCTTGCCGTAGATGTGCAGCGAGTCCGACTTGTCGCAGTACCGCCCCACCCGCACCTCCACGCCCCGGCGCTCGGAGATCTCCTGCGCCAGCAGCCGCTGCAGGTCGGTGAGCGCGAACACGTTCATGAACCAGGCCTTGTACCCGTCGCGCGAGCGCCAGTCGGTGTTGACGTTGAGGGTCCAGGCGCCGTCGCCCGCCGGCAGCAGCCGCAGGTGCACGCGCTGCAGGCAGGGCGGGTCAATGATGCGCGGATCCACGGAGGGGATCCACGTCGTCATCTGGAAGCGCCGCCGGTAGAGGTCCGGGACCTCGGCCATCTGCGAGAGCACGGTCTCGATCTGATCCACCTTGTTGCCGTCGCCCACGTCGTAGGCGCGCAGCCGCTCGTGATAGGTGTAGTTCCACTTCTCGCCGAAGCGGCTGATCCAGTGGTCGTGCACCCCCGCCACCACCTCGAGGCGGTAGATCTCCAGTTCCTCCAGCCCCGCGGGGATGGCCTTCTTGTGCAGCCGCGGCTCGGCCAGCGGCTCCTCGACGGTGATGAGGGCGGTGGCGTCCTTGCTCTCGAGGTCCCCGCTGCGGTCGAAGGAGGTCGGCGTGCTGCACCCGCGCTCGTAGAGCGCGACCATGGCGTTCTGCCACGCTTCGGGCACGGTCCGGCCCGTCACGTAGATGACAGGTTGGCTTCCTGGCTGCATGAGTTCGTATCGTCTCCGTGGTGTCGCGCGCCGGGCATGCCAGCGGGCCGATGGGGCTAGCGCACCAGGCAGCCGGCCTCGTCCAACTCGCGGCGCAGCGACGTGGGCCCCGACAGCAACTCGGCGGCCCGCTTCAGCATGGGCTCGGGCACGCTCAGTTGCTGGGCCCTCATGCCGGCCTCCTGGATGGCGTCCATCCAGATTCGGTCCAGGGCCTCATCGTCCGACGTGTGCCGCGTCTCGTAGAAGACGCTCTGGATGCCCGCGCTGGCGAGCAACTTGGCGCACGTGTAACACGGCGAGAGCGTCGTGTAGATGGTGGCCCCGGCGACGGACACGCCGTGGCGGCTGGCGTGGGCGATGGCGTTGGCCTCGGCGTGCGAGGCCCGGCACGTGTCGTAGGCGCCCGATCCGTCTCCGCGCAGCCGGCTCTTCATGCAGTAGCCGACGTCAATGCAGTGCGGCGCGCCGGGCGGCGATCCGTTGTAGCCCGTGGCCAGCACGTGCCGGTCCTTCACGATCACGGCCCCTACCGGCCTGGCAATGCAGGTAGACCGCAGGGCGGCCAGCTTGGCCAGCAGCATGAAGTACTCGTCCCAGGTGGGGCGTATCTGTTCCATCCCTTGCCGATCCTCCGCGTCCAACGGCCCTCTGGACTTCGAGCAAGCGGCCCGCCGCGCCTGCCGCTATTTGAAGATCCGCACCCGCCGCCGGGGCTCCGTTCCCACGCTCTCCGAGGAGAGGTCGTACTTCTCGGCGAGTTGGTGCTGCAGGCGGCGGACGTAGGCGTTCTGAGGCGACAACTCCACCGGCCGCGAGGTCGCCAACGTCTCCTCGATGGCCTGGCGCGTCTCGCGCAGCGCGGCCTGCTCCAGGCTCGAGTGCCTGTTACGCGACATCTCCCGCAGCGCGCTCAGAATCTGCATCTGCGTGTTGCCGCGCACGATGTAGACCGGGATGCCGTGCGCCGTCGCCTCCTTGAGTTTCAGCGCGTCGCGCCGCTGGTGCGCCTTGAGGGCGATGACGGCGTCCGCCTCCTCCCAGGACCTGACGATCTGCGCGCTCAGCCCCAGGTCGCGCAGCGCGCGCTCGATCTTGCCCCGGTTCACGCCGTAGGGGAAGACCCGCAGCGGCTGGGGCGGCCCGGCCCCCCGCGGCGTGAAGACGCGCTCGGGGCCGAGTTCCATCTCCTCCAGCAGGTCCTCCGGGCCGCGCGGCGGCGGAACGATCTCGACGCCGCCCTCGGCCGTGCGGGTGCGGATCTCGGGCTGCGGGGCGCCACCCCGCAGGAGATGGTCTACCGCGTCGGCCACGTCATGGTGGATCGCCAGGCGATCTATCTCGGTGATCTCGATGAGCGAGTCGAAGGTGGGCGGCGCCTTGCGCTCCAGCACCGTCTTCTGGGTGCCGCGATAGCGCGCCTCCTCGTCGCTCAGCGTCACGGCCTGGATCCCGCCCACCAGGTCCTCCAGGGTAGGGTTCATGAGCAGGTTCTCGAGCGTGTTACCGTGCGCCGTGGCGATCAACTGGACGCCGCGCTCCGCGATGGTGCGCGCCGCCACGGCCTCCGCCTCGGTGCCGATCTCGTCTATCACGATCACCTCGGGCATGTGGTTCTCGACGGCCTCGATCATCACGCGGTGCTGCAGTTCGGGCCGCGGCACCTGCATCCGCCGCGCCCGGCCGATGCCGGGGTGGGGGATGTCGCCGTCACCGGCGATCTCGTTGGAGGTATCCACGACGACTACCCGCTTGTGTAGGTCGTCGGCCAGCACCCGCGCCACCTCGCGCAGTTTCGTCGTCTTGCCGATGCCGGGGCGGCCCAGGAGCAGGATGCTCTTCCCCTGCTCGACGATGTCGCGGATGATGTCTATCGTGCCGTACACCGACCGCCCCACCCGAAGCGTGAGGCCGACCACCTTGCCTGCGCGGTTGCGGATCGCCGAGATGCGGTGGAGCGTGCGCTCGATTCCCGCCCGGTTGTCGTCGCCGAATCGGCCCACGCGATGGACGACGTAGTCCAGATCGTCCTCCCCGACCGGGTCCTCGGCGAGCGCGGCCACCCGGCCCGGGTAGCGCGCCTCGGGCTGCCGGCCCAGGTCGAGCACCACCTCCAGCAGCAGGTCTAGGTCGGGCTGCGCGGTGAGCCGCTCCCGCAGGTGCGGCGGCAGTACATCGAGCAGCAGGTCGAGGTTGTCCGTGATCTCCTGGCTGGCCATCGTGTTGGCGACTCGCGGCACGGCGCCGCCCCGTGGGCGGAGTCTTCGCCGACGAGCGAGGCCCTCCCTGCCCTGGAACGGAGGATGGAGGCGACGCCGCGGGACCGCATGGGCCGGCCGCCGGTGGCGCGCGCAGCGGGTGGCGCGGAAGGGGACGGCGTCTGCCGGCTCGTGCCCGCCCTCCCGGCGAGCAGCGGCCTACGCCGGCTGGGGCTTGGGCTTGGGCTCGGCTGCGGAGCCGCCCAGTTCGTCGCTGGACTTGATCTGCTCGATCTTCTCCTCGAGATCGAGTGCTTCTTCCTTCGACGGCGGCGGGTCGTCGGGCCCGGGGCGGATGGCGCGCTCCTCTTCCGTCATCACGGCGCGGAAGTCGGCGCGCTCCAGCGTCTCCTTCGCCAGGAGCAGTGCGACGATCTTCTGCAGGGTCTCCCGGTGCTCGGTGAGCAGCGCCTTGGCGCGCTCGTAGCACTGGTCTATGATCGCCCGCACCTCGCGGTCAATGGCGTTGGCCACGTCGTCGCTGTACTGGTGGTCCTCCACCAGGTCGCGCCCCAGGAACGGCATCCCGTGCTTGCGCGCGAAGTTGAGCGGCCCGATCTCCTCGGCCATGCCGAACTCGGTGACCATGCGCCGGGCGACCTCGGTGGACCGCTCCAGGTCGTTGGTGGCCCCGGTGGTGGACTCGTTGAAGAATAACTGCTCGGCCACCCGGCCTCCCATGAGCACCGTGATGTCGTCGAGCAGTTCGGCCTGGCTCGTGATGTACTTGTCCTCCAGGGGCAACTGCATCGTGTACCCCAGCGCCATTCCACGGGGCAGGATCGACGTCTTGTGCAGCGGGTCGGCCTTGGGGCACAGTTCCGCCAGCAACGCGTGCCCCGCCTCGTGGTGCGCCAGGATCTGCTTCTCGTCCTCTGAGATCAACCGGCTCTTCCGCTCCGGCCCCGCCACCACCCGGTCCACCGAGGCCTCGAAGTCGGACATCTGGATCCGCTGGTTCTCGTGGCGCGCCGCCAGCAGCGCCGCCTCGTTCACCATGTTGGCCAGGTCGGCGCCCGAGAAGCCCGGCGTCCGCCGCGCCAGCACCTCCAGGTCCACGTCGTCCGCCAGCGGCTTCCCCTTCACGTGCACCTGCAAGATGGCCTTGCGGCCCGCGAGGTCGGGGTTGTCTACAACGATCCGCCGGTCGAATCTCCCCGGCCGCAGCAGCGCCGGGTCCAGCACGTCCGGCCGGTTGGTGGCCGAGATGAGAATCACGCCGGCGTTCGGGTCGAAGCCGTCCATCTCGACCAGCAGTTGGTTCAGCGTCTGCTCGCGCTCGTCGTGGCCGCCGCCCAGGCCCGCGAAGCGCTGGCGCCCCACGGCGTCTATCTCGTCAATGAACACGATGCAGGGGCGGTTCGCCTTCGCCTGCTCGAACAGATCGCGCACCCGCGACGCCCCCACCCCCACGAACATCTCCACGAAATCCGATCCGCTGATGTGGAAGAACGGCACCCCCGCCTCGCCGGCCACCGCCCGCGCCAGCAGCGTCTTGCCGCAGCCCGGCGGGCCCAGCAGCAGCACGCCCTTGGGGATGCGCGCCCCCAGGCTCTGGTAGCGCTTGGCGTTCTTCAGGAAGTCCACGACCTCCATCAATTCCTCTTTGGCCTCGTCCACGCCGGCCACGTCATCGAAGGTCACCTTGGGCATCCCCTCGGTGGTGCGCTTGGCGCGGCTCCGCCCGAACGAGAGCGCCTGGCTCCCCCCGCTCTGGGCCTGGCGCATGATGAAGATCCAGAACCCGACCAGCAGCGCACCCATCAGCAGGAACGAGATGAGCGTGCCCGTCCACATCTCCGAGACGCCCGGCTGCTTCCCGCTGAACTGCACCCCGTTCGCGCTCAGCGCCTCGAGGAACATGTCCTGCGAGTCGCCCGGCGGCAGCGTCACGACGTATTCCTGCTGCTCTTCGGGGCCCTGGGCCTTGAGCCGGCCGCGAATCTGGTTCTTGCTCACCTCGGCCGTTTCCACCCGACCCGCTTCCACCAACTCGAGAAACCGCCCGGCTGGCAGATCGGTGCGGGCCGGCTTGCCCGCGGTCGTCTTGACCCAGAAGAGCACCCCGACCCCGATCACGATCAGCCATGCCAGCACGCGGAAGACTCGACTCACAACCAACCTCCTGAACGCGGCCTCATCGCCGCGACATGGGGTCTATTCCCCATTTCACTTCCTGCGACACACGCCCCGCCCGCCGATTATAGCACAACAGATAGACGTCTCACGACCCCCAAACGTCTTACCGGCAGGCCATGCCGCTTGCATCTCTTGACGCTGCGGCCGAACATGCGTGCCTGGGACCCGCTCCTGCGCCTCGGGACGTCACTGCGCCGCCCGCGCCCGAAACCACGCCACGGTCTCACGCAGGCCCTCCTCCAGCGAGGTCTGCGGCTCCCAGCCCAGCGTTTGCCGGGCCCGTGCCGCATCCAGCGCGCTGCGGCGCACGTCGCCCGCCTTTCCCTCGGCGTACAGCGCGGGCTGCGTGAAGCCGATGATCTGCGCCAGCGTCCGATAGATGTCATTGACGGAGGCGCCGATGCCCGTCCCCACATTGACCGGCTCCGGCGTCTCGCGTTCGCCCGCCAGCAGATTCGCCCTCACCACGTCGCCCACGTACACGAAATCGCGCACCTGCTCCCCGTCGCCGTAGATCGTCGGCGTCCTGCCCGCCAGCATGGCGCTGGCGAAGATCGCCACCACGCCCGCCTCGCCGTGCGGGTCCTGGCGCGGGCCATAGACGTTGGCATAGCGCAGCGCCGCGACGTCCAGCCCCCGCGTCTCGCGGTAGAAGCGCAGGTAGTGCTCCGCCGTGTGCTTGTCTATCCCGTAGGGCGACAGCGGGCGAACCGGATGGCTCTCGTCCGCGGGCATCGTCTCCAGTTCGCCGTAGATCGCCCCGCCCGTCGAGGCGAAGACCACCTTCCGCACCCCCGCCCGCGCGCACTGCTCCAGCACGTTGATCGTGCCGAGCACGTTGATGCCCACGTCGAGCCGGGGGTCCGCGACCGCCTTGCGCACGTCGATCTGCGCCGCGTGATGACTCACGAGGTCAGGCTTCTCGGCGGCAAACACGGCCTCCAGCCTTGCGTCGCAGATGTCCACCCGGTGAAAGCCGGCGCGCGGGTCCACCTGCTCGCGCCGGCCGGAGGAGAGGTCGTCCACGACCGCCACCTCGTGACCGGCCGCAAGGTAGGCGTCCACCAGGTGCGACCCGATGAACCCCGCGCCGCCCGTCACCAGGACTTTCACTCGGGCCTCCTGCCGGGGCCGCGGCCCTCCAGGTGCAGCAGCACCAGCACCGACCCGCCCACGATCCCCGCGTCGTCGCCCAACTGCGCCGGCACGATCTCCGCCGTCTCGGCCGGCACCATCTTCGCTCGCGTCCGCACCACCTGCCGCGCGGGCTCCAGCAGCAGGTCCCCCGCCGCGGCAATACCCCCGCCCACGATCACCACCTCGGGGTTGTACAACTGGATCAGGTTGCTCAGCCCCACTCCCACGATCGTTCCCGTCTCGTCCAGCACCTCGCGCGCCACCGCGTCGCCCTCGCCGGCGGCCTGCGCGATGAGCGCTGGCGTGATCTGCGACAGGTCGCAGCCGCTGCGCTCGGCGATGAGGCTGGGCCGGCCGTCCTGCAGTTTCCACACCGCGCGGCGGATGATCGCATCCCGTCCGGCCATCGCCTCCCAGCAACCCCGGCTGCCGCACGTGCATTCGGGGCCGTTCATGTCCACGATGTGGTGCCCGACCTCCGAGAACCCCTCCGACGAGCCGAGCCGGATCTCGCCGTCGCTGATGACGCCCCCCCCGATCCCGGTGCCCAGGGTGATCATCACCACGTGCCGCTTGCCGCGTCCCGCGCCGAAGCGATGCTCGCCCAGCGTGGCCGTCTTCACGTCATTGAGCATGTACGTCGCGAGCCCGAAGCGCCGCTCAATGGCCGGCGTGATCTCGACGTTCACCCATCCCGCGAAGTTGGGACTGAAGATGCAGACGCCTTTGGCCGAATCGTGACGTCCCGCGACCCCCATCCCGATCCCCGCCACTTCCTCCGCGCGCGCGCCGCCTTTCTCCATCGCCTCCGAGACGACGTGGGCCACCTGCTCCAGCGTCGCCGCCGGCCCCTCCATGGCCCGCGCCTCGGCCCGCGCGTCCGCCAGCACGTGCCCCTCGCGATCCAGTAGCCCGGCGCGCACGTTCGTCCCGCCGATGTCCACCCCCACGATCCACCGGCCCTTTGGATTCGGCGCGATGCGCTCCATGGGTCGCCCTTTCCGCCCGGAGTGATGCCGGCACTTGCTTCGACGCGCTCCGCCGCCAACCTGCCTGCGCGTCGGCCGCCGAGGGACCGCCCCGGACTCGTCAACTCCTTCGTTCTGAAGGCAGACGGCTGGCGACCGTCGAAGTCGCTCGCGCGGCAGCACCCACGGAGGCAAGCCCATGGCGCGGCCCACAGCGGCGCGACTCACCGTCGAGAACCTGACCGGCGTGGTGGTCGACAGCTGGCCCATCACCTCGGGCGTGCCCTTCCCGGCGGGCGCGCTGCACAAGGACGGCAGCCTGCGCCTCACCCGCGGCCGCACGGCGTTGCCGCTGCAGTGGGAGCCGCTCGCCCTGTGGCCCGACGGCAGCGTCAAGTGGGCGCTGCTGGACTTCCAGACCGGCGTTGCCAAGGGTAAGAGCGCCCGGCTCATCCTGAGCAGGGGGCGTTCGCCCTCGCCGCCGGAGCGGGTGAGCGTGACCAAGCGCAACGGCGAGTGCATCATCAAAACCGGCCCGCTGCGCATCGTGCTGTCGGAGCGCGACTTCCGGCTCTTCGACCAGGTGGCGGTCCGCGACGATGCCGGACGTTACCAGATGGTCGCGGCTGCCTCCAGACGTTCCGCCGGTCTTCTCGTGCGCGACGGTCGGGGTGTGTCGCACCTCGCCGCGCACAGGCCGGTGCGCATCACCTGTGAGCGCCGCGGTCCGCTCCGCGCCACGGTGGCCGTCCGAGGGGATCATGTCAGCCGATCGGGCGGGCGATGCTTCTCCTTCGTGCTGCGCATACACGCCTACGCGGGCTGCGACTTCGTGAAGGTGGACCACCTGATCGTCAATGACAATCCCACCGGCATCTTCACCCACTTCGACGAGGTCGCCCTGGAACTCGAACTGGCCGGCGAGGTGCGTGCCGCCCGCGTGGGCGGCGAAGGGCCGGTCAAGACGGATGCCTGGCGGCTGCTCCAGGTGGATCACGACCACTACCGGTTGCGCAACCGCAAGCGCGCACGCGCGCCCGGCTGGATGTCGGCCCGCTCCCAGGCGGGCTGTATCACGGCTGCGGTGAGGGACTTCTGGCAGCAGTGGCCCAAGAGCCTCGAGATGGACGGCAACCTGATGCGTCTCGGCCTATGCCCCACCCTGGCGCCGGGTCAGTATGACGGCCTGGAGCCGATCGAGAAGTGGTACTACCTCTTCAAGGGACGGCACTACCGCTTCCGCAGCGGCGTGGCCAAGAGCCACGAGGTATGGTTCCGCTTCTCCCTGCAGCCGGACGCTGGGGCGGCCTTCAATGCCATGGTCCAGACGCCCCTGATCGCCGCCGCCGACCCGCGGTGGGCGGCGGGTTCCGGCGCCTGGGGCGATCTCGCGCCGGCGGACGAGCGCGGGACGGCGGAGTACGACCGCCTCGCGCGCAGCCACTTCGAGGGCCTGCTCCGCACCGAGGAGGTGCAGGGCCACTACGGGCTGCTCAACTGGGGCGACTGGTTCGGGGAGCGGCGCTACAACTGGGGCAACAACGAGTACGACACCGGCCACATCGTGTTCCTGCAGTTCGCGCGCACCGGCGATGCGCGCTACTTCCACGCCGGTCGCCGTTTCGCCAGGCACATGGCGGACGTGGATGTCGTCCACGCCTTCAATGCCGACTCCCGGCGCGAGGACGAGCGGATCCGGCCGTACGACCTGCCGGTCCAGGTGGGCGCCGTCAACCTCCACTCGCTGGGCCACGTGGGGGGATACTACCCCGACAGTTGGGCCAGACGGCGCTGGCCGGGAGCGACCTGCCAGACCGACCTGCGCAACCACGGGCACCTGTGGAATGAGGGCATGCTGGAGAACTACTACCTCACCGGAGATCGGTGGGCCCGCGAGGTGGCCCTGCAGGTGGCCGACAACCTGGCGGCCCAGTGCAAGGTCCCCGGCTGGACGTTCTGGTTCGGCGTGGACCCCCACTGCGGGCGCACGGGCGGCTGGCCGATCACGGTGCTGTGCGCCGCATACGGCGCCACCGGAAAACGGAAGTATCTGCAGGCGGCCAAGCACATCGTCGAACTCGCCCTGGCGGATCAGGACCCCAACTGCGGGGGCTGGCTCTACTCGCTCTACGGAAGCCACTGCGGCTGCCGCCGGTCCCATGTCGGCATGGCCACGTTCATCACCGGCATCCTGCTCGATGGCATGGTGCTGTATCATCAGGCGACCGGCGACGAGCGCGTGGCGGAGAGCATCGTCCGCGCGGTGGACTTCGTGCTCTCCGACACCTGGATGGAGCGGACTGCCGAGTTCCGGTACGCGTCGTGCCCCGCCACGCCGCCGCAGCCGGCCAACACGCTCATGCTGCGGGCGCTGGGCTACGCGAAGCGGCTGACCGCCGACCCGAGGTATGCCGCCGCACTGCGGCGGGCGTGGAGGCGCCTGCTAGATACCACGCGCGGCGACCCCAGGATGCGGCGGGCGCCGCAGCCCGGGCCGGCGTACGGCGCCCTCTACAGCCTGGCGCATCGCGAGGCGCCCCGAGTGCTCTGCGACCTCTAGCGGGGCACGCTGCAACACGGTTGCCAAGACCCGGTCGTCTGTGCTATAGTTCCCCCAACTACATACCGCCAATGGTTGCGACGGGGAAGAGTACGCCGGACCCGTCCCGACAGAGAAGGGCCGTCACCGGCTGAGAGCGGCCCCAGGAGACGACCGGCCGAAGTTCGCCCCCGAACCGCAGGGTGAACGGTTGGGCTGCCGCCCGACCCAGTAGCCCGAGCCGGAATCCCGCCGTTACCGGGAGATGAGTGCCCCGATGCCGTCGGCTTCGGGGAACGAGGGTGGTACCACGGAGGCCCGGAACTTCGTCCCGCAAGTTCCGGGCCGGTTTCGTTTAGGAGGCGCGCCATGGCGAGAAAGCAAACCAAGCGCCCGCCCGAGTTCGCACGACTTCTGAAGATGAAGGAGCCGTCCCTCCAACGGCTCTACTTGGTGGCGCTGATCACCAAGTATCTTCCCGGGCCGGTTCGCCCCATCGTCGTGGGGGGCCTCGCCGTGGAGTTCTACACAGGCGGCGCCTACACCACAGGGGACATTGATCTGCTCTACCCTGATCGCAGGGCGCTGGACGTACTCCTGGGGTCGTGGGGTTTCGTGCGCCAGGGCCGCCTGTGGTCACTGCCCGAGGCGGGGCTGTGGGTGGAGGCACCCGGCGAAGCGCTGGGGCCGGATGAGGACCCGTCGCGCGTGGTTCGCGTGAGGACCGGCCGGCTGAGCGCCGAGATGATCGGCCCGGAAGACCTGGTGATCGACCGGCTCAACGCTTACGTCCACTGGAAATCTGAAGAGGACGGCCTCTGGGCCGAGCGCATGATGGCGGAGCACGAGGATGCGATTGACTGGGCTTACCTGCGCCGCCGCGCCGGAAAGGAGGGCACGGCGCAGGCCCTCGCAAGGCTGCGCCGCCGCCTGAGGAGCGCCAGATGAGGACCATGGATGCCGAGAGCTACCTGGCCCGCCGCCGGAAGTGGCAGGCCGTGCCGCTTCCGCCCCGGCGCGAGCGGCTGCGCCGCCGTCCGCGCACGCCCCAGAGCCGCCGCGTCATCGCCGCCATCGTGCACCAGCGCCTGGAGGCGTGGCGCCGCTCCGGCCTCCTGCGCCGGGTCGGTCCCCGCGAATACGTGATCCGGCTCGACCGGATTCCTCACGGATAGGAGAGCCCTCCATGCTCGATCGCGTCAACGAAATCGAATCCCGCGCCCTGGCCGACATCGCCGCCGCCGACTCGCTCCAGGGTCTGGAGCAGGTTCGCGTCGCGCTGCTGGGCCGCAAGGGCCAACTCACCGCCCTGCTGCGCTCGCTGGGCGACCTCCCCGCCGACCAGCGCCCCGCCGCCGGCCAGCGCGTCAACGCTGTGCGTGCGGGTCTCGAGCAGGCCATCGCCTCCCGCCGCACCGAGCTCGAGGCCGCGGCTCAGCAGGCCCGCCTGCAGCAGGAGGCGCTCGACGTTACGCTGCCCGGCCGCCTGCGGCGCATCGGCACGCGCCACCCGATCACCCAGGTCCTCGACGAGATCAAGGCCATCTTCGTGGGCATGGGGTTCGAGGTGGTCGAGGGCCCGGAGGTGGAGTTGTACCACTACAACTTCGAGGCCCTCAACTATCCGCAGGACCACCCCGCCATGGACGAGCAGGACTCGTTCTACGTGACGGACGACATCCTGCTCCGCACCCAGACCTCGCCCGTGCAGGTGCGCGTCATGGAGCAGCGCGACCCGCCCCTGCGCATCATCGCTCCCGGCCGCACCTACCGCCGCGAGGCCGTCTCGGTGCGGCTCTCGCACACCTTCCACCAACTGGAGGGCTACGAGGTGGGGGAGGGAGTCACCTTCGCCGACCTCAAGGGCACCTTGGCCATGTTCGTGCGGGAATACTTCGGGGCCGACACGGCGCTGCGGTTCCGTCCCGACTTCTTCCCCTTCACCGAGCCCAGCGCGGACGTCTCCATCACCTGCGGCCTCTGCCAGGGCGAGGGCTGCGCCGTCTGCAAGCACTCCGGCTGGCTCGAGATCGCGGGCTGCGGGCTCATCCACGAGAACGTGCTGCGCACCTGCGGCTACGATCCCGAGCAGGTCAGCGGCTGGGCCTTCGGCTTCGGCATTGATCGCATCGCCATGCGGCGCTTCGGCGTGGACGATATCCGCATGTTCTGGGACAACGACACGCGCTTTCTGCGCCAATTCTAGATAGTTAGTAGTGAGCAGGAGGGTGGACGCATCTCGCGCCGCCCTCGCGGGAACTGATCGGAGAGAACCATGCTCATACCCTACGAATGGCTGAAAGAATACGTCGAGGTGGACCTGCCGCCCGCCCAACTGGGCGATGCCCTCACCATGATGGGCCTGGAGGTCGAGGCCATCCAGGACTCCCAGGGCGAGCCCGTCTTCGACATCAGCGTCACGCCCAACCGCGGCGACGCGCTCTCCGTAGTGGGCGTCGCGCGCGAGGCGGCGGCTGTGCTCGACCTGCCCCTCAAGCAGCGCCCCATCGCGCTCGCCGAGGCCGATCTGCCCGTCGAGACCCTGGCCCGCGTCGAGATCGTCGAGCCCGACCTCTGCCCCCGCTACTCCGCCCGCGTCGTCACGGGCACGAGCGTCGGCGTCTCTCCCCCGTGGGCGCAGAAGCGGCTCCTCCAGTGCGGCATGCGCCCCATCAACACCATCGTGGACGCCACCAACCTGGTGATGATGGAACTCGGCCAGCCGCTCCACGCCTTCGATTACGATCTCATCAAGCCCGACGCCGAAGGGCTGCCGCACATCATCGTGCGCCTGGCCGAACCCGGCGAATACCTCATGACGCTGGACGGCGCCGAGCGCCGCCTCGCCGATTCCATGCTCGTCATCGCCGACCCCGAGCGCGCCGTCGCATTGGCGGGCGTCATGGGCGGCGCCAACTCCGAGGTCAACAACGAGACCACCCGCGTTCTGCTCGAATCCGCCCACTTCGACCGCATCTCCGTCCGCCGCACGGCCAAGGCCCTGGGCCTGCCCTCCGAGGCCGCCTACCGCTTCGAGCGCATCGTGGACCCCGGCGGCACCGTCCGCGCCCTCGACCGCGTGGCCGAGATGATCGTCGAGTTCTCCGGCGGCCAGGTCGCCTGCGGCGTCCTCGACGAGAACCCCAAGCCCACGCTGCCAGTCACCATCGAACTCCGCCCGGCCCGCGCCAACGCGCTCCTGGGCACCGACCTCCCGCCCGCCGAGATGGCCGGTCTGCTCCGCCGCCTGCAGTTGGAGGTGGAGGACGGCGATCCCCTCGTCGTCACCGTGCCGACCTTCCGTCCGGACCTGCAGACGGAGATAGACCTCGTCGAGGAGGTCGCCCGCGTTCACGGCTACGACAACATCCCCACCACGCTGGCCCACATGCCGACCATGCGCGGCCGCCAGAGCGCCCAGTTGGAGATCGAGGAGCGGGCCCGCCGCACCCTTCAGGCCTGCGGCCTCTGCGAGGCGATGACGTACTCGCTGGAGGACGCCGGCGTCCACGACCGCCTCAACCTGCCGGCCGACGACCCGCTGCGCCGCGCCGTCGTCGTCAAGAACCCCAAGAGCGACGACTTCACCCAACTGCGCACGACGATGCTCTCCGGCATGGTGCAGATCCTCGCCACCAACGCGCGTCGAGGTGTCGCCGACGTCCACGCCTTCGAGATCGCCCGCGTCTATCTCCCGGTCGAGCCGGACGCGCTCCCCCGCGAGCGCCGCACCGTCGGCGTCGCCGTGATGGGCGCGAACTGGACCAGCGCCTGGAACCTGGACGGCCGGGCCGCGGCGTCCGACTTCTTCACCCTCAAGGGCGTCGCCCAGGCCCTGGCCGACGAGTTCGCGCCCGGCTGCGCTCTCGACTTCGAACCCATCGAGCATCCGGCCTTTCAGCCCGGCCGCGCCGCCGCCGCCGGCCTTGGCCAGGCCCGCGTCGCGCTGCTGGGCGAGGTGGCCCAGGCCGTCGCCGCCCACTACGACCTGGGCGAGCGCGCCTTCGTCATGGAACTCGACCTCGAAGCCTTGTCCGCTGCCGGCGCCGAGGGCCGCCAGGCCCGGCCCATCTCGCGCTTCCCGGCGTTGCGCCGCGACCTCGCCCTCGTCGTCGCCGACGACACGCCCGCCGAGCGCATCGCCGCCCTCATCCGCGACGCCGGCGGCGACCTGCTCGAGGACCTGGCCCTCTTCGACGTCTACCGCGGCAAGCAGGTGGAGGAAGGCCGCAAGAGCCTGGCCTACGCCCTCGCCTTCCGCCGCATGGAACGCACCCTGACCGACGACGAAGCCGACGCCGCGGTCGCGGCCATCGTGGATCGCCTGCGCGGGGAACTCGACGCCCACCTGCGCTAGCCCGGCCGTCATTCCAAGCCCTTCGCCTGTCACTCTGAGCGCAGCGAAGAGTCCCGGAATCCGCGGCTGTGTAGCGCGGGCGTTCCCACGCCCGCCGCTTCCCCCCCGGTGGGCGCGACCGCCTGGGGATGCCGCTCGGCGGGGCCGCCCATCTGCAGGACTTGTGGCCCTGCGACCGGAACTCTCCGCTCCGGGTGGGCCAATGGTTGACCGCGATCGAATGCTGGATCGCCTCCTCGCGCTGATCCGCGCGGGCAGCCCCTCGCGCCGCGAAGGCGAGATGGCGGCACTCGTGCGCGAGGAACTCGCGTCGCTCGGCCTGCGCGCTGAGTCCGACCGCGCCCACGAGCACTTCGGCGGCGAGACCGGCAACCTCATCTGCCGCGTCCCCGGCGCCGACGATCTGCCGCCCATCATGCTCAACGCCCACCTCGACACCGTCGAGCCCGGCCAGGGCATCGAGCCCCGGGTTGCCGACGGAGTGCTGCGCGCAGGGGGCGACACCGTGCTGGGTGCCGACGACAAGGCCGGCGTCACCGCCATCCTGGAGGCGCTCCACGTCCTGCGCGAGCGGGGCCTGCGCCATCCCCCGCTGGAGATCGTCTTCACGGTGGCCGAGGAGGCCGGCCTGCTCGGGGCGCGCCATCTCGACTACTCCGCCCTCGCCGCCCGCGTCGCCTTCTCGCTCGACTCGTCCGGCCCGGTGGGCGGCATCGTCGTGCGCGCGCCCGGCGAGGAGAAGATTACCGCCACCATCCACGGCCGCGCGGCCCACGCCGGCGTCGCCCCCGAGGAGGGCGTCAACGCCATCGCCATCGCCTCCAGGGCGATAGCCGAGATGCGCCTGGGGCGCATTGACGACGAGACCACGGCCAACGTCGGCACCATTCACGGCGGCGCCGCCATCAACATCGTGCCCGACCGCGTGGTGGCCGAGGGCGAGGCCCGCAGCCACGACCCCGGCAAACTGCGCGCCCAGGTGGATCACATGGTCGAGCGCTTCCGCGCCCAGGCGCAGGCTGCGGGGGGCCGGGCAGAGATCGCCGTCGAGCCCCTCTACCAGCGCTTCGCCCTGGGCGACGACGACCTGCCCGTGGCCATCGCGCGCCTGGCGGCGCAGGAACTGGGCCTGCCCGTCGCGCTCAAGAGCAGCGGCGGCGGCAGCGACGCCAACATCTTCAACGCCCACGGCATCGCCACGGTAGTGCTTGCCGTCGGCTGCGAGCAGATGCACACCACGGAGGAGACGTTGCCCCTCGACGAACTGGAGCGCCTGGGCGAGTGGACGCTGCGGCTCATCACCCGTGCCGCCGAGGTCATGGCGCCGCAATGAGACCCTCCAGCGATTTCGATCCCAAGGTGGATTACTACGAGATTCTCCAGGTGCATCCCAAGGCGCACCCCGAGATCATCAAACGCGCCTACCGCACCATCGTGCGCGAACTCCAGGGCCATCCCGACCTCGGCGGCTCCCACCAGCAGGCGGTCCTCATCAACAAGGCGTACGAGATTCTGAGCGACCCCGAGACCCGCGCCGAGTACGACCAGTTCCGCGCCCAGTTCGTGGCCCAGCCCCTGCGCCCGCAGCGCCCTCCGGCCGCCGCGCGCCCGACCTACCGGGCGCCGGGCATGGGCTACCAGATCGTGAACTGCGCCTCCTGCGGCACCCGCAATCGCGTCCCCCGCACGGCGACCCCGGCCCGCGCCCGATGCGGCCAGTGCGGCGCGCCGCTGGGCCCCCGGCCCTACCGCCGCCCGACTGCCGCCGCCAAGCAGCCGGCCGGCGGGCGAGACAATCATCTCCATCTGCCCCAAACCCTCTACAACGAACTCGTCAGCAAGGGCCAGACCCAACTCCGCGTGGATCGGCTGCCCCGCGGCGAGAAGGTGACCTGCCGCCGCTGCCGCTACGTGTGGGTGGCCACCAAGGGGGGAGCGCCGCCCCGCACCTGCCCTCAGTGCGGGCAGCGCGACTGGAACTCATTCCGCGTCTTCAAGTGCTCGCGCTGCGGCTACGAGTTCGTCTCCAAGAGCCTCAGCGCGTGGCCCTATCTCCTCTACCCGCGCTGCCCCGCCTGCCTGGGCGAGGCCTGGTGCCGCTCCTGCGAGCGCCACCCCCTGCGCCGCCTCGGCCAGTGGTTCAAGCGCTTCCACCGCCCCTAGGGAATAGGTCGCGAGATAGCATGTCTTGTAGTGAGCCGTTCGCGAGCGTCAGCGCACGCTGCGTTTCGGGGGCAACGCCCTTGGGACAAACGAGACCGGAAGTGCGAAAAGAAGATGCGTGAGAGATCCAGGAAAACAGGCGACACAACGAGCGACAAATGCATCCGGACGCGTCTGTAGCAGAGGAGGGGAATATGATCTACGTTCTTATCCTCGTTGGCGTCATGGGCATTATTGGCGTCCTCTATTACTACCTCTTCATCTATATGAAGAAGGGTCTTCTAAGACGCGTGGGCTCTGCCGTTGATATGGTCAAGGTTGCAATCTACTATCGCCTTCGTCGAAGATTCGAAGCCGAATATGGAGAAGACCAAGCGCGTTTTCTGGCGGCAGCGGTAACCAATGAACTCTTCTCTCTTCCTCCGGGAAGCCCTGATGCTCAGGCGTTTCTCGAATCGCATAGGGAGACCGTACAAAGAGAACTGTGCAATCTGAAGAATGACGACGAGACCCGGGATACAGTCACCCAAGCCATTCGTGTGCAACAGAGCGTTGCTTATGGTCAAGGTGTGCGAAATGGCAAGGCCTTACTTGGCCCCATGAACAAACTGATGGCGCTTGGCATATTGGTTCCCGGAGGGGACGTGCCAGACAGGACCGAGTTCATGCAGAGAGCTTCTGAGTTGTATGAGTCTGTGCAGGAGCAACGGGGTGACACCAGGCGTGAAATGGCGCAGACATCACAGCACATTGGAGGAGACGCTGACACGGCCGACGTGGTGCTGAATTTCGTGCGCTACTGCAAGGCGTACCTATCGGAGCGTTGCGATCTGAGTGAAGACGAGGCGCAGATACTGGTTCTTGATCCAGAGCTGGGTGCAGATATTGACGAGGTGAAGCAGGAGTGGCTGTGGAAGGATTTGGGTCTCGGAACGGACCCCGATACGCTTCTTGTGCCGAAGTTGTTCGATGCTCCGGAGATGGGACGGATCAACAGCCTCCTCGACAGGTATGCAAGCGAGTATTCACACAGAGAAGAGAGAATCAAGCGCTACCTGAAGTCAATCGGCCATCCTTTGGGTTATCCATGACGGAGTATCGCTCGACCTGGCTTGGCGCCCCGCACTGTGAGCCACAGACGAGGCACTCTGCCCGTGTCACCGCTTGACGCCTACAACCACCCACTCCCACTTCGCGCTGCAGTTGCCCGCGCCCAACCCGACGGCGAGGTCCTCGCCCGGCGTCAGCGACTCGATGCCCTCGAACGTGTGGCGCAGCAGGCCGTTGTACCAGAGGCCCACCGAGCGCCGCCCCTGCCCGTCGGGCGCCGAGATCACTATCCTCAGGTCGCACGGCATCGAGATCCTCGCCTCGGCCGGCCACCAGAGCCGCGCGTCGCTGCGGGCCTGCAGGCTCCCGTCGCGCAGCGACCAGTCCACCGTGCCGTGGCGCCGTCGGCCTGAGCCCACGTGAAGGGTCACCGCCTCGCCGACGAACTGCGAGATCCGCGCCTCGACCGCCACCTCCGCATCGCCCGACCCCGCCACCGGCGCGCTCCACAGCGCAATCGGGTTGCCCTCCTCGCTGCGCAGCGCCAGGGCTCCGTCCTCGATGCGGGCGTCGCACCGCCCGGTGCCGATCCGCCGGACGATCCACCGCGCCTCGTCCAGCGTCGGGAAGTCGTCGAATAACAGGCCCTGCGACGGCGCGCGCTCCACCTGGAAGTCCGCCGTCGCCACCTGCCCCGCGGCAAGCGTCGTCTCACGCTCGACCAGCCTCCACTCGGCGCGTCCGGCAACCACCCGCGCCGGCCCCGCCGGCAGCCCGGCCAATCGGTAGCGTCCGCGGCCATCCGTGCACGCGCCGGCGATGCCGAGCGCATCCACCCACACGCCCTCGACCGGCACGCCGTCGGCGTCCCGCGCCGTGCCTTCCAGCGCCGCGGCCTTGGCTGGGTACGCCCGCACCCAGTCCCAGGCCGTCTCCGACTCGCCCCAGCCGTAGATGAACGCACGCAGCGGCCCCGCGCCCAGGTCCGCATAGGCCGGAATGCGCTGCAGTAGCGTGCCGTTGACGTAGAAGTCCACGAACCGCCGCCCGTCTGCGCGCGGCGGCCCCGCCACCATGCGCAGCACGGCCGGCGCGTGCACCTCGCCGCCCGTCACCGACGCGTCGGTGGCCCATACCTGCGCGCGCCCGTGCTCGATGCCGACCTCGCAGAAGTGCGAGAAGTCCCCCGGCCCGGACCCACCCGTGAGGGTAAGCAGCGCGTTGGTGCCGCGCCAGCGCTCGACCTTGGCCTCGATGACTGTTCCCTGTTCCGCGCTCCACGGAATCGGGTCGGAGAGCAGGCCGTAGCGCGTGTCCTCCCCCCCTTGAGCATCAGCACGCCGTCCTCGATCCGCCAACTCCCGCCCCGCTCGCCCGCCAGGTACGCCGCCTGTGCGAACTCCGGCAGCGCCTGGCCCTCGAAGTCGGTGCCCACTGCGCCCGCTACGTCCAACGCACCGCGCAGCGCGAACTCGGCCCGGCCGCGCTTCCT
>Ga0180434_10002668_pt1 | contig 23452 bp, 18 predicted proteins | sample SS_ome_7_FD_132453 | JGI IMG/M metagenome (GOLD analysis project Ga0180434, IMG submission 132453) | Hypersaline lake sediment archaeal communities from the Salton Sea, California, USA - SS_1_D_2 metaG | ecosystem: Environmental > Aquatic > Non-marine Saline and Alkaline > Hypersaline >... | reverse complement strand
TTTTTAATTTCAGCCCGATCGGACGAATTGAACTTTTTTGGAAAAATGAAAATTCGTCCGATCGGGCTAAGATTAAAATTTTTTTTCGAAATTTTTCTGCCAGTTTTCCCATTTTTGATTTTGACCTCCCGACAGGGGGTCGTCGGGATCTACACTACCAGTCCAAATGGGCAAATTTTCACTTTTACCTCACCCGTCTTTTACCTCCCATATCTTGAACTTTGCGAAACTGGCAAAAAATTAATTTTCGGCGAAGAGTCCAAAACCCCGATCAAAAGTCCTGTAGCTCAAAATTCGGGTCCCGCCGGATCCAATGAGGGCTCTGGCTACGCGTCAGATCAATTAAATATCACCGACAACAACTTGCCTTGCAACAATCCAAGTCCCAAACACCATGCCCGCCACAATATCCTTCGGATTCGCATGCCTGCCAGACGACGCCGGCATATTCGGCTGTGCCCTGGCCTACTTTATGTTCTACCCGTACTGGCTCGCCGTATTCAACTGGCTAGTGGGCCTCGTCGACAACCGGCGGTACTTCTTCCTGGCGTCGTGGATCCTCCTGACGGCTGGGTTCTACTACATGGAATCCTTCGCCGAAGCCCTGCAATACGAACGCCCCGAGCACTACGACTCGGACCTGTGCCGAACAAAACGCTACGCCATCCCCGACGCCAAATTCGTCTCCTCGATCGCCTACACAATCGTGGCCGCGTTCGGCCTTGTCCGCGACCACCGCCGCTTCGGCGCCCTTAACGCCATCGTGGCGTACTCGACGCCGGTGTTGTACGTCGCTGCCACAATCTACACGGGCTACCTGTCAGCGGCACAGGTGGCCATAAATTTAGTTATTTCGCTGGTGACGGCGGCAATGTTCGTCGCCGTGTTCCAGCTTGCGACTGCGTCCGCATGAACGCAACGACCGCCTATCACGTCTGCCAGAACCACCACCTGCTTCCGACTGGCGTCCTGGTCTGCACGACGGCCTTTGCCGTCTTTGCGTCGTTCATGACGCTGAACGCCTACTTCTGCTGCAACACCGCCGTGCGGCACCAACTGATCCGGAGCATGTCGACCAAGAACGAACGGCGGTGTATTCTGCTGCACTACCTGATCGCGCTGCCGCTGTTCGAGGCCTTTGTCATCTGGGGCCCGCACCTCGACATCCGCGTGCGGCCCTGTTCGGCCAGCGTCGTCGTCGGCTGGCTCGCCATACTGATTGTCATCCTCCTGCTGCTGGCGGCAGGTTTCTGGTCCGCCCGCGCGCACGTGTACAGCCTGCAGCTGACCCAAGTGCTGCAACTGCCGGCGATGCTGCTGTTCCTGTGCGACCGCGCCCTGTACCACTCGCTCGGCGTCGAGAGTATCTTCATCATCCTGATACTCTTCCTCGTCTCGGCCGAGATGTTCCTGCGCGGCAAGCCCGTCACCGCCGTGCCCGCCATCAGAGACGTTCGCCTCGACGAGTTCGAGTCGGTGCGCGCGCAGGACCTGCGCAGCTACGCAACCGGCCAGACGCGGGTCGACCACATGACCGACGACAACTACGAGAGCGGACTGGACAGCGAGTTCATGGACGAGCACCGCGCGCGCAACTCGACGCAGCTGCTGATGGACTTTATGAAGGACCTGTCGCGGCTTACGCCGGCCAACTTTACGAACGAGGAGGACAGGAAAAAGTACGAGAGCCTGCAGCGTCAGGCGAGTCTTTATACAGTGGCGGTTCCGTTGCCGCACGTGGCGGCGAATCCGAGCAAGAGCAACGACGTGTCGGGCTCGGCCAACCTGGACTCGAGGGGCTTCAATACGGCCTACGACGACGACTTCTAGACGTAGAAGTTGTCGCGCCGGCTGCCCGCTCGCGCCGTCGACGCCTCCGGGGTCTGGCGGCGGCGCGGCAGGACGCACAGCACCGCCACGACGCAAATAAAACACAAGAGTGTCAGAAAAATCAACCCCAGCCCGGTTGCGGCGTCGGCGTCGTTGACATTGTGCAGGTACTCCTCGGACGGCGCGACGCGGAACAGGTGGGCGTGTTTCTCGACGACCCGCTCCTCGTCCTGTGCCGCCTCGAGCGCCGCCGCCAGCCGGTACCGCGAGAACGGGCCGTGCTGCAGCGACTGCGAGCGGATCTGGTCGGCAAAGCCGAGCTCGTCGGTCTCCTCGAGCCCGGCCAGCAGCTCCGACGCGCCGCGACCGGCGGCGTCAAAGTAGTGCGAGGCGGTGCGGAACTGCGCGGCGCCGATGCGCACGCGGGTCTCGTAGCGCTGCTCGGCGCGGACGACGGTGACGTTGCTGTCGTCGCGGAAGAGGCCGTCGACGCGGAAGCAGACCGCCACCGACATCGGGCCGTAGGCGCCCGGCTGGTGCACGGTGACGTTGAGCCCGCGGCGCGGCTGGTGCGGCGAGGTGGCGTTGGTCTGGACCAGCGTGACCGCGTGGGCCGAGCCGGGGCACGCCAGGCGGTCGGTGGGCTCGTTCTGGCGGTCGACGCACACAAACGCCTCGAGCAGTTCCATGTGCAGCTTGCTGGTCAGCTCCTGCGGCCCGACGACGTAGGTCTGCATGCAGGCGCGGTGGCCGCTCTCGTACTCGCCCTCGTACATGCGCTGTTCGTTGTGCAGCTCGAGCTGCTGTGCGATCTCCGAGTGCAGCTTGCTGTCGGCCGAGAAGTGCTCGCCGGCGTCGCCGTTGGCGATCCGGATCAGCAGCCGGACGGCATGGTCGTAGCGGCCCTGGTCGCACAGGTCGGACCGCGACGAGCAGAAGTGCAGCGTGTAGTCGCCGTCGAACAGCTCCGACACGCCGTGCGACGAGAGGCGCCAGTTCTGCACCACAACGTCGCCCTCGGCCACGTACGGCGGGTCGGACTGGGCGTCGATGTCGAGCTCGAACGAGGGCTCGTGTTCGTGCGCAAAGATCGAGTCGAGCTTGAGCGTGACGGCGTCGTCCTTGGGCTGGCGCGTCTGCACCATGAGGCCGAGCATGTTGCGCGCGTCGACCGAGATCTCGCGCGCGAACACGCCGACGCGCTCCGCCGACGGCCGGCTCGGCAGCTGGTACATCGCGACGAGCGAGTCGCGCGAGTCGACGTACACCGAGAACGGCGCCGGCCAGTCGGTCGTGCGCACCGTGGCGTCGAGCTCGACCAATTGGACGTTGACCAGCGACGCCAGCACGCGCACGTCGCCGTTGCCCTCGGCCACGTAGTCGACGCCGCAGCGCGTGACGAGCTCGTCGAGTCGGAACCGCGCCCGGTACACGACGTGCGAGCAGCCGCTCGCCTCGGCCGTCCAGCCCGAGTCGGGGTCGACGTAGTAGGCGCCAAACTGCGCCGGGCTGTCGAACGCGCCGCGGTACAGGGCGTTGGGCGCGTGGCCCCAGACGGCCGATCGCTCGACGACGTCGTCCAGCGCGGCGTCGCGGTCCAGCGGCGGCCGGTTGTAGCAGCGCGTGCCCACCGAGACGGTGTAGTAGGCGTCGCGCGGGAGGTAGAAGAGCTCCAGCGAGAACTCGACTGTCGCTTCGGCCTCGTCGACGTGCACGTCGAGCAGCGGCGTCACGGCGTCGTAGTCGAGGGCCTTGGATGTGTAGAGCAGCGAGACGTCCTTGGACGAGACGCAGTGGCGGTAGTTGCCGTTGTGGCCCAGCTCGGAGAACTTGGCGCCCTGCAGCGACGACCGCCTGTCCTTGGTGGCCAGGCAGCCGCTGCCCAGCAGGATGATCAGCAGCGGCAGGATCATGGCTCTGTTTGGGCCCCGGGACGCGGCTCTGTGTGGTTCAGTGGTGCGAATTCAAATCTTCATTTGTTCATAATACAGACTGGCGAATCGGCGAGCCGGATATCCCGCGCGACGGCTCTGGCGACGGCGGAGCTGCGCTGGCGTTCGGGCGTGCAGCCGAGCCAGACCTGCGCCTCGCCGGAGCGCAGCAGCCGCACGGATTCGTTGACCAGGCGCGCGTATAACTGGGGGTCGTGTTTGCACAGAAATTCTCCGACCGCCGCGTCGGTTGCCGCGTGCGCGGGCTCGGGCAGCTGCCGGCAGTCGATATACGGCACGCCGGGCGGCGGCACGCGAGTTTCGTAGTCGAAGGTAACGAGGGTCGGCGGCACGTGCGCAGACATTTTTTGTTTGTTCGGTCTGCGAATCGACCGGCCGCGAATCCGAGTCCCACAGCGAGGGGCAGTCGAACATCAGCTCCGCGCCGATGAAGGACACCCTGTACCACCCGCTCGTATTCGTCGTCGCCGGGCTCTACCTCACGGTCGTCGTGGGCAACGCCGGCTTCCACTTCTACCACGGCTGGGCGCACGCCGACGCCGAACGCGCCGATGCGCTGCGGGCCGCTGCGGCGTGCCGCGCCAACCCGTCGATCATGAAACGCCACATCGAGGAGTGCAAACACGACGAGGCCGACAGCCGCATGAACGCGGCGTGGTTCGCCGTGCGCGAGATGGCCGAGCGAGCCACCCTGTGTCCGCCGGTGTCGTGCGTCAAGCTGCTGGACGGCGCCGTCGGCAGCCTCGGCGCCCTGGGCCTGTACGCCATGGCGGCGGCGGCCGGCGCGATGGTGTGCGTCGTGCTGGCGCTGAGGCTTTTCGGGCAAATGCGAGTCCCGGAGCGGGGCTGTCGCTTGGACTATGGCCAGAGTCCCGCTCGAGTGACTTACGAACACTACGACCAATCGCACTCGAACGGCAACTTTGAGTCGTCGGCCAATCTGCGCCAGCGAACGCCGGTGATCTGCGAGACCTGAGCGCCAGGCAGGCGAGCTAGCGGACACAGCGGCCCGCAGAAATAACCGGATCGAGTAGCTGTTGACTTGCCTATTCATCAGCCCGCAAATGTTCTCCTCTCTGCTAAAGCGCATTGGCATCGACGTCGACGCCGTCGATCACTACGACAAGCTGAGCGACGACGAGGGCGAGCCCGCCGGCCCGCTGCTCTGGGGCACCGAAGAGTACGACGAGACGGCGGGCGATCTGGGCCCCGACGACGACGAGGACGGCTACGACGACTTTGTGAACCCGGTGAACCGCCCCGACGACAACGACGACAGCGACAGTGACGCGGACGACAAGCTCCGCCGCAAGCGACCGCAGCGCGCGGGCCTCGAGAGCGGCCTGCTGGACGAGGTCGACGAGGCCGCGTACGACTATGTGGACGACGACGACGAGGGCCTCTTCTCGTCGTCGTCGGACAGCGGCGAGGAGGCGTTCTCGGAGGAAGAGGCGAGCGAGTCCGAGGAGGAGGCCTACGAGAACGACCAGCCGTACGAGTTTGCGTTCGTCGAGGACGGCCTGTTCCTGCTGCGCGTGGCCAACTCGAAGCGCAAGTTCGTGCTGCTGGCGCGCGCCGATCACCCGCTCGTGCGCTTCACGCGCCTGCTGGTACACAACGAACGCCAGGCCCTGCGGTCGATGCTGGCGCAGGCACCGGCGCAGTACGACGAGCTCGACAACGGCCAGATACCCGGCGTGCTGACGCGGTTCGTCGTCGAGAGCCTGTACCGCGCGCCCAAGTTCCTCGTTCAGAGCCAGCAGGGCGCGGCTGTGATCGACAGCATGCCGGCCAACGCCATCGTGCCGGAGCGGCCCGAGGAGGTCGACCTCGAGGGCGACGCCGACGCCGAGGCCGAGCTGTTTGTACTCGACCCACTCGACGGCGACTACGAACCCAAGTACCAGACCCTGATCGACGTCCTGTCGGGCCGGCGCACGGCACAGGCGCTGCGGCGCTTCGAGAACGCGCACAACGACGGCAATCTGGCCCGGTTCCACGCCAGCGGGTTCCGCGGCAGCGGCATGCCGGCCGACGGCGCGCAGTTCTCGCCGCTGTCGCCGGTGACCGACGACGCGCCCGAGTGGTACTGCGTCAAGATGCACTACTACGCGATGTATTGCGGATTCATGACCCTCCACGACCAGTCGCACACGATGCTGCAGGACCTCATGAAACGCAGGCAGGTGGCCGAGGAGACCGGCGGGCTCCGCTTCTGCTACGGCGAACCGGCTGCGGCGGGCGAGACGACCTACACCGCTGCGCAGGAGCGCGCCGTTCTCGATCGAGTCGTCGAGGCGTCGAAACAGACCGAGCGCGCCGACAACGCCGTCTCGGTGAAGCGCGAGGAGGTGCGCCAGATCGCGAGCCAGCTGGTGCGCCAGATCGGCCAGCTGCGGCTGGTCAAGGCCGAGAACCCGAACACGGGCCTCGCGCTGCCGCTCGTCGCCTCCAACCCGCAGGAGACGCTGGACGACGTGTGCGCGTCGCTCGAGGCCCTGCAGACGTCGCTGCGCGATCTTAATCTCAGTATCTCGGACCGATTCGAGCCGACCGGAAGCTAATAAAGTCCCGGACTCGTTGTTAAATTGTCTGGCCCGGGGACTCGGGGAGCGGGCGGGGTTTTCACCACAACACACAAACGCAACTATGAACCGCAAGCGCAAGTACTGCGATGCCCTCGGCGTCGGGGTGTCCGCGTCCGACACCGAGATCCGCGCCGCCTACCGCAAGCTGGCGCGCAAGTACCACCCCGACAAAAACCGCGCCTCTGGGGCTACGCAGAAGTTCCACGGCATCCAGCTGGCCTACGAGGTCCTGACCGGCAAAACCAAGGACCCCGAGACCGCGCAAGAACAGACGGGCTCGACCGGCTTCCGGGCGTCGAGCAACACCTACGCGCCCAGGTCAAAGACTGCGCCGCAGACGACATTCGCGTTCTTCGGCGGCATCGACCCGGAAATCCTGGCGCACGTCAACAAGCGCTTCGGCACACGCGAAGACATGATGCGGTTCGCACGCGAGTGCGTCGACCCGTTCGGCGCGGGACCGAAGCGGCAGTCGTTCGCCCGGCCGCCGCCCGATATCCGGCACGATCTGCGCTGCACGCTGGAGGAGCTGGCGCAGGGCACCAAGAGGAGGCTGCGCATCAACGCCGAGGTGTTTTCCAAGACCGGCGCCAAGTACAAAGACGCCGTGACGATCGACGTCGTGGTCAGGCCCGGCACGCGCGTCGGCCACAAGTACACCTACCCCAACGTCGGCTCGCAGACGGCGCGCGGAGGCCAGCGCGGCAAGCTGTGCGTCACCGTGTGCGCGTCGAAGCACCCGTTGTTCAATCGCGTCGGCGACAATCTGGTCTATCCGATCCGCGTGGGCCGCTCGTCGCGCATGGACTACACGCTGGACTTTACGGAGGTCTGCGGCTCGCGAGTCCGCCGCGAGATTCGCGGACCCGTCACGCCAGGGACCGAGCACGTCCTATTCGGCATGGGCATGCCGACCGGGCGTCCCGGAAAGATGCGCGGGGACTTGATTGTCAAGTTCATAAAGTAAACCCCGCACGCGCGAATCTCAACAATGATCGCGATCGGTCTCCTGGCGGCGGCTCTCGTCTGCACGGCGAACGCGTTCTCCCACCGCGGAAGGACTGTCTTCGAAGAGTCGGACCAGTGCTGGTCGGACCAACGCCGCAGACTGGAGAACGGCATGCGCCGGATCTTCGAGTCCGACGTCGTCGAGGACTTTGAAATGAACCGGCGACTCGAAGACGACGACCTGCCCGCTGACGAGCGGCGCCAGATTCTGGCGAAGCAGATGAGCCGCAAGCTCTTCGCCGCGATCCAACGCCACAACCACGAAGAAATCCTGGGCGCCCTGCGCGACGACTGCAGGGAGCGCGAGCGGCGCGCCGGCGACCCGTGCACGACGGCGCATTACGACGCCAAGACAGATCGCTGCGTGCTGCGCACGGTGCTGACGCGCTCGTGCATGGCCGAGCGACGCAGACGGCGGATTCGGTTTGTGTGAATAAACGGGCGATCAAAATTGGGTTTATTGGGTCACTGGCGCGGGCTCTTGGACTTCTTGCGCGCCAGGAACGACTTCATACTGTCGAGCACACTATTCCGCCGCTGGCGCGTGCGCGGGCTCAACAGGGCCTCATCGACCGGCGGCGAGGCGGACCGGGCGCGCAGCGGGACCTCGCAGATAGTCTGCTTGCGCGCGCTGGTGGCGGCGGGCGAGGTCGACCGTGTCGCTAGGTTGTTGATCTCGCGGTCGTCGCCGCCGGCCATCTTGAGCATGGCCAAAAAACGTTTGGCAGCCTCCTCGCGCGCCGCTTCCCGCGTGAAACACACCGCGTCTCCGCTGTCGCACCAGGCGTGTTCGCTTTCGATGTAGCAAATCACGCGCGTGTTGCGCGAGAGGGTCGACGGGTCGCGGTCATCGACGGTGTGGTAGTCGATCAGCTTGACGTTGCACTTTGCGATCAGGCTGCTAAAGAAAATCATACCGCATGGGCCTAGTATGTGCAAACCAAGGCAGCGCCGGGGTTGCTTTTATTGTCGCTCAGGCATTTTCGTCCGTTTTCTCGAGTCGCCGCACAACGACGGCGGTGTAGTCCAGCTGCTGCTCGTCCTGGTGGTACTCGACCTCGACACGGGCCTCGGCTTCGGACCAGCCGGTACTCTTGCGGATAGTGTCGACGAGGCTGGCGACGTCGAGCCGGCCCGAGGCGGTCATCTCGCGCGTCTCGCCCGACGACCAGTTTTGCCTCTGGATCAGCTCAAAGTATCGCGCCAGAGCCTGTTCTGGCGAGTAGCGGCGGATGGGTGCGACGGTAGTCATTGGTGCGATTGGCGTGGGGTAGGTATCATCTGCGCCGCGGGCGTGGGCTTGGGGACTTTTCGGTTTTATTTTTCGCTCAGTCCCATGAGCCGGGCCAGTCCGCCAGTGCGCTCGCGCGGGCGAGAGGCGTCGATCAGCGGGCCCAGACTGGCGAGCCACAGGTCACTCGCCGAGATCTCTGGCTCCGGTTCGCGCTGCGGGCCGGAAGGTGGCTTAGATAAGATTTACCGCGAGACTCTGTAGCGCGCCACTCACGCCATGAATCGACGCGCAGACAGCCTCGATCTCGGCGCGGGCGAGCTGGAACACCTCATCGGTACTGAGGCGGCCGTCGATGCACACCACCTTGACACCTGGGATCGACTCGAGCGCATACTCAAACGCCTGCTTCACCTCGGTCTGGTAATCGGCGTCCTCGATCGGCACCCGCTCTTCGCCCTGGATCCTGTGCCGGCTGGCGATGCGCGCCTGCGCCTCGCCGACGGGCAAGTCGATGTAAATGACCAGATCGGGCATCGTCTGTTCTGCCTCGATGGCGACGGCGAAGTCGGGCGAGACGCCGGCGGCGATGGCGTAGGCGATGCCGGAGTGGAGGTACCGGTCCGAGACCAGCAGCCGCTTCGATTCGGCGCGGAATTCCTCTGTGTACATGCCGTCTTTGCGGTCCGCCGCCGCCAGCAGGGCGAAGCTGCTCGGCTCGAGCCGCTTGTGCGGGTCCGTCAGGTGGCCGTAGATTGCGCGCGAGAAGGGCCCTTCGCGCCGCGGGAAGCGAATGAAGTTGGCGCCTTTGGTGTAGTGCGCCGCCAGGTTGGCGCATAGTGTGGACTTTCCGCATCCGTCGATGCCTTCGATGGCGACGAAGACGGACATAGTTGGGCGTTGGGGGCGGGGTCAATTTCAGCCGAGTTTGAATTGCGGGACTTTGTGCACAGAAGTCCCAAACTGCTCAGCCAAATCAATTCAACAAGAAACGATGAGCCGTCACGAGTTCAACGCCCGCGAGCATCTGCCGCTGGCTCTGTCTGGTCAGAACCCTCATCCCGTCTGTCAGTGGCGAGGATGCCGAAAGCCCGCGCGATTCATTTGCGGAGTCAAGAAGGTCGAACTGGCGGACCGCACGCATCCGTTGTACAAGAAAACCGATCTGTCAGCCTGTGCGGCGTACGTATGTGACGGCAAGATCGTCCCCGGGCTTCTGGTGTGCAAACAGTTCGCCCATTTTTCTGTGGATGGGACCATTGGCGTCACATTCCTCACCGTCGACGGAGGGGCCGTGATGGCCAAAACTTCTTTCGATCACACCAAGCACCCGGTTTTGTCAGTTCATAATCCTCAACACCACCGACCCATCATGGCCCAGGCGGCGCGCAACACGGAGCGTCTGCTGCGCGAGGCCATCACGTCCGAAGGAGTCGAGCTCGAACGCCTGCGCCGCATCGCCGCCGAGAAGCAGCGCCAGATCGACGCGGTCCACGCGCAGGACGCCGCCCCGGCGCCACGCGCCCCGGCTCCGGTGCGCTACGTGCCGTTCAACTACGACCACCACGCCGTTCCGATGGATCTGCACCGCGCCCGCGCCGCATTCACCGAGACCGTGCGCGCCACTCTCGTGCACTTCGTCGAAGAGAGCCGCGCGCGCCTGTTCTCGAGCCGGCGGATCCACGACGCGCGCGACCTGTTCATGGCGTGCGAGCGCCATATGGTGCCGCTCTGGATGGTGGCCGCCGCCGTCCGTGCCATCGACCGCGTGCTGGCCTCCGAGCTCCAGGCGTTTGATCCGAGGCACCCGCCGGCGCAGGCCGCCGACGTCGAGACCGTCGCGCTGGCGATGCAGCCCGAAGCCGCGGCTCCGGCCCCCGCGCTGGCGCCGGCGCCAGCCACACCCGCCGCGCCCGCCGCGCCCGAGCTACCGGAGCTGCGCGACGCGGACAAGGAGCCGTACGAGGGCGCCGGGGCGTTCGAGTGTGCCGTGTGCATGGAGTCGCGCGAGCGCAAGTACGGCTTCGGCTGTGGCCACGGGCCGATCTGTCCGGTCTGCATCCACGCAATGGCCGCGGGGGGCTCGCTCGAGTGCCACGAGTGCCGCGCCGAAGTGAAGTTGGTGCAACGGGCGTTCTTCTGAGCCCACGAAGCAAGTTCACTTGATGCAATGCTGGCCTTGTGCCGCAATTTTCTCGAGGTGGGCCACGATCGCGCCGAGGTGGTCGTTTGTTTTCTGAAACTCGTTTCCAAGGACAGCGAACAGCGAGATAATCAGGCCCCACAAGAGACAAACACCCGGAGATAAATCGTTCATCGTCGGGCAACGGGCGTTCTTTTAGTTCATTCCGAGAAACTCCCTCAGCCGACGCAGGTTCGCCTGGGTCGCCGGTGTCCCAAACTGCGGGACCGCCGCCAAAGTCCCGAACTGGCGACACAATTCCGCCACCGCCGGGTTGCCGATCAGCCCGAAAGCGGGACTGCGAAGGCCGCCAAAGTGGGACAATGAATTTGAGTTCGGGATTCGAGTTCGGGACTTTTAGTCCGGGAGCGGTTCGATGCGGTTGATCGGGGACAGCGGGATCGATGAATTCCAACACCAAAAAACTGCAACCAAAATGAGTGAAACCGGAACCAAGCGCCCCATCGAGACCGACGAAGAGAACCAGAATACCAAACGCGCCAAGGCCGAACAAAACTCGGATACCGTTCCCGCCGAGGAGCCGACGAAGAAAATCATCCAGACCGGCATTTACAAAGGACAGGAAGACGGAGAACTCGACAAAATTGGCGATCTTCCTGTCATGAAGTCCGAGGCGTATCTTGCGTACGTCATACTCGGAGAGCAACTTTTTTCCGCCAAGTACGACGTAAACCACGGACGTCCTCTGTCGTGGACGGCTGATATCGGAAATTTGTACCCGCTTCCACAAGAAAAAGAAGACCTGCCAGAGTTCATCGGCAATCTGACGAAGACTGCTTCGTCCGGGCGTTTTGGCGGATGGGAACTACAGGTTCTGCTGACAGGCATGGCGCAGCACAAGTGGAGCACGACATTGCTTTTTCTGATCGAGAAATCTGTCCGCGAAAAGGCTTGTCACGGCGTCGGAGATTGGATTTCCCATGCACTTCGCGAGAAGCGGACCTTTGTCCGGAAGTCAAGGCATCGCGACGACATTCTGGTCATCCAAAATGCCCACTTGTTTTCGTAGAAGCGAAATCGTTAAAGTGAGCTGGAATGAAAACACTCGTCTACCAGTTCATTCTCAGCGCCGCGCGCGGCCTCGTCGGCGCGGACGGCGACGGCGGGAGCCCAGCAGCAGGACGCAGCAGGAAAGCACGGCGCACAGCGCCAGCAGCGACGCCACGACGACCAGCATCACCGAAACGGCCGACGTGCGGAAGACGCACTCGTCGGTGCAGCGCGAGAAGAAGCCGTCCAGGTCCGGCCCGTCGCACTCCTCGGCCTCCTCGACGACGCCGTTGCCGCACTCGCCCTCGCTGATCTCCTGCGGCTTGGCGGCTTCGTCGATCACGTTGGCGGGCTGCTCCTTGACGAACGAGCTCCAGTGCGGAGTCTTCTTGTGGCAGCCCGGCTTTTGGCAGCAGCCCTCCTTGTGCAGGAGCTTGAAGTGGCACTTGCCCGCGACGCACGAGTCCTCGGTGCACTCGTCGCCGTCCTCGCAGTCCTCGTCCAGGGTGCAGCAGTGTTTGACCTGATCGTGCCGGCAGCCGCCCCACTTGCCCGGCTCGCAGTAGTCGTAGGTGCACGCGTTGCCGTCGTCGCACGAAATCTCCTCGTACACGCAGCCGATGCCCTCGACGCACTGGCCCGTCGAACAGACGTCGTTGTTGTGGCAGATGAGCGGCGTCGACTGGCAGCCGGCGACCGGATCGCACGTCCACGTATTGCACGTGTCGTGCTCGTCGCCGCACTGCACCGGCCGGTGGGTGCACTTGCCGGCCTTGGCGTCGCACGAGTCTATCGTGCACGGGTTGCCGTCGTCGCAGTCGCGAGGCTCGTGCAGGCACTCGCCGCCGGCCAGCGCGTTGCACGAATCGATGGTGCAGTAGTTGTCGTCGTCGCAGTCCTTGGCCACGGCAATGCAGCCCGAGACCGGCGAGCACTCGGCCGTCTGGCACGGACCGGCGTTGCCCTGGCACACTACGTCCTCGTGGTAGCAGCCGCTGTGGGCGTCGCAGAAGTCGTTGGTGCACGGGTTGTGGTCGTCGCAGTTGGTGGCGTTCGACTTGTGCAGGCACAGGCCCGTCGCCGGCTCGCACCAATCGACGGTGCAGGCGTTGTGGTCGCAGCAGTTCTTCTGCGTCACGACGCACTGGTTCTTGACCGTGTCGCAGTACTCGTCGACGGTGCAGGCGTTCTCGTCGCGGCAGTCCTTGTCCGAGAAGCAGCAGTTCTCGACCGGCTCGTAGACGCACTGGTTGTTCAGCGTGTCGCACCAGTCCTTGGTGCAGCGGTTCAGGTCATCGCACTGCGCGTGTTCGGTGCAGCACTGGCCCAGCGGCAGCCGCTCGTGCAGGCACTCGCCCGTCGCCGGGTCGCACGTGTCGACGGTGCACGGGTCGGTGTCGCGGCAGTCGCACGGCTCGTGCGTGCACTGCGGCTTGTTGGCCTGGAACTTGAACTTGGGCGGCTCGCAGTGGTCGTCGGTGCACGGGTTGCCGTCGTCGCACGGCGCTCGCTCCTCGGCCACGCACTCGCCAGCCACGCAGACGTTCTGCGGCTCGCACAGGTCGTCGGGCTGGTCGCACTCGAGCGGCGTGTGGTCGCACACCGCCTCGCCCGTCGCGTCGACGACGCGGCACGTGTCGACGGTGCACGGGTTCTCGTCGGCGCAGTCGAGCGGCGTGATCACGCAGCCGCGGTTCGGATCGCACGACGCAACGTGGCACGCGTCCGGCGCCTCGCAGTCGACCGGCTCGTGGCAGCAGGTGCCCGAGTCGGCGTCGCACGAGTCGACGGTGCACTTGTCGCGGTCGTCGCAGTCCTTCTCGGTGTTGCAGCAGTCGGGCTTGGGCGCAAAGACGCACCGGTTCGTGTTGTAGTCGCAGTACTCGTCGGTGCACCGCTCGCCGCGCTCGTGGCACTCGTGGTCGGCCTTGCAGCAGTTCGCGATGCGCGAGCGCACGGCGGCGCCCGTCACGGGGTTGCACGTCACCTCGAAGCAGACGTCCTCCGTGATCTCGGGGAAGGTCTTTGGGATGTGCTGGCAGCCCTTGATCTTGTTGCAGAAATCAACGGTGCACGGCATGCCGTCGTTGCAGTCGAGAGGCTCGTGGCGGACGACGCACTGGTCGCCCTCCGCCGCCAGCGAGTCCACCGTACAGGCGTCGCCGTCGTCCTTGTCGAGCGGCGTGAAGATGCACTCGCCCGTCAGCGGGTCGCATGTGTCGGTCGTGCACGGGTTGTGATCGTCGCAGTCGCACTTCTGGAACACGCACTCGCCCGACTCCTCTTCGCAGTAGTCGGTCGTGCAGCGGTTGCCGTCGTCGCATTTGACGCGCTGGATGTTGCGGCACTCGCCGGTCGACGGGTCGCACGTGTCCTCGGTGCAGGCGTTGTCGTCGTCGCACGTGCGGGTTCGCGTTACACAGGCGCCGCCCTGGTCCTCGCGGCACTCGGCCACCTTGCACTGGTCGTTGAGCGGCTCCGGGCACTCGATCGGGTTGTTGTAGCACGTACCGGTGGCCTCCTCGCAGAAGTCCTCCGTGCACGCCAGGCCGTCGTTGCAGTCGCCGTTCTTGGTGCAGCAGTTCTGGGTGGCCTGTTCTTCGCAGGTGTTGGTCTCCAGGTCGCAGAACCAGTTGATGCACTTGGTCGCGTGCGGACAGTCGCCGTTGGCGCGGCAGCAGCCCTCGATCAGCGTGTTGCGGCACGAGCCGTCGGCGCGGACGCGGTCCTCGGTGCACGGGTCCTGGTCGTCGCAGTCGACCAACACGCTGACACAGTCGCCGTTGGCCGGGTTGCACGTCACCTGGTAGCGCAGGTCGGGATCGGGCGCGCAGAACTTGTCCTTGACCACGCAGCCGCGGTGCGGGTCGCACTCGGCCACCTTGCACATGTCGTCGGGCTGCTCGCACTCGACCGGCGCCGAGATGCACTTGCCGTCCGACGCGCGGCACCGTTCGTTCTTGGTGCACTTGTTGTCGTCGGAGCAGTCCTTCGGCCGGTGGGTGCAGCCTGTCAGCGGGTTGCACGAGTCCAGTGTGCACTTGTCGCCGTCGTCGCAGTCGCGGTCGGCGAACACAATGCCGTCGCCCGGCACGCACGAAGCCAACTGGCACGCATTCGGATCCTCGACCAGGATCGGCCGCTCGGCGCAGCCCGTCGACGAGACGCAGTACGCCTCGTGGCACTCGTCGGTCACCGGGCACGACTTCTCGTGGTGCATGCACTTGTTGGTCGAGATGTCGCAGTACGAAACCGTGCACGCGTCCTTGTCCTTGCACTCGAGCGGCTCAGTGGTGCACTCGCCCGTCTCCGGCACGCACTTGCCCACCTCGCAGGCCGGCGCATGCGGCGGCAGGAGCTCCAGTGCCGAGTGGCTGTGGCCGTGTTTGCTCGTCGAGGCGTAGAACTTGGCAACCAGGTTGGCCGGGCACTGCTTCTCCACCGTGATACACCCGTGTGTCGGGTGGCACATGCGCCGCTCGCACAGATTCTCCGGGTCCTCGCCTTCGTCGCAGTTCAGCGCGGGCGAGTACGCGCACACGCCGTCGTTGCACGCCTCCAGGGTGCACACGTCGCTGTCGTCGCAGTCGGCGTTGGTCTCGCACTCCTGGCAGTCTGAGATCGACGTCGAGCGGCAGCCATAGTCCGGATCGCACTCGTCGATCGTGCACCGGTTGCCGTCGTCGCACGAGATCGGGTGCTGGACGCACAGGCCCGGCTCGAGCGGCTCGCACATTGCGACGTGGCACTTGTCCTGCGCCTGGCACACAACCGGCGCGTGCTTGACGCCCTCGACTGGGTCGCAGTAGTCCAGCGTGCAGGCGTCCTGGTCGTCCACCGGCAGCTGCGCGAAGACGCAGCCCTCCTTCGGATCGCACGAGTCCTCGGTGCAGGCGTTCTTGTCGTTGCACACGACCGGCATCTGGGAGCACTCGTCGAACTCGTTCAGGAACGCCATGGTGCACTTGTCGCCGTCCTCCGGACACTCCTTCGGCTTGCAGACACACATCGCGGCGTCGTTGCACTCGCCGGCGCACCAGTCCTTGCCCTCGCACGCCGTGCCGGGCTCCTCGCGGCGGTTGCGGCACTCGCCGCTGCGGCACTTGTCGATCGTGCACGGGTTCTCGTCGTCGCAGTTGGCGTCGTTGTCCTCCTCGACGCAGCGGAAGTCCTTGCACTTGAACGCGCAGCCGTTGGCGTTGGGCAGCAGGTGGAGGCACTCGGCGTCGTCGGTGCACTTGGGCGGGCTCTGCAGCGCCTCAAAGGCGATGCACAGCGACGCCGGCACGACCGAGTTGGCGTTGCCGTCGGACGGATTGGCCACCGACCAGTGCTGCAGCACGATCGAGTCGAAGCCCTCGAGCAGTTCCTGCGAGCCCAGATCGCCCGACCAGTAGGCCTGCTGCTGCATGTCGGCCAGGTCTTGCGTGAACAGCGAGCGCCACTGCACGGAGCCGGCCTTCTTGAACGTCACGCGCCAGCGCTCGTTCGGCTGCGTCGCGTCGTCGCGGTTCGCGTAGCCGTCGTACGACACGGCGCGCACCACGTGCACGCGCACGGCGTCGCCAAACTCGGCCGGGAAGCCGCCCGTTGGCAGCGAGTAGGTCATCGGGCTGTTCTTCTTGAGGCGCACGACGGCGGGCGCACCGGTGTCGCCGTTGATCGGCTGCGACCAGACAAACGCGCCCGGCGGGCACTGCGGCTGCGGCGCACAGAACGGCGGCCCGGTCTTCGAGTCCGGATCGCACATCGGCTTCGGTGTCGGTGCCGGGGTCGGACTCGGCGTCGGCTGCGGCGTCGGCTGCGGCGTAGGTTCCGGTGTCGGCGCGGGCGTCGGCGCATCGGTCACGCACACGCAGTGCCCAGACCAGCACTCGCCCTGGCCGCCGCACGGATCGTGGGCGTTGCACTTCTCGCCGTCCTTCTCGGCGGCGACGATGCACTGGCCGCTCTTGCACTTTGGCTTGTCGCAGTCCATCGGATCGTCGTCGGGGCACAGGTGCTGGTTGTCCTCGAAGACGCACTGCAGGTTGACGCAGCGGTAGCCGCAGTCCGAGCCGTTGTCGCAGTCGGCGTCCTTGGTGCAGGCGGCCGGATCCGGCGTCGGCGACGGAGTAGGCCGCGGCGTCGGGCGCGGCGTGGGCGCGTCGGTCGGCGCCGGTGTCGGCCGCTCCGGGCACAGGCAGTCGCCAAAGCCATTGCACTCGCCCTGTGTCGGACACGGGTCGGGCGAGTTGCACTCGGTTTCGGCGGGCAGGTTGCGCTCGACGCACTCGCCCTCGAGGCACCGGAGGCGCACACAGTCGTCGTCGATCGGGTCCTGGCACAGCGCCTGGTTGTCCTGCGCCACGCACGCTCCGTTGAGGCACAGGTAGCCGCACTCGCCGGCGTTGGGAAAGAAGTCCTCGCAGTCGGCAGTCGACGTGCACCGGTTCGGCTCCGGCGTGGGCTCCGGCGTGGGCTCCGGCGTGGGCTCGGCCGTCGGAGCCGGCGTGGGCTCCTCGGGCTTGCAGACGCACTGCGCCTGGTTGTCGCAGTAGCCCTCCTCCGACGCACACGGCAGCGGAAAGTCGTTGCACTTGGCCGTTGTCGGGCGTCGCTTGTTCCAGCACTCTCCGTCCTCGCAGCGGTCGGTGGTGCATGAATTGTGGTCGTCGCAGTCCTTGTTTGTCGTGCACTCGGGCTTTTCGGTCGGCGCCGGCGTGGGGTGGTGGTCGTCGTCGTCGTCTTCGTTGTGGCCCTTGCGGTGGCACTTGCACTCGCCCTTGCGGTTGCACTTGCCCTCGTCAGATTCGCAGGGCCCGATGAAGTCGTAGCACTTGGCGCCCCGACGTTTCTTCTTGTTCCAGCAGAGTCCGTCCTCGCAGCGGTCGATCGTGCACTGGTTGTGGTCGTCGCAGTCCTCTTTGCAGTCGCACTCGGGAGTCGGCGCCGGGGATGGCGCCGGCGACGGCGCAGGGGATGGCTGTGGCGTTGGGTTGGGCGTTGGCGGCTCGGGCTTGCAAATGCACTGCGCCTGATTGTCACAGACGCCCTGCTCGGACGGACACGGCAACGGAAAGTAGTCGCACGGGGTGAGTGTAGGAAGGCGTTTGTTCCAGCACTCGCCGTGTTCGCATTGGTCCATGGTACACGGATTGTCGTCGTCGCAGTCTTTGTCCTTGCGGCACTCGGGTTCGGGCGTCGGCGACGGCGTGGGCTGGGGTGTCGGCGATGGCGTGGGCTCGGGCGCGGGGCGCCCGCAGCAGAGCTTGAATTCGAGGCGGCTCTTCTCGCTGCTGCCTCCGAACGATCCGGCGATGGTGAACTTTCCATAGTAACTCCATCCTCCGCTGTAATCGAGCGGAACTGGGCCGAGCGGGAACTCGTTGAACCCAGTGGAGCCCAGAAATGAAATCGAATGAATGTCCTCCATGGGACCGGGCGGAATGACTCGCGTGAGATCGGTAACGTCGACGACAGTGCCACTGTCGCGGTTCGCGATGATCATAACTGCGCCGTCGATCGAGTCAATGGTGCAGCTCGTGCGTTGCAGGAGCTCCGCCGAAACGTGTTCGAAGGTAAGCGTCTGCGCAGTTCCGGCGACGTCGAGGGTCATCGAGTCGGCTCCGGCATTGTACGTCCACATAAAACTGTACGACCCCGGCGACCAGACCTTGCCTGCCTCGACGCGGTTGGCCCCGACGCCCAGGTCCCCGACGCCCAGGTAGAGTTCGTTCGAGCCAGTGTTGCCGAACGACTTGAACCGAAACCCGACGCCCTTGTACGGACACAACGGAGGCGTCGGCGCTGGAGTCGGCGCCGGCGTTGGCGCGGGCGGTGCGGCGTACGGGCACACCGCGTAGAGCGTGCTGACCGGGTTGTCGTAGGCCGGCGACCGGCACGTCGACACCGCAACGCGGCACGGCTCGCCGATGTACTGGCAATCGACGCTGGTGTCGATGATGGTCTGGTCGGTCTCGGGATCGCCCAGGCGACACCCAAGAGCGCCGGTCAGCGCCTCGGCGTCGCACAGGCCCGGACGCCCGGGCAGGCACCCCTCGCCCGCGCAGCCGCCCAGCGGACACGCGTCGCAGCGGCTCGGGCACGAACACGACGCGCGCTTCTCGGCGCACTCGGCCTCCTCCGGGGTGTCGTAATAGTGCACGCCGTACTCTGGATACGAGGCGTACACCATGCTGCTGTCGTCGCCGAAGAAGGTGCCAACGTCGGCGTCGCCGGCCTTGCAGACCAGGTCGACAGCGACCGACTGCGCCAGATCCTCGGGCGCGTCGCACTCGTGATTGCGCGTGCGCGCCACGCACGTGACGGGAACGCGGTCCTGGCACGTCAGCGAGCACGGCGAGTCGTCGGCGCCGTTGTCGGCGCCAGCGTCGCACTGCTCGCCGCAGCCGGGCTGCACCACGCCGTCGCCGCACGTGGCCTCGGCCGGGCACAGATCGGCGCCGGCGCACTCGGCGTACAGCACGCTGCCCGAGTCGGCGCCATCGGGCCGTCCGCGGCACGTTGGCACGCGCAGAGTGCACGGCGCGCCGACCTCGAGGCAGCCGACGCTGGTGTCGATGACCGAGAAGGACTCTTGGTCGCCCACGCGACAGCCGAGTGCGCCGGTCAGCGCCTCGACGTCACAGACACCGGGACGGCCGACCATGCAGCCCTCGGCGCCGCAGTTGCCGAACGGGCACTCGCCCTGCTCGGCCGGGCACTGGCAGTTGTGGTTCTCGACGGCATCGGCCGCCTGCTCGGCCGTGTCGTAGTAGGTTGTCAGGTAGCTGGGCGCCACGGCGTACACTGACGCGTGGGTCCAGGCGTCGCCGGCCGAGACGTGCTCGGCCGCCGTGCAGGTGAAACGGATGTCAGTGTCCTGCGCCGGCGCCAGGCTGGGCACCGAGCAGGTGTCGGGCTCGAGCCCGTGCGCAACGGCGACGCAGCGCACGGGGTGTCGCCGCTGGCACGTCGACGAACAGGCCGACCACGAGCCGCCGTTGAGCTCGCCGTCGTCGCACTGTTCGTTGCAGTGCGCGTCCAGGACGCCGTCGCCGCACTGCGCCTCGGTGCATGGGCGCGGGGCGTCTGGGCACCCGCGCAGTTTTGAGCCACTCGCCAGGCAGGCGAGGGACAGGAGCAGGACAGACTGGAGCATAGTTTATGTTCTGCTTTGGTACTCGAGAGCAAGACCTGGATATTTCAGCCATGGCGGGGCTATTTTTGCCACGCCTGACGGGATCAGAGCAGGGCCGCGGGCCCGGGGGCCAGGCAGTCGGGGTCCGAGGGCCCGAAGACCGGGGTCCGAGGGCCCGAAGATCGGGTCCGAGGGCCCGAAGACCGGGGTCCGAGAAAAAATTTGTTTGCCGGGCACATAAATCCCCGGCCGATCGCCCAGAAGACAACCAGCTACGCAAGTAACATCTCTTTACAGCCGCGTATCTCGAACAACATGTTCCTCTCCATCGTCGTGCTCGCTCTCGCCTCCGTGGCGTCGGTCTCCGCCGGCGGCTGCCGCGGCCATGGCTGCGGCCACTCGATCCGCCCCGTGCACAAGCCGTGCAAGCAGCACGAGGTGTGCGAGGAGACGCCGCTCATCGACTGCAAGCAGCTCGAGCAGAAGCTCGTCGGCTACGACGGCACCGACACCGGCAACAAGATCCTCTTCGACGTCTACTGGGGCAACCGCGTCCTGGACTTCGAGACCGTGACGGGCAACGGCACCGTCAGCGGCTCGATCCCGGACGCCCTGTTCGGCTGCACCAAGAAGGACACCAACACCAACAGCATGGGCACGCCCATCGGCGAGACGTACGACCAGCGCCACATCGACAACGCCTTCCCACTCGACTGGCGCTGCGACCTGTCGACGCCCGAGCCGATTACCACGTTCGACCCGCAGTCGGGCTACCTGTACGAGCTGCCGACCGATGCGCAGTTCGAGGCCTTTGTGCGTGACCACGGCCTCGAGCTCGACACCGTCATCATCCTGTACGACCGCTCGCCGGCGTACAACCGCATGGCCACGCGTGCGTACTTTGTGTTCAAGTACTTTGGCTTCCAGAACGTCTACATCGTCGACGGCGGCCTCGACCGCTGCCTGGCGGACAACGAGCGCCCGGGCTCGGACCCGCTCAAGACCAACATCCCGACGACGACGGTCTACCCGGCTAACCCGGCCGACTCGAGCGTCAGCATCGTGCCGGGCTCGGTCGAGATCACCGACGCCAAGTTCGTGGCCGAGAACCTCAACAACAAGTTCGTCAAGCTCATTGACGCGCGCCCGCGCTCGATGTACTGGGGCTACCGTTACAACGACGTCAACGACCCCGCCGACGACACCGACCGCCCGGGCGGTCTGATCCACACTGGCCAGCTGATCGACCGCCTCGGCCACATTCCGGGCTGCTACAACCGTGCCTGGTCGAACAACTACGACTGGTGGCAGGCCACTGTGCTGGGCGAGGGTTCGCCCCGCACGTTCGTGACCTTCAAGCCGGCCAGCGAGCTCGCCACGATCTACAGCCAGTTCCTGGACTCTCAGGTGACGACCGTGACCATCTGCAACGAGGGCATCCACGCCGTCCTGGACGCGTTTGTGCTCAAGGACATCCTGTGCTTCGACAACGTCCTCATCTACGAGGGCTCGCACGGCGAGTGGGCTCAGCTCGCGGTCGGCGGTCCGCTCGGCTCGCCGGCGCAGGCCGGCCGCACGGCCCCGCTCGTCACCGGCTGCGAGATCGGCCCGCAGGAGTGCCGCACCAACGAGGGCGAGGCTCCGGCTGCCGGTTCGGCCGCCTCGTATCCGTAGGCGAGTGCACAATAAAGAGTTTTCGAAAAACCCCGACCAGTCCTTTATTCGTCGGACTCGATCTCGCCCAGATCGACAATAACGCAGCGCCCAAAGTTCTCGTCGGCGGCTGCCTCGCCCGGCTCCGAGTAGCCGTAGAACTCGCACTCTGTCTGGAACGCAGGCAATTTGCAGTCTGGCCACACGTGGCCCATCCACTCGGGGTCGTAGTGGTCCGCGTCGTCCTCCGTTGTCCACTCGAACCACACGCGCCGCAGAAGCATGGCGCGCACGGGCAACGGCAGGCTCCAGTACGTCGCCAGGAACGACGAGGCCATTGCGCGCGACATGATGGCGCGGGCCCACAGACCCGGCGCCAGGTGAGCGTGGGCCGGGCCGTAGCGCTCGAAGTAGTGAATCATGACCTTGCGGCTGGGCTGCGACACATCCGAGCTGGATGCCGACAGCAGGCCGTTTTCGGCGACGGACCCCGAGGCGGGGCCGGACTCGGACTCCGAGGCGGTACAAGAGTTCAGGACTTCGATCGGCATGGCGGTACGAGAGTTTCGCGTTTCGGGACTGGGGGTACGAGAGTTCGGGAGTCGGCGGTCCGAGAGTTTGCGGCAGTCAGTTTTCAAGTAAGAGATTTGGCGAGATGCCCACCAAAACCCGCAGCGCCATCGAAACATTTGCCCCTGCCGCGGCCAGGTCCAAGTCCCGCCACGCCCCGTCGCAACGATGACCAGCGGCAACGAGTACCGCATTGTGGAGTGGCGGACTGGGTACAACGAGTCCCACGATGACACCGATCACGAGGCCGTCGGGCTGGCCGCCATCGGCAAAATGGGTGCTGGCAAGACTTGCTTCCTGTTCCGTCTGCTACGCGGTGAGTTCGACGACAAACGCGTCTCGACGGTCTCTGTCGACTACCAGCTCAAGTTTGTAATGTCGGGCCACCCGGAGTACGTCTGTCCGACGCGCACAGTCCTCAAGGACACAATCGGCGACTCGCGGGCTTGGCACGCGTGCGCGGCTCACCTGAAGAACGTGAGCGGGATCTTTGTGTGCTTCGACTCGTCCGACCCCGACTCGTTCGACGAGTGCCGCACGTGGATTGAGAAGCTGCGCTCCGACAATTCCTATGCCGAGTGCCTGCTCGTTGGTCTCAAGGCCGATCTCTACGAGGCGCAGCCGGAAGGGCAGCGGTGGATGGACTCGATGGACATGCAGAAGACGGCGCGGGACATGGGCTGTTCCGTTGGTTTCTGTCTCGTCTCCGCCAAGACCAACAGCGGCGTCGCCGAGGCCTTTGTCCGGCTCGTCGACGCGGCACTCGATGCCGAGCGGAAGCTGTCCGACGAGGTCGGGCAGTCCAACATAAAGCGCGGCAAGGGCAGGACTGTCAATCTCGCGCAGCCGGGCCGCGCCACCGGAGCCAAGAAGCCCTGCTGTGGGGGCAATTGAGTGACCGAGGGGTCGATTTCGAGTAAATGAAGATCAGAACGCAGTTTTGGACTCGCGGCCAAAAATTAATTTTTTGCCAGTTTCGCAAAGTTCCAAGATATGGGAGGTAAAAGATGGGCGAGGTAAAAGTGAAAATTTGCCCATTTGGACTGGTAGTGTAGATCCCGACGACCCCCTGTTGGGAGGTCGAAATCAAAAATGGGAAAACTGGCAGAAAAATTTCGAAAAATTTTTTTAATTTCAGCCCGATCGGACGAATTGAACTTTTTTTTGAAAAATGAAAATTCGTCCGATCGGGCTAAGATTAAAATTTTTTTTCGAAATTTTTCTGCCAGTTTTCCCATTTTTGATTTCGACCTCCCGACAGGGGGTCGTCGGGATCTACACTACCAGTCCAAATGGGCAAATTTT
>Ga0180434_10002666_pt1 | contig 23462 bp, 26 predicted proteins | sample SS_ome_7_FD_132453 | JGI IMG/M metagenome (GOLD analysis project Ga0180434, IMG submission 132453) | Hypersaline lake sediment archaeal communities from the Salton Sea, California, USA - SS_1_D_2 metaG | ecosystem: Environmental > Aquatic > Non-marine Saline and Alkaline > Hypersaline >... | reverse complement strand
GATCCAATGGGGACTCGAATACGGACGAGGAGTTCACCGCCATGGAGGAGAGGACGAGAACGACGACGGTCTCCGCCCCCCGGGTCGCGTTGGTCCGGTGTGAGGACTACAGACCGACGACCGTCCGAACGGCCGTCGAGCGAGGGATGGAACTTCTCGGAGGGACGCAGCGGTTCGTGAAGACCGGCGAACGAATCGTCTTGAAACCGAATCTGCTGGTGGGGCGTTCTCCTGATCGGGCGGTGACGACGCATCCCAACGTTTTCCGTGCGATCGCCGAGATCTTCCGGCACGCCGGGGCTGCGCTGACGTATGGGGATTCGCCCGGTTTCGGACGGACCGAGACCGTCGCGCGAAGAGCCGGGATCTCGCAAGTAGCGGAGGCTCTCGACCTTCCCATGGCCGATTTTTCTCACGGTAAGAACGTCTCCTTTCCCGGCGGACGTCTCATCAAGCGGTTCACCATCGCCCAAGGCGTCCTCGAGGCCGACGGACTTGTCTCCCTCTCCAAGTTGAAGACGCACGGCCTCACGCGGATGACCGGCGCGATCAAAAACCAGTTCGGCTGTATTCCCGGGCCACTGAAGGCCGAGTTTCACGCCCGCTTACCGAACCTCGATTTGTTCTCCCAGATGCTCGTCGATCTCAATCGATGCCTCCGCCCGCGGCTGTTCGTGATGGACGGAGTTGTCGCAATGGAGGGGAACGGCCCCCAGGGCGGAACCCCCCGCGCGATGAACGTCCTTTTGTTCTCCCCGGATCCGGTGGCGCTCGACAGAACGGCCTGCCGTCTGATCGATCTCGATCCGGAGCTCGTTCCGCCGATTCACTACGGACAGGCGTTTGGCTTAGGGAGCTCGGAGAGGTTCGGCGTCGTCGGGGATCCACTGGAGGGATTCGTTGTCCCCGATTTCGCTGTGAATCGGCGTCGGCAACCGACTACGGGACCGCCGGGGCGAACGAGCCGCCTCGCCCGGCGGATGATCGTGCCAAAGCCCATGATTCGCAACGGGCGATGTACGAGATGCGGCACGTGCGTCGACGTCTGCCCGGTGGTGCCGAAGGCGTGTCGGTTCGTCGACGCGGAGCGGAAGACGCCGCCGCGCCATCACTACGATCGCTGCATCCGCTGTTATTGCTGTCAGGAGATGTGCCCGGTGAATGCGATCGAGATTCACGTTCCTCTGCTTGGTCGTTGGATCCATCGGTAAGGGGAAGGGACGGATTCTTCGTCCGCGAGACGGACGATGTGATGAAGACAGCGTCTGCGCAGCGTCTCGGATGCGGCGTCTGCCGAGACGGGGGCGAGCGAGACGTGAACAGGCTCATGGTCCTCTTCGGCCTTTCCGTGGAGGTCCAGCTGCGGACACCCCCGAGCTCGCGCTGGGGTGGACCGTTCGGTCGATCGGCCTGTTGGCGCGTGAGGTGCCTCCGCCCGAATGCGAAGACCGGTGCCTGATCTAGGCCGAGAAGCTGGATATGCCGTGGATTCCCAACAGGAGGAGTCCCATTCGTGCGGCGGTACCCAGGCCGGCGGCGAGGGCAAACAGGACGGGACGCTGACTGACGAGGGCGAACAGGTAGAGCGACACCGTGTCCGGGAACCCCGGAACGCTGAGGAGGACAAAGACGGCGACGACTCCGTACCGGTTGACGAATCGCTCGCTCCAGGCGAGGATCGCCCGGATCCATCGGATCCGGTTCGCCCATCGGCGGAATCGATCGGTCTCCTTCATCCGATCTCCGAGGAAGAAGATGAGATAGGAGCCGACGATCTTTCCCGCAACGGCGAACGCGAAGATCCAACCGAGGGGGATCCGGTTGGACGCGAGAAGGGGAGCCTCGCTCGGTGTCGGAAGGACGACGGCGGTGCCGACTTCGTAGAGAAAGATCAGCAGCAGTCCTCCCACGGTCTTCATCACACGAAGGGGGTCTCCGGCAGAGATCGCATCAAGGAAGGAGCGGGTTCTCCGGGATGGTCCGGGGCGGACGATCGGGGGCGCTGCGCACGCAGTCTCTTCCCGCTTCTTTGGCGAGGTAGAGGGCCTGATCGGCCGCGTGAAGGATCTCGTCCTGGGACGAGCCGTGGTTCGGGAAAACGGCGACTCCCGCGGACAGGGTGGGCAGCGCATCACGGTCGAGTGGAGGGACGTCGAGCGCACGAAACGCCCGACGCAGTTCTTCCGCGCGTTCACGGGCCACATCGAGGGGGGTCGCGGGGAAAATCAGGACGAACTCCTCTCCTCCATATCGACAGGCCAGATCACTGGCTCGCGTCTGCTCCGCCAGAAGGCTGCCGAGCGCCGTGAGGAGTGCATCGCCGGTGCGGTGACCGTACCGATCGTTGACCTGCTTGAAGTGGTCGATGTCGAGCATCACGACCGAGACCGGCGTCCGATCCTTGATGGCGCGGTTCAGGATTCGTGGGAATGTGTCGGCGAGATGGCGGCGATTGAACAACCCGGTCACGGTGTCGCGGATCGATTGCTCGCGGAGCTCTTCCTGGAGGCGCTCGATCTGATGAAGTTGGTCCTGTAGACGCTGATTGGCGTTTTGCAACTCAGTTTCCGCCCGGTAGCGCTTCGTGATGTCGCGGACCACGATGAGACAACCGGCCGCGGCGTGCGTCCCCTTCCTCAGCGGGGCGAACCGCACATCGACGTAGCGGAGAGGATTCTCCGACAGGACCAACTCGAGGTGGCGCTCCTGTTCACTGCCGCACTGGCTCGCGATCTGAGGCCAGGGAGAAAGTGCCCTGTGGACATCTGCACCGATGACGTCGGACGGAAGATTCAACAGACGGCGTGCGGCCGGATTGACATCGACGACGCGTCGCTGCACGTCGATGACGAGGATTCCGTCGGACATCCCTTCGATCAGCGAATCGCGCGCCACGGGTACAAGATCGAACAGGCGGAGCGGCACGATGCCGCAAGCGAGGACGACCCCGGTTGCGACGAAACTGACCGGCGTGAGATTCAACCCGCTGATGGGGGTCACGTTGGCGGCGTAGAGGATGCCACTGATCCACGGAAACGCTGTAGCGATGAGGATCGTGATCGTTTGCCGTCTTTGTACGATCGGTGGCCGCACTGCGGTGATTACGAGCAGAGCGGAGGCGATCAGCAGGTAGATGTAGATTGCGGCGATGATGACGAAGAACCCTATTCCGTGGTGATAGATCAGGGCGTTGGTCCCCGGAGGGGCCGGGCTAAACCCGGTCCACACGAGACCGTGCCATTCGTTGGACGCTGTGAGGGTGACGGACGCCAACGGCATCAGCCACAAGGCCGCGATCCGCGGTCGCGACAGCCACGCATTTCGCCCCGAATAGCGGGATGCGAAGAGGAGGAAGAGGACCGCCACGCTCCCCGAGCCGACGTACTCCAGCTTCGAGAACAGGATCTTGAGGGAGAGCGGAACAACGGCGGCCTCCAGACCGGCGACGAGGCACCACTCTGCGACAGCGAGCATCAGCAGCACAAGAGTGGCACCGCCGGGGATCGCCCGTCGGCGAAACAGCACAACGACAATCGCGAGCGAGAGCCCGGACGTCGAGAGCAGGGTCATCGAGGTCGGAGTCCACTGCCAACCCATCACGCTCCCATTGTACCGGCTCTGACGGGGGGATAGGTAAGACTCATCGTAAGGGAAGAAAGGCCAGAGGGGACATGCGACATGCGCCCCACCGACGTCTTCCTGGGGGGATTTCCGACGACACGACCGCGGTTCACGCAGTAGAGGGGGAGCGAACATGGCCATGACTGCCACACACGAAAACGCCAGGAGCCTGATAGAGAACCTGAACTTCGCCCAAAAGGGGGTTCGGTCTCTGCAGGCTCATTGCCATCCGGGAGATGAAGGTTGCCCGTTGGGTCACCGGTCTGCGCTGGGCTTCCATACGCGTCCATTGAGCGACGGAAAGTCGGTACGGAATGGAGCGATGGAACCTCCTCTTGCGAAGCGATAGCGAGGGACAAAATGGGAGAGGGCCGACGCACGAGCGTCGACCCTCGTTCCGCGTTGGAGGTGGGACTGCATGTGGTCAACTTTAGGATCTCGTCGCTAGCAAAACAGGGATCTCCTTTGATCGCTGAAAGCGCCGTTCGTTGGATGCGCTGGAGCAAGTTCACCGTTCAGGAACGCAGTGTAGGCGGACATGTCGAAGTGACCGTGGCCGGAGAAACCGATGAGGAGGACCCTGGGCTCCCCGGTGGTGGCGCACTCTCGTGCCAGTTCGATCGCCGCGTGGACGGCGTGTGCCGTCTCCGGAGCGGGGATGATCCCCTCGGTCCGCGCGAAGAGGACGGCGCTCTTGAAGACAGCGAGTTGGGAGAATGCGAGCGGTTCGATGACGCCATCTTCGACGAGGCGGCTAATGATCGGAGCCATCCCGTGATAGCGAAGGCCTCCGGCGTGAATCGGAGGAGGGACGAAGTCGTGACCGAGGGTGTGCATCTTCAACAGCGGGGTGGTCCTGGCGGTGTCACCGAAGTCATAGCGGTACTCGCCACCCGTCAGTGTCGGGCAGGCGTGGGGTTCGACCGCGACGAAACGTGTCGGGTCATCTCGTTCCAGCGCCTCCCGGTAGAACGGGAAAGCGATCCCGGCATAATTCGATCCGCCGCCGACGCAACCGATCACGACGTTCGGAGTTTCCCCCGCCATCTCCATCTGTTTTTGTGCTTCGAGACCGGTCACGGTCTGGTGGAGCAGCACATGGTTGAGGACACTCCCGAGGGAGTACTTTGTCGCCTCATCTCGCATGGCGGCCTCGATGGCCTCGGAGATCGCGATTCCGAGAGAGCCCGGTGAGTCAGGATCCCGCGCGAGGACAGCGCGTCCTGCCTCCGTCTGTTCGGACGGTGAGGCGAAGATCTCGGCGCCGAACGTGCGGATCATGGTCTTGCGGTACGGTTTCTGGTCGTACGAGATACGGACCATGAACACCGAACATTCCAGGCCGAACGTCTGACAGGCGAACGACAGCGCGCTCCCCCACTGTCCGGCGCCGGTTTCCGTCGTCAGGCGTTGATTTCCCTCCATCGCGTTGTAGTAAGCCTGAGCGACGGCGGTGTTCGTCTTGTGCGAGCCGGTCGGACTTGCGCCTTCGTACTTGAAGTAGATGCGCGCCGGGGTCTCGAGCAGGCGTTCGAGATGGACCGCGCGATGAAGGGGGGTCGGCCGCCATCGGCGATACACCTCGAGGATCGGATCCGGGATGTCAATGAAGCGGTCGCTCGCCGTTTCTTGCTCGATGCAGGCCTTTGGGAACAGCGCCTCGAGTTCCGCCGGATCGAGCGGCTCCTGTGTTCCAGGGTGGAGAGGCGGATCGAGTGGGGTCCTGAGATCGGCAAGGATGTTGTACCAACGCTGCGGCAATTCGTTCTGATCGAGATGAAAGATTGTTTTCAATGGGTCTCCTTTCGTTGAAACACGGGGGGTCAAACAGCATCAGACGAAAGGTTGCCACCAAGACTTGAAGGGAGGCGTTGCGAGACCAAGGGGCGAAAATCCAGAGGTTACAGCTCTACACGAGCCAAACAGACCTCCTTGTCTGCATCAGAGAAGCCTCCTTTGCGGTGGGCTCACGGTACCACGATCGGAGGCGGTTGTCAACCGTCCGAGTGAGAAAATGCCATTTCAGACTGAACTTTTTCGTCTCTTCCCACCACACTTGACGTCGGGTGTGTCCCATCGGAACCCTGTCGTCGCTGTGCTCCTCCCCGGGAGCTGACCGGCGAAGAGGAGACATCCGCTGCGCCACAAAGGGTCGAGGGGCCCTAGGGCCCCTCGTATCGCGGACATCGCTTGGAGGTACGCTGCGTTGTTTGTGCTCTCGTACAGAACACACCCTATGCCCTAGTGATGTGGTTCCTGTGAATCTGCATTGGGGATTCGGTGTCGGCTGGGAGCGGACCGCCTGGGCGGCCGGAGAGGCAGGGGATGAGAAATGATCACGTTTCGACCCGTTCGACGACGATCGAGCACTCGGTGACCAGCGCAGCGATCGCCCCCAGGGCCGCGAGGGTAGGAAGAAGGAGGGCTCCCACCACGCTGAAGGTAAGGGGGAGTTCGACCAGCGTTTTCCCGTCTTTGGTTTGGATGCTGACCCGTCGGATGTTCCCCTGGCGGACCAGTTCCTTCACCGTGGCGACGAGCTTCTCACCGCTGATGATGAACTCTTCCGTTCGGGTTTTCTCCTCTCGCCAATGTGACGCTTCGTCATTCATCGACGTTCCCGCCGGGGCGCTTCCTCCGTGCCGCCGCGAGCGGCGCAATGGCGATCCACAGAGTAATGGTGAGTAACATGGCCGTCGGATAGTCGATTGCCTCGAACCCGAATCGTGGCGCAACGACGCGCGAGAGGAGCATGACAAAGAACGAACTGAGAAAGAACCCGGGAACCGCAGCGAGAATTGCGAAATATCCGTCCATGGACGGCTCCTTTTCGTGAGAAGATATGCCGTTTGTACCCAGAGAAGCGAAAGGATGTCAACCTTCTCTCATGAGGATTCCCATTCCGAGGTACCCGGGGATACTTGAGGGGAGGGGGCGTGTTCCTCTATAAACGAGCACGACCGATCGGGTCGACGTTGGAGTAGAAGCCGACGAGAGGAGAACAATGCATGAGGAGAGGATCTCCCGAGTGCAAGATCTATTGAAGAAACTGGGTGATTCCCTTTGACCCGGAGAAGGTGAGGGAAGAGCGCCGACGATTAGAGGAAGAGATGGCGGATCCGGGGTTCTGGGAAGATCGAACCCGGGCGACCGCGTGGTCGCAGCGGCTTGAGCACTCGCGATCTCTGCTCGCGCGCTACGCCGAAATCACGGAAGAAGCGGAAGAGATCGAGTTGCTTCATCAAATGGCCGTCGAGACAGAGGATGATGAAGAAATGGCCGTCCTTGCCGACCGCCTGACGGCCCTTGAACGCCGGGTTCGGCAGTTTCGCGTCGAACTCACCTTTTCGGGGGAGTACGACGCCGGAGACTGCTACCTGTCAATCAACGCTGGCGCCGGGGGGACCGATTCCCAGGATTGGGCCGAGATGATCCTGCGCATGTACGGTCGCTTCTGCGAGCGAATGAGGTTCAAGGCCGCCCTCCTCGAGGTGAGCCCCGGCGAGACGGCCGGCATTCGGAGTGCGACCTTGGAGGTCAAGGGGCGCTACGCGTACGGGAACTTGAAGAGCGAGAAGGGCGTTCACCGTTTGGTCCGTCTCTCGCCGTTCGACTCGGCCCATCGCCGGCACACCTCGTTCGCGGCGGTGACGGTCGTCCCGGTCGTGGAGGAGGCCGTTCTACATCTCGATCCGAAGGAACTGCGCATCGATACCTACCGCGCGTCCGGGGCCGGTGGGCAACACGTCAACGTGACCGACTCGGCGGTGCGGATCACGCATCTACCGACGGGGGTCGTCGTTTCCTGCCAGAACGAAAGAAGTCAGCATCAGAACAAAGAAACAGCGATGCGGATTCTGCGTTCACGGCTCAATGAACTCCTCCGGCAGCAGCAGGCGGAGAAACTGGAGGAACTTCAAGGCGAACTGAAAGACATCGAATGGGGGAGCCAAATCCGCTCGTACGTTCTCCATCCCTACCAGATGGTCAAAGACCATCGCACGGAGCACGAGACAGGAAACGTTCAAGCCGTGCTCGATGGTGACCTTTCGGACTTCGTCGAGGCCTTTTTGGAACAGACCGGAATGCCGTAACGTCGAGAATCGTGAAAGGCGAGATTCAGTATTCCATGGCTTCTCTCTTGTCCTCTCTAGCAAAGGCTGCTAAGATAGATTGTAGAGTAATCGCGAGGAGGGGGGGGAATGGCGTGCCCAAGCAATTGATGGACAAGATCTCGATTTATGTCCCCAAAGGCAAGATCGAACACAAGCCGGTCGAACGGTTGGTCCAACTTGCTGAGAAGAAGGATCGTTCGGTGAACTACCTGGTCGTCGAAGCGATCCTGGAGTATCTCAACCGGGAAGAGAAGAAGAAGTAGAGACCTCAAGCTGTTTCACCGGCGGCGTCCTGTTCCGCGAGGTGCTGTCGGTCGAGGTATCCTTGTAGAATCAGCGTCGCGGCGAGACTGTCGCGGAGGGCTTTTCGTTTCGTTCTCGATACGTCTGCCTCAAGCAGGACCCGTTCGGCTTCGGAACTGGTGAGTCGCTCATCGTACAGTTCTGTGGGAAGGCCGGTTTTCCCACGGAGAGCTCGGGCGAACGTCTCCGCTTCGCTCGCCATTTCCCCGTGTGAGCCATTCATGTGGAGGGGGAGACCGACCACGATCGTGGTGACGTGGCGTTCAAAGATGAGGTTCGCAAGATGAGTGAGGTCGCGTGCGAGGGAATGGCTTCGCCGGTAGGGGGAAAGGGGGGTGGCGAGGATCCCGGATGCGTCGCTGATGGAAAGACCGAACCGCTGCCGACCGTAGTCGATTCCGAGAGTTCTCATCCGTTCCTGCCGAGGATTTCGAGGGATCTCCGGACGAGGTCTTCCACGCCGAGGTCCTCGCCGCGTAATTCGGAGATCACTTGACGCGCCTCTCGTACCGAGAACCCGAGGGCCTTGGACGTGAGGGCGCGGAGGGCCGTCTCTTCGTCCTTGGTGAGGAAGATGTCGGACGGTTCTGTCCTCGCGGCTTCTTCGACCTTGTCGCGAAGATCGATGAGGATACGCTGGGCCGTCTTCTTTCCGATTCCCTTGACTGCCGTCAGGCGATCGATATCGCTGTCGGCCATCGCGCGGATGAAGTCCCGCGGGGGGAGGGCGGAGAGAAGCTGCAGTGCGAGTCGGGGGCCGACCTGGCCTACGGTGAGGAGCTTCCGGAAGAGTTCCCGTTCTTCCGGTGTGCTGAACCCATAGAGTTGAATTGTGTCGTCGCGAAGGATGAGATGGACGAACACCTGATCGAGCCTGTGGTCGTGGCAAGCACGGAGGGTCTCCGTGGGGCAGAAGATTTGATATCCAATCCCGCCGGTATCGATGACGACATGGTCCGTTCCGACGTGGGCAATCTCCCCCCGGATCGAATCGATCATTCTCTTCCCTCGATCACGGCACGGTCTCCGGTGGCCTCTCGGATCGCGGACTTAAGGGCCGAAACGAGGCTCGGTCGGACGGCGGCGAGCACGTGTGCGTTCTCGCCGTACTCGATCTCCCGGACCTCGGCTCCATAGCGATGGATCGTTCCCATGACCCCTGAGTTTACCTCGGGTGGGAAGCGGATGGAAACCTCGACGTCGGCACGTCTCACGATGAACTGGGCCGCTGCGAGTGTGGCTTGGGCCGCGTCCGAGTAGGCTCGAATGAGCCCGCCGAGGCCGAGCTTTGTTCCGCCGAAATAGCGGACTACGATGAGGAGGACATTGAGGAGTTCGGTCTCTTCGAGCACATGAAGGATCGGAAGTCCGGCCGAGCCGCTTGGCTCGCCGGCGTCGTCGATGTGGGAGACCGTCTCGAGCCCTTTCAGGAGGCGATAAGCATAGCAATGATGGGTGGCGTCGTGGAACCGCCTCCGGATCTCATCGAGTCGGTGGGAGAGCTCGTCCTCGGAGCCGATCGGAAAGGCGTGTCCGAGAAAGCGGGATTTTTTCCGGGCAATTCGCGCCGACGCTGGGGTGGTGATCGTGCGGAACGCGTCGATCATCGACGTCCTTGGACGGGCTCCTCATCGCGCTCCAACGCCCCGATTGCGTCGAAAGCTTTCCGGACATTTGCTTCCTCCCCGTCGAGCAACAGCGAGACGCTCCCCCTTCCCGGACCGATGCCGCCGGAGGCAACGTGGATCGCGCGGACGGAGAAGATCCATTCCAGGGCATCGACCTCGGTGATCACGTGCCCGGTGAGGGGATAGATCCCACAACGGAACCCCGCGGCGAGGTCGATCTTCTGGCTGCCCATCTCGAGAGCGAGATCGGCAATCGAAGTGTGAACCGATTTTGCGAGGCTAATGGGGACGACGATCTCGACGCCCCGAGCGAGGGCGGTGGGGATATATCTTCCCACTGTTCCGCCGGTGCCAGCGGCCATCAGTACACCGACCGTGCCGAACGGATCGAGAGCGTTCCCGCCTTTGACGACGACGTCTCCCGAACCGAGCGAATCGAGCAGTGATTCGAGCTCGAACGGAATCGGCTCGCCATGTTTCAGCACGAGATCCGTCGTTTCGCCGAATCGAGCGTTCAGATTCCAGCGGTCGTCGACCAGACCGGCGGCGAACGCCCCATGGTCGATCGGTTTGCCGAGCACCTCATCGGCAACGTAGGCGTTCGTCGTTCCAAGAGTGATCACGAGGGTTCCCCGTTTGAGCGCACTCCGGACAAGAGGGTGCGCAGCGACGCCCTTGGCGATCAAACGCTTTGCCGCGCCGGGGGAAAGGACAACAGTTGCTTTCATCATGCACCTCGCACGGGGTAGGTATGGCGGATATGCTATAAGGGGAAGATCCGCAAATCAAAACTCTCCGATTCGGGGGGATCCGGCACGATGAGATACGACCGAGCGCTCTACCAGAAGGAAATCGAGACGTTCCGTTGGGAGATCCCGACGGACTACAACATTGTCGACATCGTCGAGGGGCACGTGCGTCGGACTCCGGACAAGATTGCGGTCTATTGGGAGGACGCCGGGGGAAAGGAGCGGAGGGTCAGCTACGCCGAGCTGTTCGCCGGGGCACGGCGCTTCGGGAGCGCCCTGATGAAGCTGGGTTTGAGAAAAGGGGATCCGGTGATGCACCTCCTTCCCCGCCTCCCCGAGGCCCACATGGCGCAACTGGGGACCTTTGTCGCCGGCGGGGTGGCGATCCCCTGCTCGGAGATGCTGAAAAGTAAAGAGATCGCCTATCGCTCCGAAGTCAGCGGGGCGAAGGTCATCGTGGCCGATGTCTCGGTGATGGAAACGGTCGATGCCGTTCGCAGGGGATGTCCGCTTGAGACATTCATCGTCATCGGAGCCGAGGAAACGCCCGACGGGTGGCTACGGTACGAAGATCTGGTCGGCGAAGGGGACTCCCCGGCGGAGAAAGTAAAGCTCGTCGCTGACGATCCGATGACGATCAATTTCACCTCCGGAACGACGGGGAACCCAAAGCCGGTCGTCCACAAGCATCGATGGATCTACTGCCACCATCGGATTACGGCACGCTACTGGTACGACGCGGACGAGAACGACGTCATCTGGGCCACCACGGCTCCTGGATGGGCGAAGTGGTATTGGAGCCCGATCGGGGTCTCGTTGACTTGCGGTGCGACTCAGTTCATGTACAACGGTCGGTACGAGGCGGAGACGTACCTTCGCCTGCTGGAGAAGTACAAGGTCACCAAGCTGTGCGCCACCCCCACCGAATACCGGTTATTCGCTCAGTTTTCCGGCATGAAGGAGTACGATCTGGTTCTTGAAGACGCCTTATCGGCCGGAGAACCCCTCAACGTCGAGCCGATCGAAGCGTTCAAACGGGCGTTCGGCGTCACGATCCGCGACGGGTACGGCCAGACAGAGAGTGTGTGCCTCGTCTGCAACCTGCCGGGGATGCTGGTCAAACCCGGCGCGATGGGGATGCCGACGCCGGGAGCAGGGGTCGTTCTGATCGATGAGGACGGAACCCCCGTCCGTCAGGGGGAGATCGGTGAGATTGCGCTCGAACCGGAAAGCCCGGCGATCTTCGACGGCTACTGGAACGCCCCCGAACTCGATCGTGAGGCCTTCTCCGGCGGTTGGTACCGCACCGGGGACTTGGCGCGGATGGACGAAGACGGATACCTGTTCTTCGAAGGACGCGCCGACGACGTGATTCTCACGTCAGGGTACCGAATCGGGCCGTTCGAGGTCGAAGATGCCCTCGTCAGCCATCCGGCGGTCATCGAGGCAGCGGCGGTCGCCGCCCCCCACCGCGAACGGGGGGAGATCGTCAAGGCGTTCGTCGTCCTCGCGGACGGGTACGAAGCCTCCGACGAACTGACCAAGGAGCTTCAGGATTACGTCAAGAGCGTCACCGCACCGTACAAATACCCGCGGGCGATCGTGTATGTCGAGGAACTTCCGAAGACAATGAGTGGTAAAATCAAGCGGGCCGAGTTGAAACAGAAAGAATGGGAGGGGTGGGACCGGCGATGAACCGACGAGCTGTGTGGGTGATGGGGATTGCGATCTGGGGGCTTCTCCTCCACAGCGGGGGGGTTGTCGGCGGGGGTCTCTATTTCGGCTTGCCGTTCTATTCCCTCGATCTAGAGGGGACGTTTACCCAGGCCCCGGCGGCGCTTGAGGGGGCGACGGCCGCGCTGGAGGACGCGTTGCTCGACCTCGGGCTGTCTCCGATCGAACTGGAGGAGATCCACGAGGCCTTCGCGGACGCTGTTGACGCGGTGGAGGAGACACTTCAAGGGGTCCCTACTCTGGTCCCTGTCCCGATGATCGGTGGGGCGATCGAGATCTCGCTCCCGATGCACATCATCGACAGCGTGAGAGTGACCGGAGGTTTACTGAACGACAGCTTGCTACGAAGCCTCGCCCGGATCGCGGGAACGGAGATTCCGAAGCCGCTCTTCGAGGCCGATTTCGACCTCGAGGAACTGGCGTTGTCCGGTTCGACGACGGTCGATCTGGCGTTCTCTTCTTGGATGCTGTCGACTGAACTGGTCAAGCGCTTCGACCTGTTGGTGTTGGGATTCGTCCTCGGCGGGGGCCTCGATCTGATCGGGGGAGAGATCCGTCCCCTCGTTGACATTGAACTCCCGGCCGAGTACCGGGACGGCGTCGACGACGCCTTGGCCGCTCTCCACCTCGACGAGCTGACGTGGTCGACGGTCGCGATGCACGCCGTCCTCGGTGTCGAGCTCGGTCCACCGTTCCTCCGCGTCTACGGCGACCTCCGGGTCATCCTGCCACTCAGCCAGCGCGTCAGCTGGTGGGAGGTTCGTGTGGCGGACTTTGCCGGCGTGGTCGGGATTGCTATCTTGTTTTGATGGACGATCGCGAGTTGCTCCGGCGGGCGAACGAGGCGCGCACGCATGCTTTTTGCCCTTATTCGAGATTTCCCGTCGGTGCTGCCCTCCTCTGCGCCGACGGCTCGGTCTACACCGGTGCAAACGTCGAGAACGCGGTCAACGGCCTCTCGCTGTGTGCCGAACGGGTGGCCCTGTTCAAGGCGATCTCGGAGGGGCAACGCCAGTTCGTCAAACTGGCCGTCACCTGCGCGTCGGATCATTGCCGACCGTGCGGCGCCTGCCGTCAGGTCCTGCACGAGCACGCACCGGAGCTCGAGATCCTGATGGGGAATCCGGAAGGGAGATTCGTCCGCGTTCTGCTTCGGGGGCTCCTCCCGGATCCGTTCATCCTGGAGCCCGACCGTTAGTTCAAGATGCGGTCGATGATCAACGGGGGCGGGGGGGCGTCTTCGGCCCGCGGATCGATCTCGTAGGCCGATTCAACCAGCTGATAGGCCGTCTTGAGGGGGTTCCTGTCGTTGACGTGGAGCAGGGCGAGGATCTGATCTTTCTCGACCCGGCTTCCGATTTTCTCGAGGAGTTGAACACCGACCGCCGGATCGACGGACTCCTCCTTGGTGGAGCGACCGGCACCAAGAAGGTTGGCCGCTCGGCCGATTGAACGGGCATCCAGGTTGCAGATCACGCCACCGTGGGGGGCCCGTGCCTCGGCCCGGTGCGCCGCGCGAGGAAGGAGTGAACCGTCTTCAATGACGGCGGGATTCCCTCCCTGATTGGCGATCAGTTCCCGGAACTTGTCGAGAGCCGAACCATCGACCAGGTGGCCCCGGAGCCGATCGGTCGCTTGCCCTCGATCGCTGCAGGTTCCGGAAAAGAGGAGCAGTTCAGCCCCCAACTCGCAGCACAGGGCGACGAGGTCGTCCGGTCCTTCCCCTCGGAGGGTATCGATCGCTTCCTCTACCTCGAGCGCGTTTCCGACCATCCTTCCCAGCGGCTGCGACATGTCGGTGATCAGAGCGGCCATCTTCCGTCCGAATCTTGCGCCGATCGAGACGAGAGCGTGCGCCAGTTTGCGGGAATCCTCAAGCTTCGGCAAGAACGCCCCCGAGCCGGTCTTGACGTCGATCACGATTCCACGCGCTCCACCGGCGATTTTCTTCGACATGATCGACGCGACGATCAGCGGAAGCGAGTCGACCGTCGCCGTGACATCCCTCAGCTCATAGAGGATGCGATCTGCCGGGACCATATCATCGGTGTGATCTGCGAGCGCAAGCCCGGTTCGACGGACGAGGCCGAGAAATTCATCCCGAGACAGGTCGGTCCGAAACCCGGGGATGGATGCGAGCTTGTCGATCGTCCCCCCGGTGTGTCCGAGTGCTCGTCCAGACAACTTTCCCACCGTCAACCCGGCAGCGGCGAGCAGGGGGATCAACACCAGCGTCGTCTTGTCGCCGACCCCCCCGGTCGAGTGCTTGTCGACGGTAAAACCGCCCAAATCATCCGGGGTAAACCGTGCGCCGGACCGTGCCATCTCATCGGTCAGAACGGCTGTCTCTTCGTCGGTCATCCCGCGGAGGTAGATGGCCATCAGCAGTGCCGAGATCTGATAGTCGGGGATCGATTCATCGACGGTGCTCCGGATCCAGTACCCGATCTCTTCTCGGGTAAGCGTTTCACCGTCGCGTTTCTTCCGGATCAGATCGACCATGTTCACGGAATCGATTCTAGAGTCGCCTCCTCGACCGTTCAAGAAAGCAGGGGCGTTCAGAGGACGGGGGATCCATGCATGGGGAGGCGCGCCTGGCTATACTACAGACGTGGAGGTGTCAGCATGCCGAGCTTTCCACGGTTCCTGTTTCGGGTAAAGGATCGTCAGATTGAGGAAGAGGCGCGCAAGATGGTGGCGTCGTTCGGGATCCAAGACATCGAGATCCGGCGCGACGACACGATCAAGGACGCGTGGCTCGAGGACAACGTGGCGCTCAAGACCACGTACGGCCTGGAAGATATTCGCGAGTATCTCGAAGGGTTGAGCTCTCGGTAGCGTTACATCAGCTTCGCCCGCAGACGAGCGGAGAGGTAGTCGATCGCCCAGACGGCGATGACGATCAGCAGCATGACGGTCCCAGCGCTGGAGTACCGCTGCCCCGAGAGGTACGCGATCAGCCGCTGCCCGATTCCCCCGGCGCCGACCAGCCCGACGACGGTCGCCATCCGGACGTTGATGTCGAACCGATAGAGTGTGAACGAAATGTACGGGTTGATGATCTGAGGGACCACGCCGTACCGCAGCACCTGAGATCGCCGCGCTCCGGTCGCGGTGATCGCTTCCAGCAGCCCCTCGTCGATCGACTCGAGACGTTCCGCATAAAGCTTCGTCAGGTCCGCGATCGAGTGAATCCACAGCGCGAGCACCCCCGCGAACGAGGCGTGCCGTGAGGTCACCCACACGAGGAAGACGATCGCCCACACGATCGGCTCGATCGAGCGGAAGATGCTCATCGCGCCGCGAAGGACGGTGTACACCAGCCGACCGACCGCGCCGCGACTCAGGTTTCGTGCCGCGAAGAAGCTGAGCGGTACGGCGACCAGCGCGGCGAACAGCGTCGCCATGATCGCCATGAAAAGGGTGATCACGAGGTCGCTCAGGCTCGCTCTGAGAATCTCGAGGTTTGGGCTGACGAGCGCCTTCCAAATCGGCGCGACACGCCACGCGTCGCTCACGAGCCGTACGAGGTTCGGGATCGTGATCGTCACCCCGACGGCCGCGACGGTCACGACGATAGCGAGAAACGCCAGATAGATCCCGGTGGAACGCCGATACCACTTCTTCGGCGGGGCGCTCTCGATGACGAGCGGCTGGAGCCGCAGCCCGGAGACCCTCTCGTGCAGTGGCGGGGACAGCAACAGGCCGACCAGGGGCAAGACCGAGACGTGCCACGAGAGGAAGTGGGCTGTCGATTGCCTCCGCGTCGGGCGCTGGCGGTCCGCCCCGAGGAGACGGACACGCAAGAGCGTGTGCCCCAACGAGACGCCGAAGCTGCCCCAAACCGCGGCCGCTTCCACGGATCCGATCAGGAACAACCACCAGGGGACGAGAAAGTAGACCGCTCTCTCCGGGCCGTACGCGTACCAGGAGAACGCGTAGGTCACCAGGATCCAAGCGGTGGCCATGCCAAAGAGGTCGACAACGAACGGCGTCCAGCCCTTTCGAATCCCGTCAAGAAAACGAGAGGAGGCATCCAGGCCCCTCGTTGCGAATGGACATCTTCGGCTCATCGCACGACCTTCTCCCGCAGCCATCCGCTCAGGTAGTCCATCGCCCACACGACGGCGACGATCGCGATCACCACCGCTCCGACGACGCTCCACTCGCCCTCGTTCTTGTAGTAGAAGAGAAGCGTCCCGATGCCTCCGGCGCCGACCAGCGCAATGACTGTGGACATGCGGACGTTAATGTCCCACCGGTACAGCGTGAACGCCCAGTACGCTGGCATCACCTGCGGGATCACCGCGTACCGGATGACCTGAAAGAAGTTGCCCCCGGACGCGCGGATCGCCTCGAGCGGCCCGGACTCGATCCCCTCGACCTGCTCGGAGAAGAGCTTACCGAGCGCGGCAATGGTGTGGATCGTCAACGCGAGGACACCGGCGAACGGGCTGCCCCAGCCGACCCACACGGCGAAGATTGTCGCCCACAGGAGCGTCTCGATCGCGCGGAAGATATTGAAGAAGCCGCGAACGACCGTGTACACGGCGAGTCCGAGCGGATGGAAGCCCATCAGGTTCCTCGCCCCGAGGAAGCTGAGCGGGAAGGCGAGCACCGTGCCCAGGAATGTCGAGAGGAGGGTCATGAACAGCGTCAGGACCATCAGATCGAGGATCGAGTACGTCCCACGGCGCAGGACGAAGATCGGATCCTCGGTGAAGAAGTAGCGGAAGTCCGGGCGGGCGATCTTCCGGAACAGGTCCCCCGCCTTGCTCGCCCGGCTCGCGAGCGTGGAGAGGTTCGCCTCGACGATGAGCCATCCCAACCAGAAGGTGAGACCAAAGAGGAAGAGGGCGACGATCCCCCACTGCGTCGTCAGCGCCCTCTTCTCCGGCCTGCGAACCGGCCCGCCGTCGGGAGATGCGTTGTCTTCCTCGGCCTCCGCCTTGGTGGAGACGAGAACCGCCCCGCCGGCTCGATCGTGCCACGGTCGGCTCGGGCGCGCCCAGAACCCCGCAAAGGCGAGCGGCACCGAGAGGTGCCAGCAGAGGATGCGAAGCAGCCGGCGGAGGACCGGGATGCGCTCTCCGGAAGTCGGACGAAGATCGAGCCCGAACGCGCGCATGCCGAGCGAGCGGCCGGAACTGCGGAGGATCACCGTGAGCTCGAGCGTGGCGGCGATCGTCACCGACCAGCCCCAGGACGGAAGGGCCAAGGTATCGTACCAATGGGCGGGGATCCACGTGAACCAGTAGTGGTTGAGGAAGAACATCACCGCGTACGCGACGTAGCCCCAGATAACCCAATCGAGGAAGAACGACAAGACCCGCCGTTTGAGCAATGCGCGGATCTCGTGGTGTGAGAGGCTTTCGCGTCGCGTCGAGCCGTGGGGCTCTGCGTCCATGCTGCCCTTTCTAGCGGACCTCGACCTCTTCCGCGTCCTCGCCGTAGATCTCCTTGAACCGCGCGTTGTCGATTTCGCCTGGAAGACCGGCGAAGACGATCCCCCCATCCTTCAGTGCGAGGATCCGCGTCCCGAATCGGCGGGCAAGGGAGAGAAAGTGCAGGCTCGTGAGGACGGTCACGTCGTCCTCGCGGTTGACCTGCTCGAAGTACTGCATGATCGAGTTCGACGTTGCGGGATCGAGGGCCGAGACGGGCTCATCGACGAGGAGAAGGGTCGGCTGCTGCATCAGTGCCCGGGCGATGCCGACCCGCTGCTGCTGCCCCCCGGAGAGTTCGTCCGCCCGGACGTGCGCCTTCTCTTTGAGCCCGACCCGTTCGAGATTCGCCATCGCCATCTCGTGGTCGCTCTTGGAGAACCATCCGACCATCGACCGCCACGTCGGCGTGTAGCCGAGTCGCCCGGCGAGGACGTTTGTCAGGACCGTCGAGCGCTTCACGAGGTTGAACTGCTGAAAGATCATGCCCATGCCCCGCCGGACCCGCCGCATGTGCGACGCGGAAAGGCGGGTGAGTTCGACCCCCTCGAGCCGGATGCTCCCCGCGGTCGGTTCGATCAAGCGGTTCACGCAGCGAAGCAAGGTCGACTTGCCCGAACCCGACAGTCCGATGACAACGAGGAACTCGCCCTTCTTGACGGAGAACGAAAGATCCTTCAGCGCGACCACCTGGCCGCGCTCGTAGACCTTCGTCAGCCGGTCGATCACGAGGTGTTCGGCTTGCGCCATCATGGGCTCCGAGGAACGCCGCAGGGGGTTGCGCCCCCCCTGCGGCGTCCACGCGCAGCGTGTCTACTTGTTCGGGTTCACGCGCTGGCCGGTCGCGCGCCGATACGTGTCATAGATCGAGTCATCAATTTCCTGGACATCGGTCCACTTGTAGAACCGCACGTCAGACCAGAGATGCCAGCCGGGGCCTGGGTTCTCCGAGCTGCCGATGTGCTGCTTGATCGCAGCGACGATCGTGTCCTGGAGATCCTGCGGGAAGCCGGCCGCGAACGCGAAACAGTCGTTCGGGATCGGCCCCACGAGCCCGAGCACCTGGATGAGCTTCACCAGTTCCCACTCGTCGCCGTACGCGTGCGCCCCCTCGGCGTACATTGCGCCAACCGACTCGCGAAGGTCTTCTACCGTCCCGCGAATCTCGGCCGGGTAGAGGTCCTGGTTCCAATAGTCCCACACCCACAGCTCCGGATCCCAACCGTCGAACCAGTAGTTCACGTAGCCTTCCTGCGCCTTCATCGCTTCGAGGATGTAAGCCGGAGGGCGGCCGGGGTTCCAGAAGCCGGTGCAGAAATCAGCCTGCTTGTCGAGGACGTTCAACAGCGCCCGCTGGTGGCTGTTGTCTCCGCTCGGCAGGACGCCGCCGAACGAGATGCCGAGGTCCTGGAAATACCCGTTCGGGAGCTTGTACCCCGACGTCGAGCCTTCCGCGGGATAGGCCCAGATTTTCCCCTGAAGGTCATACAGCGAGGTGAACCCATACTCGCGGAGCGTGTAGATCGCGGTGTAGTAGTACGGGAATCCGTAGCGAATCGAGCCGAGGCGTGGGATCGCCTGGAAGTCCGTCCGATCGGCGATCGTGATATACTGCTGTGTCGTCGGGGCACCCATCACGTCCCCTTCGGCGGCGACGAACTCCTCGATGAACGCCTGGTAATCGATCATTACGCGCACGTCGAAATACAAGCCGGTGATCTGCGAGATATCCGCAGCAATCTGCTTCGCGATGTCCTCCAGGTATTGCGGCTCCTGAGACGGGACGAAGAGCCACCGGATCGGGTTTCCACGCGTTCCCAGATCCTGAGCAAAACCGATTGCGCCCAACGCTACGACAGCGACGAGCGTCAAAATCAGCAACCTACGCATGATGCACCTCCTGTGCAGCAGAGACTCCCAAGCCGACGGCGCAGAGAACGGATCCCCGCGACGCATTCCGATGTGATTCCCATAACGCTATGATAGAGTTCACCGCCCCCCTGAGTCAATGCCGGTCCGGTGCGACATCCATCTCGCAGGCATCCGGCGGGAACCGTGGTGTTGGACGAGTGCTCCGGTGGGGGGCGTCGGGTACCATGGGGAATGTCAAGCCGTCAGACAGGAGGTGCGAACAACCATGCACATCGCCGACATGTTCGATCTATCGGGCAAGGCCGTGATCGTCACCGGTGGCTCAGGCGGAATTGGAGCGGGGATCGCCCTACGGTTCGCTGAAGCAGGGGCGAAGGTCGTCGTTGCTTATCACACCGGACACGATGCTGCGGTGCGGATCACCGAGGAGATCACGCAACCTGGCCGACAGGCGATTGCAATCCAGGCCGACGTTACCACCAAGACAGGCGCCGTGAAGCTGATCTCGGGTTGCATCGAGGTGTTCGGTCAGATCGACGTCCTCGTCAACAACGCAGGAGCCTATCCCATGGCCTCGCTGCTGGAGATGACCGAGGCCGAGTGGGACGCGATGCTCGACGCGAATCTGCGTAGTGTGTTTCTCTGCACCCAAGCGGCAGCCGGACGGATGATCAAGCGGGGGGTGGGCGGCGCGATCGTCAACATCGCATCGATCGAGGCGGAAAACCCAGCGCCGATGCACGCTCACTACTGCTCGGCCAAGGCCGGGGTCGTGATGCTCACCCAAGCGTCGGCCGCCGAGCTGGGCCGGTACGGGATTCGCGTGAACTGCGTATCGCCAGGGCTGATCTGGCGCGATGGGATCGAAAACGCCTGGCCGGAAGGGGTCGAGCGGTGGAAGGCCGCGGCGCCGTTGGCTCGACTCGGAACCCCGGAGGACGTCGGCAACGCCTGCCTGTTCTTCGCATCCGATGCCGCGGGGTGGATCACTGGCGCCAATCTGCGGGTTGACGGTGGTGTGATGACGCATCAGGTGTTCTAAAACGCGCATCGCGGCGGAAGGAGAACGGTGAGAACGATGCTCAAGGGCAAGAAGATCCTCGTGACAGGAGCGGGTCAGGGAATCGGCCGGGGGATCGCGCGTGCGGTGGCGGAGGCCGGTGCCGACGTTGGCCTCATCGACCTGCGCGCCGAGACGCTGGAGAAGACGGCCCGCCGGGTCGAAGAGGTCGGCCGGCAAGCGCTGGCGCTGGTCGCGGATGTCACCGACACGGACAGGGTCGCCGGGGTGATGGGGGAGTTCGTGGCGCGGTTCGGTGTGTTGGACGGTCTGGTGAACAATGCCGGGGTGATCGAGATGAACCCGGCGAGTGACGTGTCACACAATGTATGGGATGGCCAGTTCAGCGTGAACGTCTGGGGGGTGATGAACTGCTGCCAGCTCGCGGCGCGGCAGATGATCGCTCAGGGAGGTCCGGGGGCGATCGTCAACATCGCATCCAACGCGGGGAAGGTCGGGTACGGGAACATGGCCGCCTACAACGCGACCAAGGCAGCCGTGATCAGCCTCACCCGCACCCTGGCGACCGAATGGTCTCGGCACGACATCAACGTGAACGCGGTGTGCCCTGGAGGTGTCGACACGCCGATGCTCAAGAGTGTGGCCGAATGGGTGGCGAAGCGGATCGGGGGCGATGCGGACGAACTGTACGATTCGATGAAACCGAAGCTGATGACGCGCCACATCCGGCCGATCGAGGTCGGACGAGTCGTCGCGTTTCTGCTCTCCGACGCCGCCGTCATCATCCGCGGGCAGTCGATCAACGTCGACGGCGGAGACACGCCGTACTGAGTGGCTTTGCGCAGGCGAGACCGGACCTCGATTTCGAGGGAAAGGCGTCTGCCGATCGACCGCCTGTTAAACGAACACCGAGTCCTCCGGGTGCCATGGCGGTGCACTCACGGCGATGAACACCAATTCTACATCGGATGGGTTGCGGATCTGGTGGCGTTCACCGGGCTCGATGAGCATCGCGTCGCCTTCTGTGACGGGATAAGGTTTGTCGTTGAGGATGAGGAGGCCGTTGCCTTTCCGGATGTAGTACGTCTCCTCCGATGCCTGGTGATAGTGCGTCGAGGATCTCCCGCCGGGAGGGATCACGATCTCGGCGACGCTGTGGTGCTTGGTCCCTCCGAGGTCCGCACCGGCTCCGATGAGTTCGTAGACCCTCTCGCCGTGTGCCTTGCACAGCGGATTTGTTCCCTCGGTTCTTCGCGTTTTCCTCATGATTTGAGAGTCAAGGGATCTCTCACCGGTGTTGTGTCCACGACGCGAGCACCATCCGCGCCACGTGCTGCTCGATCTCATCGGGAACGGCGTGGACCTCAGGTGGAAGCGCGGCGTGATGAAGCGCGAGGTACTCCTGGCTGAGCGTCTGCAGTGCGAACGAGATGTCCATGATCTCGATTGGATGGCCGTCCCCAACGCTCAAGTTGACGAGTTCTCCCTCCCCGAGTAGGTAGAGGGTGCGGCCGTCCGCTATTTCGAACGCGCGAACGCCGTCTCGACTCACCTCGTTACGAATGGCCATGTCGTTCAACGCCGGAACATCGATCTCGAACCCGAAATGCCCCGCGTTGGCGAGGAGCACCCCGTTCTTGGCCAAAGCGAGCATCTCCCGTCCGACGACGCGAGGTTGTCCCGTCGCCGTGATCACGACATCCGCTCGCCGCATCCCCTCGGCGAGGGACACCGGCTCGTGGCCCTCCATCAGCGCTTCGACCTCTTTGACCTCGTCGGTATCCACTACCATCACACGCGCACCGAGGCCGACAGCACGCATCGCCAACCCTCTGCCGCACCATCCATATCCGATGATGAGGACGGTTTTTCCGGCGATGAGGAGGTTTGTACCCCGGAGAATCGCGTCCCACGTCGACTGACCGGTGCCGTAGCGGTTGTCGATCAGGTGTTTCATGCGCGCGCTGTTGACCGCAATTGCGGGGATCGGGAGCCTCCCCGCCTGTTGGAGTCGAAGGAGGTGTTCGACGCCGGTGGTGGTCTCTTCGCTGAGGCCGACGAGCGATGGGAACCGGTCGATCCCGCGTTTGACAATCCGTTCGATCACTTCCCCCCCGTCCTCGACGATCAGCGTCGGGCGTTGATCGAGGAGCGCGTCGATGTGTTCGAGGTGCTCTTCGACGGAGACGCCGCGCCGCGCATTGACAGTGATCCCCTCGGTTTCGGCGAGCGCAGCCGCGACATCGTCCTGGGTCGCCAACGGATTGCTCTCGATGACGTAGAGGGACGCACCGCCTTCACAGAGGGTCTGAGCGAGCACGGCCGTTTTCGCCTCCAGATGGAGCGACATCCCGATACGCTGGTTGGCCAACGGCCGTTCTTCGCGAAACCGGACGGCGATTTGCTGGTGAAGGCGCATGTTCGCTCGCGCCCACCTGATCTTCCCTCGCCCCGTTTCGATGGTGGTCCTGTTCATCTCAAGCCTCCTCTTTTCGACGGACGGATTCGAATTGCCGGGCAAAAAGGGACAATCGAGCGATCTCTTCAATCTTCACCGCATTCTCGAAGGCTTCGTCCAAAGTGGCGCCGACCCCGACGACCCCGTGTCGCGCCACGAGAACCCCCCTGCTGGAGCCCAACGCCTCGGCGACGGCATGGGCCAGGTCCCACGTTCCGGGAGGATGGTGTTCGGAGACGGGGACCTCGGCACCGAACAGGATTCGCCCCTCGTCGTGCAGGACGGGGAGAGCGGGGAGGACGATCGCCGCCGCAGTGGCAAGGGGGGAATGGGTATGAACGATCGCTCGGACGTCGTCCCGTTGGGCGTAGATGGCGGCGTGCATACGCCACTCGGACGACGGCTCACCGCGCCCGGAGAATGCTTTCCCGTCGGTGTCGATCTCGATGATCTGAGCGGCCACGAGACGGTCGTAGGGGACGCCGCTCGCGGTGATGAGGTAGTGCTGGTGGAACCG
>Ga0180434_10002665_pt1 | contig 23470 bp, 20 predicted proteins | sample SS_ome_7_FD_132453 | JGI IMG/M metagenome (GOLD analysis project Ga0180434, IMG submission 132453) | Hypersaline lake sediment archaeal communities from the Salton Sea, California, USA - SS_1_D_2 metaG | ecosystem: Environmental > Aquatic > Non-marine Saline and Alkaline > Hypersaline >... | reverse complement strand
CACTTTCCGATATTCTGGTTTCAACTTGGCCATATAACCTCCCTTGTCAAATCAACTTTCTATGCACTCATATTGTACCAGACTTGATTTGATCGAGAAGGAGCAAATAACTTCACACCATTGAGCAGACATTTAACTATCCATTTTCCACACCGAGGGTTCAGTGAGCAGCTATGGCGGCGGCTCGGTGGGCTCTGGCGGCGGCTCGGTCGGTTTCGGCGGCGGCTCGGTGGGCTTCGGCGGCGGCTCGGTCGGTTTCGGCGTTGGCTGCGCCGGTGGCTTCGTTGGCTTTGGCGTCGGCTGCGCCGGTGGCTGTGTCGGCTGTACCGGCGTGGCAGTGGGCGGCACCGGCGTCGCAGTAGCGGTCGGCGTCACGAGCGGCCTAGACGTCGCCGTCGCGGTAGCGGTCGGCGTAGGGCTTGGCGTGTGCGTTGGCGTCTCGGTTGGCGCGCGCGTTGGCGTCATGGTAGGTGTATGTGTTGGCATGCCAGTGGGTGTGTGCGTTGGCGTCGCGGTAGCGGTCGGCGAAGGAGAAGGCGACAAACTCGCCGTTGCCTTTACATCTGCTGGGATGACGACTTTGGTCGTTTGTTCGATCAGCGGCGTAGGTGTGGAATCATTCCTTTCCACGACTCCCAGAACGCCTATCGTCATACCCACCATCAATGCCAACACAGCCAAGCCACCCAACACCCAGTCCCACACGGGCACGCGGCGACGCTCTGAGGCTGGCTCTCCGTCGGGTGTCGCAACTGGCGCAGACGGAGTCGTCCCTCTCAGTTTCCGCGTCCTCCCCCGCGCCTCGGAGGCAGTTTGCTCGCCTTTCTTTCGTTTCTCCCAGATCGGAACAGATACCCCCAGCGCTTGAGCCATCTCCGGTGCATCCTGCCAGCGCTGTGATAAGGCCAATCCCAACGCCTTGACCAGCGCCGCCTCTGTTTGTTTACTGATCCCTGGCACCATGTCTCGTGGCGCCGTAAATCGTTCCGGATCCGCGATGCGCAGCGTCGCTGTGGGTGGGGCCTGGCCGCAAAGCGCGTGGTACAGCGTCGCTCCCAGAGCATAGATGTCACTTCGAGCGTCGGTATGTCCCATCTGTACATCGTATTGCTCTGGAGGGGCATACTCTGGCGTGCCCATTCCCCGCATCGCTGTCCTGGTGTGCGGATCGTTGGGATCCCATAGCTTTACCAGTCCAAAGTCCACCAACACCGCTCGTCTATCGGGTCGAATGATGACGTTCTGCGGCTTTACGTCCCGGTGAATCACTCCTTGAGCGTGACAGTATGCCAGCGCATCCAACAGTTGCTCCGCCCAGACTAACGCGGTTTGCTCTGGCAACGCTCCATCTCGCCCAATCCGGTCGGCCAGACTTTCACCCTCGACGAAATCCATCACCAGATAGGCATTGCCCCCTTCCTCAAAGAAATCACTGACTCGCACCAGGTGAGGATGATTCAGACGTGCCAGGATTTGTGCTTCCCTCAGGAATTGCTGTCGTAGTTGGGCCAGTGTTTGCGGATCAAGCCCCGGCTGGGGAACCATCTCCTTGACAGCAACCGAGACATCCAACTGGGTGTGTTGGGCGCGATAGACGTTGCCCATTCCCCCCTGTCCCAGTGGGGAAATGACGCGGTAGCGATTTTGTAGCATTTGTCCATTGGTCAGTGTCATGTGTCACTCCTTAGCTTTCACACATTGTGTATGAAAGTTGAGTTTCACCCGCCCCAAACGAATCTCGTCTCCAGCGTTGAGTTGATGAGGTTGCTCTGGCATCAACCTTTCCTGGTTGACATACGTATAGTTGGTGCTGTCAAGATCTTCAATCGAGACCTGATCGCCCTGGATAAGGATCCGGGCGTGCTGTCGAGAAACACCTCCCTCGTCCCCGCCATGGTCGGTCAGATCAATGGCAGGAAAGATACCGCTGACCGGATCCTCTCGTCCAACAAGAATCTCGGTTTTTCCGGAGGGAAAAGGTAATGTAGCATTGGTATCCTTTACCACCAGACAGCCCTGAACAGCCACCTCAGAAACGGCTGGCGGAGAAGCAGGAGCCGATGCAGGTATGACCGATGGCGCTTCACACACCGGCGCGCCACACATGTCACAAAAGTTACTATCTGGCTCCAGTTGGACGCCGCAATTGGAGCAAATCAATTCGGGGAGATGGGATGCGGCAACCCGTGGCAGGGTAGGCGCTGCTAAATTCAGGACTGCACCACAATGTTCGCAAAAGGCATCGCCGGACGCCACTGGTGCGCCACAGGCGGGACATGCGACTGCCGCGGTGAGCATCACCTCATTTTCCATCTCCGCTCCACACTCGTCACAAAAGGCCACTCCATCAGGTTGTTGTGACGCACAATTTGGGCATATAGCCATGATTTCTCCTACGTCCCAGACTTGCTACCAGTCTCCCTCTATAGCGACATCGTCCAAATAAGTATAAGTGTTCAGGCCAGGATCGCCAGTGGCTCCCGGTGTGTTAAAATTGGCAAAGTAGATGCGAATCGTCTGGCCGGCATAGGCGCTGAGGTCGTACCTAAAGCGCCGCCACCCCAGATCTTGCAGCGTGTCCTCTTTCCATTCGTCGGTGTACCCATCACGTAGGATGTGCTCCAGAGTTTGGCCGCCGATGTCTTGAATGTACACGTCAAAGTAGTCATAGTAACATTGGTGAGAATCGCTCCACATCACGTCGTAGGTAAAGATGCGATACCAGAAATTGAGCATGGGTGTGCCAGTTTTTGGCACCTCTACAATCTGATAACCCCACGCGCTGCCTTCAGGCACATCCTGATTCGAGTAAGAAGGATCGCCTAATAAGGCAGAATAAGTATCTGCATAGGGTTGATCCGGTTTGACGTCCTGGGCCAGTTCACCTCCATGCTGCCAACTCGCAAAGTCGCCACTCTCAAAGCCGCCGTTCAAAAAGAGATAAACCTGATCGAAGATCAGTTCCGAAACTCCCCCTTTGTTCCCCTTGAATTGTACGTACACCGTCCTGAGACCACTGAACCCATCCGCTAACGTCCAATCGACCTGCTCAGTGAAGGCGATCCAGTCGTGGCAGCCTGGGCTATTGCTTATGCACATCCGCTCCACCGCATCTCCAGCAACGGCGGCAGTCAGGGAGAGCGTGACAGATCGCTGATAAACGGTAACTGCTCCTCCTTCAATCTCCACGCTGCCCACAGGTTGCGGCGGGTAATTGCGCGCGACGAGCGGTAGATAGATACGATAATACTCTACCTGGGTCGTGGCTGTTCCCTTACCTGAATTGCCAGCCAGGTCATGGGCAGTGACGCTGAAATCGTACGTATGGTCCCGGTCGCTTTCGATAAAAGTAGCGTGAGTGAGCGTCGTGGAGGGAAGCCAGGTCACCCAAGTCCCTCCGTCCTCGCGATAAGCCACCGTGTAGGAGACGACGCCAGAGCCAGGCGGCGGATCGAATACCTCCCAGGAAACAGTAAAGGCGAGTTCTGTAATCCGAGGTGGCGCTGTCACCGTGATCACTGGCGAGACACTGTCCAGAAAAACCGCATCGGAAAAAATAGCTGAGGCATTGCGCACATGGTCCCGATACTGAATATGAGCCGCCTGTTCACCTTCATCTTCCAGAATCCAGATCCTGGTCGTAGTGTATGGTTCCCACGCAGCGCACGCAGGTTCGTCACTGATGCACATCTGGGCCACACCGCTGCCCGTCAGGTTATCGGTGGCAGAAATGGCGAGGGTCACTGTGGGAACCGTCACGTACTTGACGTCGTCCTGGATGGTAACGGCGCCGGTGGGAGCCAGGGAATCGTGAACGTAGGTGAAAACGCGGGCCGCCGCGAGACCGGCGTTGTCGTACGCGGTGACGGTGATCTGCCCGCTGGCGGTTGCACCAAGAGGCGCTATGTACATAAAGGCCCAATCTTCCAGGGAGCCGCTGTTGCTCGGCATGGGAGTGCCCAGCGCAGGAGTAGCACTAACCACTCCCGGCCCAGAAAGGGTATCTGTGGCCGTTCCCTGAACGATAAAATAAACGTCTGAAACGCCATTATAGTACACTGTGGAACTGGCGGCGTGAGAATCGGCGACGTCAAAGTCGTTGATCGGAAGGGCGTCATAGTTCATAGCAGGATGTGTCAAGTCAGGGGTGATGACCGTGCTGTGGGCGCTCCAGTTGCCGACGTTGCCGTTGGTGTCGATGCCCTGCACGCGAGCATAGTAGCCTGCGCCCTCGGTGAGAGCCTGGGTGAAAGTGAGCACGGAATCGACCGTGGCCGACACGATATGGTAGCCTGCCGTGTTGGTGATACTCACGCGGTAGCCAGCGATATCCGCGCCGTCGTCGGAATCTGGCCAGTCGTAGACCACGGTGGACGTCACCCAGGGATGGCGGTCGGGGATGGGCGCGGTCGGCGGCGGCGCGACGGTATCTACGGTGACGACGCGAGTAGCTGCCAGGCTGGGAATGTTCAGCCAATCCTCGGCACGGACCGAGATCGTGTAGGCCACGCTGTCGGCGGCGGGCAATGTCCAGGTAAAATTCCAAAAAGCGCCGCCGACATTCGCGGTCACCCAGGTAGCGCCGGTCGTGATTCGCACGTGTTTCAGTCCAGAACCGCCGTCGTTATCCTGGGCTGTGCCGGTGACGATCAACGATGTGCCGGTGAAACAGCCGGTCGAAGGACTGACGATACTCACTGTCGGCGCAGTGATGTCCCGCACATACGTAATGGCAACCGTCGTCCGCTCGCTGTCGGTATTGATCGCAGTATAGACGATCTGTGGTTGGGTGGCGTGGGTGACGGCGACGGAGTAGGTGATCGCTTGGCTCCACGCCTGATCGGTCGAGGTGTAGACGCGCTCTGGATCGTCAAAGGCAGCCCCGGCAGTCAATGTCAGCGAGGCCGTGCCACTTATGTCCAAAGTAACCGTGATGACGCCGGGCACACCGTTGCTAAAGTAAACAGTCCTGGAAATGGCAGCGCCCGGATGGACGTCAAAGACAGGCAGGTTAGAAGTGACCGTAACCACCTCAAAGCGAGGAACAGCTCCCGTGGCCTGGATGTGCGCACCGGCAAGAGATGTCATGAGGAACAACAACCCCAGAGTTGCGCCCATAATGGCTGCGGCAATCGAGGCTAGTTTTGTAACCTGTGTTCTCTCCATCTCACGATTCCTTGCTGTCATCAACGGCTTACCCTCAGCAATCACGGTACCGTTCAGCGCCGCGGCGTCGCCGTCGGCTTGGGTTTATCGCCACCACCGCTGGGTTTGGGCGTCGGCGAGGGCGTCCAGGTCGCCGTCGGCGTGTGAGTGGGCGTCGGTGGGACGGGTGTGTTCGTCGACGTCAGCGTCGGCGCCAGCGTAGAGGTCGGTTTGCCCGGCGACATGGTGTCGGTCGGCTGCAATGTGGTAGGCGCCACGACCGGCTCGGTGCTTGTGGGCGCGATCTCTACCGTCGCGGTAGCGGTTGGCGCGACTGTGGGCGTCGGCGTCGCTTGCCTGCGGCCATACGCCGTCCACCCCCAGGCAGCCACCACGACCAAAAAAGCAAGCACCAAACAAACCGCCAAAATTGTCTTTGGCCTGCTGGGTATACGCTCCATATCTGCCAGCAAGCCTTCCCCGGCCAATCGCTCTCCCCCCGCCCGAGCGATCACGACAGAGATATTGTCAGCACCGCCTCGCTTGTTGGCTGCATCAATCAATCGCCTGGCTGCTCGTTTCGGCGGGTTTCTATCCACCAGGCGGGCGATCTCCCCGTCGTCCAGCATATCGGTCAACCCATCGGAGCAAAGCAGAATCACGTCGTCTGGGGCCAGTTGCAGTGGCGGGAAGACGTCCACCCGCACCGTCGGTTCCGCGCCCATCGAGCGGGTCAGGATGTTATGATCGGGATCCATCCCCGCTTGTTCCGGTCGAATGATGCCTCGATCCACTTTTTGTTGGGTCAGTGTATGATCGTGGGTCAACTGGGTGATCTGTCGATCTCGAAGTAGATAGACGCGACTGTCACCGACGTTGGCCACGTAGAGCTCGTCCCCCTGGACGACGGCAGCCGCCATCGTAGAACCAGCCTCCTGCGTGCCGGTACTCTGGAGATACTGGTAGAGCGAGGCGTTCGCCTTTTCTATGGCGGCGGACAGATCGCCCCCCATGTCAGGGCCATACCGATCATAATATTCCTCGATGGCCACGCGAATCGCCCACTGGCTGGCCTGGCTGCCGGCCCGCGCTCCTCCCACACCGTCGGCCACGATCAGCAAGCGCCCTTTTTGAGCCAATCGCTGCGGGTTTGGCTCGAATGAAGATTCTAAGCCAGAATGAGGGTAGATGGCGTCCTCGTTCCCCTCGCGCTCGCGGCCCTTGTCGGTCGCGCCCCATATTTCCAAGGGCAGGACGTCTGGCTTGGGTGTGGACATTTGCTGAACACGATAATCTGAGGTCATACGATCAACCTCCTTCTGGAACAGGAGTAGGAGTAGCGGTCGGCAGTGGCCGTGGTGTGTTGGTAGGTGTGCTCGTCGGCCTGGGCGTGGAAGTAGACTTATCTTCGGCGGTCGGCGTAACAGTCGGGACGGCTGTTGGCGGCTCGGCGGTCGGAGTGTGCGTGGCGGTCTCGATGACGGGCGACGGCTCGACGGTCGGGGTAGGAGTTGATTCTCGAACAGTTGTCCAGGTCTTGGCGCCCCAACCCCCGGCGACGAGACCGGCGGTCAGCGTGACACCGGCAAAGACGCGGCGCGTCGCGGCCCTCCAGTCGAGCGGCGTCGGCACCCGTTCGAGGGCGACCCGCATCTCGGTCGCCGTCTGAAAGCGGCGGTCCGGGTCCTTGGCCAGGGCCCGCATAATGATCTTTTCCAGCCGCGAGGGAATCGAAGGGCAGAGCTGACGCGGAGGAAGCGGCTTGTAGGTGGGGTCAGCCGCCATGACGACGCTGTCAAAGGGCAAGGCTCCGGTGAGTATCTCGTAGAGCATGATGCCCAGGGAGAAAATGTCGGAGCGGGCGTCCACCTGCTGGTGGTGCAGCCCTATCTCCGAGGCCTGCTCCGGCGAGACGTACTCCGGGGTGGCGACGCCCAGCAACCCGACACGCGGATAGCGCATATCGCGGGCGATGCCGAAATCGCACAACACAGCCTGAGGCACACTGCCCCTCAAAAATCGAAACCGGCGCCGGCGGAAGAGTACGTTGCCCGGCTTGACGTCCAGGTTGACGACGTGCCGCTCGTGGATGTGTTCCAGTGCAGCGGTCACCTGGCGGGCGACGCCCAGGGCCACCAGCAGGTTCACGCGGCGCTCCCGCTTCTGCGGCGAGCGAAGCAGATCGGTGACGGTGGTGGGATCGGTCAAACGGCGCTCCAGCGATCCGCCTCTCACCAATTCCATGGTATAGTACCAGCCCCAGCCAAAAGAGAATATCTCGCGGGCGGCGTAGCGGGGGCGCCCCGGCAGCGGCAAAGGAAAAATACGCACGACGTTCGGGTGATCGAAGCGGCGGAGGAAATCGGCCTCGGCCGTCAACGCCGCCTGATACTCCTCCCTGGCGACCTTGAGCGCCAGGCGTCTTGGTATGCCAGGCTTGCGGTATTTCCTGCGCACCTCGACCTCAAAGACACCCCCCATACCACCGCGCCCCTTGAACCCGCGCACGATGCGGTAAGGGCCTACCCGGTCGCCCGGTTGGATGCGGTCCAATGCCTCGCTCATGCGCTCACCTGGTCACCTCTTGAGTCGGGCCGCCCCGTTCCGATTCAAGCTGCTGCGGCTGAGAAGCCTGAGCGTCCTCCTGTTCCAGCGGACGTGTCGAGCCTCCCAGCCGTTTGAACTGTAGCCGCGTCTGACCCAGCTCGATGATGGCATCGGGCTGGAGCAGTATCCGTTGGTGCGGCGGAAGCGGCACGCCGTTGACCTGTGTGCCGTTTGTGCTGCCCTCGTCGGTGATGAAAAATTGAGTCTGTTCCATTTGAATAGAACAATGCGGATTCGACACGAAATCGTCGAACAGCGCGAAATCACAGAATTGTGGATCGCGCCCCACCTTGATCATCTGGGCTGCGAGACGGAACTCTTTCCCCATGTTCGCGCCCTGGAGGATGACCAGTTTCCCCGGCGCGCGCATGGGCGCGCCGCTCAACCGCTTGGTGACCCCTTTGAGCACGCCCGTCGTGCGCGCGACCACCCGGCGGGTCAGCTCGCCTCGTGTCCGGATGAGCATGACGAGCAACAGCAGCAAACCAAGCGCCAGGGCGACCAGCGCGGCCAGCAGCCACCAGTCCTGGCGAAGCCGCTCCACCCGCTCCTCCGACGGCGTGGGCGGGGGCAGCGCCTCCCACGTCACCCGGACATTGACGTCCGCGCTCTGCATCCGCTGGCCCAGGTAAGCGTCGTCCGCCTCGGCGACCAGCGTGAACTCTTGCACCTGGGTCCGCTCGGTCGGCGTCACGACCTCGCTCACATTCCAATCAAAATCAAAGGTCGGCGGCGCGGCGCTCGTCCCGATGCGCACCCCGTTGGCAAAGTAGCGCACCTCCAAGGGATCGCGATGCGCGCCGTCCAGCGGCGTGACCTGCACGCTGAGTGGGATATGGACAGGCTCAAAGCCCCCCATCGTCGGGGAGTAGGGGACTGTGTAGCTGTGGCCATCGGTCGGGGCCGTCAGCGCGATCTGTGGCGTCTCCAGAACCGAGGAGAAGGTGACGCTCCGCTCCGCCGAGCCGATCGGCGTATCCACCTCGACGTCCAGCGTATAATCCCCCTTCGGCTGGCGGGTCTGGTAGGCGATCAGGTATTGTCGCCGTTGGGTCATCAAGCGGTCGAACAGATCCAACACCTCCAGGTGAGTCTCGTCGCTGTTATGCAAGCGATAGAGGCCGTCCGTCTGACGAGCCAGACGGACCATGTTCTCCCCGGCGCCCAGGTCGCGGTTGCGGTACGCCATCCCGATGGTGTAGAGGGAAATGTCGGCGTCATTCGCCTTGCGGATGATGTCCTGCTCCCGCGCCTCGTCGCTGAAATTCGGATCGACGCCATCCGAAAAGACCACGATCACCTTGCGACGACGGGCCAGGACGTCGCGGATCGTGCCATCGGAATTCTTGGTCAACAGGCGAAGCGCCTCGTCCAATCCCTCGTAAAGAGGCGTGCCGCCGCGCACGGTTTCTCCTTCCATCATCACCAGTGAATTCTGTACCAGGTTCGTGTCCACCGGGTTGTAAGAAAAATTCTCCTCCGGTTGCAACACGCCGTCCTCTCCCACGCCGACGAGGGCGATCACGTCGTCATCCGCCGCGCCCGTGACGGTGAGTTGAGCCACCAACTCGCGCACCAGGTCAGCAGCCTCTTTGAGACGCGGGTCGCCCGGCGCCGAGATTCCCCCTCGATCTACCACGACCACGATGGCCAGGCCGACCGGCTCGTAAGAGACCTCCGGCGTTTCAATATCCGTTCCGGCCTCCTCGATCTGAAAATCATCAGCCGTCAATCCCTCAATCGTCGCTGCTGCGCTCTTATCGATGACCGAGACGTAGGTGCGCACCTCTGGCGGAGCCGTGCTGGTATCGGGCGTCCCCTGGACGATGAGCAGTGGGCCGACTTGCTGCGCCTGTCCAGACTGAACAATGGTCAGCAAAATCAGGGATACCGCCAGCACCGGAAGAATCTTTTTCATCGCTTCACCCTCCTCTTGGGACCGATCCACCATCAACGACTGACCTGTACGATCACGGCCGTGATATTGTCCACCCCGCCAGCCTGGTTGGCGGCCTCGATCAGCCGGTCACAGGCATCTTGCGGCGAGGCGGAGGTGTGCCAGATGCGCCACATCTCTCTGTCGGCCACCATCCCACTCAGTCCATCGGAGCAGAGGAGCAGGGCATCACCGGGGTCCAGATGTTTTTCAAACAGGTCGACCTCCGGGGGATGCTTGTCGCCGATGACGCGGTAGATGACGTTTTTCTGTGGATGACGCGCTGCTTCCTCCGGCGTGAGTTGACCGATGGCGACGAGACGCTCGACCAGCGAATGGTCGGTGGTGATCTGAAAGATCCCCCCTTCTTTATCCTTGCCTCTCTGTTTGAGCAAATAGGCGCGGCTGTCGCCGACATTGGCGACGGTGGCGACATCGTCGACGAAAAGCGCCATCACCAACGTAGTCCCCATATCGCTGTCCGTCGCCTCGCACTGGTCGTAGACGGCCTGGTTAGCGGCGTGGATCGCTTCAGTGAGCCACTCTTTGACTGGGGGCAGCGATTCGCCGCTGGCCGCCGGCGCTAACACCTCGCCAACGGCTACCTGCGCGACGGTGCGAATCGCCAATTGGCTGGCCACATCGCCCGCATCGTGCCCCCCCATCCCATCAGCAACGACGAATAAACCCACCGGCGCATTCACCGAGCGGAAAACCGAGGCAATATCGAGCGTCAACAGGCTGTCCTCGTTCAACGAGCGCTCTTTCCCCACGTCAGTGCGGCGACCGAAAACGAGGGTGACACTGTCGGGGCGGAGGAGCTTCTCGAGTGCGTCCTCCAGAGCCGTGGCAAAGTCGGCTGCCGTGATCTCGCTGGGCGTGGTAAGCGTCTGAGAAAAAAGCGCCGCCGCCCGCCCAGGCAATGCTAGATCCGCAGAATACTCTCGCTCGCCGGTCGCCAGGTAGAGAAGCGTCGTGGCCAGGCCTTGCACGTCCTGCACAAAATAATCGGCCGCCTGTAAACGCTCTTCTGGCGGAACGACGTAAGCCATATCCAGGTGCGTCCACCAAGCTACCCCTTCTCCCACCGCGATGTGCTCCAGGTCGATCCCCGTGGCAGCATCAGCCGCCACAGGATTGGACCCACATAGCGTGACCTGGCGTCGGTGCAGATAATCCAACGCCTGCGCCAGAGATATGCCCCACTTGATCACCGGGACAAGTTTCTGAGGAATTGGAAGCAACGTCGCTAATGCCGACGAAAACTCTGATTCCACCAGGTAACAGCGGTCGGGACCGTAGGGAGCCTCTACAAAAATATCGTGCGGCAAGAGCAGGCCAGGATGCTCCAATTTCATTTCGAACAATTTGGCCTCCACCGCAAAGGTTTGGGCGTCGGCGCTTTCTCGCATCAGGTAACGAAGATGTAGAGGTTCTACGTCGGAGATGTCAGACCCGCAGAAGGAACAGATTTGCTCGTCGGACTCGCTCGTCAACGCCTGACAGTTGGAGCACAGACGTAGCGGCGTGGTATCCTCCACCAGATAGACGTTCAATTGCTCGTCGGCGGCATGCACCGCCAGGACTACATACTGCCCATCGTGAAGCAATGCTCCCTCCGGCAGCGGGGCAAAAGCGGCGCTGATCTCTGGCAGAGGGCGGGTATCAGACTCGGGGGCAAAGGCGTCTTGGGCCGTCAACGCGGTATTGCAACGATGGCAAAACTGAGCATCTTGCCGGTTCTCGTGGCCGCAGCTTGGACATTTCATCGTTGTGCCTCCTCTATGCCGACATTGAAGATAAAGTCTACTCCGCCGATACCCAACCGCCAGCCATCGCGCAAGAGGTTGCGGCCGGTACGCCTGCCATTCACATAGACGCCATTCGTCGTGCCCAAATCTTCGACGATCCAACTGCCGGCTCGCCGGTAGATGCGGGCGTGGCGACGAGAAACTGTCTCCCAAGCCGAAAAGTCCTGGGTGATGACCAGGTCGTTTTCTGGATCTCGTCCGATGGTAGAGCCTCCCGGCTGTAAACCAAAATGACGTGGACCATCGGGGACGCCGACGCTCTCCAGGTGTGGGGCGTTGGGAGTGGTCAGCGGGACTGCCGATCGCGCCATCTTTTGCCGCAGGACGCGCAGGGCAAGCAGTAGAAACAGCAACGGGATCAAACAGATCAATCCAGCCAGGGATAAATGATCGGGGGTAAAAAAGCGCCTTCCCCAGCCGACGGCAGAGGGGGGAGGAGTAGGAGAGGGAATTACGATGTCAAGGATCATTCCCTCCGCCTTCTGAAAATCCACCGAGTGCGAGGGTGGCACAGCATGGAGCAGCAAAATCAAGCTGATCGACATCAGCAGTGCTAGCCTGACTGTAATGGAAAATCCCTGGCTCGCCTCACGTGTCATAGCCGTTCTCTCTCGCGCACACGATGGAATCATTCCTCATTGATGTACACGCCTCGCCGCCCATGCACAAATCACCGCTCTCACGCTTACTCTCTGCCTCGGTCAAGCGGATAATAGTATTATAATAAACCCTTTCACTCTTGTCCAATCAAATTGCGTTAAGAAAATGCGACAATTGTAACTATTGGCAGACCAAGAGAAGGAAAATATGCTCTGGAAAGCCTGCCGACAGTACCCCTGAAGAATGGACTTGACTTTCTCTTCACTGGAAGGTATAGTGGCACAAGTTTTGCTAGGGGCCAAACGTGTGGAGGAGATAAGGTGTTCGAGAAACAGCCGATGAAGCAAGTTTTGCCCAAGCCACTGGTACAAAAGATTGATTGTGTGCGGTTCCATGTTTCGGATCTCGATGCAGGTCTCGCGTTTTACCGCGATAAACTGGGACACGAGCTTGTCTGGCGCACCGAGGAGCAGGTGGGGTTGCAGATGCCCGATACCGACGCCGAGATCGTCCTGCACACAGAGCGGCAGGAGCCAGAGATTGATTTCAAGGTACAGGCGGCGGATGAAGCCGCGGTCCGATTCGAGGAGGTTGGGGGCAAGATCGTTATGCCGCCGTTTGATATTCAGATTGGGCGATGCGCAGTGGTCGCGGATCCTTGGGGAAACCAGTTCGTTCTCCTGGATTCGAGCAAGGGGACGCTGGTCACCGATGACGAGGGCAACGTCATCGGGAACACTGAACAATGAGGAGCCTATGAACCGGGAACTTTTGACGAACGATAACACCAAGCTCGTGCCCAAAACCTCATTTGATGGCCCTGTACTCGAGTTTGACTTTCCGGCGCTGCACATCGGCGTGGCCGAGTACGAAAAAGGCCCGACGGGCTGCACCGTCTTTTACTTTCCAGAGAGTGCGACCGCCGCTGTCGATGTTCGCGGTGGCGACTGCGCCACGGTGCAGACGCAGCACCTCGAAGCCGGCGACAGGCAGGTCGATGCCATCTGCTTTACCGGCGGGTCGGAGTATGGCTTTGGGGCCGTCGCGGGCGTCTCTAACGAGCTATTGGCTATGCGCGGCTACTCCACGGCTCCCTGGGATCTTGTCCTGGTGCCAGGCGCGGTGATCTATGATTTCCCGCTGCGCGATAACGTTATCTGTCCGGATGCCGCCCTGGGGCGAGCGGCCTTGCACACTGCCCGCCCTGGCTGGTTCCCATTGGGCGCGAGGGGCGCAGGCTGCTCCGCTGCGGTGGGGATCGGTTTCGACTTTGATCAGCGCGAGCAGTCTGGGCAAGGAGGGGCCTTCCGTCAGGTTGGGCCGACCAGGTTCGCCGTTTTTACCGTCGTGAACGCGATGGGCGCGATTGTTAACCGACAGGGACAGGTGGTGCGGGGGCATCTTGATCGAGACACTGGTGTCCGATGCCACGCGATTGAGGATCTTGAACGGCGACTTGGCAACCACGAACAACTTCCCGGTGGAGACGGAGAACATACCACGCTGACGCTGCTCGTCACCAATCAGAAGCTCAGCCCTCGGTCGCTGCGGCAGGTGGGCAAACAGGTGCATACCTCGATGGCGCGCGCCATCCAACCATTTCACACTATCTACGACGGTGACGTATTCTTCACCGTCACCACGGGCGAGGTCGAGAATCCGGCGCTCGGCGAGATAGCCCTCGGCGTGATCGCCTCGGAGCTTGTCTGGGACGCTGTGCTCAGTTGTTTGAAAACGTAGTCGAGGGGCGGCTACATCGTCGCGCAGGGGACGCCGGAGAAGTGGCGCAGACGGAGGCGAGTTATACGGGATAATTTTTACAGAGTGCTCTTCTGCTTGCTTAAATCGCGTATTGGAGTTGAGTCAAATCTGGCTTGCGTCGCGTTGTCTCAATTGACCACACCCGGCTTGGATCTCGATTCCTCGGCGCACCCGCACCGAGTAGGAGATGCGGTGTCGTTGGAGTATATTGGTAAAAACAGCGATGCCTTCGCTGGAGGATTGTCGACCCGCGTAGGTCGGGGAAGGATTGAGGGGAATGAGGTTGACGTGGGCCAGCAGCCCCTTGAGGCGGCTGGCCAGTGCCTGAGCTTGCTCCGGCGAGTCGTTCACGCCTTTGATGAGCGCCCACTCGAAGCTGACTCGCCGTCCGGTGTGCTCGATGTAGTAGTGGCAAGCCTTGAAGAGGGCGTCCAACCCATAGCGGCGATTGATGGGGACGAGCTGAACGCGCAGTTTATCGGTCGCGGCGTGCAAGGAGATGGCGAGAGTGATCTGCAACCCTTCTCCTGCCAGCCGCTTGATACCTGGTACCAGCCCCACCGTGGAGAGGGTGATATGTCGCTGTCCCAGTTTGAATCCCTGTTGATCGATCAGGCGGCGGATCGCAGCCAGCGATGCGTCGTAATTGGCCAGCGGCTCGCCCATACCCATCAGCACGACGTTGGTCAACCGTTCGTTCTCCGCTTGCATCGCCCGCGCAAAATGAAGCGCCTGGGCAACGATCTCACCGCTGGTGAGGTTACGGTGAAACCCCATCTGCCCGGTGGCGCAAAAGGGACAGCCCATCGCGCAGCCCACCTGGGTGGAGATGCAGGCGGTGCGGCGGTGCTCGTAGCGCATCAACACCGCCTCGACCGTCTCGCCGTCCGCCAGGCGGAGCAGATCCTTGCGTGTCTCGCCGTCCGCCGACTGCACCGTGTCCGCTACCGGCGGCGCGCCGATGGCAGTCTCCCTTGCCAGTCTCTCGCGCAGCGGCAGCGGGAGATTGGTCATCTGGTCGAAGGAATCGGCCAGGTGAACGTAGAGCCACTCCCAGAGCTGGCGGGCGCGATAGGCCGGCTCGCCCCAGTTCTTTAGGAGAGATTGGAGAGTGGCGAGGTCAAGGTCGTAGAGGCAAGTTGGGGATCGCATATCGTTCACTTGTCGGTACCTGGAGGTCTGTTTGTGATCCATCAGGTGTTAACAAAGGCTAACACGTTGCTCTGTCAGATCGTCATTGAACTATCGTGTCGATGCCTTGTTGGCAACACCCCACACAATTTCAGCCACGCGCCGGGCGGCATCGGGTTGACCCAACGCTTTGGCATGGACAGCCATCTGGGCCAGCGAGAGATTGTCCGGAGATAGCAGATTTCGCACCGCTACCGCTGCTCGCCTGGGAGTTGGAGCCCAGACTCCGGCGCCGGCCTGCACGACGTACTCCACGTTGGGGCGTTCCTGGCCCGGTAACGCGCCGCTTAGCACGATCGGCAGTCCCATCACCAGCGCTTCGCTGATGGTACTGGGGCCGGCCTTGGTCACCAGCAGGTCAGCCGCCCGCATCCACTCGTGCATATTCTGCACAAAGCCCTTCACTTGCACGGGCAGAGCCCACGTCGTAGCGGTCAGTCTGGCCTGTAGCTGTTCGTTGCGCCCGGCGATCATCACCAACTGGGCCTGCACACCGCTGGCTGCTACCGTCTTGCACAGGCGGTAGAATGGCCCCATACCTTCTGCCCCGCCTACCAGAAGCACCACTGGTAGATCCGGCTCTAGTCCCAATCGTCGTCGTACGGCGAGGGGATTTTTTCGTGTGATTGCAGCGAAGCGGGGGTTCACTGGCAACCCAGTTACCTGGATGCGCTCGGCAGGCAGCCCACAGGCAAGCGCCCCCCGACGGGCGCCTTCGGTGGGTACGAGATAGCGACTTCCCCCTGGCTCGAACCAGAAAGGATGTCCCGCGATCAGGTCAGTCATCAGTGTGACCAGAGGCGTGTGGGCATTGATGTTGTCCAGACCGCGTAGAATGGGAGCGTTAAAGAGCGGGTGGCAACAGACGACGACGTCGGCTGTATGGTCGCGCAAGAGCTCCAGGAACATGGCGCGCGCCAGCAGCCACCAGCCTTTGTTAAGCACCATGACCCGGCGTTGGCCATTGGATAGATGCCAGGCGATGGCCCAGGGCTTGCCTTTCAGCCGGACCATATAGGTGTAGATATTGCCTAACTGATCGAGGGGCCAGGGCGCGTACTCGGCCAAAGGATCTATAAACGCGATCTGGGCTGTCTCGCCGTAGAGGTCTTGAAGAGCTTCGGCTACTGCTGAGGCTGCGCTGCGGTGCCCGCCGCCCGTATCAGAGAACAAAATGAGCAACCGTCTAACGCGGCGATGTCCTGGGCACGAACCGAGTTTTGTCGTCGAAGGGCTCATCATCTCCTCCATTCAACAATGCTTTTACTCGTTTCTCAAACTTGCTGCGCGGGAGCATCACGGACCGACCACAGGTGAGGCAGCGGATACCAATGTCAGCGCCCGTCCGGGTCACTTCCCATTCGTATCCTCCGCAAGGATGGGGTTTTCGCAGACGCACCCTGTCGCCGACGTGTATTTCAAGCGGTACGTTGCGCATTGGTTATTCAGGCACGACGTTGATCGTGACAGGCAAGGTGACTTTCTCGCCTCCCGCCGCGGTCGGCACGCGCCCGGTGGCCGGATCGTATAGACCCACCGAGATGGTCGCCGGCCCCACATAGTCGAGATGCCCTGCCGCGAACGTCATCGGGTGGGGGTCCACAATTGTCTCACCGGCGGCCCAGCTTGTGGTCGGGCGAGTTCCATTGGCAGGAACACCATCGTGCTGTGCGATGAGACGGACATCGCCTGACGCCGTCAAGAGATGGGTGAATACCATATAGTCCATCGGACTGGTTCCCTCCAGCGCCTGCCATTCGAGGGTCAGCAAAAGACGCTCTGACGTGGTGATATCCGTGGCCGATAGACTGTAACGGGCCAGCGTAGCAAAATCGCCGAAACGGATCTGTATCTCGCCCGAAACGGCGGTCTCCGACACCTCGGTTGGGGTGGGGGTTTCCGTCGGTTCCGATGTAGACGTCGCTGTCGCCTCCGATGCGAGAGGCTGGTTCGGCCCCGACGTAGGAGAAGAGGCGGGGTTGGGGACAGTCGTAGCGGGCAGTGTAGAAGTTAGCGCCAGGGATTCGGTCGGTGCCGGGCTGTCTTCCGTGGAGGTCGCTGCTGCTACGGGAGTGAGCGGTTCCACGCCAGCTCTCGGCGTGGCCGTCGGAGAGGACATTGCCAGATTGTAGAAGGGCAAATCAGGCAAGATAAGCGTCATACTGACAAAGATCGCTGCGCTAATAGCGATAAATACGACCACCATGGCCCAGGCTTGTATGACTCGCTCGCCCGCCGCTTCCCGCTCGAGCGTGAACATGGCGAGGTTCCGTTCCCTGTGAGCGGTCAACGCGCGAATTATATAGATGATGGCGCCGATAGCACACCCAGCGTAGAGAACCCAGGCATACTCTACCAAACGCTGGAAAAGAACCCTCATTGCGCTCTCAATACCCCGCGAACGATAGCCTCCAACCGTGGCGCCAGCATTTGACCGGCCTCCAGCACTTCCTCGTGAGTCGTCTCCGCCGCCGGCGCGCCCTCGACCGGCAGCACATTGCCGATGCCAGAAAGCCCCAGTACCGCCGTGCCGCCGTGCCGCGCGACGGTGACTTCGGGAACGGTAGACATGCCGACAGCGTCGGCTCCAATCGCGCGTAGAAAGCGCACATCAGCCGGCGTCTCGAAACTCGGACCGGCCAGGCAGATATATACTCCCTCTCGCAAAGGCACATCCGCATCGGTTGCCACTTGCTTGGCAAGCGCCCTTAACTGCGCATCGTACGCCTCCGACATATCGGGGAAGCGCGGCCCGAAGTCGTCCAGGTTGGGACCGCGTAAGGGGTTCAGCCCCGCCATTCCGATCAGGTTGATGTGGTCGGTGATGAGCATGACGTCTCCAGGAAGGAACGTCGGATTGAGGCCGCCGGCAGCGTTGGTGACGATCAAGGTTTCAATGCCCAGAACCTGCATCACGCGCACGGGAAAGGTGATCTCGGCCATCGAATAGCCCTCGTAGTAATGCGCCCGTCCTTGCATCACCACCGCGGATTGTTCTTCCAACTGTCCGACGACTAGTTGGCCGACGTGTCCCTCCACAGTCGCCACGGGGAAATGAGGGATATCGCTGTAAGGGATGGTAACACTCTTCTCAATGCTATCAGCCAGCGTGTTGAGTCCAGAGCCGAGGATCAGGCCAACCTTTGGCTGGAGTTGAGTCTTTTCTCGTATGGCTGCCGCAGCGTTCTCAAAGTGCGAGTGTGAGAAAAATTCAGGCACGAGCGCCTCCCGCTGAAATATCAAATCGCATCCAGTAACTCTTGTTTCTTTTTCTCGAATTCGGCGTCGGTGATGATCTTTTTCTGGCGCAATTCATCCAGTTCGGCGATCAGTTCAGGGACGTCGCCAGCGCCTGGCGCTTCGGTGCTCAATACTCGCTTGGCCCGTTCTTCCAGGACATTCAGCCCGGCAAGCCCCGCTTTCTGATCGAGTAGATCTTTTTTGAACCCGATAGGATCGGCGATGCGGCGAAAGACGTCAATACCGCTTTCGGAACCGGAGATGATCTCGAGATCGCCAAACTTGAGCAGACGTCCCAGGGCCGATTGCTCCATCACAATGTCGTTGACTTTTTCCAGGGAGGTGTCAGATACCCGCGTGTTGACCGTCCCCGAGATCTGGATGATGCGCCGGTTGGTGACAATGTACCGCGTGTACCACCATTCTATGAAGCGGAGCAAAAAGTGACCGAGGGGCACAAGCAACAGCAGAAAACCGAACCACGTCCAGGGCGGGGAAATAATGACGCCCATCACAGAAAGCCCGATGATGACGATGCTAAGAGCAACGTCGAGCAGGATTGTGGCCAGCAGGGTGATCCAGTGATCGCGGGTGGTCCGCACGATCCGTTCGTCGCTTATCAGTAGTTCGTCAACGTAACTCATTCTGCCTCCTCCGATGCGTTCAATGCTTGTTCATTATAGCATATTTTGCATAAACTAAAAAGGGTGCGTTTCAAATGGGTTGAGAGATGTTCGTAGTACGCGCTTCAGCGCGCTGTTGCGGCGATAAATCGCCTACTACGAACCAAACCCCAACTGAGATGAAACACACTCAACTAAAAAATGCGATTTCCCGATCATTCGGGAGCGCCCTAACGATGCAGTTGAGCCATCCACTTCCGCGTCAGTTCTCCGATATCCGCGCACACCAGGTCTGGTTTTATCGGCGAGGCGACTATGTCGGTCTCGGTGGAGATTCCCGAAAGGACAAGTACAGTAGTCAGGCCAATCCGTGCGGCCCCGATGATGTCTGTACCCATCCGGTCTCCTAGCATCGCAGTCGTTGTCGCTCCACTTGTGGGGCAAGTGCCCATCCGTCGCAGTGCCTCCTCGTACATCTGTGGTTCTGGCTTGCCGACGACGACCGGCGCGACGCCGGTGGTGACCTCCAGCGCCGCCAACTGAGCGCCGTTTCCCGGTACCGGGCCTTGCTCTGTAGGGTAGTTCACGTCCGGGTTGGTGCCGATGAACCTGGCTCCGTGATGGATAAGCAGCGCGGCAGTCTCAAGTTTATTCCAAGTCAACTGTTTATCCCAGCCGACGACGACGTAGGCGGCCTCCTTTTCGGTCAGCACAAAGTTCCGTTCTTCCAACGCCTGACGTATACCATCGCCACCGATGACGTAGACGCGAGAGGCTGGCGGCGCGATATCTGCCAGGTAGGCGGCGGCGACCAGGGCAGAGGTCAGCACGCGTTCAGGCGACACCTCGACGCCGAAGCGAGCTAGTTTGGCGACGTATTGCTCTGGCGTCCGGCTCGAGTTGTTCGTGGCCAGAATGAAATCAATGCGCTGCTGGCGCAGGAAATCGAAGAATGACTTCAGGCCGGGCATCGGTTCGCTGCCATGCCACAGTACGCCGTCCATGTCCACGATCAGGTGAGTGATGGATTGTAGGCTGGAGGCTGGACGTCCTTTGGGCGAGAGATTGGATGTTTGCAGTTGTTCATAGTCATCCGGGGTGTCTATGTCTGCCAGTACATCGGGGTCGGCCACTTCGACAGTGGCGACCTCTTTCTCGTAGTGGGTAATCAGGCTCCGTCCTCCTTCGTCGCCGGTGACGGCAGCCAGCTCGGAGAAGAGGCGGCGAGCGAAAAGAACCGGCGTGCTGCGGCATCCTGCGTGCGTGGGGTGGACGATAGGAGCGCCGGTTTCCTCAAAGTGGGCCACGAGCGCTCGCAGCAGATTGGGCGTGATCAACGGCTGATCGCATTGCAAAAAGATCGCCGCGTCGGTCGTGGGCGGGAGTGCGGCGAGTCCCACCTGTACCGAGGTGCTCATCCCTTCCTGCCAGCGCCAGTTCATCGCGGTGTGTACGGGGCGCGCGCCCAACGTTGCACAGGAGGCCTCAGCCTGGCAGCCCAGCACGACGATCACCGGCTCAAGTCCCGCGCTCAACGCCACGTCGGCGACGTGGGCCAGGAGTGGAACGCCGCCCCAGTCGAGCAGTTGTTTGGGCTTGCCAAAGCGAGTGGACGCACCGGCGGCGAGGATGACGGCAGCGATCTGTTTCACGATGATTTACCTCTGGGTACATGGTTTATTTCCATAACCGTTGGATGCTCGCCTCACTGTTCACGCTTGCGGTGAGCCTGTAAATGTCTGGCATCGTCAGCGATTTCCAGAAGGCATAGTCGATGGATGGAGCAAAGTGCTGCAACAGCAAAGCCAATAGGTTCCCATGCGTTCCAAGCACGATATGTTCGGTGGGATGTTGTTCTTGCAGCGTAAGGGTAGCGGCGACACCCCGTTGCTGGGCAGCGGCATTTGTCTCGCCGCCGGGGTGGGCGAATGTTGGATCGGTCCACGTTGCCTTCACCGCCGCGAAAAAATCCTCAACCGGGCTGTCGCATAGTTCACGCTCGCGCAGTTCAGGGAGTGTGTGGATGGGCAGCTCGAGTTGAGCGGCGAGCGGCGCTATTGTCTGGCGTGCGCGGCGGGCAGGGCTTGAATACATCGCGGTGATCGGAAATTGGCGCAGTACGTCTGCCACACGTTCAGCGTCTATGCGCCCTTTGGTCGAAAGGGGGCGGTTCTCGTCGGGCGTCCAATCGGCGTGTGCGTGACGTACCAGGTAAAAGATGCTCATTGCGATAACGCCATAATGGGTAGAAACCTTCGTGCTATCGGACCTTTGCCCTTTTTCCGACTTTGGAAACCGCATAGAGGGGCACTTGCCAAAGATGATCGAGCGCCCATACATGTTGTAGAAACCTGGGAAAATCAACGAGCGTCTGGACCGTGCTTTTTCTCGATTGTGAAGCACGCAGGTAGCAGAAGAAATTTCTCGCTGTTACTCCTGTCAGTCCAGAAAGGCGGGTTCTGGTTTGGTACTCTATGCGTTCTATGCCCGATACGGGCATAGAACGCATGCTTTGCAGCACTGTCGGCGGGATAGGGGCATTTAGCAGGTCTTGGAGGTAACTCAAAGCACCTTCTACCTGCAAAATCAAGCGACGTTTTTGAGCTTGGGCCAAGAGCCGATCCCAATCAATCTCAGATTGCGAGGTATTCAAGATCATCATTGCATCGGCTACCCAGCGAAACGGCGGCAGAAAGCTCCATTCCGCTCCGTGAGCGCAAACGTGCAACAACTGGTCCGTTGGGTTCAGGGCGCAGGTTGACACCCCATGGAGTTCGGTCGACACCGCGCCATCCCAGAAGTCATCGTCTGCGCCTGGGTAGCAACATTCCAGCAATGCGTGCCAATGGAGGTCGAGTTGATGGCCAATTCCGTCTCGAAATTCGTGACCGTGCCTGAAAGAGAAGTACTTGTCGGTGAATACCCTCTGTGATTTCTGTTTGGGACTCCAACCTAGTTCGACCAGCAGCTCGATCGCCGCTGAGGCTTGTTCTGGGCGGACGAGGATGTCCAAATCATTCATAGGGCGGAGACCGTGATCTTTGTAGTGAAACAAGACCAACGCCACTCCCTTCAATAATAGCGTCTGGATGCCTACATCGTGAAAAACGGCCAGGAGTGCAGCCGTAGCTTGGAATGTTGTCTGATTCTTGTACCAGGCTGCTCGGTATACTCCCTTGAACCTACCCATCAGTGGAGTCTCGACACCATGTTCACGGAGATTATGATATAGTAGAGGTAGTAGGCGCTGCGAGCCTTGATCCAACTGGTCGAGGTCAACACTCGATTCCCATTCGCGCCAAGCGGCGATGGCTGCGCTTCCCCGCAGGAGCGCAGCCCGCAAAAGCAATTCCTGTTCTCTTGTGGGCCAACAACCGCCTTGATTGGCCGCCGTATGTATTGGTCTGTGTTCCTTATTCATTCGTGCTTTGTGTTAGCTAACGCACTCTGATTATCCTTTTCCCGCCGCCGATCCAGGGCCGCTTTCAGGATCCGTACATAGTCTGTTTGGGAGCTGCGCTCGCGGATGCCCATATTGGCGCTGTGAATTCGTCTTCTCATTACCACCTTGGGCAATATAAAGTTCTTTAATCCCTTCTCCATTGCTTTTGAATACCAATCAATAAACTCACCTATACGCCAATGGGTAGCGAACGGACCGATGCGCAAAAAGGACTCGCGTTTAATCAACATAGTGCCAGCAAAGTAGCCTGACATGCGCTGTTCTTCACGGTTCATTTTTGCTTTCAGATGAACATCTATTTCAGGGCTGTGAAACTGGCTTACGTGTCCAAAAACCATATCCAGATCCGGATTATTTTCAAAAGCCATCATCTGCGAGGTCAGCTTATCTGCAAGCCAGACGTCATCGGCGTCCAGAAAAGCAAGGAAACTGCCACGTGCTAGGTCTACCCCTCGGTTGCGAGCAGCGCCTTGACCGCTATTGGTTTGGTAGCAGTATCGTACCTGGAAATTGGTAAAGCTTTTGGCTACGTCGGCGCTGTTGTCCGTCGAGCCATCATCCACCACAATGATTTCAATGGGGCGATAGGTCTGGGCCGACACACTCTCTATAGCTTCAGCCAGATACCGCTCGCCGTTGTAGACCGGTATGATCACGCTCACCAAGGAGTTGTTGTCTATCATCGTTCTTCTGCGCATTCCTGATTGTGTTTGCGAGCGATCGATCTTCTCAGTGCTTTCAGCAAGTATTGATGGCCCGCTGGCGTCGTTAGTGATAGGTTGACTTCGTGGACTCGCTTTAGAAGCAACACCCTGGGTAGTACAGTCATGGGAATGTCGTTATCGATGGCTCGGGCAAACCAGTCAACGTCCTCTGAAATGGTCAATGAGGGATCGAATTTTCCGATCGCCTCAAACAATGCTCGGCGTGCAACGAGTGTTTCCATTATATGACCGACATGATCGTTCTCCAGTAACTCTTTTCTGAACCCGGGGGGAATGGAACATCCTGGTTCCAGAAAAAATTTCACCTTGGCAACCGTGTACTGGATCTCTGGATGAGCGAGCATATGACTCATCTGGGCGCTGAGTTT
>Ga0180434_10002664_pt1 | contig 23471 bp, 17 predicted proteins | sample SS_ome_7_FD_132453 | JGI IMG/M metagenome (GOLD analysis project Ga0180434, IMG submission 132453) | Hypersaline lake sediment archaeal communities from the Salton Sea, California, USA - SS_1_D_2 metaG | ecosystem: Environmental > Aquatic > Non-marine Saline and Alkaline > Hypersaline >... | reverse complement strand
TGCCTGGAGTAAACTCTTAACAAAAACGAGCCATGATATCCATCCACTCGTTGTGTCCGTTTCTCGTCTTGGGGTACCCCATGTCACGGTACCCGGTACCCGGTCGCCCAAAAAAGATCTACCCCACCTCCCGGGATCTACCCCACCTCCCGAGATTTACCTCACCTCTGAGATCTACCCCGGCAAAAAACATTGGAGAAAAAACAATACACTTTATTTTTTGTGACGTGTGCACAGAATGCCCATGTTGTCCCTGAGATACCGTATGGACACCAGTCCCAAGTCACACGGCACATCATTGGATGATTTGGTAATGTACACACGATACGTCTTTGTTTTCAACAGTGTATCTAGGTCAATCAGGACCCTGAATCCATTCACATGCATACATGTAAAAACATCCAGCAATACCCTATCCATGCAATGTTCGCGTTTTCCATTGAACACGGCGCGGCGTGGTTCCAAGTGATCCTCTGGTTTAACAAGTGTCTCACCAGTCGTCGTGATTGTGTATTGTTTTGACTCTTTATCAAGATGTATGTCCCACCACACACCAAAACGAATAACATGATTGACGAGTGCGCTCATTAGCTTAATAATGGCATAAACGTCATTCTTGTGTGGTTTCTTTGCTGCCTCTGACAACCATCGCGATTTGCGTGCTTCAGGTGTCTGTTCATATTTTACCCTCTTCTCTATCTATTGTGCGCATAATTCAGCCAAATCATTGATGGTGTCATTGCGTGCTCTCTTCATTGTGTGTGTGTGTGTGTGTGCGACCCTACTTACTTTTTTGATTTTAATTTTTCGGATCGGATTTTTCGACGACTACCACGGACAAGATGGCGTCACGTTGGCGTCACGCCATTTTGCAAAAATCAAGATCGGGTGCATTGTGTACTGTCCTCTCTCACCCACACGCACACGACAACAGCAGACGGGAAAAGAAATAAAAGGATATGCAAAAACATGAATGAGTTCATATGTTATTAGACAAGCAATGCCTGCGCTATGCATTGTAAAAGCGAGGAGAGGAAGAGAAATGAAGTGTTTATTGACGGTGTTGTTATTGTTGTTGTTGGTGTGTGTGGCAAAGGGTGAACTGCACGAATTCAAGAGTCGTGAATTCATGACACACCCAGACATTGATCCCGACCAAGAGCACCCGACAGACATTTGGCTCTTCAAACTCCACAAAAACGCCAATCCTGTCTCTGTGGCCTCTCGTCTTGGCATGGAGTATCTTCACTCACTGGCTGGAGGGAAATACTTTGCGTTTCGCCAAAAGGAACGCACTCGGCACGACATGGCCTACGTGGAACGCGTATCCCGAATGGCGGCCACTGACCCCAATGTGCGTTGGTATCAAAAGCAAATGGCTCGACAGCAATTCAAACGCAGTGGTGTCGCAACTGCCAGAGAGGTAGATGAAGGCGCAAAGAATGAAAACGTTCCATATGAACGCTATTTTGCAGAACGATATGGCCCCGATGTGACTGCTCGCATAGAACGCAAGCTAAACAATATGACCACACGCGCTGATGATGGGTGCAGTCGAAATGTCTTCACCCCAGTTGATCCGTACTTTTACAAACAATGGCACTTGCAACCCGGTTCCCCGTCAAACGTAAGATCCACTGACACATGGGATCGTGATGTGTCTTACAGGGGGAACGGTGCTACTATTGCGATTGTTGATGATGGGGTAGAGTATGAGCATCCAGATATCGCAGCTCGTTTCCAACCATCGCTCTCGTATAGCTTCAATGACAACACAATGAATGTTCACCCTTATATAACTGACAAACATGGCACTGCATGTGCTGGTGTTGCTGCAGCTGCCTCTAATGCTGTATGTGGTGTCGGAGCATGCCCAGAGTGTAACATTGCAGGAATTAAATTGATCGCAGGACCATCTAGCGATTACCTGGAGGCACTGGGACTGAGTCACAAGGACAAAAACATCACTGTGTACAGTTGTAGTTGGGGACCCATGGATGACGGGAAACGCATGATCAAACCCGGACCCGCGACTCGTGCGGCCATTGCCCGTAACGCGAGACTATGCAGAGATGGCAGAGGTGCCATTTATGTCTGGGCAGGAGGCAACGGTGCCAGAAACAATGACAATGTCAATTATGATGGATACGCCAACAATCGCAATGTCATTGCTGTGGGTGCTGTTAATTATGACGGAGTGAAATCATACTACAGTGAGGAGGGAGCAGCGTTGACCGCCGTCGCTCCGTCAAGTGGCACTTACTCCAAAGGAATCACGACGACATTCTTCACAACACAGAACTTGGCCGCGTGTACCAGTGGATTTGGTGGTACCAGTAGTTCGGCCCCTTTGACAGCGGGTGCCATTGGAACGATGCTGGGAAAGTACCCAAATTTGACCAGGAGAGATGTCGTCGGTATCATTGCCAAGTCGGCGAAGAAGATTGATCCAAGAGATTCCGATTGGACGCCCACTGTACGCGGACACATTCACCACAATCACAAGTATGGCTTTGGGGTGATTGATATGTATGAGATGACCCGACAAGCGATTCTGTGGCAAATGTTGCCCGCCGAGATTAGTTGTCGCACGGGAAGGAGAGCGTTTAATTACTTCCTCTCAGATGCTGGCGGGGATTACAATTGGAACATTAGAATGCCGTATGGACGCAACAACTGCAAAGGAGGGAAAAAAATCAAGTTTGTGGAGCAAGTCGAAGTACGTGTCTGGGTATCCCACAGGTCACGCGGGGATCTGCGTATCACGTTGACGGGTCCAGATAGAGTGGCCAGTAGATTGCATTTGCCACACGCAGATCCCAATGCATATCCATCTGACGGGTGGACATACATGTCAATGCGACACTATGGGCGCCCACTGGCAGGTATGTGGGACATTGCCATTGGAGACCACGTAAGGAATGGTGTATCAGGTCATTTACTGGGATTGGAGCTCATTGTGTATGGACACTGATACGTTTTTTTTTTGCTGGCTACTGACAGAGAGGGGACACAAGGAAATGAAGAAATAATAACAACATTGGCGATAATAAACGTGTATATGTATTTTACTTTCTGCGCGAGGTTTATCTTTAGCACACAGCGACGTGGAAATGGAGAGAGCCAAGAAAACAACACTTCCGGTGACACGCATGAGGACACCGACATCACAGCCAACTAGACATGACAGTGAGGAAGGAGATCTGTCCTTTGATCTGTCATCGCCCTATGGGAAAAAACCAGAAGTACCAGTGTCATCCGGTCCCTCGGCAGACGATATTCAGAGGACCGATCGAGCATTTGGAGCCGCTATTGTAAAAGAATTTGCCAACTATTGCAAGTATCGCTGTGATACAAATACCATTGACATTGTGTATCTCGACCAAGGAGACACGAGCATTGTCTTCCCTGTGAGAAAGTTTGTACCACGACTGGCAAACGTTCCCGTGGACAAAGCAGACGAGATTTGGAAAAGGGCCGTCCATGCTACATGGCTCAATGAAGGGTTCAGCGGAGACAAAGCAGAACGCCCAGTGTACAAAGACCTGACGTTTTGTTTCAATGTCCAGAAGAACGCAAGCATCATTCAACAGTGTACAGAGGCACGTGCCGTGATAAAGGCATTCCTAGATAAAGTGTACAAGCGCACACGGGATCTAGCCAATGTCATGGAAGTGTTTCAGTTTACTTCCTACTTTGAGATGGACGTCTACCAAGAAGAGGACATGGAACTCAACCTCACCTTTGGAGGAGACGTGGACCTGATTATGGCCCCTGGTATTTACGGGTGCGGAGTGTTTCTGTACTACTTCTTACATGACTACCCAGACGCCGATTGGGAACAAGCACGGAGGTTTTACACAGTATATCTGAACGCGATGTTGTATGAGTTTTTGAGAGATTTCAGGTTAGTCAAATGAGTTATCCTGTGAGCTTTATGAAACTAATCGCTGATGGGGAGTATGTAACACATGTGGAAGATGGCAAGAAGGTGACTATTATTTCCAAAAAAAGTACCAATGCCGGAGAAACTAATATCACACACACCTCACCCACGGCGACACTGATTTCTTGAAAGATCTCCCTAACAACAACAACGACAGCGAGGATCACAAAAAATAAACAAACTTGGATATACGTGTATTTCATTTGTGTGCTGTGCTTAAATCGAACACGCGCGCACAAAGAGAGATGCGTGGAACACCCTTTACCACTAGCAATACACCCTCATTCAAGAGGACGCGCAGACCTCTGAGAGACGTGCCGACTCCCAAAACTGAATCCCCGTCCTTTGATATTGACAGTGTTCGTAGAGTGCGTCCCGGGGACGTGGACGACGATCTGTTGATTGACCTCTCTGACATTGCTCTGAGTCCCCCTCCGATAGTCGCTCCCGTAAGAAGACTGTTCACGGAAGAGTATGAAGACGAAGATAACAATCGAATCGTTTTCACTCTCAATGAAACGTTGAGTGATATAGAAGTGGACTACAGTCCTGTGGGCATGCTGAGAGAGAAATCCCACGATGAATCTGTTGAAGCGTTTGAGGTGTACATGGATGAGTCACTGTCTCCCATTCAACAGGCACCACTGACAATGGACACTCCCTTAAGGAGACCTCTCGGGTTTTTGCATGCACCCGGTACACATACTGTGGGCACAGTGACCGCCGCAACCGTGCGTCCTGCATTTGAGATTTATTCTTCGGACAACAGTATCAAAGAGTTGTCTCCGCAGATGGACACAACACTGCCCATGTTTGATGCCAGTACCGGTAAGCCATTTCTCGTGAGCGCCACACGTCACGCAATGCTCGTGCGAGCCAACCCCTCTGTAAACACAAGAGTTGCCGCAGAACGCTTCACAGTCAAAGTCCTCTCTATCTCCAAAAAGTCCAAGTCACGTGCCATCATTACATCTGGGTCCACTGTTGAAGATGATGCCCAGTTTCAAGATAGACGGTGCCACTTTTACTTCCAGAGTCGCAATTTCACCAATGCCTACAATGAAAACCGATGGCTTGGAGAGTTGCCAAGTCAGCGTGGTCGAAAGGCATCACGCGTGCCACTGGGTGCATTCACACTGGATGTGTCCTTGTTTCCTAAGGAGAGACTGATTAGACACGACACTGACTTACCTGCACTGAATTCGGTCTTTCTCATTCCGGCCAAGCACCACGTGACTATGCTGGCACCGGGAAGCTTTGAACACTTTAAGGAAGTAGACCACGTCGTGATTGAGTTGAGGAATCCCAGTGGACCGCATGGAGGGAATATCTTGGCCACTCTCGCCATTCACAAGGTGGTGTTTGCGGGATTATTGTTGGTGGATCACACCGTCATCACTATCAATGATGTGATGGTGACAACGGATATCAGTATTCACCTGAAATTACACGTGGAACTTCGACGATCTCGTGCATTGAAGACTGAGAAGAAGCGTGATCAGTTGTATGTTTCCATCACCAAGATTGAGTTCTCTGTGCCATTTGGGTTTGAAAAGACACACGCAGCACCCACTCCGGGGAAGAAGAAAGAGCACATGCAACGATATGAAACAAAGGGAGAGACTGAGCAAACGCCCATGAAACCATTGAAGAGTGACTTACCTTCACCAGACACACCAGCGTATGTATTTTACAGGCCACCAATGAAGAAGTAGCATGTGTGTGTGAGTAAATAAAGTGTTTACCTGTGTGTATGAACCAGACGACAACGACGACAACGAACTCAAAAATAAAAAACGACGACTTACCGTAACACTTCCCGGATAACATCCACATGTCCTTTCAGTCTTGTCGGGGCCCAGTATGGTAACATTCTCCTTGTTCTGTTGCAATACCTTAAAGTCATCATCGCCCACATACTCTAGCACACGCTTGAGCATCTTGCTCATCAGCTTGAGCAACTTACTGGCCGTACGCTGACCCGTGGCGAAGACAGATATCTCAATGTCACTACACACCACCAGCATAGCGGCACAGAACATGGCCATGGACCATGTCTTTCCAGCACGCCTCGGCATGACAACAAGGGCTTCCTGCTGCAGCTTGTCCAGTCCATATTGCACCAAGATACGCTCTTGATTGTCCTCCCATTCTGCTTGATAGATCTTGGGTAGGCACGTTCTAATGTAGACCTCGTGCAACTGACGCTGCTCTCTGGATCTGATGATGCGTTTACCTTGGTCATCCTTGAACCCAAACTCGAGCAAGTGACGCAGTTTCTCCACACGCTTGTCTCCCTCAAAGGTGTGACTCTTTGTGGATTTGGGAAGAGATGAGAGTTCATTGAGGGCAACAATTCTCCGTTCTTCTTTCTTTTTTCTGCACACTTCCTCAAAGTACGCGAGTGTACGGTCGTACACCATCCCCGTGGTGTCAAGAACCACATGACCACCGTTCATGACATGCGAAGAAGAAGGATTTACTCAGCGCGCCAGAAAGTTTATTTAAAAACTTTCGACGAGTCAATTCCCCATGGACGCAGATGATGCATCGATGCTTGAAATGATGGAAGGACGTCTCAAACGCAGAGCTAACGGCGAAGCGAATGACGTGGAAGAAGAAGAGATGGAGCAGTACCCTCTGTTCCCTGTGAATTCAGTGATGCATTATTTGAGTGCGCCAATCAGTGAAGATGACTTCCCGGGGTACATGGAAAGACTGGATCGTTGGACAAAACTTAGCAAAGACTCTCTCGAAGCAACATCGCACCTCGCTAACCGTAAATCCCCAATTGTCTACCATGCACAGAAACTCGTCAATACCGTTGTCATCACGGAACGGCATTGGATGACACAGTTGCAGTTCATGGAACTTGTCATGGCGCACCCCTTGGACAATGTGTTTGGTTATTGGGAAATGAGTGGACCCAAGCAACGCACACTGGACACACTGGCGACATGTTCTTCATTTCCTGTGGTCCTGACATACGTTCCTCATCCAAAGATACCCTTTCACGTAGATTACGCCAGTATGAAATATGTCAAGGATGCGAAGAAGTGTGCACTGCATCGGTTGGTGCAATCATACAGAGATAAAGGCCATGATGTGGCCACTGTGTTCATGTGTGACTTCCAGCCTATTGATGTGGAGTATGTACGGACATTTTATCCCATGGCGCGCATTGTAGGGATCACGACACCTCGGCCAGATACAGAAGCGCAGATAGTGCAGGTATTAAGAACAAGGCCCAAATTGAAAGACCCAGCTACTACCGACAAGGAGGCCTTTGAGATGCTCAGGGATATTTTAAAGCAAACTGACGATGTGCAAGACTTTCTCAAAGCAATGCAGGCCAACACAACACTAAGTGAAAAGGCCATCCTTGAAGTGGCGCGAAAAGTTGGTGCTGATATGCAAAAGGATTGGATTAGGAATGTCCAGCGGACAAGAGAGAGACTGAACAGAGATGGCGATAGCAGCGGCAGCAGTGGACAAAACAACAACAACAACTCAAAATAAAGAAAGGGGGGGGGGGAAACTTTTTAAGTCCCCGCAATTCACTAAATTTGATTTATGACACCAAGTCATCTCCCCTCACCAAACAAGTACCGTAAATAAAGCGACAGATCGCTACATATAAGTTTGTCTGTGCGTTGTTGTTGTCGTCGTGCGTGTGTGAATAGATAGGAGAGAGAGAAATATGGGAAATACACTTGGCTTGGGATTGTTCTATGGCCGCGGTAATTTCAGACTGAACAACCGTGATATGCCAAACATTGACTTTGAGCTGCGTACTAAGCAGGTCTATGTATCCATCTTGACATGGATCATGATCATCTTGTCCATAAGTGCTGTTGCCGTGTCCTTGGTCCCGGGTGCCGGAACAGGTGGACCAGTGGTCACCTTCTCAGCAATGCCTAGGATCATTTGGTTGATTCCAACGATTGCAGTGTGTGCATTCACGCTGGTTGCTGTGATGTTCGATTCCACTGGTAACGTCGGGTCCACTTCATCGTGGACCATTGTCGCAATGTGGATGCACGTTTTCGCCATTGCGTTTAATTTGATCCTTTTGATTTCCGTGGCCGTTGAAATCAATCAAGGCACAAGTACATTTTACCTCCAAAACGGGGGTGCATGGGCATGGGTATTTGTCATTGGTTCTGCCATCTTTGTATTGTGGAGTCTATGGATCATCTGGAGACTCTATGTATACTATGCCGATTTGCTGGAAGGGGCCTCTCTGGGATGGAGAGTGGGTATTGTCGAAATGAGTGACGTTGAACGCGGGACCACCGCAACTCAGCCACAATACGAACAAGTCCCACAAGCATCAGCGCCTTCCATGACAGAGCAAGAGGCTGCAAAACGCAACATTAACACTGTGGCAAGTAACATGAATACATCCCAACTGGGTAAAATTGGATTCAACATTGCCGTCCCTGTGTTTAGTGTCACTGACACTGCCATAAAGAAGAATGAGTAAAAAAGGAAGAGAGATTACTTTATTTTGTTTTCTTGTCGTCTTTTTTGATATGAAGCAGGAGCGCCTATGCCTTCGTGCACAATCTTTCTCCAAGCCACTCTTGCGATTTGCGCTAACCATACCACTTGCAGTAGTAACAATACACACAACAGTGCATAAGCCCACCCATAGTAACTGGTGTTGTAACCAAAGAGTCGCACGTAATCATTATCCCATGTAAAGAGAGGACCGTTACCAGTCACTCTGTACCAATCCACTGGATAAGACGCGTCCCATTGTCGTTTGCAGTCTGTCATCAGATACACTGGATACGCAATGAGACGCGTTACGACGAACACCACAGCAAATCCAGCCAATGCAATATCATATGCCAGTGTCGCCTTGGGTCGCGCATACTTGATGAGTTTTGCCAGATGTAACATTGGATCAGCTGCGTCATGGAGGACAAGCATTGCCAGCTGAATGCGCAAGTGTCCAGCCACCCGTGAGAAGACGATCAACGCAAGAGTGACTGCATGATGGAACAACAGCATTCGCTGGTCCTTTCGGTGAGCATCCTCGCCTCTGATCATGGATACAATGTAACTGATGTAGAATGAGATCTGTGCAAAGTAGTACAGATGAAACACGGGATATCGCTCAAATGCCTTGTATGACTCCTCGTACCCGCAAATACCGGGTGAGTGTCCCCATCCCGTGTAACGGAACAACAAATACACACCAATCGGAAAGATTACACAATAGTAAAAGGAATACCATGCATTGCTGACTACCTTTTTCTGTTGTTCTTTGTTTGCAATGTCACGATAGAATTGCGTGAGTGGCAAGATGTCACTGCTGAAAACTGATCGACCCAAATTCATGAATAAGCACATGAATACCACTCCAACACATTCCGCAGACAAGGCATTCGTCCATCCATTGTAGATATCCATGCGTTTTACCCCCTTTGTCACACGAGTGGAGGGATTTCACTCCCTCTGGTTTATTTCAAAGTCCGTGTACTTGATGAAGGCAAAGCCCAACATCAGGTTACTTGAAGACGTTTGTGATAAGCTCGTGACCAATCGCACACACTTTGAACGGGTGGACTTCTTACCAGTCACCTCAGCCCGCGCAACTAGCTTGGTGAAAACAGTGACAGTGCGAGGAAACGTTGAGATTGCCATTAAAGCGGCACTGTGCAACGTGACTCAGTACACAGCGATCAAATACTTTGTACTGAATACAACCTCTGGCGATCGTGTTATTTATTGGTGGCCTTCTTTCAGTGACGACGACGGCGGCGGCCACAACAGCAACAAGGAAAACTGAATGACGTCTATTACTACAACACCCAGTACAGTAGCAACAACAGAAACGGGGACACCAGAGGGATTCTGGGTCCTCTTTATTTCCAGTGTGGTGTACTTTATCCTCTTGATACTGTTGGTAGCATGGCTCATCTCTCCACGAAGATGCTGGAGATGTTGCTGTCACTGCAGACGACACTACCGTTATGTGGCCAAGGAAGCCGATGAGATACTGATACGAGCCGGATACACATCATCTAGGCCAGAGAGTAACCCAGTGGATATTGAAGAAGACTGGTGGTCCGTGGAGGGATTGCAAAAGAATGAAGAAGAAAACAAAAAGAAGGGTAACCCATACGACATGGCAGACGAAGAGAAGCAGCACATGGAATCCGTTGAACTGTTGAATTTTAATGCAAAGGGAAAGGGGAAACAACAACAACGAGACAGTGATGATCTTAAATAAATAAAAACGCGTGTGAATACAAACATGGGATTTAATTGTGTTGTGTGCGGTGAACGGGAAATATGGGCCTATGAATCATCCATTCTGAAACGTACTTGCTGGGATTGTCATCGTAAACTGGGGCACCCCGAGACTGAAGAGATGAAGAGACATCGCGAAATCAACGAAAAATACCAAAGTGGCAGTGTTGCCGCCTTTATCATAGCAACCCCACAGACAGGCGAAACGGACTCCAAATAAAATGGAAGGTCTTTTTATTTACCAACAGGGACTTGATTTACGCCCACTTTTGTCTGCGGTGGCGGAGCACTTTGTGCCAACAGTGCCGCAATTTTCTCTTCCTGTGTCTTTAGATGGGCATTGTACACTGCTTGCTGATTCTGTGTCATTGCAGGTACCAGTGGTCGTGGTTGCTCCTGTACAGGTGCGGCTATTCCCACGTAGTTGTTGCTGTTATATACACTTGCTTGCTGCTGCTGGCCAATGAAAGCCAGTAGATCCGCTTCTGCCTCGTCTTCATCTACTGGATCCAAGAAATTGGCCCCAGATAACTCCCGTGTCACGTCAATGTGATCATCTTTGTGAGTTCTGGCCGCCTGCATTGCCTCTCCTACATCGTCAACGTCTAAGCTCTGTCCAATCCGTGCTGATGCCGCATTGGACTGTTGTATCGCGTTGAACATGGCCACATTCTCGCTGGCGTCCTCTATGCCTTCATTGACTGAAGAGAGTGTTGCAATTTTCCCGTTCTTTTGTTGCAGCCTGTTCTGCTTGGCCACCATCTTTTTGTACAAATCACCAGCTTGTCTGCGTGTTGCAGGGTTTTGATAGAGCTTCTGGACTTGGCGTCCCATTTGTTCAATGATCTCTTGCTCCTCATCACACTTACTTTCCATACCAGCAATGATGCCAGCATTCTTATCAAGAGCAGCCTTTGCTTGCTCCTCTTCCGATGGTCCCGGATCCTTGCGACTGCCGAATAACCACATCACACCTCACTCACTCACTCATGTTCAATCAAAACACGGCCAAATACCATGGGCACAGATTTTTAAATAATACTTCTTTTTTTATTTTTTATTTTCTTGGGCATCGGGCCAAATCTCCGCAACCTTGAGTCGTTTCAAGTTCAATGGGATGGGTTCTTTGTTCGCAGCAAGGAGTTTCTGTTTCCAGTCTGGTGGTGCTGCTCTGACACTATACAGAGAATCAACATCGTGACCATTAATTGTATTCTCATTGCCATCAGGGAGAAGGTGGGAACGTGCACTATTGTGTGCGTAATCGGCAGTTGCGCAGACAGTAAACACTTTGTCGCCCATGACAACAATAAATGGTCCAGTCTGTGTTGACGCCGTTGCCTTTTTGGGGGATTTCTTTGTGGAGGCTGGTGCTTCCTCTGGGAGGACATCAACATCCAATGAAGACGCTGATGACTCTCGTTCTCTCTTCTTGTTGTCCTTGATGGGCGATGTTGGCTTGGAAACTTTCTGTCTGTCTCTTGAAGCTTCCTTGGCACTGTCTTCATCACCGCCCCCCTCTTCCTCCTCTTCGTCCTCCTCTTCCTCTTCTTCTTCCTCCTCCATTTCCACTTCTTCTTCCCTTTGCTGGCGAAGTGCCACTTCTGCAGCCTCGTCTTCTTCCTCATTCTCCTCTTCGTCTTGGACTTCTTGCTCTGCCTCCTTCTCAAGACTATCTTTGGGCTCTTCTTCTTCATCCTCCTCCTGCTGTTTCGCTTTCTTCTTTGGAGATGGTACAGATTTCTTGGTCTCTTCTTTCTCTTCCGCCACCTCTGGTGCATCCTCCTCTACTTGCTCTTCCTCCTCGTCCTCTATCACCTCTTCTTCTTCCTCCTCGTCTTCCACGGGTCTCTTCTTGGACTTCTCTTGTGGCACCACCGGTGGCGATGACGCTTCCTCCTCCTCCTCTTCTTCTTCTTCCACCACTTCCTCCTCTTCCTCGACGATTTCTTCCTCCTCGTTGTCTCCACTCAGATCCATTTTCTCCAGGCCCCCGTCATCCTCCTTCTGTGCAAATCTGGTCTCCGCCCTTCTTCTGGCTTCTTGGTGGAATTGTTCTTCCATCACCGAGAGAAAGAGTGGCGCATCCTTCTCGACAAACATCTTGACTGTTTTGTCATTGAATCTGTGCAAATTTTTCTTGTCTTGGAATCGTTCAATGTCCTTTCGGAAGCGCTCGACCACAGGATCCAATGAATGTCCTCTGTGTTGATCCGAAAGCAACAATGCCACTCCTATTAATGTGTCAACAAATGTATCAGCCAGTTCTGTGTTGAGCTTGGGTTGCCATCCTTCAATGACTACCTGACCGCCTCCGTGATCAATGAGTAACTCCTTTCTCTCAGCTTCACCACCATCATCATCGTCTTGGCGTTCTCTCTTTTTCTTGTTTGAACCGCCGCCAGTGAGTGTACTCTGTTTTAGCTTCTTTGAAGTCTTGTGTCCGGGGATAACAACGCCCGAGTCTGGGTTGTCTTCAGCGTACTTGATCAGCGCAGACTCAAACGCGGCCACTTTCATCTCCAATGAATCAGCAGTGTCTGCATTGATGACTCTCTGACACAACACCACTGCACTGTATGCGTTCTTGTGCAATTTCGCCAATGACTTCACCTTGTCTGGTCCATCTTCAACCAAGAATGAGCTACAGTTGTAGAGAATGTCAAACTTTTCAGATGCATTGTCAATTCTCACAAGAATTTCCGCGTCCTCAGAGTCTCCCAACACGTGTCCTTCATCATCAGAATCGTCCTCCTCGTCGTCACTCTCTCCACTCTCATCGATGATATCCTCGTCCTCATCAAAGTCACCGTCTTCCTCATCGTCGTCATCCTCTTCTTCATCATACTGACGAGCGTTGCCTCTGACAATGGAACCCTTGCCACCTTCAACAGTTTTCTTGTACTGAGTAAGACTCATGGGCATCAGTCCTTTCTTCTTGCGTCTGGAGTTGTATCTCTTCCAATTCTGTTGGATCAGTCTTCCGGACTCTGCCTCAGCAATGTCTCTCTTGGATACAACAGGCTTTCTCTCGCGTGTACTGCGCTTCGCGACCTTGCCGTCACGCACGACAGTCTTGTGAGAATCCATCACAATTGGGGCAGGCTTTGGGTGAGCCACCTTTTCCATGGTCTTGGAATCAGCATTTGGCTTCTTTGGCTTCACCAACTTGCTGCCTCCGCCACCGCTTGGCTTGGATTTCTTTGGAGGTACACTGGGCTTTGCCTCCTCCATCATCTCCTCGAGTGAATCGTTGTCGTCGTCATCATGATCATCTGGATGCGGAGCATTGGGTGATCGTGGATCCCATTCTTCTCCAGTCAAGGCGCGATACACTTCTCCACACTTCTCTCGATAGTATTTGAGATCATCCACGTTTCCAGTTTTAGCAGCATCAACAGAGCTCATGCACATCTCCTTGAACAGTGTTCTGGCAACGGTTCCTTTTCCAAGTTTAGAGGCATACGTGGTCTTGTAGACTTCAAATTCATCTCTCATCTCTGCATGTGTCTTGAGTCCATCTGACTTTGCCGCCGCTGCTGCTGCTTTCTTTCTTCTAGCTTCTGCCGCTGATGGTGTCGCCGACTTTGCCTTCTTCTTTCTCGCCTCTCGTTTTCTTCCTGCTTCAGTCCTTGACACATTTACATCAGCTGAATTTGTTGTCGTACACAACACAAGCAATGACATAGGAGGAGCATCCACTTCATCATCCTTTGACGCACCAGAACGAGCAGGAAGTTCATAGGAAGAATGAGTGTCCAAGTCATGGAACTCCGGAGACAACAGGACTCCCATTCCAGAGTAAGCCTTGAGATCACACAAGATTGGACTCCTCTTCTTTGACGTCTTCTTTGAACCATCTGTAATTCCCTCTGGGCCATAGCCTCGGAATCTGATGCTACGACTAGAATCTCCAATGGGAATGAGCAATACATGTGACCCATCCTCAAGATCTGCACACTTGACCTCATTGACGGTATCCTTCTTCCTGCACGTGGAATACATCACAACTTGGTTGAATGGATGGAACTCATCCTCATCGCGTCCCTCTCCAAGGTATGCATTGGCACGCTCCAGAAGATGCTCGATGCAGTTTGGCATGTCCTCTGGTGCATGCTTGTCATTGCCTGACTTGACCACTCTTCCAAAAGCACTGATCACGCGTCCTGCAGGTCTGAGCCCGTTTGGTGTCTTTTGTTCTGCGCGTTCTCTGTTGGCATGGTCAATCATGAACTGCCTGAGTTCCTCTTGTACATTGTCATCATAGTTGAGAGCATTGAAGGCATCAAACAACATGGCATCACAACCATTTCCAAGAGGAGCAACAATAACATCACTTGCATCATCAATGGTCTGAAGGTCGGGCTTGGTTCCACTTGATCCCACAAAGAAATAAGACGCGCCACCTGGGAGGTCATCCTCGTGCTCCTCAAAGAAGTCGTTCCTGAATTTGATTGCTGTTGGGGCTGCCAGTGTCTCTTGAATCTCCTCGGCTTCTTCTGGATCCACAATGGGAGGCACCCAAACGTTTGCGGGGGTTGCGTCCTTCTTCTTCTTGGGCAAGATCACTGCCTTCTTCTTCTGTTGTTGTTGCTGCTGCTGAGCCACGCCAGATGAAGGATCCTCATCATCTTCCTCCTCCTCCTTGTCCTTGGAAACTTGGGGTTCCTTCTTGGTGGTGATCTTCTTGGTGACTGCGGCTACATGCTTATGCTCCTCAATGCCCTCAGCTGCAGCACCAGATTTCTTGACAATCTTGTTCTTTGTACTCAATGCTTTCTTGCGTTTCGCATTGGCTACTTCCCTCTCCTTCTTGATCTTGGAGGCCTTATCTGTGACCACCTTCTTGGTGGCTGCGGCGTCATCATCGTCCGCCATCGCTGCCATCATCACCTCATCGTCGTCATCGCCGTCGATCGAATTCATCTTCTCTTCCACTTCTGCTTCGAATGTTCGAGTTTTTGGAATGTACTGAGAAGGCCAAGTAGCTGGGTTCACATGTTTCGTTCCCATCAATTCCGCTGCATAGAATTCCATGTCCTGATACGTGAACGGACGCAGATTGTTATCAAACATAGCCATGCTGACGTTCTCATCTTGCTTAGCACACAACGACTGCGGATATCTGTACTGAGTATGGTTGTACTCCTTCCTCTTCACCAGATTGTTCAATGCCATCTTGATACGCGAATCCGTGGTGGAAGTCTTGGGTGTGATGTTGCACGCACCAACAAACATACCAAAGAAGTTGTCCTTGCCCTTGTGCAGTGAAAAGGGACGTGTTCTTCTGAAAAGAACCACTTGACCACGCTTCAGAGACACGGGAATGGTCAATCCATTCAAGCGGAACGTGTCAGGAAAGATTCCATGAGCTTCTTCACGAGGAACGCACTCTGACCAGATGTCATTGAAGTTGAAGTGGGTAGTGACCTTCTCTCCATCGACCGTCTTGGTAGCATTCCAAGACTCTGGACACACCATCACCTCAACGTGGCAGTTATCCCAAGCGGTGTCTACAAATGGAATGATCCCGTTGACAATCTTCAGTGCCGAGGAACGGTGCTTTGATGACGCCTCTTTTTCATCTCTGGTGTTGGTCAGACGCTTCTCGTGTAACATGGACCGCAGTGAGTCCTTGGTGGTGTCAGTGTTCTTGGGAATCACAATGTACGGAGACATGTTAGCTGTAACGTTGTCCGTGTCACTGAAGAATGGTGTCACACATGGAGTGATGCTCTTTCTCACATCCCACACATCTGGAGACTGTAACACAGACTCATAGGAATCCTTCTTCATCTTGAACAATGGATCACCTTCCTCTCCCTTCCCAGGACAAACAACACCAAACTCTCGCGTGTCTTGGCCAGCCCATGACAAAGCCGAGTCCCAGTTGTCTTCCTTGATCTTCTCACTCATAGACTCAAAGTCATACTCGTTGCGATCACCAATGAGCTTCACCAAGAGTTCCTGATCCGCCTCACATTGCTCTGGAGTGCGATCTGTGTTCATAACAACAAACCCCCACTTGTCCATGAAATTGACAGCGTCACCAGCACCGGGCTCAAACACTGGGATATCCAAGTCATGAACATCAATGTGATTCTTGCACACTGGCAATCCGTATCTGTCCACGTGACATCGTTCCTCCTCTTCTTCATCGTCTTCATAGACATAAGATGGCTTCAGAGCACAAGAAGAAGCCGTGTACTGCTTCCTCTCAGGATTCACGCACTTGAAACACGTGTCATGTACGTAGGTTGTCTTGGTTTTGGTCTTCTTCTTCTGCTGCTGCTGCTGCTGTTGTTGCTTGTCTTCATCCGTGATCACTTCGAGCTTGATCACCTCTGTCTCACAGTTTCCCAATATGGTCATGTTGCACGCAACACACTCAATGCCCTTAAAGTCCTCTGTAAACTTGTTGATGGGGATGTGAATAACCTTCCTCACACCAACACTGAACTTGTGCTTGAATCTGTTCTGCCAAGTCGTAATTCTGGATGCATGGCGGTCAATGGCACTGTTGCGCTCAGCGATGGCCTCATCCTTGGTCTTGGTTGGCTGTGATTGCTCTCCTTTGCCTTTCTTGGTGGCGGCGGTGGTCTTCTTTGCCGTGGACGGCGTCGTCTTCTTCTGCTGCTGCTGCTGCTGTCCCTTGGTTGGTGTGTTCTTCTTCATCGTCTGTTGAAAATGCTCTAACCCCTGTTGGAAAAAATAAAAATGCTCGGACAAAAAAATCAAGATCGGATGACATCAGAAAAAAAAATCAAGATCGGATTTTTTCAAGATCGGGTTTTTCCCACTTCCCGTCATCATGAAATTACCAGAGTGCCGAGGGTCACGTTTCATCATCGGTGGTGACAGTGGTGTTGCAGTGGCGACGACGACGACGGCGGTGAAGGTACTTGTTGTAGTGTTTTTTTTTGCTTGGCGTGACACCCACACACCTCTGTGACAGGACATACACGTGTGTGTGCGTGTACGAGACAAAGCTGTAAAGTTTCAATTTGCAGCTAGAGTATATTATCATTGGACTGAGCGTTGATTTGAGGCAGAAAAAAGCAAATTTTTCTGGAAAATAATTTTTGTGTGGTATGGAGGGGTTGTTTGAGGACGAGGGCAATGCACTAGCTGGCAACTACCGTCTAGGAAAGGGAGGAGCAGAGGAGGATTATTTGGCTACGATTAAAGGAGCCACAGTGGAAAACAGAGTGAAGCTGCAGTCTCAGATCAATGTGTTGACATTGCAAGTGGAATCACTGAGGACTGAGAACGCGGCACTCAAGCGAGATGCCGTGATACAGAAAGCTTTTATTTCAAAGATTGAAAAGGAAGGAGAAGACAATGAGGATCGCGTTCACGCTCTTGAGAGAGAGAATATTCAATTGAAAGCGTTGTTGCGCATGAAGGAATTGGAAGACGAGGAGGAGGAGGCAGTGGTGGCGTCAGCATCACCAGAACAATGTGATGCGAGTGGAATTTTGGCATTGCTTGTTGCTCTGTTCACATACGTGGCTAAAGTGTGTACGCTGTCAGATGAAGAGAGTGAGCAGAGTTGCAAGATGATCATGCAATCATTGGAGGAGTTATCAGGGTCGTCTTCATCTGCGGCGGCGAGTGTATTGAGTGAGCTGAATCGTTTAAACATTCCACAACAAGCAACGCACGCATTGGACGAAATCTTTTCTTTCATCCGAGACTCACACGAGAACCACACGGAGCTAAAGGCGCGACTACAGCGCGGTGAGAAGGAGTTCAATGATCTGGCACAAAAGAACCTTACCCTAGTCAGGGAGTATGACCGCGTAGCTGGGTACTCTAAAGAGAACGAGGAGATTATCGATGAGCTCTCTCAGGAGAACGAGCAACTCAAGGCAAAATTGAAAGACTTGGACAATATGATCACAGAGTTTACACACGAGATGAATCAAGCAGAGCACGTTGTCAAGAATCACGAAGAGGTGAACAAGCGCTTGAATGAACGCAATAAGTACATTGCGAACTGGTTGAACAAGTTGCACGAAGAGCGGAACCGGTTCCAGAACGATGCGGCAAAGACGGGGAAATCGAATAGCGTGTTGTCCACCCGCATCAATGAGATGCGAAATCAAGTGAACAAACAGAAAGAGTTTATCGCGGACCTCAAGAAGAAGATTCCTCGTCCCGGTGCGTTGATGGAAGTACACTCATACGAAGAAAGTCTTCGTAAGGAGAGAGAGGAATACAGGGAAACCATTGAAAAGGATCCCGCGTTCGCTGGGCAGATTGGTTGTGAAAAGTGTGAGCTTTGCTTTATTGCTATGAAGTATTATCAGGACATGTGCGAGGTACAGCGGTGTGAAGTCGCCACTATTCAGAACCGATTCAAGAAATCCGCTGACGATTGTGCCACAGGATACAAGAGGAAGTGCTATGCCTTGGAAGAAGAGTACAAAGGCAAGATGTTTGACGTTGTTCAGAAGGAGAAGAAGATCACTGCAAAGAACACAAAACTCAACGAAACCATCAGAGAACTTGAAGAGCGTCTTGAAACTGCAAAGAAGGCCGATGAGAGAAGAACACAGGCCAAGAACGATGAGATTGATGCATTGAAGAAGGAAAACAGAGTTCTCAAGAAGGTTCAAACGGATCGCAATGAAGACTCTCAGCTGGTGTGTGCCACCACACTGGTCACCATTGTGTATCGAGTGTTCAAGAAACTGGACACTGCGTCATTCTCAAACGAACGTCAAAACACAGTCACTGCAATCTGTTCACTGGTAGAGATCATGCAGGAAGCCAAGTTTTCCACACAGATTACTGAGGATGTACGCAAGAGCAAGTGTGCAGAGTGTTACGATCAGATAGCAGACTTGTTGCTGGCTAATCACGATGACATTGTGGACATGTTGTTGATTGGGTCGTCTTCAGTGGCCACTGCTGTGCAACCAGAGAAGGGCGGCGACAATGTCGGACTGGGTGTCCCGTATTCCATGGTGGATGATCAATTGTGGCATGACCTGAGTTATGTGTTAAAGGACGCACTTCCTTATCTCGTGACACTGGTGGATGGCATTTCTCGGGGACGCTGGAGAGCTGGCATTGACTTTGCATACTTTGAGACACGTCGTAAAACTCTGGACACGGCAGTCCAAGGCATTCTCTCTGGCATTGCCAGCGATGAGTTATCAAAACAGGACATTGCCACTCTGCGTGACGTTCTGTTTGAGAAAACAAACACCGGACACACATTCATCCAATGGGTATGTTTTCATGCCGCGGCGTGTATGGAGATCAATGATCACTTTGCGAGATCCATGAAGAATGACATGGAGAAAGAGAGGGCAAATGCCAAGAACATGCACACTCTCAACCAGAATCTTGTGTATGGGATCGAGAAGCAAGTACGGTCGCTGGTGGAAACTGCTGCAAAATCAGGGACTAACAGCCCGTTGCGTTGTGAGGATTCACGTATGTTGCAAACTATAAAACAATGCGTAGATGACGCAGACAAGACAATTGGGCCATTCTTGGCAGATACGAGGATCCCAGCGGAAGTGAAACAGGTGATCAACAATTATCAGGTGTCGTGGAAATTCTTGTCAACTATTTGCTTTGCGATTCATGACGACACGTACAAAGATAGAGGGAGAGCAGCAGTAGCAGCAGGGGGGAATAATGGCGACAACAATAGACAGTCTCCACAACAATACATGGAACAGCGACAGTCGTCAACGGGGTCAGTTAAGAGGGTTAAATCTACATCAGATATTTAAAATTAAAAACAAAAAGTCACGCACACGTACAGCGCACATCACGTTGGAGCGGGGGAAGTGGTGTGTGTGCGTGCGTGTTTTACAATAGGAAAATTATCTCATCCAAAAAGAGGACATTTCAATGATTTTGATTTTCGTGTGTAATTTGTCCATTGTGAGAGAGACCACTCTGATATAAGTGCGTGCGCGCGTGTGTGTGAATGATCTAAAGAAAGCAAAACATACACAATGTCAAATAACGGTGGAGGAGGAGATAAATACATGTTTTATCCTCCATGGATGGGTCCCGAGCAAACTCAGACTTGGGGACTAATCATTTTACTTGCCGTAGTGATCATACTGGCGTTTGTTGGTGCACTTACTGGTGTTTGTAGAGCGTCAGATCCATTGTGTGTTCCAGAAGTGGCTTCCCCTTCACTGGGTGTCGCTTCATTTGCCGTGTATAACCAGTGTCCATGTAATGTGAGTGGTGTCATTAGGAACACCACCAACGCCAGAACACTGAGTAACGATGTCTTTGGGTCTGGCAATGCGCTGCTGGACGACCCACGCGGAGTGTCAGCGTTTAGTGTGTTCTTTGCGCAGTTTGTGTTACATGACGTTTATCGTCCTATCAACAACCCAGCTGCATTGTACACCGTCCCTGTGCCACAGCCTGATCCAGTCTTTGGTACCGCATTCACTGAGATTGATGTCTCTGTGCCGTTCTTGGATGGCGGGTCAACCTGTGCATCTAACCCATTGAGCAACACGTCTTATTTTATCGATTTATCCAATGTTTACGGGTCCACTGTCGATGAAATGAACAAGGTCCGACTGTTCTCAAATGGAAAACTTCGTTTACAATCGGGAGGAGCAGGTGGTGGCAGTGGTGGTTCACGGTTGCTACCTGCCAAGTACAGTGATGATGGGTTCGTTATGGCTGACGATCGCGATAACGACAATGCGGGTCTTGTGTCTCTGCACACACTTGCCGTACGTAATCATAACCACTGGGCAGGAGAGGTAAAGCGGTTCCACTGGGATTGGTCGGATGATCAAGTCTTTTGGAAGGCTCGTCAGCTCAACATTGCAGAGTGGCAGCGTATCACATACCACGAATGGCTACCGGCTGTCTTTGGAACAGCTGCTCCTCCTGTGGATGTCGGATCGCTGCTCCCGGACACCAGCTTAGAGTCTCGAGTGAGTACAGAGTTTGTGTCTGTACTGATGCCAGCGCTCATTGACACAATGATGACGAACGTCATCTACCCAAGTATCCCTTACTCCACATTCGCAGCGGGTGACCCACGAGATGTGTTCAATTACATCAGGAGTAACAACATTGACGCCTTTGTCGAGGGTACTGCCAAAACATGTGCCAAGGCATTTGATGATCAAGTGATTGCTGAGAGAAGAAACACTGTTACGACTAACATCACGGAGCTGCTTGACCACGTTGCCATACACTTACAGCGATCTCGGGTATTTAAAGTACAAGACTGGGCAGTAGCGTACACTTGTTTTGGCCCCACTCCGATTGCAGGGGATCCAAGAGATGCGTATGAGGGATTCCTTCAGGAACCCGTGTATCCCGGAACGAGCACAGGATTGACCATTGCCACTGGAATATCGAATCAGTTCTTGAGACTCAGAAATTCGGACCCCAACTATTACTCATTCAATGAACAAGCCATAGGACAGGTCTACTGGAACACCATAAACTCTGCCTCTATGAAGACTCTCATACAGAGAAATTCACAGACTGAAGTATCACAGTCGCCATTCATTGCGCAAAAATAATAAAAAGTTGATCACAGTAGAGGGGGTTAAATGAATACAATCGAGTCTCGTCTCACGTCATTGCTGCAACATGGCGCAGCAGGGGTAGCCTTTGGTGGCGGCGGTAGTCCCCATTCTGCCAATGGAATGGATGTGCTGAGGCAGTCGCTCAATTCCAGTGGTGGCGATGTTCACGTGCATAGATCATCGTCACCAATGACAATGAATACGGTTCCCATTGCAGAGAAAGTGAAGAAGAAAGATGCTGCTGCCGTGCCTCCTCCTTCTCGTCGTCGTGATGACCACAATGGCGACACCAACGCAACTGGTAAAGACCCTATTGAAAAGCGCTACAGAACCCTCAAGAGGCAGTACGCTACCATGGATGCTGATTTGAGAACGCAAAAAATGAAAAACACAGAACGCGGAGATGAAGTGAAGAAACTGAAACGCCAGTTGGCGAAGCAGACACAGGAGACACAGGTCATGCAGAGTGAACTGAATAGACTCAAATCTGATCTCACAATGAAAGAACAACAATTGATTCAGTTTGCCAAGAAAGCAAAGCAGGACAGGGAAGACGCTGTGTCTGATGCCATTGCTGAGTTCAAGTTGTCCTTGGTTCAAAACAGAGGAGAGAAGGGCGTTGATGCGGAGAAGAATGATAATAACAACAACAACGATAATTAAAAAGTGGATCGGTTTTTTTTATTTTTTGAAGTTATATCTGGCGTCATATTAAACAACATGGATGTGTATATATAACTCAAGGACGTGTACAGTGGTGTCTCAGGTACACTCTGAGAGAGACATAACGTCAGGGTAATGTATTGAGTGAGTGAGCGAGTGAGTGAGAGTAGAAGATGAGCAAACAAGATCCAGACTGGGTTCGAATTTACAGTTACGTGGTTCTCACCGTGCTGGTAATCTCAGCGTTTATGTTCCTTGTGTTGGCCGTGTGGAACAGAGACGACTCTCTTGTGTTGAAAAAGATATGTGTTCAGGGTGACCCTGCGTTAGTTTTCCCTGGGCCAGGTGCGCCATCTCCACCAGCGTATCTTGGTGGTTACACTTCATTTCACAAGACGGAACCTTACATTGAATGGAACATGTTTCATGGGTCGCTTGGGGGTACCGTTACCGCTATTGATATCATTGGACCAGTGTTTGACACCAATCCCTTGAACGGGCCCGTAATCATTACTGTTTGTGATATCACAACCACAGTGGCATGCGTGGCAACAACACCAAATACGCTGGTACAGAAGATAACACAGACTGATCTGGGATTCCCCATAGATGACATTGTGGATAAGATAACTGCCAATTTAGAAAGGTACAAGCTGAGGGTGAGGACGACAACGTTTCCTGGAGGTGCCATTGTTTCTAATTTAATAAATGTGTGCGGTTAGATTGTGTGATTTACCTCAAAAAAAAAAAAAGATTGACCCCGGCACGGGGGGTGATGCCGACCACGGCAACCGAAAAAACAACTTTGCTCCAAACGACTCAGGATAGTGGGTCGATGGGTGGTTTTAGTGGTCCCATGTGTCTATCGGGTCACATGACCGAGATGAGAAAAATGGCGGGAAAAAATTTTTTTTGCCGGGTGGTGACCCCGGTCACCGTGGTCAAAATTTTAAAAAGTGGTGGAATCTCACGGAAAACATGAACGGAGCAACTTTGGTTTTTGGAGTATGGGAAGACCGAAGACCAGAAACGGACACAACGAGTGGATGGATATCATG
>Ga0180434_10002663_pt1 | contig 23476 bp, 14 predicted proteins | sample SS_ome_7_FD_132453 | JGI IMG/M metagenome (GOLD analysis project Ga0180434, IMG submission 132453) | Hypersaline lake sediment archaeal communities from the Salton Sea, California, USA - SS_1_D_2 metaG | ecosystem: Environmental > Aquatic > Non-marine Saline and Alkaline > Hypersaline >... | reverse complement strand
TCTCCTGGAAGAGAACCTTGAGATCCTCCTGCGACACCGTGTCCTGATCCTCTGCGACAGCCGCTACCGTTAAACACAGAACCAGGCATAACACACAACCCACTTCAACAATTGATTTCATATCACCTGCTCCATTATCGATAACATAAAGCTCGCTCATATTGAAACACCGTATCTGACATCCAAACTCTGTGGCAATGACTCGCGGTGTTTCAGCTATCCAGCGAAGTGAAATCAGAAATCTATCACGTTGACGAACATGTCAGTCAACACGAACAAATGATCTTCACAACGCAAGTCAGATTTCAATTATAACGCACTAAAAATGCATAACTTCCACCTAAACAGACGAAGCATATCCGCCGACGAGAATATTTCCTGCGGCGCGTGCGCTTTATTTCAGCCCAGGATTAGATAAACGATAGGCGTGATCTATCGGCGGATAGAAAACCAGGAGGACCGCGGGGCGAATCCCGATGTGTGTAGTAGTCGCATACCCATATTGCCGTCAAAAAACTAACGTGTAATAAGAAGACGGCCATGGAGACAGGGCAAATGTTACACGGCTCTGAAACCAGCCATGCACCCGCCTGCATCATGCATAAGAGACAAAGCGGATTAGGCCCCTCCAAATCGATCTCGTCGTGAATGGTAACAAGCCAAGCAGCACAGACAAGAATCGCAATAAGAACACAAGCCGTTACAAATCGAGCCTGCGTCTTGAGCCAAGCCTGTAAGCGTCTTCCAAGTTGATCTGAATTGGCAAACAAGTTTACACACCCAAAGTCACTTGGCAGAATCGTCTCTCACGAACACCTTCCACAACTAATAACGCAAAAGTATGGGCGAAATGACGAAGCTTTGCAACTGTCTTGGCTCGGAGTTCAAATGGAACAATCTGGGGCGTTTTGCTTTAGCGCTTCCTGCCAAGGCCAGCCAATCATCGTCCTGTCGGAGCCTTTCGACGCACGGACTGATATAGAAATTCGAAGCGTAAGCCAACCGTCAGCGCGTCTCGATCAGCGCAGCCAGGATTCACGATGTATTGCACGTCCGGTTGCACACGTAGTAAGGGATGGAGCTTGAACTTGTGGAACAGCTCGATCGCTGTCTCTGAATGGCGATTTTCTAATGTCTGAACGCGACCACTCAGGCTTACGTGAAACATCCCCAGACCCGTGATGTCCGTATCCCGACCTGGAATCAGCCCCACATATTCAAATCCGACACCGTAGTATTGACTCAGCTTGTTATAGGAGGATGGCGCCCATGCCATTTGAAAAAACATACCGAGTCCCTGCCTGTCATCTTCAGCCTCGGGATACTCCCTGAACAGCGATTGATCACCTACGCAATAAACACCGGCATTCCCTCGGTGCATACGCGGCTCACGATCTTCGTCGCGGGTATCGGGGAGGACCTCCCAGTTGCCACTGTGGTACCAACTACCCAGTCGATACACGCCCGGCAATTCCTGCCCCCAAACGCGCCAACGAGGCCGCAGCCCCAATTCCACGACGGAAAAGGAATGGTTCTCGTCGTGAAAAGCGGTGTCAAACCCCGCCCGGCCCCCCTTCCCCTGAGCATCGTAAACCCCGCCCCCCACGTAAAACCAATCGGCGGGCTCGACGAATAACGCGATACCTAAAGCGGTGTAAGGAACCGTCGGCATGGGTATCAACGGGGGGATAAACGCGGAATAGTTGGCAAAGTAAAACCCGTATTTCACGTAGGCGAAATCGACGTTCGCATCCATCTTACCAAGCTTGAACCACAGCTTATCATCGAACAACTTCTGCTTGTACCAGTACTCGGTGAGTTGCGTACGCACGGATAATGGAAAACCGCAAAAGCCTTGAAGATCACCCACGTGCTCCTTGCTGATACTTCGCCCATGAACCTCCTCGAAGTTCAGTAGGATCGTCCCCCCTTTCCACAAGCCCAGCTTCTCCATATCAAGCGTCAGAAAGATGTCAAAAAAACCGGCATAGTTATGCGTTTTAGAGGTATTCAGCCCCCCATAGGTATTGATGAAGTAGTCGACTTGATACTCCATTTCGAGAGAGATGCCGTAGTCTTCCCGCCATGAAAGAAACTCGAACCAGTCGTCCGCAGCACCTTCCGATTCGTTCGGTGGTTTCGTAAAAACATCGGCAAACACTGTTTCGATATCAGACTGCAATAATCCCGGTCGCGTCGAAAGCGATTGAGAATCGAACTGGTTTATCCCTCCCAAGTCCTCATCATCTTGCGCCTGTTGGGCCAAGGTGGTCCGTCCACCCTGCGCAAACAACAAGACAAGCCCCCCAAAAACAACCATCTGATACCGAACCGACGTGCACGATCGTGCGTCCAATAGAGGTATCCCTTAATCAGCGTGCCACAAACCCATGCCGGCCTCATCGACCACGAAAAGGCGGCTCCTTTCGGTCGCAAAGATTTCGCATCGACTTACTGCCTTATCTTTCATGTTGGTTTCGCGTAAGACAAAGTAAAAAATCGAGCCCGGTTGTAACAATCTACCGAATCTTCGTCGAATCGTCGATTCGTAACTCGCAGGCACATTGACCAGCACCTGATACCCATGCCATCCCAGGGACGCCAGTGATTCAGGTCAAGACCGAACGCTGCCACTCGTTTTCACAGTATGTACACACCGGCAGTTGCAGCACTGCCAGAACACATACCACCGATCGGACCGAGCTGATCCAGATCGAAACGTCGTTGACTGCCCCCGACATTGCGGCTACAATTCTTAAATTAGGTATACCTAATTCATATATTTGGTATCCTTTACAAGCCTGTCGATCGCCCTTCTCTTTGAGACGAGGAGCGGTAAGGTCATAAGAGTGTAGGCCTGGAACGAAAACGATCACATGGCAATCATGCCTCTATCTTGAGTGGGAGAAGATATAAGGACGCCTTGTTGCGGAGCCTCCACATGCAACCCACCACGATCTGGCTTCCGTCATTGCTTCTCTTGGGGATGCTGCTCGCCATCAGTTTCTGGCCCAAAGTCGGGTTGTTGGCTTGGAGTCGGCGTTGGCGGGCATTACGTGAGCGCGTCTGGCTCGAAGATGCACTCAAGCACCTGCTCGACGCCAAACACCGTGGCCGCCCTGCAACACCTGACCTGTTGGCAACAACCTTGGGCTTGCCGCAGAAAACCCTGGCTCGACTCCTTCCTGAAATGGAAACCGCTGACCTGCTCCGCTTAAAGACGGGACAGTTACATCTGACACCGAAAGGAGAACGCTGGGCGCTTCAAGTTGTCCGCGCCCATCGTCTCTGGGAACGGTACTTGGCCGATGAGACGAGGCTGCCCATCGGAAAGGTTCACCGTCTTGCTGAACGGGCCGAACACCAACTGACTGCACAACAAGTCGATGCACTGGACGCGCATCTGGGTTACCCGGCCACCGATCCGCACGGCGATCCCATTCCAACCGGATGGGGAAATATTGAGCTTCCGGAAGTCACAACACTCACGGATTGGGACCTCGATCAACCCGCCAGAATCGTTCATATCGAAGACGAGCCGGAATCCATCTTCGATCAGATTGTCGCCCAAGGCCTACGTCCCGGTCAGGTCATTCGTATCCTGGAACGCGATCCCGAGAAGCTCGTACTCAGCGACGGAACGGAGGAACAAAAACTCGCGCGGACCGTGGCCGCCCAAATTCAGGTCGCCCCTGTAACGACACAGGCACCTCCGCTGCCTGACGATGCGGTGCCGTTATCGAGTTTACAAACAGGCCAGAAAGCGGAAGTCATCGGGATCGACGAAGAGGTCCGAGGCCTGACCCGGCGTCGGTTGCTCGACCTTGGTCTGACCAGTGGTGCCCTCGTATCACCGGAATTGGAAGGTAGTTTTGGCAACACGCGCGCTTTTAGGGTCCGGGGAACGTTGATCGCGCTGCGTAACGAGCAAGCCTCCCAGATATGGATCAGGCCCGAAAGAAGTTAGAACGGTACAAGCCCGTCAAATAACGGATATAAGGAGAAGGTGTGCCAACAACGACATCCAATCCGCGCAAGATCAGTAACGGCTCGACACTTGGGACGCAGGCCCGAATGGGCGTGTCGCTCGATGGCCACGACAAGGTGATCGCCTTAGCGGGTAATCCCAACACCGGCAAGTCCACCGTTTTCAACCATCTGACCGGTCTGAAACAACATACCGGAAACTGGCCCGGAAAAACGGTCACCCGGGCCGAAGGAAGCTTCACCTACAACCACTTTCGCTACAAACTCGTCGACCTGCCAGGCACCTATTCACTGCTCTCCGCATCAACCGACGAGGAGGTCGCCCGCAACTTTATACTCTTCGGCCAGCCGGATTGCACCATCGTGGTCGTTGACGCCACTGTCCTTGAACGAAATCTGAATCTCGTTTTTCAGGTCATGGAAATCACCGACAAGGTCGTGCTCTGCGTTAACCTCATGGACGAAGCCAAGCGCAAGGGTATCGCCATCGACAGCGAACAACTCGAATTCGATCTGGGGATTCCCACCATCCCGACCGTCGCTCGAGTCGGCCAGGGCATCGACGATCTTCTGGCCGCAGTCGCCGGCATCGTCCACGGAACGATCCAGACGGCACCGAAAGTCCCCCCGCCACCGGCAGAACTACGTGAAGCCATCGACGAACTGGTACCCATGATCGAGGCTGTCGCACCCGGCATTCCAAACGCACGTTGGATTGCCTATCGCCTACTGGAAGGCGATCTCCAAGTTCGGCAAGCACTGCTGGCGAACAAACTGGGCACGTTGGCGTCCACGTTGTCCGAACCACACCGCTGCACAAACCACGAGCAAAGCATGGAGGCAGCTTCATGAGTGACAAGGTCATCCAAACGACGCCAAACGACGTCATCGAACGGGCCGACCAACTGCGACTGCGTCTCGGTGAGCGGTTTCGTGATCAACTCGTAGAGACCCTCTACAAGGACGCACAACGAATCACCCGACGCTCCGTACGCAGCGATGAACACGCTTCTCGAACGATTGACGGCAAAATCGACCGTCTCGTCACTTCGCCGGTGTTCGGCCTGCCCATCATGCTCGTGCTTCTCGTAATTGTGTTCTGGATCACGGTCACCGGGGCCAACATACCCTCCGCATTCATCGCAGGCGTACTGATGGAAGAAGGTGGACTCAGTGGCTGGCTGGAACAATACCTGGGCATTGCCAACGCACCGGCGTTTGCTTCGGTCAGTCTTTACGAGCTGCTACACCGCGGATTCGCTGCAGCTTATGCCCCCTGGTGGCTGAGCGGCTTCCTGATCGATGGCGTCTATCTTGGACTGGCATGGGTGGTCAGCGTCATGCTACCGCCGATGGCGATCTTCTTTCCCATCTGGACGATTCTCGAAGATCTGGGCTACTTGCCGCGAATCGCATTCAATCTCGACGGGCTTTTCAAAAAATCCGGCGCACATGGCAAACAAGCGTTGACCATGGCCATGGGCTTTGGCTGCAATGCAGCAGCCATCACCTCCTGCCGAATTATCGATTCGCCACGCGAACGCATCATCGCGATCCTGACGAATAACTTCATGATCTGCAACGGCCGTTTTCCAACACTGATCATGCTGGCGAGTATCTTCGTCGCAGCCGCCTTCCCGAAATACCTTGTTTCGTTCGTTGCCGCCGGCGCGGTCATCGCGATCGTCTTGCTCGGCGTGCTCTTCACATTCCTGACGTCCTGGGCACTTTCGCGAACCCTACTCAAGGGTGAACCCTCCGCTTTTACATTGGAGCTGCCGCCCTACCGTCGACCCAATATTCCCCGCATTCTCTATACGTCCCTCATCGATCGAACCATTTTCGTCCTTGTACGAGCAATCACGGTCAGCGCGCCGGCGGGCGGAATCATCTGGCTCCTCAGCAATATCGCCGTAGCCGATCACAGCCTCGCTCACCACATCGCCAGTTTCCTCGATCCCCTGGGCCATATGATGGGCTTGGACGGCATTATCCTTTTGGCGTTTGTCATCGCCATCCCGGCCAACGAAATCGTTGTTCCAACACTGATGATGGTCTACATGGGTCTCGGTCGCATGACCGAACTCGAAAGTTTCGACACCATTCGCCATTTACTCGTCGACCAACATGGCTGGACATTGCTGACCGCGGTTTGCCTGATGCTCTTCGTACTGCTTCACAATCCGTGCGGCACCACCATCTGGACGATTTGGCGAGAGACCCGGAGTCGAAAGTGGACCGTCGTCGCCATTTTGCTGCCGCTTGCCATGGGTTTTCTTGTGTGCGCTCTGGTCGCCAATACCGCGCGGTTTTTGACCTGACATCATGCAAAACGCGCTACACATGTGGAGCCAATCATGCCGAGCACCTCGATCGAAGACTACATCAAAACCATCTACACGCTGGAATCCAACGGCGAAAAGCCAACCACCAAAAGAATCGCAGCCCAAATGGGCGTCAAGATGGCCTCCGTTACAGCCATGGTCAAACACTTGGCTGCCGAGGGCTACTTGCGACATCGTCCCTACTACGGCGTTTTCCTACGCGAAAAAGGCCGACGGGTCGCGCTGAGCACCTTACGCCGCCACAGGTTGATCGAGCTCTTTCTCGTCAAGACGCTTGGCGTAACCTGGGATGAAGTCCACGACGATGCCGAAGTACTCGAACACGCCATAAGCGACCGGCTCATCGAACGCATTCATGAGTTTCTCGACCAACCGGAATTTGATCCCCACGGCTCACCCATCCCCACAAAAGACGGCACCATCCGGAAGCTCGACGGCGTCAAGCTCAACGAGCTACCCACCGGAGCCAAGGGCCGTATCCTCCAAGTCTCTGATACGGACGACGAGTTCTTGCGTTACCTGACTTCGGTTGGACTCGCCGTCGGAACAAACTTCACGTTGGTCCATCGGGAACCTTTCGGGGGCCCACTCGCTCTCAAGGTTGCCTCCACGACACTTTCCCTGGGACCCCAGGCAGCCGAGCGAATCTTGGTTGCTCCGACCGGATCGAGTCGCGATCAGCGAAAACGACCCAAAAAATTCTGCGGAAAATCGCTGGCATATCGGCAGGATAGTCACCATCTATGAACCTAAACATTCTGATGTTGATCCCACACCGAAACGAGCCCAATGGAACCAACCGATCATTAAAACCCTATCTACTTCCTTAAAAAGAAGTTACGTGCGCAAGACCAGGTTTCATCCACGACGAAACCCCGGAAACTGAGCCCTTCCCTTATCAGCACCCGGAATACACAAAATAAGTACTACTAATGATCTTAGGATTTGACATAAGCCATATTTATGCTAAAATTCCTTATCATGTACTTCGAATCGCTCAAAATCTTCTGCGATGTCGTGCGCCAACGAAGTTTCTCGCGCGCCGCTACCGTGAATCGGATTTCCCAGTCCGCTGCGAGCCAAAACGTCTCCCAGCTCGAGAAAACGCTCGGCGTTCAGCTGATCGACCGATCGCAGCGTCCATTCAAGCTCACCCCTGAAGGTGAGGTCTACTATGACGGATGCAAAGCCCTTGTCGAGCGTTACTATGCGGTGGAGGCCGAGGTCAAGAAGCTCAGCGACGAAGTCATCGGCACGGTCAGTGTGGCCGCGATCTACTCTGTCGGTTTGAGCAGCATGAGCGCGTTCGTACAACAATTTGTTCGACGTTTCCCGCGCGCTCACGTGCAGCTCGCCTATCTGCACCCCCATCGCGTGCGCGAAAGTGTTCTCGATGAAGAAGTGGATATTGGCCTTATCTCCTACCCACAGGCATCCAAGGGCCTGACTGTCATTCCTTGGCGCAACGAACCCATGGTGCTTGTCTGCCATCCCGAGCACGAGTTCGCCAGCCGATCGGAAATCAAAGCCCGCGACCTCAACGATGTTCGGTTCGTGGCGTTTGAGGAAGACCTTCAGATTCGTCGCGAGATCGATCGACAGCTTCGTAAACATCGCGTTACCGTCGATGCCGCGATGGCGTTCGACAATATCGAGACCATCAAGCGAGCGGTCGAGATCAACGAAGGTATATCCATCCTGCCCGAGCCGTCCATAGTGGCCGAAATACGCTCAGGAAGTTTGATCGCCGTACCACTGACTTCCCCGAGCATGGTTCGTCCATTGGGTATTATCCACCGCAAAAACAATTCGCTTCCACGTGCGGTTGAGGAATTCATCAATCTCGTTCGGATCAGTGGCGAAGGCCAACCGGACAACAATGCTTCGGTCGAAAGTTCCACACCGCAGTATGCAAGCCGCTCGACCGCGGGTTGACGAGCTGGAAGCGATGCGAAGGTAAGGATGATCCATTGGCACAGAAACAAGTATCCAATCAACGATCGCAACGGGAACGAATGCAGCAGCTGGCACGTCAGGGACTCTACGAACCAGCAACGGAGCGTTCAGCCTGCGGCGTTGGTTTTATTGCCAGTCTCAATGGCGTCAAATCGCACGATACCGTTCACAAAGCGATCGAAATCCTGCGAAATCTCGAGCATCGCGGTGCCTGTGGATGTGACCCGAAAACAGGTGACGGGGCCGGCATCCTCATTCAAGTTCCGCATGTCTTTCTTCAAACCGTCGCCTCCGATTGCGGTATTCGACTGCCCGACGCGCACGAATACGGGACGGGGCTCGTTTTCCTGCCACCCGACCCCATGCAACGCGCCAAATGCGAGGAAATTTTCGAGGCTGTTATTGCCCAAGAAGGTCAGGATTTGCTCGGCTGGCGTGACGTGCCGCAAAACCGCACGGTCATCGGCCAGATCGCCCAAGCCGTCGAACCCGTCATCCGTCAAATCTTCATTGGGCGAGGCAAAGGCATTACGGGTGATGCCGCCTTCGAACGTAAACTTTTTGTCATTCGAAGGGTCGTCGAAAACAGCGTACGCGATAGCCAACTGAGTCAATCACACTTCTTCTACATTCCAAGTCTGTCGCATCACACACTAACGTACAAAGGCCTTCTCTTAGCACCACAGATTGAACCTTACTTCCCTGATTTGGCCGATCCCACGTTGGTATCAGGCTTGGCCCTGGTCCATCAACGCTACAGTACCAATACTTTCCCCACCTGGGACTTGGCTCAGCCCTTCCGTTTCCTGTGTCACAACGGCGAGATCAACACGCTACGAGGCAACATCAATTGGATGACCGCACGTGAGGGTCTGTTTGAGTCGCCCCTGTTTGGCGACGACATGGCCAAGATCTTGCCGATCACCACACCGGCCGGGAGTGATTCAGCCATTCTCGACAACGCGTTGGAGCTGCTCTATCACACGGGACGCTCGCTACCTCACTGCATGGCGATGTTGATCCCGGAAGCTTGGCAACATCACAAAACGATGAGTGACGCCAAGAAAGCGTTCTATGAATATCACTCATGCCTCATGGAGCCCTGGGATGGCCCCGCATCGATCGCCTTTAGCGACGGTAAAGTCATCGGCGCGATGCTGGATCGCAACGGCTTACGACCATCGCGTTACATGGTCACCAAGGATGGATACGTCATCATGGCCTCGGAGACCGGCGTGGTCGACGTGGACCCCGCCAATGTCGAATACAAAGGACGCCTTCAGCCGGGACGGATGTTCCTCGTCGATACCGATGAAGAGCGAATCGTTCCTGACGAAGAAATCAAAGAGTCCTTAGCGGCGCAAAAGCCCTACCGTGCTTGGATCAGAAATAATCTCGCAAAGCTCACCGATTGGCCGGAACCCAAGGATGAGCCTTCGTATGACTTTGAGTCGCTACCCACAAGGCAACAAGCATTTGGCTACACCATGGAGGATCTCCGACTGCTGCTAGGTCCGATGGCCACTGAAGGCCAAGAACCGATCGGCTCGATGGGGACCGATACGCCGTTGGCCGTCCTCAGCGACAAAGCTCCTTTGCTGTACAACTACTTCAAGCAGCTTTTCGCCCAAGTCACCAACCCCCCCTTGGATGCCATACGGGAAGAGTTGGTAACGTCCAATATCACCAACTTGGGTGCCGAAGAGGACCTCTTTGAAGAAGCCGAAAACCATTGTCGGCAACTTCACTTGGAACAGCCGATTCTCACCAACAAGAACATGCAGTTCATCCGCTCGCTCAACGAAAAGAAACTAAAAGCCAAAACATTGCCGGCACTCTTTTGCGTCAATGGTGGTGAAAAGGCACTCCATCAAGCAATGAACGAGTTGTGCCAACAGGCATCACAAGCGATCGACGATGGCTACACTATCTTGATTCTTTCAGACCGCGGCATCACGAATGAAAAGGCCGGAATCCCGGCTCTTCTCGCAACGGCAGGCGTTCATCATCATTTGATCCGCGAAAAGAAGCGAACACGGTGCGGCATCGTTGTTGAGTCAGGCGAAACCCGCGAGGTCCACCATTTCGCCCTGCTGCTAGGATACGGTGCAGCCGCCGTCAATCCTTATGTAGCCTTCGAAACCGTGGCCGATCTGCATCGCCAAGGCCAGCTCACGAAAAAGCTGAGCCTCAAACAAGCAGAACAAAACTACATCAAAGCCCTCAACAAAGGCGTCATCAAGGTCATGTCCAAGATGGGCATCTCGACCTTACAGAGCTACCGTGGGGCTCAGATCTTCGAAGCCGTCGGCTTGAGCGAAGAACTGGTCGCGACATACTTCACCTGGACAGGTTCACGCATCGGCGGCATCGGATTGGATGCCGTAGCCAAAGAAGTACGACAGCGACATATGCGAGCCTATCCGGATCGCAAAGTCGTCCAGAAACTCGACCTCGAACTCGGCGGACAATACCAATGGCGACGCCAGGGCGAATACCATCTCACCAATCCGTTGACCGTCGCAAAACTACAGCAGGCGGTGCGTGATGCCAACCCCAAGACCTTCAAGGAATTCAGCGATCTGGTCAATCATCAAAACCGCGAGCTTTGTACGCTACGCGGCCTCATGGAATTCAACAGCTCGCCTCAGGATGCGATCCCCATCGAAGACGTTGAACCCGCCAAGGAAATCGTCAAACGATTCAAGACCGGCGCGATGTCATTCGGGTCGATTTCTTTTGAAGCACATACCAACCTCGCTATCGCCATGAACCGTATCGGCGGCAGAAGTAACACCGGCGAAGGTGGCGAGGATGCGATCCGATATAAACCGCTCGGCAACGACGAACAACAGCGAAAGCAATTAGAACAACGGTCACCTTGGGTAACGCAAACGCTCAAGCCGGGTGATTCAATGCGCAGCGCGATCAAGCAGGTGGCCTCCGGCCGCTTCGGCGTCACCAGCGAATACCTCGTCAACGCCGACGAGTTGCAAATCAAGATGGCCCAGGGTGCCAAGCCAGGCGAAGGAGGCCAACTCCCCGGACACAAAGTGGATCCATGGATCGGACACACGCGCCATTCGACGCCAGGCGTCGGGTTGATCTCACCACCGCCCCACCACGATATTTATTCGATCGAAGACTTGGCGCAACTCATTTACGACTTGAAAAACGCCAATCGACACGCTCGAATCAATGTAAAACTCGTCGCAGAGATCGGTGTCGGCACGGTGGCGGCTGGCGTCGCGAAAGGCAAAGCCGACGTCGTGCTTATCAGCGGGCATGACGGCGGAACGGGGGCTTCACCCCTGACGTCGATCAAACATACCGGCTTGCCGTGGGAGCTGGGTTTAGCGGAAACACAACAAGTGCTCGTCAACAACGATCTGCGCAGTCGCATCGTCGTCGAAGTGGACGGCCAACTCAAAACCGGACGCGACGTGGCAATTGCGTGCCTACTGGGGGCGGAAGAATTCGGCTTTGCGACCGCGCCGCTGATTGCCTCCGGATGCATTATGATGCGCAAGTGCCACCTCAACACGTGCCCCGTGGGTGTCGCCACCCAAGATCCAGAACTTCGCAAGAAATTCACCGGCAAACCCGAACACGTGATCAATTTCATGTTTTTCGTGGCTGAGGAACTGCGCGCCATCATGGCTTCGCTCGGCTTCCGCACGATCAACGAAATGGTGGGGCGGGTCGATAAACTCAACTCGCGCAAAGCGGTGAATCATTGGAAAGCCCAGGGAATCGATCTGGGCAGAATTCTGTATTACTGCGAGGTACCCGAATCCATTGGCACATACTGCCAGCAACGTCAGGATCATGGCATCGAAGAATCGCTTGATATGCAACAACTGCTCGATTTTGCCCAACCGGCCATTGAACGTGGCGAAAAAGTCTATCGCGAAATCGAAATTCGCAACACACAGCGAACGATAGGAACCATCACCGGTAGCGAAATAACGCGGAAGTATGGCCAAGCTGGCTTGCCGGAGGATACGCTTCACTTCAAGTTCAGCGGATCAGCGGGCCAGAGTTTTGCCGCCTTTGTTCCAACCGGCATGACCATGGAAGTCAGCGGCGACGCAAACGATTACTTTGGCAAGGGCTTGTCCGGCGGCAAACTCATCCTCTACCCGCCCGCGCAGTGCACATTCGTTCCCGAGGAAAACATCATTTGTGGTAACGTGGCGTTCTACGGTGCGACCGGCGGCGAAGCCTACATCCGAGGCAAAGCGGGCGAACGATTCTGCGTCCGCAACAGCGGTGTTCGGGCCGTCGTGGAAGGTGTCGGCGATCATGGCTGCGAATATATGACCGGCGGACAGGTCGTGGTCTTAGGTGCAACCGGCCGGAATTTCGCGGCAGGCATGAGCGGGGGTATTGTCTACGTGCTCGATGAAACGGGCGACTTCGGTAAGTACCGATGCAACCTCGAAAGGGTCGAACTGGAACCGGTTGAGGCGATCAAGGACGTCGTCGAACTGAGGACAATGATCGAGAATCACACCCGTTATACGAACAGCACGCTCGCCCACACCATCCTTGACCAATGGGATATCTATTTGCCGAGCTTCATCAAAGTCATGCCCACCGACTACAAGCGGGCACTTGAGACAGAAGCGGCTCAACACGTCGACAAACAAGATGCCGAGTTGGCCGAGGTGCCCCATGGGTAAACCCACCGGCTTCATGGAATATCAACGTCAGGTGCCGGCTGAACTCCCGGAAACCCAACGAATCAAGAACTACAAGGAATTCCAGATTCCCCTGCCCGTACTGCAACTCCAAGAGCAGGGCGCACGATGTATGGATTGCGGGATCCCCATGTGTCATGCCGGATGCCCACTCGCTAACCTCATCCCCGACTGGAACGATCGTGTCTACCGAGGTGAGTGGAAACAAGCGATTGACTTCCTTCATGCTACGAACAACTTTCCCGAGTTCACCGGCCGCGTCTGCCCCGCGCCGTGTGAGGAAGCATGCGTACTCGGAATCAACGAGCCGCCGGTCACGATCAAGAACATCGAACTGTTCATCATCGAAGAAGCGTTCCGACGCGGCTACGTCCATGCACAACCGCCGCAAACACGAACGGGCAAAAAAGTCGCCGTGGTCGGTTCAGGACCGGCCGGGCTCGCCTGTGCCGATCAGCTCAACCGTGCTGGACACCACGTCATCGTCTTCGAACGCGCCGACCGAATTGGCGGCCTGCTGCGGTACGGCATCCCGGACTTCAAGCTGGAAAAATCGACAATCGACCGGCGATTGAAGCTGATGCAACAAGAAGGCATCGTATTCAAAACAAGCGTCAACGTAGGTTTTGATATCAAGGCCGAAGAGCTCCAAAAACAACATGATGCGATCGTGCTTTGCGGAGGCGCCACCAAGTCACGCGACTTGCTCGTCCCCGGCCGCGAACTAGACGGCATTCATTTCGCGATGGAGTATTTACCGCAACAAAACAAGCGTGTCGCCGGCGACGCGAGCGCCTATCAAAACCACGATGAAAATGGCTGGTGGTTCAACAACCAAACAAAGGACATTCTCGCCCGTAACAAGCACGTCATCGTCATTGGCGGCGGCGATACCGGCTCGGACTGTGTGGGTACAGCCAATCGGCAAGGCAGCAAAACGGTGACACAATTTGAAATCATGCCCCAGCCACCCGAGGACCGCCCCGCCCATCAGCCGTGGCCCTATTGGCCGATGAAATTCCGCACGAGTTCTTCACACCGCGAAGGCTGCGATCGCCACTTCAGTATCGCAACCAAACGCTTCATCGGCGAAAGCGGAAGGGTCAAGGCGGTCGAAACAATCGACCTCGAATGGGTGGCATCCAACGGCTCCGGGGCCAAGATGCAGGAACGGCCCGGCACGGAGCGAACCTGGCCCGCCGACTTGGTCCTGCTGGCCATGGGGTTCCTCGGCCCCGAAACGGACGGCATCGTGGACCAATTGGCGGTCGAACTCGACGAACGACGTAACGTCCGAACCGACGACAACTACATGACCAGCAAACCCGGCGTGTTTGCCTGTGGCGACCTGCGTCGCGGCCAGTCACTCATCGTCTGGGCCATCAGCGAAGGACGCGAAGCGGCCCGCTCCATCGACGAATCTCTCATGGGAAGAACCGAACTCCCCACCAAGGGCGAAGGTGACCTACCTCGCGTGTGAGCAACTCGCCCCCCTCGCGTCTGCAAAAACCTCACCGATAAGCCAAGCGATATCCAACCCCCGGGGGACCAAACGCATCCCCCAAAAGGGAACCGTCCCAATCAAACGGTTTGCTTGACGAAGGGAAGATGAATAGTATCAGGTGTCTTTCCATCGTGGTCATTTGAGATGACGGCCCAGGATTTTATGGATCTCTTCGCGCAACAACGCCAAGCTGCCTTTGGCCGTGTGCAACCTTTGCCGGTCCGCATGCGGCCCCGAACCCTTGACGAATTTCTCGGCCAGCAGCATTTTGCCGGCGACAACAAATTGTTATGCCGTCTGTTGGCGGCGGACCGGTTGTCCAGCGCGATCTTCTATGGCCCGCCCGGTACGGGAAAAACCACACTCGCTCATATCATCGCCCAGCACACACAGGCGGCTTTTGAAGAACTCAACGCTGCAACCGTCGGCGTCAAGGAAGTCCGTGAACTTCTGGCCACAGCCAAGGATCGGTTAGCCAACAGCGGTCAACGAACCGTGCTTTTTCTGGATGAGATCCACCGGTTCAACCGAGCCCAACAGGATGTGTTGCTGTCCGATGTCGAGAACGGGCTGATTATCCTGATCGGCGCCACCACCGAAAACCCGTTTTTTACCGTCAATTCGCCTTTGGTCTCACGAAGCCAAATTTTCCAGTTCGAGCCGCTCAGTTCGGACGATATCCGCACGCTTATCAAGCGAGCCGTCAGCGACCCGGAGCGAGGGCTCGGCCACTATCGGATTACCTTAAGCGATGAAGCGATCAACCACTGGGCGAACACCAGCGATGGAGACGCAAGACGAGCCCTGCTGGCCTTGGAGGTGGCTGTCCTTTCACAACGCGATGCAGCTGGCGACAAAAACGCTTCGGTGGTGATCGATTTGGCCGTTGCGGAAGAATCGATCCAGCGAAAGGCGATCGTTTACGACGGCACCGGCGATGAGCACTACGATGCTGCCAGTGCATTAATCAAGAGCATGCGCGGCAGCGATCCCGATGCCGCCGTCTACTGGCTGGCTCGGATGCTGGAAGCCGGCGAGGACCCGCGGTTCGTTGCCCGTCGGATTGTGATCTGTGCAGCGGAGGACATTGGTAACGCGGATCCGATGGCGTTGGTGGTCGCCAATGCTGCCGCCCAGGTCACCCAGTTGGTCGGCATGCCGGAATGCCAACTTCCCCTCAGTCAAGCGGCGATCTATCTCGCCACCGCGCCGAAGTCGAATGCCTCAGCCGTCGCCATCTGGTCGGCTATGGAAGACGTCCGCCAGGGCCGAACGATCCCCGTCCCCCGACACTTGCGCGATTCGCATTACAAGGGGGCAACCCGCCTCGGGCACGGCCAAGACTACCAATACGCCCACGACCATGAGGGAGGTTTTGTGGAGCAAGATGACTTAGGCGTCGATAAAAACTACTACGTTCCGACAGACCGAGGACACGAAGCGGTCATTCGCGCTTATTTAGCCATCGTTCGAGGCGAAAGCCCTCCGGCTAAAACGAGCCGCGATACAATGTCCTCGGGGGGGCGGGATTAGAGGTCGGGTGATGTAACGTGATCAAGAAAGAACTCCGTCAGCGGCTGCGACAAACTCTGGCTTCTATTCCACCCGCCGAACTGCACGAGCGGTCGGTTCGGGCGTGTTCCCGCCTGGCTGAGACGCCCGAGTACGCCAAGGCCGAGATCATCATGGTCTTCCTCTCCCTGCCCATGGAGGTGGACACCACGTCGTTCGTGCTTCACGCCTGGCGCGGCACCAAGCGAATCCTGGCACCGCAGGTGAGTTGGGAGCAACGGCGAATGCTGCCGATCGAGATTCACTCGCTTTCCGACGATTTGAGTGAATCGCCACTGGGCATCCGCGAGCCGGCCCAAGGCGTTCCCATTCCGGTGGCGAACATCGACATGGTCGTCGTACCGGGCCTGGGGTTTGACGGGAACGGCAACCGGATTGGCCGGGGCCGGGGATTCTATGATGCCTTCCTGGCTCACAATGACTGGCACGGTATCGCCTGCGGTCTGGCGATCGAAGAACAGGTGGTCGAATCGGTCCCGGTAACGGAACATGACGTGCGAATCGATATGCTCGTAACCGATAAAGAAATTCGACGCTTCCAACGTCATCCCTCACGAAAACGCACCAAAACCCAACACGGATCCCACCCTTAAGAGCGGATTCCACAAGATCGCCCTGCCATTGCATCACCCGAAAATGAAATCGCGTGCCTTGAATTGGTTGGCCTCTCGGGTATCCTAAGGCGGACCGCCTTTTTGTGGTCCGCAACCCAAGCGTTTTGCCGGTCGAAAAGATGCACGCAAAACGCAAAGAAGTCTCGGGATAAGAAACGGAAGGCCGGCGCGGGATATTCATCGAATTTCCCCCTGCGAACCGTCTCAATTCAATCGGCTGGAAGCCGAGCAAGGGAGTACGCCAATGGCTCGTCGGCGTTCGCGAAAAAGCCGTAGCCGCAAAATCGTAACCGGAATCGCTGTGGCGGCGATGGGCGGCTTGGCGGTTTGGCTCTACTGGGGCGACCCATCGATCGTGCCGGAATTGGGCAACGAGCCCATCACCCTGACAGGCAACCTGTCCGAGGACAAAACGGTGCGTGGACAGGCATTCAAGGACCCGGAAAAGATCGCTGCTGGCGGCACGTTGAGCCCCGGCCAAGCATCGCATCACCAAACACCGTCGGCAACGACCGACCCACAAGTCCCTCCGCTCCTTACCGCGTCGAGCAATGGTAGCTTGGCTGGGGGCACCCAACCGTTGACTGCCATCAAGCGGCCGGTACCGCCGACACAACCGAGCGATGCTCCCCAGGGTGTCACAGCCACTGCCGACTTCAAAGCTGGCTTGCGTGCGATCCAGCGGAAAGATCTCGTCACGGGTCGGACCTTGTTGAATCGGTCCCTTCACGCAGGCTTGCGTCCCCAAGACGCACAGGTTGCCCGCCGCGAATTGGCCAAGTTAGCGAATCAGACGCTCTTTTCGCGAGCCACCGAAAAAGAGGATGCGCTCGTGGAAGCCTACACGGTTCGGTTGGGTGATACCCTGGGCAAGATCGCCAAGCGATTCCATGTCAGCGAGGACCTGTTGGCAGACATCAACAAGATCCGCAACAAGAACTTCATTCGTGCGGGGATGCGTCTGAAGGTTGTGCATGGTCCGTTCCATGCGAGCATCAGTAAATCGGACCATTTGATGCATGTGTACTTGCAGGATATTTATGTTCGTACGTTCCGTGTGGCATTGGGCACGAACGGCGGCACGCCGACGGGCCGATGGCTGGTCAGCAATCACCAGAAGAATCCCGGTTGGACCGATCCGCGTACGGGCAAACGGTGGCACCCGGACGACCCGAAGAACCCGATCGGTGAGTACTGGATCGGACTGGAGGGTAAGGAAGGCGAGGCGGTCGGTGCGTTGAGCTACGGCATTCACGGAACGATCGAGCCGAAAACGATCGGGCAGGACGTTTCGCTGGGCTGTGTGCGCCTGGCACCGGACGATATTGCGATGGTCTACAGACTTCTCGTTCCTGGAAAGTCGCACGTCACGGTATCCCCCTAAGGCGGGCCGCCTTTTTGTGGTCCGCAACCCAAGCGTTTTGAGGGTCGAAAAGATGCGTGCAAAACGCGAAGAGGTCTCGGCGTAAGACGCTATTGCGAGCAGTTGCCGGAAACGACACATTGATCGAAAGGGGTTAAGCCCGTGCCAACCGATGAAGAGACGACGGTTGCCGACCTTCGGGGCGAGATTGCGGCGTTCGTCCGTGAGCGTGACTGGGAGCAGTTCCACGACCCGAAAAATCTGTCCATGGCGATCGCGACCGAAGCGGCAGAACTGATGGAACACTTCCGGTGGGTGAAATCGGATACGGCCCATGACGTGGTTGCCGATCCGGTAGTACAAACCGAAGTCGCGGAAGAACTCGCCGATATTCTCGCTTTCGCCTTCAGCTTCGCCAACGCGGCCCATATCGACATCACCACCGCGATGCGAAACAAGATGGCCAAGAACGCCCAGAAATACCCTGCCGATGCGTACAAGGGCCGGTATTGATCTGATCTGTTCTGTTCTGTTCTGTTCTGTTCTGTTCTGTTCTGTTCTACAGGCAAAGCGAGGGTGCTTTCGCGAAAGGATGCGAGATGCGTCGTGCGAGGAAGATTGTTTCCGTAACGGTCATCGGACTGATTGGCTTATGGATTGCACCGGCAATCGCTGTCGCGGCGGATTTGTCTTTCCATGCGGTCGGCGACGGTGTGTTTTCGTTCGATACGGGCGTTGTGAACGGCACGTTTCAGGCGAACGACGCTGGGCAGGGGTTGACCCGCCTGATTCATACCAAGACGGGTGTTGAATTCGTCGGTGAAGGCTGGCCCGGTCTGTTGGGTTTCTACCGACTGCTTGCGGTGAATCGACGTTGGGGAGATCGCGGTAGTACATGGCCCAAACGGGCGACGGTGTTGCCGAACGGTGGCCTGCAAATTGTCTGGCCGGCGCATGACGAGCATCCGTTTGAACTGACGGCGATGTTTCGTTGGGTTGCGCCCGATACGCTCGATCTTGTTGCCGGTGTTAGGCCTCGTGAGAAGCTGGAGCGTTTCGAATTGTTTCTCGCGTCGTACTTTCGTGCGGCCTCGAAAGGGTATGTGTACGTCAAGAAAGGGCTTCACTGGCGCAAGCCACCGGCGTCCTTTGTGCCCATGGAGATGAATCCCTTGGTGGCGGGCACTTTTCTGGCCTTTCCTCGTGATCTTGACGCGGTGCGTTTGTTCTATGATGGCCGATGGCAACAAGAGCCTCATCCGGTCCAGTTCTCCATGCTACGGTTTCTTGCTGCTCCGCTTACGCTTCGTCATAACGCCGAACACGATGTCACTTTTGCCATGATGGCGCGGCCGGAGGATTGTTTCGCGATTGAGACGTCATACGACAAAGAGCCTGCGGGCGATGACATGATCGCTCGGCACCGATCCATTTACTTGTCGCTGTTTGGTCAAGATGTGGCAGCAGGACAACGGGCGCAGGCTCACTGTCGATTTGTGATCGGGCAACATCTTTCGCACGAACGGGCCATCGGGCTTTACGAAACATTTGTTGGTTCAGCCCGATTGAAACCCCAAGCCAAATGACTTGAACCGTACCGGCCATCAAGTTCACACCGTTGCGTGCGAACCAATGTGGAGAACAAGCCGGTAGCTTGAATTGGTATACGAGGACCAGGTGTTTGACAATGGGGGGGGCTCCCGACTACGCTGCACACACGAAAAGCCGTGTAACTCTCTTCCGTAAAGCCGTGAAATAATGAAACATAACTTCTGTCGGGTGGGTGGGGTGTATTAGCGCAATCTCGCTTCACGGCGAACAGATCGACATGATGATTGGAGGAACCATGAGAAACCAATGCTTATCTGTTTTTCTTCTTGTAGCGTTCTTGGGGAGCATTGTTTTGGGTGCGGATACGCCATCAGCGACGGCGATCAAGGCGGACGCTGCACCGGTCCTTGATGGTCAACTCGATGATGCGGTTTGGCAGCAGGGAAGTTGGTATGCCAATTTTTCGAGAATCAACAGGCCTGATGCTGCCGCGCTTGTTCAAACGAGTTTCAAGGTTGCGATTGATTCATCTGCGATTTATTTCGCGGTTCGCGCGAATGAACCCCATTTGGCTGGCTTAGTCAAAACCGACGATGAGCGAGATGGGAAAATCTATAAAGGGGACGTTATCGAATTTACTTTAGGCGCTGACCTGACTGGCGAACAATACGTCCATTTTATTATCGATACGCGCGGGGTGGTTTATGACGCGGAACGATTTGATCGGGGCAACCAATTCAGGCATGGATGGAATGGTAGCATCGCGACAGCCATCGGAATGGAAGAAAAAGCTTGGACGATCGAGGCGAGTATACCCTTGAGTGAGCTAGGCATTAGCACTAATATCGACACATGGCTTTTCAATATTGGACGGCAACGATATGCGGATGGCAAAATGCATCTGGAACAATCGACTTTTGCACCGTTGATTGTCGGTTTTCATCGTTCGGATTCTTTTGTGCCGTTGCATCTTCCTAAGCTTGATCTTTCGCTATTTCAGTGGAAAGTGGCAGTACCAACGAATTATCAGTTCTCGTCGCGTGAAGGCACGTTGCATTGTTCAGCTCAGGCAGAGATTGAAAATCAAACGGGGCAAGCACGTTCTTTTGTGTTGCGGCCACGATGGGCCATGGGTGATACTAAGGCAATGTACGGTTCTTCCGTTGCGGTCAAACTTGACAGTGGTCAAAGTCGGCCGATCAACTTTGATTTTCCGGTATTGCGCGAGGGAAAGGGGATGTTGGTGGTTGAATTACGCGATGCCGAAAAGCCGGAGGCTGTTTGGGCGGTTCGCCAATTTGAGACCACCTTGAAGTATGAGCCTGTCAAGATCGAAGTCCGAAAACCCTACTATCGAAACAATATTTATGCGACAGAGGCGTTGCGCGAAATTCAGGCCCAGGTGCATCTCGCGGTTGAGCCGGAAAGACAATCCGGCGCCCGTCTGTCGGTAAGTTTCGCGCCGAAGAATGATCCGGCCGTATCCGTCGCGGAAGCGAGTTTTGACGTTACCGGCTCAAAGGTCGCAGTCGTATTACCTATTCCTGCCTTGAAGACGGGTTCGTATGAATTGAAAGCGGTTTTATGGAACGGCAATGAAGCGGTTGCGCAGTCGACGACGACGATCAATAAACTTTCACGGGTGGATCACGAATGGCGTTTCAACGAAAATAATGTGTTATTGCATAACGGTGAGCCGTTCCTTGCGTTTGGGTGGTTTAGCCCGCCGGTGGAACTCATGCAAGAGCCGGATTGTCCATTCAATGCCGCACAACAATATGGTGCATACAAGTTGTCGATCAAGGAGTTGCGCGAATTTTTGGATCTGTACGCGGCGGCCGGCAAGTATGTTGCCATTGATCCTTTTCTGACAAAAGAGATGTTTGCGGCAGCTTCCGTTTGGTCAAAACCATTGAGTAAGGAAGAGGCGAAAATGATTCGCGAGCGTGTTCGGGCGATTAAAGATCACCCTGCCATCTTGGCGTGGAATGTGGCGGAAGAACCGGAGTGCAGGAAGGCTCTCGATACGCGATCGCGTCAGATTTTTGAGGTCATCGCTGATGAAGATCCGTTTCATCCTTGTATTATGTTGAATAATTCGGTTACAGGAATCTACACGTACGTCGATGGCGGCGATATCCTCATGCCTGATCCTTATCCGCAGTTTTTCCAAAATGGTCTCGCCGCCAACCCGATGGAGAAAGTCGCGACATTTGTCAAGGCTTGTTATGAAGCGTCCGCGGGTAAGAAAGCGCTATGGCTCTGCCCGCAAGCGTTTAATTACAATGACATGATCAAATGCAACAAAGAAAATAATCGCGCCCCGACATTTGGCGAGTTTCGCAACATGGTGTATCAAGGCGTGGTGTATGGCGTGACCGGGTTTTTGCCCTATATTCACCGGGCGAGTCACCATTACATGTCATTGCAGGTGGGTGTGCCCGCCGTCGCCCGAGAGGTGGCTGATTTGAAAGAGGCCGTGCTTGCGCCTGATGCGGGGGACGTGCTCGAGATCCACGCTGATCAGCCTGAGCAAATACATACGTCAGTGCGACGGGTAGGTGATGTGGTTTATGTTTTTGCTGTCAATACCGCCACAAAAAAACAGAATGTTCGGTTTGGGTTCAAAGATGGGGTAACGAGTCCTGGTCGTTTATATGTGGTTTCTGAAGATCGATCTGTGCCGGTTGACGATGATCAATTTTCTGATCATTTTGAGTATTATGATACCCATATCTATGTTTCAGATGAGCAGATTGCCAAGCGAGAGACACTTGCTGAGGTTCATGCGGAAATCGCGAAGAGGGATGCGGCTCGTAAGAAGCCGGGCAATCTTGCGTTTGAAGATTCGGGCATTAAGGTTACCGCTTGTTCCGAAATAGATATCAAGACCACGACGAATAAATTGTTTGATGGCACTACTGGCGGGAGAGGTTGGCGAGATGGCACGCCAAGCGAATTCCCTGATTGGATTGAAGTTGCTTGGCCTAAGGCAGTTGAATTCAATCGCGTTGTTGTTGCGTCTGAAACAGCTGCTGAGATTGCAGTACTTGTGCCCGATCAGGATGGTGGATGGAAACAAGTTGCAGTGACCAAAAGAATCGCCGATCCTGAAGCGACTTTGCGGTTTCCTACGGTCAAGAGCGATCGGTTCCGTGTCGAAGTTCGCAAAAATCGTCGTGGCGAAAGTTCGACCACGATTGCCGAGATAGAAGCGTATTTGGATTGATCTTTTTATACCTCCGTGATCGACATGCCCGTCACCGACTTGACTTAGTCGTTTTTTCCCCCACGGGCTTGACCGAACGATCCTCTCAGTGTGCACGGATCACCTTCAGGCTTGGCTCTTCCGCCAAGTCGACAAGAACATGGGTTGGCTTGCTGTCGGCGTCGAGAGGCGCAATAACTGGGCGCGTGTGAAACCCTGGGTTGGCGCGGACGACTTGGGCGCGCGTGCTGTCATTCAATTCAACGATACTGCCGACCGGAAACAGGGACACGCAATCCAGAAAAGCCCGTACGATGGCGCGATCGAACTTGCCGCGACTTCCTTCAACGAGGATCGTTTTCGCTGCTTCATAGGGCGTGAGCGCAGGACGATAAGGTCGCGGACTGGTCATCGCGGTATAGACGTCTGCGATGGCGGCGATCTTGGCATCCTGATGAATAAGCATGCCCGATCGCCGGCGCGGGTAGCCGGTGCTGTCGCAACGTTCATGGCTTTGATACCCGACAAACATCGCTACCGCGGGAAGTCCTTGGATCTTCTCGAGAAAGTCGAGCGTATAGATCGGATGATCCTCGATCAGCAAACGCTCATTTGTCGTAAGAGGCCGAGTTGCTGTTCGGAGCAACTCCGGTACGCGCATCATACCGATGTC
>Ga0180434_10002661_pt1 | contig 23485 bp, 15 predicted proteins | sample SS_ome_7_FD_132453 | JGI IMG/M metagenome (GOLD analysis project Ga0180434, IMG submission 132453) | Hypersaline lake sediment archaeal communities from the Salton Sea, California, USA - SS_1_D_2 metaG | ecosystem: Environmental > Aquatic > Non-marine Saline and Alkaline > Hypersaline >... | reverse complement strand
CCGTTACTTTTATTCTATTTCTGGCTGGCGCGCGTGACGTAGGCTCGGGGATTTTTGTGCGGAAATTTCCTGGAAAGCGCGCGCGACGTAGGCTCGGGGAAATTTTTGGGGAAATTTCCTGGCTGGGAATCCCATAAAGAACTGTCAGAGGGTGAAGGAGTATAAGTAAAAGCGACCTGCCGCATTTCAGATCATCTTTACATCACATCAAAACACACAATGCATGAGATCCTTATCCTTGCAGATTCTAACATGATGTCTTCTCAACCTGCACGCAAACGTCGTCGCACGAGTGGTCCTTCTTTTCCCCTCTCTCCTTGTCAACCTCCGTTGTCCCCCTCCTCCGACTATGACGTCCCGGACCTGGCCATGGAGAACGATCTCGCCATCAACATCGCGGACCTGATCCCCTTCTCTCAACTGCATCGTCTGGTGACCTTCAACGACCTCTCGACTATCGACCAGACTCTCATGAACGTGATCATCACCGGTGTGGCAGTAGAGGCCGGCGCTTCGCTGTCCTATCGTGTTCGTGCAGTCATGGACTACCTCCCCAAGACCTACCACGCCCGCCTCCTGAGCCGCATCGAGACCCTCAAGGCGCAGTACGACCTCTCAGCGCCCCACAACTTTTTGGAGTTCCTGCTGCACGACCTGCAGGAGAGCTGGATGTGTTCTCGCCTGCTCAGCCTCGCCTTCGAGCACGGCATCTCGCCAACGGTGGGTCGCAACTACTCCGGCGAGATCGCGCCCAACGATGACGAGCACTTTCACCTGATCACGCAGGAGAACGACTGGCGTCAGCTCGGCGAGCGTACCTGGCGCTCGAGTCACGCTCCGTTCAGCGAGTCGGACTGGAACCAGGTCATCCCCTTTGCCAGCCACCGTCTGTGGTGGTCCACCATCTCCAAGTGGAAGCGCTACGGTGACTACCGTGACAAGATCGTCCGCCTCGTGGACGAGTACGTGGGTGACCATCCCGACTCCCTGCCGTTCTTCATCAAGCCCGAGGACTTTCGACTGCGTAAGAAGCTGCCCGAGTACAGCCAGCTGGGTCCGATCTGCGACTTTGCCGACTTCAAGCGACGTCGACGCGACCACGTCCAGCTCTACGACACGCTGTACGATCTCGTCATGTTCGAGTTCCACCACCTCGTCAACCTGCTGGCCCACCACCCGCGCTTCCACCCTACGGGGGTGAAGGCCTTTGCGTACCTCCGCCGCGTCGACCTGCGTCACTACCCTCAACGCTATGCTCCACAGGTCTGCCCCTCGTGTCAGATGGGGTCGTGCTTTGCCTGCCACCTTCACGGCGAGAGCGACATCTTCACGCGGGGCAAGTTCATCTGCAACTGCGGCAACTGTGGCGGCCTTGGTCTGGTCCCCATGATCACCCACAACAACCACCCCGGCTGGCGCCAGACCTCTGTCATCAACGCTAAGACTGTCACGGCCAAAGTCGAGATGAGCTGCTGCGACATGGACAGCAGCTGGGAGGGTGCAGACACGTACACTCTCGACGAGGTCAGGGCGATCCGCGCGCGCCATCGTGTCGATGCGACCAACCCCTTCCACTACTTCAACGTTGGACAAGTCTCGCCCTGCCGCAACGCGCGGTGGTGCTACGTGACTCGTCGCCTTCCTCCAGGCTTCCCGCGAGTGCGAGAGATCAGGAAGATCCGCGAGCGGTGTCACGTGGTCGACAACGCTGTCCGGATCGCGACGGTTCTGGACGAGTGCTTTGACGGCGCTCTGCAGCTGACCTGCAACGACAACCAGGTGGCTCTGCACTGCTACTTCCCAGCCTTCAGCACTCCCGACTGGCGCCGGATGCTCCTCCTCCGAGTCATGGGCCGCGTCTCCTACACCGTCCCGACCGTCCTGCCCATCCTCTCCCTCTTCCCGACGGACGTGGTCCACGTCGTCCAAGCCTGCTCTGAACCGCGCGGCTAGATAGCCTCTCCGTCTTCTTTCCTTCTTCTGTGATTTTTGGAGAGGGGCGTCGCTACACCTCCTCATCCACATGTGCCTACGACTAAAAACCACGACTGATTGTACCACCTTATCATGTTCGAGATGTTTCTTGACAGATTAGTTGAATGCCTAGGTGTTAGCTGAAGGCGTACAAATAACTTTGGATATTTTTGGGAGTGTATCTTTGCCTCTGTTCTGATAGCCATGGGCGATGACGCGATGGACATTGACGAGACGTACGAGGAGCGGTTGGCTCGCGAGGCTATGGAAGCTCGCGAAGCCGACGCGACCCGCGCGCTCCTGAACATCGGCAGCGGTGGTCGGGAAGCGACCGCTGCGAGAGTTCTGTCGACCCTCACGAGCGATGCGAGCAGCTGGAGGAGGCTCATGCCTCCACCGCCTCCATTCGCGAGGGTGTCGCGGACTCTTGCCGCGCGGCGTCCGTTTCCGCCTGAGTCGTCCTCGTCGTCGTCGGGTGAGACGTGGGCGGCGGCTGAAGCGCGGAGGAGGAGGACTGCACCGTCGCCGGTCGCCCCTCCCAGAGTGGTGCCTGACCGCGCGGGAGAGCTGTGGCGCATCGGCGGACGTGTAGATGAGGACTTGTCCCTGGTGTACTGGCATCCTGTGGAAGAGTTTGACCCTGCAGTCGACGCCGACCTGCGCTTCTGGGCAGAGCTGGACGACTACTGGCGAGAGGCTGTTGGCGAGATCTACAGGCACTGGCAGCTCGAACCGCCAGCCACCAACCAGCGCGGCCAGTTTACGTTCAAGACGGTGATCCACCTCAAGGTGGAGCTCTACCGGAACAACGCCGCGCCCGGGCGCGCTGCCGACTACGTGCAGAGAGGTGGCGGTTCTCAGTGGCGCACGTTCAGCATCCCGCAAGTGTTTGGCATCAACATGTACCAGGGCCAGGCGAGCAGTCTGGAGGGGCTGGACTTCAACCCGAACCGCGCGTCTGGACTGTACGGTCCGACGCGGCGAGTCCTCGATGACCTGCGCAGACGAGTGGAAGAGATGTACATTGGGCAGGGGAGCGCAGACATCTTCAAGATCGTCGCCATGGGGATCATGTTCACCTCGTTCAGCCGCCTGCGCGCTGGCTGCGACACCAACGGTCGCTGCAAGTTCAACATCAACGGTTTTGCACTATCGTCGGTCAAGAGCCGCAAGAATCGCTGCGGACTGGCCTGCATTAAGGCGGCGGCGCGCAAGCTCGGGGTGGGCATGGCTCACCTCCCGTCGAGCATCGTGCAGGTCAAACGCCGGATCTGCCTGCTGGAGGACGTGAAGACGCCCATCACGCCGGAGGCCATGGTCCCCTACACGGACAAGCTTGGCGTGTCGCTTGTCGTCTACCACTCGGACAAGCTGACCGACGTGGAGGTGGGCAAGCTCACGCTGGACGACGCCCTGTTCCACAACGTGGACGCCAAGGCGCCGCGACCGATCGTGGAGCTCGTCATGCTCTCGCAAAAGTGGGTGGACCAGGACACGCTGCACGAGTCCAACGTCAACCACTACGTCATCCTGAACAACGGCGGCAGCGTGCTGACCACCTCCGTCTGCGAGCGCTGCGGTGCGGGCAAGGGGCGCACGGCGCGACACCGCTGCAGTCGCAAGTGTCCCGACTGCGGCGTCATCATCCTAATCAGCAACAAGTCGCACGTGTGCATCGTCCGGGAGCAGCGAGCCGTGCAGAACCTCGTGCCGCGCTCGGCGAGCGAGCTGTACGAGAAGCGGCGCGTGCGGATCAGCGAGAGCCTGCAAGGGCGCGAGGAGACGGCTGTCTGGGAGACCTTCCACACGGCGCTGCTGAGTGGGCGGAGCATCTGCCTGGGCGGTGACGGCGGGGTTGGCAAAACCTTCATGCTCAACAGCTGTCTGAAGAAGTTGCCCTTTCACCCCTCGCAGATCGCCTTCCTCTGCCACGACGCTCTGCCCGCGCAGAACTACCGGGGCTGGAGGGCGGGCGGGACCTTTGTCGGCACGCTGCACAGCTTCCTCGGGATGACTCCCAAGACGGCCACGCTGCAGCATCTCAAGAGCAAGCTGCAGCGCGAGCGCTACCTCAACACGTCCAAGGACACGGTGAGCAAGCGCCTGTCTCGCATTCAGCTGATCGTCATCGACGAAGTGCCTACCGTGGGACACGAGATGTTCGAACTGCTGCATCAGAGCCTCTGCTGCGTGCGACAGGTTCGCCGTTCCCAGGCGATGGGGGAGGAGGAGGAGGTCAAGGACGACCGGCCCATCATGACAAACGACAACACGGACGCCTCTGCCGAGCCATTTGGCGGGGTGCAGATGATTCTGGTGGGCGACTTTCGCCAGCGGCCGCCGGTGTCGACCGGCCTGGCTGCGGCGGGGGGCGGGCCCGTCCCGATCTTCATGCACCCGCGCTGGCACATGCTGGACCTCAACTACATGTGCCTGCGCACGCTGCGCCGCATCAGCCCGAGCTCGTCTGAGGAGGAGATGAAGCACGGTCGCTTCCAGCTCGCCTGCGCGCGCGGTGTCGTGAGCTCGCAGGACCTGGCGTGGTACAACTCGCACCAGGCGACGGAGGCGGACCTGGAGGATCCCTCCTTCACGCAGATCGCCCGCACCAACGCGCAGTGCAGCGAGATCTCGCTCCAGGTGGTCCGCAAGGCTTTCCCTGCCGAAAGTCTGGTGACCTACCCGCCCCTGCACGTTCAAGGCGGTGCGGATGCCATCCAGTCGTGGTCCAACCTCAAGCGCGGGTGCGAGGTTGGGGGTCTGACTGTCGGCGTGGGCGTGCGCGTCATGCTGACCAGGAACATGGCCAGCAGTGACGTCTACAACGGCAGCATCGGCATCGTGCAGTCGCACAACGTGGGCGAGATCCGGGTGGACTTTGGCGAGGGTCGCGTCGTGAGCATCGCTCCGGAGCCGCTCTACGGGAAGAAGTACGTGCACTTTCCGCTCCGCCTGGCCTACGGCATCACCGTGGCCAAGTCGCAAGGCCTCTCCCTCGCGCGCGTCATCATCCACACCGACAGCGGACGGTCGCGGTGGACCACTGGCGAGATGTACGTGGCGGTGTCCAGGGTGCAGAGCATCGAGAACGTGCGGGTCAAGGGCAACATCTGGAACCAGGACATTGTCGTGAACCCCATCTGCCTGGACTTTGCTGATCGCATCGAGGACTGTACCGGTTCGGACACCATCCCGCTCACCTACCTCAAGGATCAGCTGAGCTACAACCTCGCGCAGAACAACCGCATGACCACGTACAACCTCAACACGTCGTCCGCCACCCTCTCCATCTACCGCGGCGCCAGCGGGCGCAAGTCGCGGAGCAAGTACATGCTCAGCAAGGTGGTGTGCTTCGACCTGGAGACGACGCAGTTTGCTTCGCCGGTGATGGAGGTGTACTCGGTCGCGGCCTCGTACATCGTCAACGACACCATCCAAGACCACCTGCAGGTCGGGTGGGAGCAGGTCATCCGTGACCATGGCACCTTCAACGTGTTCAAGCACTTTATCGACTGGCTGTTCCACATCATGGAGATGGACTACGACAAGTACGACCGCAACCGCAACCAGAACGGTGCCAAGGACCCCATCATGCTGGTCGCGTTCTTCGGCTCTGGCTTCGACTTCTCCTTCCTGATGCGCTACCTGATTCACACCAACCCAGACCCGCGCTACCACATGGAGTACATCATGCGTGGCAGTCAGATCATGCGGCTGTCGCTCTTCCGCCTGAACGCGGCCGGGGAGAAGGACAAGCTCAGTCTCGTGACGTGGGACCCGTACCTTCTGCTGGGACCTGGCTACTCGCTGGACAAGTGCGCCAAGGCCTTTGAACTGGAGGGCGGCGGCAAGGCCATCTTCCCGCACAAGTACCTGAACCGCGTCGGACCGCTGGAGGCGTTTCGGAGTCCAGGCTTCACGCAGATCCCCTGCAGCGACTTCAACTGCAGCCGGGCTCGCATCGAGGAGTTTTGCAGGGAGCGGCAGGACACCTTTGGCTCCCAACTACGGGTGGAGGGCACCATGGTGAACTTCCCCCTGCGCGACGTGCACGACCACTACCTGGCGATCGACGTGGAGCTGCTCATCGGCGTGACGCGCAAGCTGAACCTGATGGTGTACGAGACGCTGGTCAAGGGCAAGCTCGCCTTCGACTACATCTCCGCCGCTGCTCTGACCATGGCGGGCTTCATGCACTCGCTGGAGACGCGCTTCCGCTACAACACGCACAAGCAGCTGAAGCGCAAGCACGGGGCCGACACCGGTCTGCGGCGAGTGAATCGCGAGGAGGGTCGCAACATCATCAGCCAGATCCACCGCCTGACCCTCACCGAGGCGGACCACGTGCGCAAGTCCATCTACGGCGGCAAGTCCTTCCCACGGGCGCTGTACTTCCAGTCCGCAGCCTACGACGCGCTGGTGCACAAGGATGCGACTGGGACGCTGACTGCGCAGGACTATGACGAGTGCAGCGACGCGCTGTTCTACCTGGACGTCCACGCCATGTACGGCAGCATCATGAACACCCAGCAGTTCCCGTACGGCGACCATCACGTGCTCGAGCTGGAGACTGACTGTCAAGCGCTGCTGGACCAGTTCGTGAGCGCAGGCGAGGACGCGACACCCATGTTCATCATGCGATGCGACGTGGTCTGCAACCCGCACGACCTGGAGCCACCGCTTGGCGAGCGCTCTTCCGAGGGTCTCCTGCGGTGGGACAACTCGCACAAGAAGCAGCAGTACTACTGCTCTGTGGACCTGGCCACCGCCATCAAGCGCGGCTGCGTGGTGAGTCGACCGACCTGGTGCATCGTGTGGGGGCGTCAGGTCAACGAGGAGGGCGGCAGAGTGCGGTGGCAGCGCAAGAGCGGTCTCCTGCTCAAGGCGTGGACGGACGTCACCTCCAACCTGAAGCAGCAAGGAGGTCCGCTGGGCGCGATGGGCAAGCTCATGGGCAACGCGCTGTACGGCACGCTCCTCAAGCGCGACTTTGGCACCCAGCACAAGATCATCACGAACCTGCGGGAATGGGTGGACATGATTCGCGACCCTGCGCTGAACTGCGTGCACGTGGAGGGTCTGGTGGACTGCAAGACGCTGATCACCAAGTTTGAGAGCGTGCGGCTGCCAGACTCTCAGCTCAGCCGCAACGCGGCGCACCTGGGCAGCTTCGTCCTGGCCTACTCCCACCGCCTTATCGACCAGTACACCTTTGACGCCAACCCCGAACGCTGCAGTGGCAAGGAGGAGAGCATCCAGCACCAGCCGTACTGCGGCGACACCGACTCTATCTTCATGCACATGCGATCGTGCGCGAGTGCGGCGTTCCTGCAGCACCTCGGCGACCGACCTGGCGAGCTGGGGGACGACCTGGAGAAGCTGTACAAGGGCGACAAGACCGCCGGGCTGGACTGGAGCGTCTGCAAGACCTGCACCAACGGTGAGCGCTGCGTTCACGGTGTACGATTTGCCAAGATCGTCAAGATGGAGTCGCCCGCGCCCAAGGTGTACGCGCTCACCGTGCTGCTTCCCGACGGTTCGCTGGTGGAGGTTGGGCCCAAGACCAAAGGCATTCCGCGGGAGAATCTCTACATACTGTCAACGGAGGAGTTTGAGGAGAAGGAGCCTCTGCTCGCTCAGCCCGTGCCGCCGTCCGGACAGCGCTCGCAGCCGTCTGCCGACTTGAACCCGCAGATGGTGAGAGTGTCGCGACGTCAGCAGCAGCGGGCGCGGGTGCGAGTGTTGGAGAGAGAGGAAGTATTCAAGCAGCAGATGACGATGAGCATGCTGAGCACCGTGCGACGCGACCACGAGGCAAAGGAGAGAGGTGGGGACTCTTCTTCCGATTCTGCGAGCACGCCGGGGCTGACGATTCTCACGCCGATGAACCGCATGATTCGCACGATGGACAGAGTGCGCAACTGGGAAGTGGAGCAGTGCGGCAAGCAGGCGTTCGGGCTGCACTTTGACTTTCTCAAGCGCAACATCCTGTCCACGCGCTGGAGTGGGCGACGCATGCTAGACAACAAGCAGTGGACGGTGCCTCTGTCCTGGCGACGGTTTGGTGAGTGTCATCCGCTCCACGACGACGCTGCCAGCGTGTGCAAGAACGCAGAATGTCACTGGCACGTAAACCCTGACGACGATGCTGCACCACTGATCGACACGGAGTCGCTCCACTTGGACGACTACGACATCGACAATGACGAAGACTTCATGCTCTAAAAAAACATCAACTCTTATTCTGCACACCTCTCCTTCTCTATTCCTTTCCCCCTTTGTGACGATGTATTATCTTTTCATCGATTTTCTAAAAAAGAACAGCTTCTTCCACCACAGAAATTGGTTGGTCAATGTAGTGTCTTTATTATTGAATCAACATGTTCGAATCGTACAGTTCGCGCAGGAGCAGCTCTCTCTGGTAGTTGTTGATCGGCAGCTTGTCGAAGACGTCACGGTCCAATTGAGTCATAAACTGCAGCGGCGTCGTAGTGTCTGGCAGGTAGTGTTGGCGAGGAGTCAGACGTTCGCATTCTCCGACGTAGGGCGGCGTCCTCAGCGCTTCGGCAAGCATGAAGTAGGGCGATGAGCGACTGTCCAGCTTCATCTCCTCTTCCCCCTCCTCCGCAACGCTGGACCAGGTTCGAACGAGCTCATCGCTCTCACCAGCAAGCGCCTTCTTCTCCTCCACCACTTGAGTAGTCTCGTCATCGACAAGTGTCATTTTTTGGTCAAAGGGGCTGAGCGTTCTTCACAGAAGACTTTGTTGTCAGGAGATGTGATCAAGTGCTACCGTCAGACGAAATGTCTGTAAGAAGAAAGCTGCCATAATCTTTGACTTTGCGATATAATGTTCTCTAAACTACTTGAACCCATCCCCACCCTCAACGCCTGCGACGGCCGGTTCCATCAGATGGTCTTGCTCCCTCCTGACAGTCGGCAGCTCGCGTTCAGGAGTAAACTGCAGAGTAGTCGTCTTTTTGACATGCGGGTGCGGCAGGAAGTAGCCCACCGTTCCGGTGAGCATGCTGAAGTACACCTCAGGGTTTGCTGTCTTGTTGGCGATCATGACCATGCTGAAAACCACCACCATGGCGCCGAAAAAGACTTGGACTAGGTACTTCATCATCTCCGGCGTAGTTCTTGAACAACAGAGACGCCACTCTTGCTCTTCTTGCAGTGTCATTCGTTTTCTGATTGTAAAAACAAGAGACAGTTGAAATTGGCACTCACAAAATTTGTCAGACTTTAGACTTTAGATTGGTGTGACAATATAGTGCATATCGCTCACCAGGACGGATTCGATACCGATCACTGCATTGATGCGCGCCTGAATCACATCATTCGTGGTCAGGAACGTGATGGCAGAGGTTGAGAAGCTTTGCTGATCCGTCCCAAGGTCCTGCTGGATAGTGCTGCTGAAAAGGGTGCCGCCGTTCACGCTGACCGTGATACGGCGTCGTTGACTGCTGCCCGTCGTAGTTGCCCATGTGCCGTGACACTCAATCTTGACCCTCATCAGCGCAGGATTCGTCGAGTCATATCTTAACGCCGTGCCGATGACGCTCCAACTGCCGTTGTTGCTGCCGAGCAAGATGGTACCGCTTACGGCAACTTCGCCTTGACCCACAAATGTGGTCGGGGTGCCGTTCGTCAACATTCCGGCGACCGCATATTTGCGAGGGATTTCGTCTATGTCGGTCCACGCCGTCGCACCGCCGCCTGCGCCGCTCATGACATAGTTGAGCTGCGGTGGCGCGGTGAGAGGCAGCGTGAACTGGTTCACGCCTGTCGGGTTGACTGTCAGCGAGTTTTCAACCACGGTCGGTCGGTAGAGGTTCACGTTGCCGCCCAGCCCGTCCATGACCACCTCAGGAGTTACACCATCGTCCCTGTACACCTGAAACTCGTTGAAAAAGTTTCCAAAGCGAATGATGGAAGCGTTATTGTCCAGCTCTACCATCGCGTCCGGACCGTCGACTTTCAACACGCCAAAGCTGCTCAGCGTCGCGTTCGAATCCTTGAGCTGGGTGGCGCTGCTGCCGTTCCACAGCGCTAGCGCGTTGGGAGTACTTGAGATCGGACCGGTCACCCCGCCGTTACCAAGTCCGCCGCCAATCTGTGCAATGTCAAACTGGACAAAGCGCGCGATAAAGTCTCTATCGTCCACAGTGTTCAGCATCCGCACCTCGACCTCGTCGCCAGGATCGAGCTCCAGTATGTGGGTCAGACTGAACGTCGACCCCGCAGAGTCTATTGCGGCGCCAGTAGTTGTTTCGTTGAGATAGAGTCCGTTCAGATGCAGGGAGAGCGCGCCTTCGATGGGGAACGGCTGTTCGATGATGTTGAAGTTCATCGTCGTGACCTCGAAACCTTCCAGATTGCTGAGTGCGCGAACAGCGAGCTGCACCGTCTGACCCGTGTTGAGCGCGATCGAGCAGCTGCAGGAAGCCGTCTCTGGCTCGTTAGCGACTGCGCTCGCTACGTTCATCACCTGATACGAGCTGAGCACGGTTACTCCATCAACCACCACCGCCCACTCGGTGAGTTGCGGTCCTGCAATGACTTTGCTCACCCCAAAGTTGGAGTTGATATAGAATGTGCCTCCAGCGCCGTTGTAGGTCAGCGTGTTGCCGACAAGGGTAAAGTTCTGAGTTGAGCCCTGCAGGTAGGGTCCAACCACCGGCACGAAGGTGCCGATCGAGGTGAATGTCGTGGACAGGGTGTTACTGTTCCAGAAAAACTCGGCGCGGTCTGTGTTGGTCAGTGTGTCGTCGAACTGCCACCCCATGCTGACATTGACTTGAAACACCTTGGAATCGGCACCGCCATACGTGAGCACACCGTTCGAGTGAGTGAACTCATTCAGCGCGGTACCGGTCATCCAGGGACCGATAGGCTTTGTCCAGACTATCTGCGTCATGGCCGTCGGAGTCAGCGAGTTGTTGACATGACACGAGCCGTACGATGTGGTGAGGATGGGTAGAGAGGGGGATGGTTCCCACGTGAGGTTTCCATTTCCTGTCACGTCTGACAGTACGTGACTGCCAGCGGGAGCGCGTGTGTTTGGCAGACGAAAAGAGTTATTGCCGCCATTCACCCGCACGTTGTCGATGACTTGGGGTCCAGCCTGTAGAAAGACATCTCCTCCTTGAGACTGCACTAACACGTTACTGTTGGTGCTCTGTAGAGTCATTCCTGACGCCGCGCGCATTTCAACGCTCAAAGAACTCTCGATGGTCATCGGTGCAGAGCCGGCAGATGTGATGTTCATTGATGAAGCGCTGTTGATGTTCATTGTCCCGGCGCTGTCGATGTCCACCGGTGCAAAGTTGGTAGATGTGATGTTCATTGATGAACCGCTGTTGATGTTCATTGTCCCGGCGCTGTCGATGTCCATCGCTGCGGCTGGGGTGAAGACTCGAGCAGTTTCAACACTGTTGAACTTGACATCGTCCGTCGTGTTGAGTGACTGGTCAAAGGTGGCGCTGCTGTCCAAACCCCAGGCCAGGTTGCCGTCCGCGAGCGGGTCGATAAGGATGCTCTGCTGCTGCGTGGCTCGTTCGGTGGGGAAGCAGTAGTTTGGAACGGCGGGCGCTGGATCGCCCACGCACAGCGTTTTGGCCACCAACGGATCGGGAAGATCGCCAGTGCCGCCGCCGCCGTCATCGCATGGACACTTGCCCAGATTATTCATGACCGCTTTTGGGTAGCGCGCAGGGTCGAGAGGTGGGTAGAGTAAGTTTCACTTTTTGCAATGTATGTGCCTTAATATAGAAGAGGAAAAGGTGATGGCTTTGTCTGTTTATGCATAACTACATACATTGAGTCATGGACGCTTCCGCCTCAGCCCCTTTTTACGCGCGCGTCCTCATCGTCGCCATGGAAAACTTTTGCTCGTCCTCCTCCTCCTCACGTACCGCGTCTTGCGCCAGCGGGTCCACCTCTTGGTCCTCTCCCTTCTTATTGTTCTTGCGCTTTTTGCGCTGCCTACCTCCAAACTGTGCTTGGAACTGGTCCACATTCAGCGCAATGTCCAGATTCCGACGAAAGCGGGTATCGATCGGCGCGTACCGGTCAATGTACAGGAACGGGTACGGCTCCTCTGGCGAAGGGTCGGTCGCCTCCTGCACCATCGCAAAAAAAGCACGCTTGCTCATCTGATGCGGTCCGTACTCGCTGTAGAGGCGCTCGATCTCTGTCGTCTGGCTCGGAAAGAAGATGATGTGAGTCGCCTGGATGCGCGAGCTCCGCGGAATCTTGACATAGCTCTGCGTCATGCACATGGTGCTGATCATAAAGTGACGTCCTCGAATGAACAGCTTCAAAAACTCCTTGCTGTGCATAAATTTACTCTCTGCGATGACATCGTCCAGGATCAGCAAGATCCGCGTCGTCTTCTTCTTACCTTTCGCCTTGGTTTCCTTTTCCGCCTTTCGCAGAATGCGCGTCAGCTTCTCCGGGTCTACCTGCTCCATACGGTCCTGCTTGCTCAACCCTGCCAAGTTTTTCCACACTGGATCGATCTTGGCGGTGGGTGAGAGGAAGATCACGCGGTCAAACCACGACCCGTTTGACTTGCTGTAGTAATGATCCATGATGTAGCGAGCCGCGTTCGACTTTCCACTGCCCGAGGCGCCCGACAGTATCCAGCGGAATGGGATCTTTGGCACGATCCCCTGCTCCGCAGCGGGCGGTTGGTCAAACTCCTCGTCATAGTCTACGGCCTTGCCTACTTGGTGCTGTCTCCTCCTCTTCTGCCGCCCTTGTTGCGCAGAATGGACATCCTCATTGCCTTTTTGCATTTGCAAATCTTGTGGAACGCTCTTTGGAGATGGATTTGTAATAACAAACAAAAATGTCTGCTCTTTACTTTAATTACACAACTTTGAGACAATGAACACAATCACACCGTCCTAGGCGTCAACAGCTGAGAGATTTGTTCAGCAATGACGTCTCTTGAGGACTGGTCGAACATGATCAGCGAGAGCGCATCCTCGAACGTGGGGTTCTGCCATGCCTTCAGGATATTGATCGCGTCCGAGATTGTCGCTTGAGTGATTGGAATCCCGCTCCCAATGGCGAGTGGAGCACCTGCTACGAGGTCCTTCATAACGTTGTTCCACACCTTCTGGCTGACCATGTCAAGGTCAGTGCGCAACAGTTCTGGAGTGGCCCAGTCATGCGTTCGCAGCAGATTCGACATCTCCACGTTCAACAGATCGTAGGTATCTTCCAGTTGAGAGATCATGTCAAACACGTCGGTGTAATCTCCACGGTCCAACGCGGACACTTGACGCAAAGTCTGATAGTACGCGTTCGTCCATGCGATTTCCTCCATACTGAGACTGTGTCCATTCTTCACTTGATCCTCGATCCACAGCATGGCATACTTTAGCTGCTCCGCCCTGTCAAAGATGTAGCTGCTCCAGCTGAGAGCATTGCCGTACAGCTGACGAGGTTGGAGCGCTTCACTCCAACTGGTAGACGAAGAAGAAGGCATGCTCACGTTGAAGTTCATCTTCTGCGAGAGGAACTCGTCTTTCCTTCTCTTTCTCGAGTCCTTCATCTTCTCGATGTACATCTCGGCATCGAAAGCAGGATCGATCCTCTTCATCATCGTTGCCGTGTTGACCACCCGGTTCATCCATTCGGCGTCGTTTTTGAAGATGATCGCTGTCCGCGCAGCAAAAGCGAACGACGCATGCGTCATGGATAGCTTTGAAAATTGCAGCGGGTTGGCGCTTTTGAGCGCCGCGCCAACCATCGCCGGACCGTAGGTCGTCAACACGGGCTTGACCTTTTGGATCAAATCGGTAAACGACCGATTCTCTCTCTCGAGCGCTATCGTTGCGTTTGGTCCTGCGATGAGCATGGTCTCCGACTGCGATGCTGTGTCCCTCTTCGTCAAGATTCGCTTGACGACTTCCTTCATGTACGCAGCTCTTTCCTCGTGTCCATAATCAACCGTCGGGTCAAACCATTTCGCATAAGTTCTCGGCGCCGTCGTCTTGATCTTCTCGATAGGCGTTAGAAAGAAACCTCCTTGCGCCCAGGTGACCATCATGCTTGCCTGCTCGCCAAGCGTCATATCTGCACTATTCCAGCGAGGATGTCCAATCGGCGAATCGTACGGCTTGCCTGTTTCCACGTCCATCCACTCCTCTTCGCTTGCGATGGGGCTCAAGTCGAATAGCAGCGCACCATCGGTTGACTGCATCACTTCGTAGGGTTGGCCAGGATTCTGGACGATGTCCATCAGCTTGCCGCTATAGTTTCCAAACCGTCCCAAGGTTCTGGAGAGGCCGTACACATAAGCTCTGCTCGAGGTCGGTTTCTTCAAAATGATAGTGTCGACCGCGCCGTCCGTCACACTCGTCTCTGGAATAGCTGGAGCAATCCAGTAGGGCTTTGCATCGTTCAGGTCGGAGGATGGGACTTGGATGGAAGGATCAGACAGCCCTTTCGGCGCATACGCTGCGTTGCTGTTTGTGATTGGGTCGGCATTACTCAGGTCGAGTGCTGCTCCGCCGCCTCCACCGCTGCCAACCGTCCTTTCCTGTCTCGCTCCTCCTCCTCCTCCTCCTCCTGTCGGTCCTTCTGTCGGTTCTTCTCCTCCTCCTCTAAAGTATTGTGATATTTGCGACAGTCTCTCGAAATATCCGCCGGCTGATTGTCCTCCCTCATTCTCGCGTCCTCCTTTCCCATCATCGCGTCCTCCTCCTTCGTAAGCGTCGACCGGTCCTCCTCCTTCGTCAGCGTCGTCGCCTCCTCCAGCCACTTTAACGTCATCATCGTCGTCACCTCCTCCCTCCCCTCCATCATCTTCAAATCGCTTCCCCTCCTCGTCTTCCTCGTCCATTTGCTTCTTCTGCTTCTGCTTCATGTACTCATTCGCGTCGGCCGCAGTCTCTTCGAACATGTTCGCTTTCGCATCTTTGATGTCCAGGCTGCGGTTCTGCTGGTACATGTTCCTCGCGGTGTTGCGCTTGGCTCGACCGAATCGGCTACGCGGCAGTCGCCGTGCTCGCTGTCCAAAGTCAGAGGTGCGGTATGGGCGCTGCGACGCTCCCGCAAGATTTGATTGATGGAGCGGATCGTCCGTGTCGTCAACCTTTGGGTCTCCCTCCCCTTCGGCAGCCTTGTTCAGCAGGCTGGTGTCCCCGATGTAGACATTGGGAAGACGCGCTTTGATGTACACCGCGTTTTCCTGCACCTCGTAGGTCTTCTGGATCGTATTCAGCCTGGCAGGCAGCGACGGGTTCACGTTCAAGCCCTCCCTGTAGGTTGCTCTCGGGAGCGAGTCCACGTAGCGGTCGCGAAAGTTGTCAACGTCCTTGCCACGCTGGCCAGAAGGAAAGTACATCGAGCGTCCGCCCAGCATGTGTTCGTCATAGAACTCATCGTCATCCACTCCTCCGATTCCGCGCAGTCGGGCACGAGCGCGCTTGTTGGAGCTGCGTCCCCTGCGGTTGCTGCCATTGTCAATGTAGTCGCTGTGCGACATCAGGGTCGCCCCGCGCTTCATGCTTGGGTGTTGTTTGCCTTTGCTTCTGCAGTCTTTTCTATTTTTGTGTCGCAGGACAGGACGAAAAAGTTGGAGCAGTTGCCAAAATATGTAAAGCTATACTTTGAACATAAGTGCAGCATAAGATTGCATTTTTGATCTTTTTACCAGTCAACACACAGTACCATTATACAAAAAGTTCGGACCCCACCCCTCCCTCTCCATCAATGAAGCGAAAGGAGACTTCCGATGGTGCTGCTGGACGCTGGAGCCGCAAGAGGTCGAAGAGAATCAAGAAGAGCGAGCGCAAGCTTCGGAAGGACTCGCCTGCAGAGTACGTTCGCGGCTTCAGTGTCAACTTTACAAACACCGTCAGACAAGATATGGGCATTGCCAAAGGAGCGCCGTTAACCGTGCAGATGATGGTCAACAAGTACCAATCTGCAGATCAGTTCATCTCTGCGTTTTCGTCCGACCGTCGCTCGAGACACAAAGCCGAACAGCTGTTCACGCTGTGGGACACGCTCCAAGGTCCGCCGCAAGACCCGACGGTCGCGGCCAGCACTGGACCGCCGGTGGAGGCGCTCACGGCAAACGGTGTCAGGCAGCAGCAGGCAGGACAGACCGACGCCTCGCAGGTCAACGACGCCACGCAGATGCCCGCAAAGCTTGCCACGTCTGCGCTGGAGGTGGAGTTTTCAGACCCGGTCGCCGCGCACAGGCAGATGGCAGTCAACCCAAACTATGCGGCGGATGAAGTGGTCACGCTGAGAAACGAGCGAGCGGTCGAAGTGGGCGCCTCCAACGCATCGCTGCTGAACGCCAACAGCATCTCCGCTCTGCCTGCGGCAGCGCGCACCAGCAATGACGCGCGCAACGTGCGAGAGGCGATGCCGCCTCAGATGGAGAAGCGTCACGAGGCCGAAACGCTGGAGAATGCGAACGATATCCCGGAAGGCAGTGCGAACATTGCGTCGGAGCGGAAACAGAGAGGCGGTGGGAGACGACCAGGCATGAGCGGTGAAGAGAAGTCGCAACTGCGCAAGCTGTTGCACAGCGGTCACAGCGGTGACATCTTTGAACTGATGGAGAAGTTTGCCTCAGGACAGCGGGTGGAGGAGAGAAAGGCAGCAGACTCTACCACTAAAAAGTCCATCTACGAAATGTTCGCAGCCATGATGAATGCCGGTCAGAAAGACGTGGACGGTGATGAAGAGCCTCCTCTGAGGGTCGTGCCAGACGTTGCACGAACAAGAAGACGAGCGCGTGCGGAAGAGGTTGCCAAGACCGCATTCGAGAGAGAGGACCCGATGGGGGAGGGCGACCTGGCTCCGTTCCTTGCCGAGGCGACTTCTCGCGATGTTGAGATGAGCGTCGGCGATCCAAACTTCAAGCGCGTGAACCAGGCCACCTTCACCGGATGGAAGCCGACCAACTGGCCCAACGGCAACGTGGACAACCCTATGTACATGGAAAACCAGTACCGTCAGGACCGCATTGTGTGGCGGGAACCGCTCTCCGTCTTGCCGAATCGCAACGCGGGCGGTACCGCCGCGGGTCTCATCATTCCATCCTCGGGCCCCATGCGGTCGGTCGTGCCGATGGTGTCTGTGAAAGACGACATTAACATGATGAGCGGGTTGAAGGAGCGATATAACCTCTGCTCTGGTCGCGGATATGTCGACCAGTTGCAGCGCAATGTGCGAGAGGAGGCTGCGGACGTGTGGCAGAATATGGTGCGCAATGACCCTCTCTTTATCTACAACCCGGCCGTCGAGGGTGTGCAGGTGCCGCAACTCGCTGGGAGAGAGATCTTCAACCCGCTCGCAGCCACCGAGTGGGAACCCATGCTCCGCACGGGTGCGGACCGTCCGTTCAACTTCCCAGACAACCGGCCCGCAGAGTACCAGTTTGTACCGATCCAAATCGGGGAGGCTGACCGCTGGTTCTCACAGTCGGTGCCTCAGGGCGCAGACCATCGATACAACCGCTACGCGAACAAGCCAGGGTTGTGGTAAATTAACACGCTGTTTGCAACTTTCTATATATACTTGTACATTTTGAAGCGTTCTGCCAAAACATCCGCAGATCATTTCTTGACTTTGACGAAACAGAGCAAGCAAGCACAACAGCATCAACAAAAATGGCTGGTCAAGGTAGTGGCGCTTCTGTGGCGGACGGTGGACAGGTAAACTCACTGCTGCAAATCAATGACATGGATTATCGCATCCCTCCGGCGCTGTCGGTGGTCAACAAGCGATCGCACGGACGGTACCCAGCAGGGCATCCGATCACGAACCAGGGCCAGACTCTACAGTTCACTTTCGCGAGCGGTGCTCAGTACATCAATGCGAGGAACTCCTACCTCGCGTTTGACGTTGAGCTCACCGGCGCCCCTGGAGCACCTGCGCGAACCTATTACTTGGGTAGCAAGCCAGATGGGAATGTTGGCGCGGTAGGCGCCTCGTGCCCTGGCGCGCTCGCTCTGTTCAGCGGGTTTCGCTACATTCACTCTGGCGGTCAGGTCCTCGACGAGCTGGTGACTGATCTTGACCTAATCAGCTACCAAAATGCCATGCACAGCAAGGACGAGAACTGGCGCAAGAGTGTCGGCTCGTTGTTTGGCGGTCTTCACCCCGACAATTCACTGTCGTTCGTGTCCGCTGCGGGCAATACCTTTGTTCCACCCAGACAGCGAGTGATTGTCCCTCTCTGTCTGATCTCGGACATCTTCGATCAGGATCAGCTGTCCCCCTCGTTCCTCATGTCCGGTTCTCGCCTCGACCTGCAGCTCAACACCTTTGCGCAAGCGTTCCAGGCCGATCAGGACGACCCTAACGTCCGCTTCGTCATCACCGGCGCGGAGGTCTACCTGGAGCAGTACCAGCTGACCGAAGCCGTCGGCAAGACGCTCGCGTCGATTTCGGCAACGAGTGGGTTGGAGATTCCCTTCATCTCGACGCACATCAACCCGGTGACTGCCAGTGTGAATCAGCAGAGCATTCAGGTCACCCGAGCACTGTCTCGCGTAAACAACGTGGCGCTGATGATTCGAGAGAGCGTCAAGCTGAACAACCTGACGGCAGACGGTATCGGCACCCGCAATGTTCCGGAAGATGTGCGCTTCCAGGTGCAGTTGGGCGGTCAGTACATTCCAATCATGGAGGTGCTCGGTCAGCGCGAGACTCTGCAGATGAGTCTGGTGACCCAGAATGACTACATGAGGGGTCTAACTGCGGGCGTTCGTCTCCGCGACTTTACCGGCAAGCCTACCACACTGGCTCGCACCATCCAATCCGCCTCCCTGGGACGCTATGCCATCACTCTGGAGTCATCCTCGAGCCTTGCCCAGAGCGGGAGCGCGCTCTCTGCTCAGCGTGTTCTGATCTTCAACATTTACGGTCTGGGAGACACGGAGCAGTCGCGCTTCGTTCTGGCAGCCCGTCACGTCACCCTGGCCACCATCTTCCTGGACTCGGTCGTGGTTCGCTCGTAAAACACACACACACAGCGGTAGTCCATTTTCATCAAAAGTACGAACAAATTATAAAGAAGCACTTCTTTCATCGTTGCAACGTAAGAAAGTCAAGCAATAACCGATAGCAAAAAGTACAAGGCCGCAGACAGTAATGAGTCAGGACGAGTCAAACTCCTCTTCCAAAGGAAATGCCCAGGCGTCGGAGCCTGCGGTTCAGGTCAATCCGGTCGAGGGCGAACCAGACCTGTCAGGGACGGGTAAACGGTTGACGACGCTACTCTTCCGCGATGACACCGCAGCAGCCATGGCGGTCGGCAACCAGACCACTGAGGCTGATACGCCACCGCCGCCTAGCGCGAACCGTATGGCCTATCTGCGCTTTGTCAATCACTTGGACTATCAGATCCGACCGCTCAACAGCGTGACAACGAGTCGGAACCTCCGCCCGTACTACCCAGACCTGCGGGACCTCACCGCGCAAGCGGACGAGGCCATCCGACTGTCTTGGCAGCTGCGAACGGGCAATGTCTTTGCCTGCACCGCCACATCTTTCCTCAAGTTTAGCATTCTGCTCCAAGCACCGTTCACTGCTAATAATGTGGGACAGGATGTGATCGCAGCCAACTTTGGAGCGACCCTGCAGCCCGGTCGCTCCTTCTTAGACTGCATCAAGTCTGTGCGGATCCGACACAAGCTCGGCCAAGTCATCGAGCAGGTTGACAATTTCGCAGGCATGGTCATGTCGCAGCGCGTGGAGGAGCAGTGGCCGAGTGGGAGGCAGGACTCGGTCGGCAGCCTCTTCAACTGGAACCAGGAGGAAGAGTTGAAGATCACGGTCTACGATTCGTCTGCACCAGCGCCCGTCCCGCCAGCCGAACCGGTGGTTCCAAAGTTTACCGATTTCATCGTTCCGCTGTCGCTGTTCACCAACCTGTTCACCGACTACCCCACGCTCCCTCCCGATCTGCTGTCGGGCATGATCTTGGAAATCGATTTTGCCCGCCCCAACCGCATGTTCGACCTCACCAACATTGGCAACTCGCTCAATTTCACTCCAGCCGATCCCAAATCGCCCGCAACACTACTCTCTGAATGGTTCACCGTGTACCGACAGTTTATGACGCTGCAAATGACGAGCGTGCTCTATCTGGACGAACATCAGGCTGCTTCTAGCATTCGACAGCACCAAGCCGACCTGTCTGCGTCCGTGGGGCTGTCCTTTCGTTATGAACGCACCGACGTCACCTCTACCGATCCGATAATTGATGATGGACAGGGCTTTGTGAATCTGGGCGACGATGATGAGAGGCCTGCGGTGTGGAACAAGAACCGCTCCGACGTCACCATGCATCAGATGGTTGTGGTCGCTCCGCCCGACGACTGGAGTTTCGACAATCAGTTTGAAAACATCGCCAGCTTTATCCTGTCAGACTACTATTTCCGAACGGTAGGCTACAAGATGACGCGTCAGTGGACGTTGATCTGGCGCTTTACTCTCAGCGGGGAGGAGCGATGGCCGTACCATTCTCGGACGGTGCTAGCCACCATCACCTCTTCGCTCTGGAACACGCGCTTCGGACTCCCACCTCTGGACGACATTGCGCCCATCCAGGAGTCTGTGGGGCAGGCTGACTGGTCGAATCGAATGGCGAACCGGCAGCGCTACAACATGGAGAAGCTTCCTTACAAGGAAGGAGTGCAGTACATGACCATGCCAGTCAAGACTCACGACTCGCTCCCCGTCGCTGGCATTGCCCAGTCTCCCGAACGGGTCACCACCGTAGCGCGCTCGGCCTTAGAACGCCCGTATGACGACCCCACCGTGATCGATCCGCAGGGTCCAGAAGGTAGGGTGTACGAAACACACTTCAACCAAGTACTACTCGACCTGCAGAAAGTCAACGTGGTCGCGCTCGTCCAGCTGGACTCGATCACGCTGCTGCTTTGAAGGCAGACTCAGCGAGTGCGACGCAAAAAAACAGTAAAATTACCAGAAGCCAGTAATGCAAGACTTAATAAATGTTTCCGACTAAAGACTACTGTTCTGATTTTACTATTATATCGACAGAAGCATACAAGGGGACGAAGAACAGCAATCCCTGCGACCATGGCGTCTCGCATGATCAACATCACCTCGAAAGAGGCAAACGTCTTTGCATCGACCACCAACTTTGCCGTGAACGTGGGCGATGTGGACAGAGAGATGATGGACAATGTGGTCGGCGTCAGCGTCCAGAGCATTTCCTTCCCAAACCTCATCGACAATGTGCGCGCGAACTACAACACTAGGGTCGTCCTGCAAGCCGGCGTGCAAGTCGGCAACGAGCTGACCGCCATCTCCAACACCACCGCACTAGACATTCCGTCTGGTTACTACACCATTGAGGAACTTATGATTGCGCTGAATGAAGCGCTGACAAACGCGCCGCTGTGGAGTGGAGAGTTTCGCTACCAACAGGCGACGGCTCCGTTCCCCGCCAGCCACAGTCGAGTCATCCTGCGCATGGACGCAGTCCCAGACGTGAACTGGATGATCACGGTAGTCATCAACCCCGGGGAGAACCAAGTGTTCCAGTCCGCGCTACTGCCCACCACGCTGGGGATGCGCTTGAACTGGTCGCTGGCCAATGTGGCGCAGAACACACTCGACCCCGCCAATCCGCTTGGCGCTGGCGACGAGCTGGTTTTTGTGGACCCGCCACTGCTCAACGCAAACAGCACCGTCTTTCTACACTCTAGACAGCTGATCCAGGCTCAACGGACGATTGACGGTGACGGGTTCTTGATCAGCTCACTCGAACCGGTCCTGCTAACTTCCTGCTACGGCGAGGTGCAGACGCAGTATTGCAACCAGGTCGAACGACCCACCATCAGTTACCGCAGCCGCACCTCTATCGAGGAAATCAAGATCACGCTTCGCCACGACAATGGCCAAGTTGTCGACCTGCATGGCGGAGACCTCCTAGTCACGTTCAGGATCTGGCTCGGTTGAAATTTTGTAATGATATTAAAATCATGTTAAGAAACCGCTCCAAAAAACAGAGTCTCGCAGCTCCTACGGCAAGATTTCGCCCTCCTCCTCCACCTTGATCTTCTTGCTCGAGGGCTGCGGCGCTGCGTCAGCAGTCTTGCGCTTCTTCTTGCTCTTCCTTGACTGCTTCATCTTCTTTGGACGAGTGTAGCGACACCCGCTCACTTTGTTGATCTCGCTGAGCTTCTTGTTCATCACACGCAGCGTGACGCCTTCACGATTGCGAGCATTGTCTAGCGTGATGAATGCCGCCAGCTCTTCCGCAGTCCAAAACACATCGACAGCGTAATCCGCAGTCGTCTCCCGACTCAGCTCGAGCGGTGCCGGCACTTCCGCATCGTCCTCGGGATAGTTGTTCTTGATGTCGTCCATCTTCTTGATGTTGTTGTTGTTGTTGCTAACGTCGTCTGACTCGGAAAATGAGTCCTACTGATCATGACATCTGTCGCGCCAATCTGTCGTAATGTAATAAGTTATCACAATCAAAGTCCGACCGGCTACGTAGCCAGCGTGACAGATCGGGCTGCGACAAAATGCCATAGTTTACTACTTTTGGGAAAATCGTCAGTCGGCGCAGTCAGCAACCAACCTATTACATCTCAAGTCGCCGCGGTATCAGCCAACGAAAGAAAAACAACAAGCATCATGTCCACGCTATCCTTCGCACCCGAGTTCTCTGACGACGAGTCGTCCCCGAGCAAGTCGATTGACGAGTTCAAGTGGGAGGGAGACGTGCTGGCGTACCACATGCCGTTTGGCAAGCACAAGGGCACGTCCCTGCACGACATGGTCTCTAGCAAGAAGACGCGCAGCTACCTACGCTGGACCCTTGCAAACTTCAAAAGCATGTTCCCGGAGACGCGCAGGCTATTCACGGAGGCGCTGCAGCTCTACAACGATGCCAAGCTGCTGCAGTCTGCGAGCAAGTGATTGTTCTCTTGGAACCAAGCATTTTTTGTTCAAAATCGTAATACAACTACAGAAAATCAACCATTTCTTGCCCTTGCTGCTTGGTTGTGAAGAATATCCGTAGAGTATCTGGGTCTGCAGGTCGGATAGATAACTGTTGCAGCGCCGCCTGCAGTTCATGCGTCTCAAACCATGCCTGCACCCGCTGCTGCCGCTCGACCGTCCAAGGGGGCGTCGAGTCCACAATGGGGAGCGGTTGCAGGGGAGGCAGTTTAAACTCCTCGTCTTCGAAGCGCACAGTCTTCACATGACAGCGGTCGGTGGAGATCTTCTGAAACCTCTTGAGGATGCTCATGGTATCACTCGAGGGATCTCACACGGTAGCGATGCAGTGTGGAAACCTAACCAATTATGTAGTGTTTATAAATAAAACACTATCCGACAGTTCTTTATGGGATTCCCGGCCAGGAAATTTCCCCAAAAATTTCCCCGAGCCTACGTCGCGCGCGCTTTCCAGGAAATTTCCGCACAAAAATCCCCGAGCCTACGTCACGCGCGCCAGCCAGAAATAGAATAAAAGTAACGG
>Ga0180434_10002658_pt1 | contig 23490 bp, 17 predicted proteins | sample SS_ome_7_FD_132453 | JGI IMG/M metagenome (GOLD analysis project Ga0180434, IMG submission 132453) | Hypersaline lake sediment archaeal communities from the Salton Sea, California, USA - SS_1_D_2 metaG | ecosystem: Environmental > Aquatic > Non-marine Saline and Alkaline > Hypersaline >... | reverse complement strand
GCGCGAAAGGCCGAGAGGAGGCAGGACCGGCAAGCCAAGCGCGACCGCCGTGTCCTGGAGCGGATTGAGCGCGACGAAGGAGACCGGCCATAGCTGTACGCACACTCTCACAGACCACGCCGGACGACCTGACACGGAGGCGATCTGTCGCCTTCCGGTGCGCCAGGCAACGCATGGCTGCCCACCACGACCTCATCGGAGCCATGCTGATCGGATCCTCAGCCCGTGGGGAGCCGGGGCTCGAATCCGACGTGGACGTGCTCCTGTTCAATGCCACGGCCGAGCCCGGAGAAGGCCGGCTGATCCGGAACTGGCAGGAATGGCACGACGGATATGAAGTCGACTTCAACGAAATCTCGGCCACGGCTGGTCTTGACGTCGAACGGATCCTCCGTGACGCTTACTGGGTCAGTGGGATGTACGAGGGCTCGATCCTGCTGGATCCCGAAGGGCGTCTCGGGGGAGCGCAGCGCCAGGTTCGAAGGGCCTTCTTGGATCCGGGACGGCTTCAGCAGCGCCTGCAGCCGGTGCTGCACGTGGTGCGTCGCAACATCGGTGAACTTCGGGCGGCAGTTGGGTCGGGGAACCGCCCGGAGTTCTGCCGCGCGATGAGTTTCGCGCTGTGGACCGTTTGCGACGCCCTCCTCGTCCGCGCCAGCCGTTCTCCTAGCCGCTTCCACGGGTCGGAAAGGCTTGAATCGATCGTGCCGGACGAGCATGGAGCGATGCTGCGTCAGGAGGGTACGGTCGAGATGCCGCCGCACGTCGCGGCTGGGCATCTCGATTGGCTGTCCAGCCACGGTGTCGTGGGTTGCGAAACGCTGGCGAAGCTCCGGAGCATGGCCGCACGAGGTCGGCATCGGGAAGCGTTGCACATCGCATTCACCTTTCTCGGGGGACACGTCAAAGACGCCAGCAGGAGCGGCGATAGGCACAAGGCGGCGTTGGCCTGGGAGACGGCGAGCGCATGGCTGGCGCGGATGGGATGGGACGCTGAGGTCCTTGCTGCGAAGGCCCGGGAAGTCGATCGCTTCGTGGAGCACGTCTGCCGACTCTGCGGTGACGGGAACGCCCGTAACTTCAAGCATTCGAGGCACAGAGTTTCCGGGGCGCGCAAGGCGCAGGTCAGGGGATGAGGGTGTCAAGGAATTTGAATTTCTTGAGGGCCTTGAGTATTGCGAAGGTGGTTTCTTCTTTCGTGAGCGGCGGCAAAGGGGATCGACTGAGGGCCCAGCCCTGACGGACGACGTCGTCCGGTTCCTTCCAGAAGCCATCGGGCTGCTGGGTCCGAATCAGGGCCGGGAGACTTCGCAGCACGAGGAACGAGCCAAGCGGAGAGGAGAGCCTTTCAAGACCCGCAAAGACAAAGGAAAGGGCGTTGCCGGTCCAGGTGCCGTCCCACCCCTGCCGATACTCCCACTCCAAGGCGGCGAGTGTTTCGAGATTCGACCCTTTGTATGCCGGGTGCCACGAGAGGCCGCGGTGAACGATGAACGAGCAGTCGCCGGATCCTTTGTCGGGCCTTCTGAGCAGCACGGCTTTGTTCTTTCCCAGCGACAGATGGCGATAATGGAGGTGTCCGCGGGCCGGATTGTCGCTGACCTTCTCCAAGATCTGCGACGGGTCAACCGGCCAGTCGATCATCCAGACAGCGCCCCCTCTTGGAGGTTTCGTCACAACCGGCAGGGAATTGAAGTCTAGGGGGTCGGTTGAATCAGCGTGGCGGATTCCGGCCACGAAATTGCCGCAGCCGCACCAGCGCATGCCGTGCCTCATCGCCAACTGCGTATTGAGGGCGCGGATCACGCGGCGCTCTGCCGCCAGCCCGCAACGAAGCAACGCCTCGGTTGCGACGGCGGATGTCCATGTGAGCCTCAGCTCGCAGAAGCTGTTAGACACGCCTAGCAGGTCTCGGTTGTCGATGAACGTGGTTACGTGACCTTTGGCCGGCTGCCTAGCGCCACGGTCTCTGCCTGAGTGGCGAGATTTCCATTCGTTGAACCGGCGCGTGACTTCCTCGTCGAACATAAAAAGGCCGGGGAATCCATCCGGTTCGCTCGAGGAGAGGAGCCATTCGGCTGCCTTTGCGACGGGAGTGTATCTGAGCGTGGCCCCGGTCTCGATTAGACGGATGAGTTGAAAGGCAGTGTGGGCAGCGCTCTGATGCCAGCTGCCGTCGTCTTGCTGGCCGTCGGCGAGCGCCTTCCTGTAGGCTCGGGCTGCTTCCTTGTCGGCACTGGTCCAACCGCCGAGGAATTCCTTTCTGGCCAAGAGGCCGATTCGTCCGTTCAGGTGTTTCAGTGCGTCGACAGGATCGTGTCGGAACTTCCCCACGGCGGGGAGGAGCTTCCGGACGGAGGAATGCGAAATGCGCGTGGGGTCAGGGCGGAGGGAGAAGGCGCGCGTTACCGTGGTTGGGCCGAAAGTGTCGATGATGGTGCAGCCGGGCACTTTCGTTGGTCGTTCAGCGAGCTGGAGCTTCTTGACGTAGAATGCGCCGTCGCGTTCGGAGATGCAAAGGGGGTCGCCCGATTCGACGGCAAGTTGACTGGCAACCCAATCTGGGATGTTGGCCTTGGGGCCGCCGCTCGCCGCCGGGGCAATCCGTATCTCCTTGCCTCGTTTGAAGCGGATCCCTTTGAATCCCTGGAAGTGCTTGCGCCACTGGGGCTTGTTGATCCTGAGAATCTTGCCGTGTCGCGCGATGACGACGATGCGCTCCTTGCTTGGGCGGCGCTCTTTTGAGAGGAGTTTCGCCCACTCTTCGGCTGTGAATTCAATGGACTTTGTGTTCGGCACGATCTGTGACCCGTTCTGCGCCATGCGGCGGCGCTTAGAGTGGACGCTGGATGCGAGTGGCGATCGTAGACAATTGTCGGGACAACTTCAAGCACGGCGAGAAGGACGGGGTTGTGGGGGGGCAGCGGGTCTCGGGGGCTTCGGGGAGTGGTTACTCGATTGAGTCCTGGCAGAGCATCGACCTGATTTGCTCGGGGTCTCTGTGCCTGTAGTCTCCGTAGTCGACGACCTTGCCAAAGCATTCGGCGGCGAGTTCCGCGAAGGCTTCGATGCCTTTGTCCTTGATACACTGGACGCAACCGAGGCAGAGGCCTTTCCATGCGTCGTCGGCGAAGAAGCCTTTGTCGCAGGGGAAATCGGCGCACTGCCAGCAGCCTTCAATTTGTCTGTCCGTGCAACAGGTTCGTTGAAAGCATTCAGGAGATCCGCCGCCGTCGCGGCAGCCTTTGCATCCTTTGAAACTGTGACTGCAAACCCCGCAGAGCAATCCACAATAGCCAACGGTTTCGGCCAATCTCTGCTCAGGCACTTCGTGGTCCTCCGAACATCCTTGCCAGGAGCCATATTTGCCCGCGCGGATATTGCCGCAGGCCGAGTGGGAGTGCCCTGTCGGAAAGCACGCGCTGGGCTTCCCTATTGTAAGCCGGCTGCAGCCAGAAGGCAATCGGTGCGAGAGGCTCGGGGAACGCCCGCCTGGCAACCTCAAGCACAGCGGCAAGAGCGGGGGAGGGGGCCTGAACCCGATCTCTTTGCCGATGCCCGTCGATGTTGAGGGGTGACCGGAATTGTCGCGAACATGGTCGTGGGCTGCTTCTTGGTCCTTGCTTCGCGCGGCTCTAAGAAGTGAGCTTCTTTCCGAGCTTGTACGCTTTGGGAAGGTACCGGTCGATGCCCCTTTTTTCCACGGCTCCGGCATACAGAGTGCCGACAACCTTGGCACCCCAAGAGGACGCGCAGTCGCTCTTTATGAGAGCCGTGGCGTCGTCGCAGAAGCGCCGGAGAAGCGGGGGGACGATTCCGGAACTGACGATGATGATCGCTTTCTTCTTTCGCTTGGTCCTCGGCGTCGGGCACCCGGGGATGGGCCTGGTCCCCGGTTTGCCAAAGACCCAGACGGTACGTTCGAGGAAAGTCTTCATAACTGCGGTGACGGTGCCTTCGTTGACAGGCGTGCCGAAAATGAAGCGATCAGCGCTCTCGATCATGGGATAGATTGCGTCCATGTCATCAGTGACGGCGCAACGCGCACGCTCCTTGGCGGGGTCGTCGTTGCGGCACGCCATGCAGTTCCTGCAGTACCGGATGTCCTTTTCTATGAGAGTGATCTTGTCGACTTGAACGCGCTCGTTTGACGTGGCTCCCTCACTCGCACGAGCCACGAGCGTATCGACCGTCTTGCCCTTTCGGTAACTGCCTACGATCGCGAGTACGTTCATGGCCTCTCCCGTGGCTGTCGAGGATCACGTGCCATGTGTCCGGAAGGCGTTTCCACTGGCCGTGCCCAGATTCTAGTCGGCAATGTTGTCGATAACAGCTTGTAGAAACGGCTCGTTGTACTCACCGTAGGCCTCGCCGGCGGCGTTGCGAGTCATCACGATTACCAGGTCGTTAGCAGGATCAATTGCCAATGTCGCCCTGGACGCCGCGCCGTGGCCGAAGGTGCCCTCACCGAAGCGTTCGTCCATAGTCCAGCTCGTGCCGATGCCGTATTCCTGGGAAGTATTGGGCCCGAGAACCTTGGTCAGCTTCTCAGGAAGCATCTTTGCGAACGTTTCTTCGGAGAAGAAGCGCATGTTTCCATAGGCCCCCCGGTTCAGGAGCATCTGGCCAATCTTGGCCATATCCAGGGGCACGCTGTTTGCATCGCCCGACGTGCCGTAGACCTCTGTCCCTTGGCATCCCAGCGGGCGGAGCAAATGATTGGCATAGAACTGCGGTATGGCCTCGCCTGTGACCGCCTCGATGATCTTCCCGCCCAGGGCGAATCCGACGCCGTTGTAGCGGTACCTGACGCCCACCTCCAGGAAAGGATAGTAGTCGGCGATCACTTCGTCCAAGTCGTGCATGTCATCGCCCCAATGGTCCCAAAGCCCATTTGTATGGGTGTAGAGGTGACGGACGGTCAGGGGCGTTTCGACGCCTATTCCGCGGAACGCGGGCAGGTACTTGTCCACTCTGCCGTCCAGGTCCACCAAGCCCTGGTCGACGAGCATCATCATCAAAGTGCCCGACATGAGCTTCGTGATCGAAGCCATCCAGCTCTTGGTATCCACGGTCATCGGTTCGCCTTCGCGAATGCCGTATGCCTTGTGCAAGACGATCACCCCGTGACGGACTACGCAGACAGCGAAGGCATGATCGCTGTGCTTGCTCCAGTCGTTGAGCACCGCGTCTATTTCCTTGGCCGCGTCGGGTTTCATCCCGGCCTCTTCGAGCGTGCCGTCGCGAACTACCGGAGCGCTCTTGCCCTCCACCGGTCTCGGGCACACGAAAGGCTCGGGGTAAATCCTGTCGGTGCCGTAGAATTTCCTCTTGCATTCCACCCACCACTGTCTGCTGAGCGCTTCGAGATCAGCGGGCGACATAGGTTGCGTCGAAGGGCCAATCTCACTCAAGCCTGCAAACAGCTCCGCGGCAGCGTGGTCTCTGGAAAACCCGTCGACGATTTGCCACTTGACGAAATCGCCTATTGCATTTGACTGCGCGGCGACGACGGCAGGTGCCAGCCCCAGCTTCTCATTGACCTCATCCGACCAAGCGAACGACATGGGACTCTTTATTGTCCACCACTCGATGCGCTCAGGCATGCGGTACAAAGTGCGGAATCGACGGATAGGGCGGTCACCAGCTTCGGGCGCGATCTGCACGACCGCGCCATATCGCCCTGCCTCGAGAGCTTGCGCGACCTCCCTGAAATCCGCATCGTAGTAGGTCGTTTCGATGCTGTACGGCCCAATCACCTGCTCGGCAAGAAGCGGCTGCTCGAAATCGACCTTGGGAAGCGCTTCGCCATGGAAGCAGTAGGGTTGAAAGATCAGATTGGCCTCTATCAGCCAGCGCGCGCGTTCTCTCTCGAGATCCGGCATGTGGACCTGCGCCGGTGGGCAGCCCTGCACGACAGCATGAAGCGGTGCGGCTTTCTTACCAGGAGGCACAAGAGTGCGGAGCTCCGCCGTGGCCCTGCTGTCCTGTTCGGCGAGCGTCTCAACAGCAACGGTGGCGCCGCCTTCCTTGAGGGTAATCTCCTTACCCGCCAAGCTTCTTGGTGCATACACGGCCACTCTTGCCACTCTGAAGTCCTCATAGCCTCCAACAGCGGCCACCGTGATAGGGCTTTCCGACAGCCGAAGCCGGTTCATAACGGAGGAATCTCGTCCGGCGCCGCGAGGCCAGTCGAATTTGGCCTTACTACCCACTTCGTCTACATCGTTGAACCAAATGATGAAGCCCAGCTTGCGGCCGGGGAGCGGGGCGATCGCCAGATTCTGCCACGGCAGGCGGCCCTCGATCAAATAACCGTCCGGAGTCTGGCCGCCCCCAAAATCGGCTGCCAGTTCTCCCATTTCGTCTCTGCTGGCGCGGTGGTCCTGGAGGCCGCCGATCTGCGTACCTCCAGATTCAGTTACCGCCTCAATTGCCACCGTGTAGTACTCGTCGGAGCCCGGTTCTGTGGCTACGGTCACCGCAGCTGAGTCGCCGACAAAAGGGAGCACACGGGGGGATACGACGTCGTCTTGGACGATTGCCAGGACGAGCAGGCCCTCCTCGTCCCAGCCCAGACGAAGGTCAGGATAGAAGTCGGAGCGACCGGCGTAGTTCTGGCCGTGGTCCAGCATTTCGAGCCTAAGGCCGCGGTCTTCCCAGTCTTCCACTTTGCCGTCAATTGTGATGCCGTCGAGTTTGGGCACGTCGAAGACCGGGTCGTCTCCCGCCAATGCCACCTGCACCAAGAGAAGAGAAGCTACCAGGATGCACCTGAACATAAGCGACTTGCTCATCATTCTTACCTCCAACCACGAATCACACGAGAAACACGAGTCAGGGCTGCAAGCATCAGGCAGCCGAATGGTCTTGCGAAGTCAGTAGTCTGGCTGGCCATGAGCTCGCCAAGTTGGGAAGCAACAAGGCCCAGAAAATAAGTTGCGGGCGACGGCAAGTCAAGGTTCTTCGCAACCGTCCTCTGCAGATCACATGCACTGTTTCTCTGGCCAGGCCTCATGCCTCGAAGTTGAACGAACCGCGATCACATGACGTGGCCAAGTATCCCCCGCCGCTTCAAGCATGGCACCAAGGACGGGGTTGCCGTGGGGTCATTGCCACTCTATGAGGGCGGGTTGGAGGGGGGCGAGGGTGAGTTCGAGGTACTGCTTGCCGTTGACGGTGGTCGTATGAGGTTTGGGGTCGAGGGTCGTCCTGGCGACGGATTTGCCGTCGATGGTCTGGAGTCTGATGGTCATCTCCTCTTCGCGGCTGTTGCTGATTACCCAGAGGACGCTGTCGGAGTCGGGATGTCGGAGTGAGCCGACGGCGGGGTCGGCGTGGTAGATGTCGAGGGTGCGCCAGTTGGTTTCGCTTGCGGCTTTGGCGAGGGTTTCGGGATAGCGCCAGCCGCGTCCGCGAGAGAAGTAGGGGCTGAACTCGCCGCGCTGGACGTCGTTGAGCATGGCGGCGTGCTTGAGGTTCTCCTCGCGAAGCTGGGCGTCCCCGAGCTTTATGCGGAGCTTGATCTGCGGCATGGGATCCTCGGCCTTACGGGCGGGGGATACGCCCATGGCGGCGGTGTCGAAGTATTTGTGGTGGAACTTGTCGCTGACGTGGATCATGTTTCCGCGGGCGAACTGGAGACCGACATCGGCCTTGCACTGGTCGATTTGGCTCATCGCCCAGTCGGACCACTCGACGACCTGGTCTCCATAGATGTAATCGAACATGGGGACGCGGATGAAATCGATGCGGCCGCCCTTGCCCCAACCGATGGGTGCGGAGGCGGAGCGCATGAGGGTGACTTGCATCCAGGGGAGGTAGGGCTCGGTCATGCTCTCGCCGCCGAAGACGGCGTTGGGCTCCTTTGCGTAGACGGTGTCGTGCATTCTGTCGAGCATGCGCATGTTGGCTTCGACGTACCAGCGGCCAAGTCCTGGCGGGTGCGAGTGCTGGGGATTGTAGCAAGGGTTGGGCTGGCCGAGGGGCCAGATGTCCATGCTTATGAAGTCGTGGCGGTACTCGACGAGCTTGGTGACGAGGTCGAGGATCTTCTGCTGGAAGTCCTCCGAAGAGGGGCAGCAGCGGACGAAGTCGCCGATGTAGTCGTGGTGCTTTGTGAGGCGGGACTTGCGGGCCTCTCCTCTTGGGAGCTCGGCCATTTTCATGATCCGGGTGTTGAAGATTTCGTCGGTGATGTCCTCGTGAAGCCAGTACTGTCCGCAGGAGAACATGTGGCGGAGATGGGTGTTGGCCCAGCCTCTGACTTCCTTGGACGCCTGGAGCATGGCCTCCTCGCCGCCGACGGGGGGAAAGGAGTCGGGGGAGATCCAGAATCCGTAATGCTCCCAATGCCAGAAGGTGTGGATGAGTTCGCGGTCGCCGAGAAGGGAGTTCATCTCGGGCTGATGCTTGGCGAACCAGGCGGGTTCGCTGTGGGTGTAGTGGTCGTTGTCGTGGACGTTGGCGATGAGGGGGAGCTTTTCGAGCCAGTCGGGTCGAGGTTTTTTCTTGGCCATCCACCACTGCTTGCGTCCCCATGCGGCGTAGATGTCGGCGGCGTCATACCAGGACGGACCGCAGGCCTGGAGCCGGACGTCGTAGCGGGGCTTGAAGTGAAAGCCGGGCGTTTCGTCGAAGTAGTGCCTGACGGTCCAGGCGATCGAGTTGCTTGCCCTGTCGCTGTGGAGCGTTAACCACTTGGGGTTGCTGTCGGGGTCGGGCGTGTACATGATGATGCCGTGTTCGGCGTTGTGGAGCGAATGGAACTGGACGCCCTGAGTGCCGGGGTATCCCTGCGTGCCGAAGAAGGTTCTGCGTTCGCGGCGGAGTTGGCCGACGGGGTCGGTGTGCCATTGGCCTGTCAGGTGAGGATACATGTAACGATCGGCTGCGGGGTCGTCGGAGAGAGATTCGTATCCGCTTACGTAGGGATACATGATTTCGGAGCAGACCACGTCGGGGCCGCAGTCCACGGTGCATCGGAAGCTGATGTAATCGCCTGCGGATTCGACCGTCGCGACGACCGTCACGTCCGTTCCATCATTCAGCTTGCTGAAGCGGAAACGGAGCGCTCCCTCGGCATCTTCCCGGACGAACTCCTTGAAATCGAGATTGGTGAAGTAGACGTCCTGGTTGTCGCGGACGACGCCGAGTTTGAAGAGGGTGGGGGTCGGCCAAGACGGCTGGACGACCTCGGCGGTGCCGTGGCGAAGAGACGTGATGCCGGCGTTGCGGGCGGGATCGAAGATGACATGTAGGTCGCCTGCAGTCAGCTCGATAGTCGATTCGGAGCCGGGCGGATCATCTGAGGCGAATGATCTGTGGGTGATGAAAGTCAAGGCCGTCAGGCATGCGGTGACAATAAGCGGCAGGAAGGCGAGCTTCACTGGTCTACCTCTCTTTCGTGGATGATGACATTGTGAATGCCGGAAGCCACAGTTGCGGGTTCACGCGCGGCCTGGGCTGCGTAGAATCATCCTGGAGACTTTAGGCGATGGCGGGCGGAAGGTCAAGCGCAGCGGTGCGGGCAGGGGCGGGCCAGAGGGGGGAGTGAGCGCCAAGTCTTGAAATTTTCCTGGAAGAGCATTACACGTTTGCAGAGCGCGTAACGTTCTTGGAGTAGAAGGGCAACAGGCGGGTTCCTGAAACCTCGGGGCAAAGGGGGTCGAGTGGACAAGGCGGAAGAGCTTTACGAGAGGATTATCAGCCCCATCGAATCGAGGATGATGGGGGTAATATCGCGGATTGTGCGGGATCCGGACGATGCGGCGGATGTTCTTCAGGAGACGCTGGCGGTTGTTTGGCGGAAGCTGGAGCGACTTGATCGGCATCCGGATCCGCAATCGTACATACTCCGGATTTGCCTGAGCCGTTCCTACGACGCGTTGCGGAAGCGCGCCCGCAGGCGGCGGGAGAGACCTCTGGAGGGAAGCATCGAGGCCGGTCAATCCGCCGGTAGGGGGGACGCTGTGGTTCAACGCGAGGCGCTGTCGGCAATCCACGAGGCGATCGGCGCGTTGCCGCCGAGGCAGGGGCAGGCGGTTCTGCTGCGGGCTGTGGACGGGTCGACTTATTCCGTGATCGCGAAGATCATGGGGTGCTCGGAAGTTACGGCCCGGTCTCACTTCTCGAAAGGGAGGGCCCGTCTACGAGAGGTGCTGAGCGAACTCGGTCTAATGTGACTTTAGAGGAGAGATGCCATGAACGGTTCCAATGATGCTGTGCCGAGGGAGGAGGACGATGCGATTCGCAAGCTGGGGAAGATGCTGAACTCTGATGAGTCCGCGGAACTAGAGCAACGCATGGGCGAGACGCTACGCGAATTTCGTGAGGACCTGCGAGAGCATCCTTACATCATCAGACAGCGGAGGCGATCGCGCGTTACTGCATGGGGGCGGAGGCCCGCATGGCGTCGATTCCTGTTGGCCCTCGCAGCGGGAACTGGGACGGTGTGCGTTGCGGTGGCGGTGGTTCTGACTCTGTGGAGTCACACTCCCACTTGGGCGCAGGTGGTGGAACAGTTCCAGTCAGCGCCGTTCTGCAGCGCAGTGGTGTATGTGAAAGAGGATACTCTCGCGGAGCCCGAACAGCACGAACTGTGGCTGGGAAGCGGAGGACGCGTGAGAATACGGGTTGGCACGCAGGTGGTGTTCGCGCGAGACGGGGAGGTCCCACGAGCGTTCGACATTACGACGCGGGGTGAGGTTGAGCCGGACTACAGGGCGATTGAAATGCTCGAGATGCTGGGAGGCACGAAGTCGTTCTCCCTCGAGACTGTCATCGCCGCGGTCTGCGGGGGCGAGGCGATTGACGTGACCCCTGCGCTGAATTACCAGGCGGACATCTCGGAGGACCTGGTCGTATTTGAGGTCAGTTCGGAGGTTACCGCCGAATGGATTCGGATCTGGGCTCTGCGCAAGAGCAAGTTGCCGGTGCACGTGCGCGTGTGGGATGCTCGAGACGGCGAGAGCGTGGATGCAGTTTTCACCTATTCGAAGGAACAGCCGCCCGAGTTTTTCGATCCGCGGTCGTTTGCCTCGGAGCTTAGCTCAGGCGCCGCCGGGTCGACGAATCTGGCGTACGCGCTGTTGAAGGATCCCGGGGGGCGGCCGACCACGCCGCAGGATCTGTTCAAGGAGAGAGCGGGCTATCATGTCCCGGTCGTTCGGGACGTGGGCATAACAGAGGATGGGGCGATTTGGGTGGCGGCGGCGAGGTCCAGCAATTCGGGGCCGAACGGGCAGTGGCTCTTCGGCTTTCAGCGTGTGGAGGATGACCTCGGGCGGGACTACTATGGCGTGTATTCGTCGAGTGCGGGACGTGGCGACAGCTCGATTCAGGTCTTTGTGCCGCTGGACTATCCCTTTGACGAGCGGGTCCCGACAGAGCTGATGCTGATTTGTGAAGAACAGCACGTTGGTCCGGGAGATACAGGTGAGCCAATCGGGACCGTGGAGGTAACCGAGTGGAAACAAGGTGAAAAGTGGCCATCAAGCATGGTGGGGGAGGATTTCGACGCCTACGGCGTTTTGGCGGAGCATCTCCTCCGGAAGAAGGATTGGGGGCGGCTCCAGCGGTACCTGGATTCCACGCCGGGGGAGCCCGAGAAGAACGAGAAAGCTTTCCGACGCGAGAGATTGCGGCTGGGGATGCTGGTGGAGAGGAAGGAATTTGACGAGGCTGTCGCTCTCGGAGAGAGGCTATTGCCGCTGCTAGAAGAGGAGTATCGGCGCTGGCAAGGCAATTTCCTGTCACCGTACATGTTCAACGACTATCTCGTTGCATTGGCGGCTGAGGGGAGAATCGGGGACGCACGAGACCTATTGCGGCGAGTCGGGGAAATCGAGCGTCCATTGCCCGATCACCTGAACAAGAGGGCAGAAGAACATATTCGGAAGTCCATGCAGGTAGGTTTCGATGCGAACCTCAAGCACCTTGCGATAGACCTATCACATCAGGCGGAGCTGTCCGCGAAGGAAATCAGCGAGATTGTGGGAGTCGATGTGAAGACTGACGAGAGGTTCAAGGGCTACTCAGGATTCTTCGGCGACTGAGTGTTCGTGCGTGGACGCTGCTCATTGTGTTGCGTACCCGGAGACGCAGTTGCGGATACGGCTAGGATAGGGGTTCGACATCGGGCCAGTCGGCAAGGCCGAGTGCTATGGCGTTCTTCTCGCTTTCGCCCTGTTGGGAAGCGAGGTCGGCGGTCTCTTGGACCAATCGCTTTGCGGCGGCGAGAATGTCGTTCAAGCTTCCCTCGGAAAGGGTAGAGCGGAGCAGGTCTTCGATTCTGCGACGGCAGTCGGTGGGGACGAGGGCGAAATCTGCAAGACGCCCCATCGCTCGCTTGGCCTACGCGAAGTAGACGCGGTTGAGAGAGTACAGCATGCGGAGCAGGCAGAAGCAGAGGTCCGACAGAGACATGTGGAAGAAGGGGATGTCGCGAAGCTCGGAGGCGCGGCGCATGTTCTTGAGCTTGAAGCGCATCTCGAACAGAACGAATCTGAGAACGTTCAGCCTGAACTTCGACGGGTACTCGGCAACCGATTCCTTCCAGCGCTTGATGAGGTCTTCGGGGTCCCAGAGGACACGACACGCTTGAACGTCCGCACACACCGCCTCGGGCACGTGCACGGGCGTGCACCAAACGACGAATGCCGGAGTAGTGTCGCCTTCCAGCATCACCTTGTTGATTCGACGGGTCAGTTCGGGGATTCGGAAGTAATCGAGTTCCAGGACCTTCCCGCTGAGGGTGACACGGTTGCCGTTGCCTCCATATATGACAGCGTCGGCGTGAATGGGTGAGCCGTCGGCTTTCCACAGCGAGTGGCGACTCGGCTCGTCGGGAACCTGATCGACGAAGGCCGCGAGGTCCCAGTCTCCCGCCTCTGGATCACCCGTGGCAGCCGAGCCGACGAGGCCGATGGCTCTGACGGCATCGAGGGTTTTCCAATGTGACGCGATCTTCTCAAGAAACTCGTCCGTCACGTCTTGACCTCTTGGCTTTGCGTCTCTACCAAGCGCGTTGTGCGAATCAAGTGGACTGGGAGGCGGGCTGTTCCAGCCACTTGCCTCGACGAAGCGATGTGTGCCTTGGCGGCATCATCGGCTGCGGGGGATATTAGGGAATCATCGCTGCAATTTCAAGCGCGCCAAGAAGGAGGGGGTGTGGGGTGATAGAGGTGAGCCTAAGGAAGGCAGGAGTGAGTTGGGGGAGGGGGAGCGCCGCCAGAGATGGCACTTGACAATCTGCCGGAACTGGTCTGTAATTGGTCCTGCAACTTTGGCTGGCTCCTTGTCATCTACTGCACCACGATATGTCGAGGCGGTTGGGGGCCTCGGGTACGTGGGATGCCTGCTCGGCTTGGGGGGTAGCTGATGGGTTTCAGCGAAGGGTTGGCGGCTTCAGTGTTTGCTCTCCTACTTCCTGTATTCCACCTTCCTCGTCGAATTCTTGTAGCTCGCTGGTTGTTGCCGCGGCGATGTCCGTCGGTTGTCTGAGCGCTGAGCCATAAATCCCGATGTCAGGAGGAGGCTGCAAATGTTCCGGAGATTCTGTGCGATGTTCTTCTGCCTAATGCTTTTCCTGTTGAGCGTCTGTTTGCATGTTCCCGCGGTCGAAGTTCCTGACGAACTGGCCTTCCAGGGCCGGTTGCTCGACATAGGCGGAGTTCCGGTGCCCGAAGGCTCAAAAGAGATGCAATTCAGCATCTTCGACGTCGATACGGGCGGCACTGCGCTCTGGGACCAGACCTACGACGTCCCGATCGGCAAGGACGGATTCTACACCGTCTACTTGGGGGCAATCGACCCGACAGCCGTTCCGTTTGACGAAGCCTACTGGGTCGAGGTGAGGGTGGAAAGCGACCTTCCGATGGTACCGCGCTTTCCGTTGAAGAAAGTCGCTTATGCCTTCCGCGCTGACGAGGCTGATTGCCTGGAGGGGCATCCGGCCTCGGACTTCGCTCCGTCAGCCCATACTCACCTAGGTCAGGACTGGAGCGGGTCGGACCAATACGGCCTTACTCTGACCACGAGCCACACATCGGGGGCAGCGATCTCGGGTAACGCGAGCGCCGCCACCGGTACGAACTACGGAGGCTACTTCACAAGCGCCAGCGCGGATGGCAGGGCTGTCTACGGCCTCGCCGCGACGGGCTACGGCGGCTACTTTCAAAGCGACGGGGCTGGAGGCACGGGGGTGTACGGGTATGCGACGGAGGGCACGAGCGGGACCACGGGAGGCTATTTTCAGTCCGACAGCACATCTGGGACAGGCGTTTCGGGTTATGCCGCCGCTGAAACGGGCAGCACTTATGGGGGTTTCTTCACGGCGGATAGCCCCGGGGGCGTCGGGGTGCACAGCGAGGCACCCTTCACTGGCGTTCGGGGCGTTTCAACCGTGTCCGACGACTTTGGCTACGGTGGCTTCTTCCAGTCCAACGGCATATTTGGAACGGGCGTTCGCGGGGTCGCGATTTCATCCAGCGGCGCCACTTACGGCGGCCTGTTCCAGTCCAACAGCACATCGGGAACAGGTATTTCGGGTTATGCCGCCGCTGAAGTCGGCGGCACCTATGGGGGTTTCTTCACGGCGGATAGCACCTCGGGCATAGGGGCGCATGGCGAGGCGCCATACACAGGCGTCAAAGGTGCAGCTACCGCCGCTTCCGGCTCGACGTATGGCGGCCTGTTCCAGTCCAACAGCACATCGGGAATAGGCGTTTCGGGTCATGCCCCCTCGGAAACCGGCAGCACCTGTGGGGGTCTGTTCACGGCGGATAGCACCGAGGGCGTGGGGGTGCATGGCGAAGGGCCATGCACAGGTGTCAAAGGTACAGCTACCGCCACTTCCGGCCCGACGTATGGCGGGTACTTCGAAAGCAGCAGCACCTCGGGCACAGCGATTTATGGTTTTGCAAGCGCGGCGACCGGCGCAACGTACGGCGGCTACTTCGAGCAACAGGGCATCGGAGGCGCGGCCGTTTATGGCCGCGCAAGCGCGACGTCCGGGAACACGACCGGCGGGCACTTCTGGAACGACAGCACCTCGGGCCATGCGATCGCTGCTTGGGCAGACGCGACGTCCGGGGACACGACCGGGATCTTTGCCCGCGTCAACTCGGATGCAGGCTACGCAGGCTGGTTCTCAGGCGGCCACGGCATTTTGGTATCTGGCAACATCCATGCAGATGGCGACATCGGGGCATCCGGCGTCAAGACCTTCATTGAGCCGCATCCTCACGACGCGACGAAGGAGATCGTTTATGCTGCCATCGAAGGGCCGGAAGCCGCGACATACATCCGGGGCACGGCTGAGTTTATAGACGGAGAGGCCATCATCACACTGCCGGAGCACTTCGGGCTGGTAACGTCGTCGGAGGGGCTGACGGTGAGCTTGACGCCCCTTGGGGAGTGGCTCCAGCTGTATGTAACAGACATGAGCCCCGAGCAGCTAATTGTTCTTGAAGCCTCGGGCAAGGGCGGCAGGTTCTGCTACCTCGTTCAGGGCGTGCGCAAGGGTTACGAGGATTTCCAGGTCGTGCGTGATCGAAGGCCAGGCCGGGAGTACGAACCCGAGGCGTCGCTCCCAAGACCCGAACCGATAGCGCCGTACGCCACGGAGAAGGGCGATGAAAATGTCGAACGCTAGAGCCACACTGGTGGTATTGGTTGCTGTGCTGGCGCTTGCATCGCCGGCGGCGTGGCCGGCGTCAAGCGAGAACTACATCTCGCAGTTCGGCTTTCCTGTGTCAGGCGGGGGCGAATCGGGCTCTGCCTCCTATAATACATCGACTACCATCGGCAGCGTCTTCTACATCAACGTGTCGTGGAGCATCAGGCCACAGACCCCCGTCGTCTCGATTGGTGAGTATTTGCATTTCACCACGCCCTTTGACGGCGTCGAGATTTGGTCCTTCGCGTATAACGCCTCATCTGGAAGCATAGTGGCCGACAACGGCCTCTACCAGGCGGGCCCTGTGGGCTCGGACGGGGATGAGGTTGTGGACACGATCTACGTGTCGGTCGAAGGCTGTTCGGCTTTCAACCCGACAACCGTCCACATAACCTGCAGGGGCCCAGGAGTCGTGGGCCCCGCCACATCAATGGACATCGACGGGAACAGCGTTGGGATCAGCGACGTGGTGCTTATGCTCCGGCGCGCAGTTGGCCTTGACACATTCACGGCCGAACAGGAAGAGGCGGGGGACTTCAACGTCACCGGTGCCGTCGACATCTCCGATGTCGTGAATGCCCTTCGGGTAGCGGTCGGGCTGGTTCCGGGGCTGTAGGTTCCTCCGAGCTGATTGTGCGGTGTGGGCATGCTCGCCGTCACATGCCCGCGGTCTTTGTGGCAGATCCTGTCTCATGATTGCATGTCAGCTCATTGGCGGCCGGCAGAACACCTGCTGCGGCAACTTCAAGCACAGCGGCAGAGACGGCGGGTGGGGGAAGCCGGCTACGTAAGTGCGGACGAGATGAGAGCGGCAGAGCTTTCAGGGGTGGAGGGAGGGTAGGGTCTCTCATCTTGAGGACGGGAGGCAAAGCCTCCCATTCTCAGGATGAGGGCAACCCGCGCAGGCAGCAATCCCAGTCTCTAACGTCTCTCGAAGCAGGCTCAAAGTCGAAGTCCGCATGGAAGTCGGATAGAACGGAAAGACGTCCGATGGAGCTTCCTTTTTGCGGATGGTCCAGATACATCCTCTCAGTGTGCTTGAGAACGAACTTGGGATCCAATACGGTTATCTTCACGGTTTGGAGTTCGGCTTCACGAAATATGGCCATACTCGCCTCAAGATTCTCTCCCGCGCCGTAGGCTCTCTCTGCCAGTGCCATCTGCTGTGGGTTCAATTTCTCTTTGAAGCGAGTGGTGTGTATCTCGAAATAGCACCACTCTCCTTTTCCTATCTTTGGCGGGGTGGTCAAGTCGGGATTTGCCAATCTGACTTTCACGGTCTTTCCTGATTCGGCTGAATCAATGACCGCTTGAATGCCCTCTGATTCGGGAAGATAGAAGCCCCTCTTCCTCAGCTGCTTTGCCGCCTCTTCGATATTCTGGAATGCAAGGTGGTTGGTGCGTCTGGCCAAGTAGAGAAAGGCGTCATCATTCTCGTTTGTGTACATGGGGAAGTCTGCCGTGCAGAAGTAGTCGAATCTCAGGTCCACGTTCAGGAGCCTGTCAGCCATGAGCTCATCGCTGTGCTGTATGGTGGCAGGTTCCAATTTCCGATAGGCTTCCAGGAGCGGACCTTTCTCGATGACTAGTTGCTCAGCCGCCATTTGCGCACTCCTTTTGCTTGCTGATGGCTCCATCGTTCTGCACCTTTGACAGACTCGGCCTCGCTCGAGTTGCCGGCGGGGATACTAGACAATTATCACCGCGACTTCAAGCGCAACGACGAGGCCGGGAGGTGCGGGTGGGTTGAAAGGTGTTCGGGTAAGGGCGAGAATGGTCGCGGGTTCAGCCGCGGCGGCGATTGGGGTTCCTATCAGAGGAGGCGGGGATGAAGGATGCGAATCGGCTTGAGATCGCGTTTGATTTGGCGCGGTTGGGCGCGGGGCAGACCGGGGGCGCAGGCGTCAGAATACTCTTTATCATGGTGGGATGTCTCGCATACCTATTTGCCGCGATGTTCTGGCTGATGCTGGGTGTCATAGTGTTAGTTGCCGCCATGGGGAGACCAATCGGGGACCCTCCGCTGCCCCTCCCTGCGGCCATCGTTCTCGCCGTGGGACTCTTGCTCGTGGGGAATCTCCTTGTCTTCTTCAGGAAACGATTCGTTTTTGACAAGACACTTGGGACGCTGGAGGTTCGCTACACGATGCCCTTCTGCATCCGGGCGACGGGGCATGCGCTTGAGGACTTCGAGAGGGTGAGCATGATCGGGTACAAAGCGATCGGCTCCGATAGTAGAAGCTTCAACGTGCTGGTGGAAGGTTCGAACGAGCAGGTCGTGAGCATATGCTGGGAGCGAGACCGTCTTCTTGGCCGGAAACTCGGGGAGGAGATAGCGGAGTTTCTAGATGTGCCTTTTGAGGAGAAGGAGGCGAAGGTGCGATTGGACATGTGAACTGCAGGCGGAAACTTGCGGTCTCACACGACTCGGGCCCCCGCTCGCGCTCTTGTAGCGTAGCTTCGTGGTACAAGTCTTCTATCACTGGTCCCCTCCGTTCGGTGGGTAGGATATAGCGGGGGGCGATCGAGTTGCAAGTCACGGGTCCAAAGGTTCTTGTTACTTCCCTTGTCGGGTGAGGGGTGGTTGTGCAACTATATTGGGTGGAAGATGGCCGAGGGCGGAGAATGGAGAGCGAGATTCGGGAATCGGATGCGGTCCTGGTGGCGCGCGCGAAGGAAGGTGAGCGAGAGGCCTTCAGCGCGCTGGTGAGACGCTACCAGAAGGTAGTGTGCGCGATAGCGTACAGCCGCATACGCGAGGCGGAGAGCGCACAGGACATTGCGCAAGATGCCTTTTTGGCGGGCCTGGAGAATCTGTCGAAGCTTCGAACCGGGTCGAGGTTTGGTTCGTGGATACGGTCAACTACTCACAGGCTGTGCTCGCAGTGGCAGCGGTCGGAGATGTACAGACGTGCGTTGAAGGCGAGATTGCGAAGAGGTCCCGCATCGGGCGGGGGCGCGACGCCTGTCGAGGTTCTGGAGGGGAGGGAGACCCGAGCGCTACTGAAGGAGGCGATCGGGAAGCTGCCGGAGAGGCTTCGGGAGGCGCTGGTGCTCTACTATTTCGAGGATCAATCGCAGGCCGAAGCGGCGAAGAGGCTGGGCATCAGCGAAGATGCGGTGCAGAAGCGGGTGGCGCGCGCGAAGCTGAGGCTGCGGGAGTCCGTTGCGGCGGAGATTGAAAGAGAGCTGCCGCTGGCAGCGCCTGATAGTGGGTTCGCGAAGCGGACGCTTGCGGCTATACCGGTGGGCTCGATATGCGGCAAGCTGGGCCTGAACGTGACGCGGCTTGGGCTACAAGAAGCGTTGCGGGAACTCGCGCAGAAGGCGGCTGGACGCGCGCCGAGGGCTCTCTCGGGAGGAGCAGAAATCATGAGCAAGAAGGTGATGGTTGCAGCGACGGTTGCGACGCTGATCATTCTGGCAGCGGGAGGTACGGGCTACGTGGTGACGCGGCACGTGCGCGGCCAATTGGGAGAGGGTGCGCGAGGAGTCTCCGGAGAATCACCAAGTGAGGTCGTGTCAACGGGTGGCGAGGAGGGCATTGAGGGAGACGGATTTGAGGCCTCAAAAGGGGGTGAGTGGAAGAGCGGGTCTGCGGAGACAGCCGAGAAGCTCGATGCCGAATGGCTCATGGGGGAAGTGGGGAAGTGGAGCCCGGGCTGGATGGACAGGATTGCGCCGTCGTTCCTCGAAGATCCGAAGAACGCGTTCAATCTGTACGTGCTGGCGGCCGCTTTTCTGGTCCCGACGTCGGACCCGCGCTTCGAGCAGCTTGAGGAGTTTCTCCACAGTAAAGAGGAGTGGTGGAAGGACCCGGCGAAGGTGGCGATGGTCGAGGAATACCTGGCCGCGAATGCTCAGGCGCTGGAGTTGCTGAAAGCGGGCATCGAAGAGGCGGAATACTACCAGTCGCCGCCGATCGTGGGGGCTGAGACGACGTTGCCGTATCTTGCGAAGTTCCGCGAGTTGGCGAGACTGCTTGGGTGGGAGGCGAAGGTGTTTCAGGCAGAGGGGGACATGGAATCCGCGCTTGATGACTCCCTTGCCGCGCTGAAGATGGGAATGAGTGTGAGGAGCGAGACGATCATCATAGAGAATCTGGTGGGTGTGGCGATCGCAGCCATTGGGGGCGGAGCGCTGGGGGCATGTTTTCCTGAAGTGCGGGACGCAGATGCTTGCGCGTACGTTATCGAGCGCTTGGGCCGAATCAGAGAGGAGGAGCTCGGAAGTTCGGGTGTTATCCGTCGAGACATAGAGCTGATCACAAGGGATCTTGCCGACCCGGAGGCGGCACGGCAAGTGGCAAGGGAATTCGGGGATGACGCGTGGCTGCGGCTTTCGGAGCTGCCGGAGGAGGAGCTTCGCCAGCAGATGGAACGGCTGCGGGGGATCCTCATGCCGCTAGCGGAGGCTGCTGAGCTTCCGTACGCGGAGTTCATGGCCGCTACCGAAAGGGACATACCGTACGACGCGGTGCTCGGTGGGATACCGAAGAGTGAGTGGGATTCGCGCAGGAGGCTGGTCCAGAGCATGTATCGGGCTCGGGCGCAGGTGAGCGGATACCAGATTCTGGCGGGACTGAAGCTGTATCAGTTGCAGACCGTGACATTCCCCGGAAGTCTGGGTGAGCTGGTTCCGGGATACCTTCCCGCGCTGCCCGAGGATCCGTTCAGCGGGGAAGCGTTCAAGTATGTGAGGACGGGCGAGGGGGCCACGGTTTACAGCGTCGGGCCGGACATGGTGGACAATCTGGGGGAGGAAAGGGTTAGGATGGACGGTGGAATCACTGAGGGCGACTACGTTTTCGCGATCCGGTGACCGGGCGTTTGTGCCCGTTGATCTCCGCTATTCCCGCGGCCCAATCCCTGACAACTTCTGACATAGAAGGGGCGATGAGTGGGGTGGGGACGGGTATAATGTTCTGTTGAGCCGGATCGGGCCAACCCAGGGCGCGCAAATCGAGATCGGTCAGAAAGGGCATCCCTCATGAGAAGCCGCGGATTAGCTGTCGCGTTGGCCTCGTCTGTCTGTCTATGGTCTGTCACGTCGCTTGCAGAAACGCAAGATGCGGTCCTGGAGATCTCCTTGACAGATGCGGCGACGGGCAACTTGGTTTACGCGCGTTGTCTGGTGAACGGGGCCTTGGGGAAAGACGGGTGCACGGTCGAAGGGCAGAAGCCGTTTCCCGTTGGGGGCGGCTGGTGGTACGTCATTCCTGGAACACTTCGCCTAGATGTTCCGACAGGCGAGACGACGTTGCTCATTGAGCGTGGATTGGAGTACGAGCCAATCCGCGACGCCTTCGAAGTCAACTCGGGGGAAACGGTAGTCAGGAGCTACGAGCTAAGGCGTTGGATAAATATGGCGGAACGAGGCTGGCGCTCGGGCGAGATGCACATTCATTATCCGCCCGAAGTTGTGCATGACCAAATTCTAGCGGCGGACCTTAACGTAGGGACCTGCCTGGTTGCTTGGGTTGCGGAGGGGGACGAAAGGTCCGACTCCCCCGAAATCGACCCCATCCGCAGGATCGACCAAGACTATGTGTACAGCATCAATGACGAAGAGATCGAGAGGTTCCCGATAACCGAGTACGGCGGGCCCGTGTACTTGCTGGGTTTGAGAAAGCAGATTCACCTCGACGCACCGACACCAAGCTACCCCACGAATATCGAATACATGCGCCTGGCCCGGGATCAGGGAGGGGTAGTGGCGCTGCATAGCGCGTGCTTCTACGACGCTCCGGTTGCGGCAGCGCTGGGTATGGTGGATGCCGTTGGGGTGGCGTGCAACTTCTTTGGGTACGATTACACCATGAAGAGAGTGAAGCACTACGGCAACGCCGACGATCTCCAGCTGTACGGTCACACGCCGTGGGGTACGGCGAACATGATCTTCGGCAAGTATTACCGATTGCTCAATTGCGGGTTCCGGCTGCCAGTGAGCGCCGGCAGTGCGGCTCCCGTCAAGCCAAATCCGGTTGGAGGAAACCGCCTCTACGTGAAAATGGACGGGGCATTGTCCTACGAGAAGTACTTCGAGGGACTCAAGGCGGGCCGCAGCTTTGCCACCAACGGGCCGATGCTGTTCTTCGAGGCGGATGGAACAGGGCCGGGGGAAGAGATTCAACTGGACGAGCCGGGGGCGATTCAAGCCCGGGTTGAGGCCATCTTTAACAAGCCGCTTGGTAAGTTGGAGGTTGTCTTCAACGGGGATGTGATCAAGACGGTCGAGGCAAGCGAGGGGGAGGATTCCATTCGGGAGGAACTGGAGTTGCCCATCGCGGGCTCGGGGTGGATCATCGCGCGCGTTTTCTGGGCGGAGGACTATCCGATCAAATTTGCTCACACGAGCCCGATCTACGTCACGGTTCCCGGGCATCCGCTGGACAGCTCGGAGGACGCGGCCTATTACGCCAGATGGATTCAACATCGGATAGAGTGGAACAAGACGGACAAGGGATTCCGGCAGGAAGAGCATCGGCTGGAAGTGGAGAAGCAACTGAGAAAAGCGCTGGCGGTGTTTGAAGGCGTGATTTAGAGAGCTTTGAAGTCGTGCCCCCTACTGACCAACTTCACCCAAATCCGCGAGCCCGCAAATGATGTCAAATGATGCTTGAAACTGGAAGAGATGGTGGGGAGAATCATCGGCGGAAATCGAGACGGCGCGGACGGAATCGTGTTGCGCTCAGGTAAGTCGAGGGAACCGGGAACGAGGAGGTGGCAGCAGATGAGAATCAAACAGGCACTGGCAGCGGGATTGTGCGTGTTGGCGCTTGGGGCGCTGTGCTCTGTCGCGTACGGCCAGGGCGGCACATTGGACGATGATGAATGGGAAGTCATCGTCGCCCCGTATGTGTGGACGGTGGGCATGAGCGGTGATGTGACCATCGAGGGGACTGAGGCATCCGCCGATGTGGACTTCGAGGACATACTTGACAACCTCGACGTGGCAGGACGGCTGCGCCTGGAGGTGCGAAGGGGAAGAGTGGGGTTCTTTGTCGACCCGACTTACGTGAACCTCTCGACTGACGGGAACGTCGGCCCGGTCGGCGTGGGTATCGATACGGAATGCATGTTCGTGGAGTTCGGCGGGTACTACCGTGTGGGCATAGGTCCGATCGAAGAGGTTGAAGTGGAAGTGGCAACGGTTGACCTGCTTGTGGGAGGCCGGTACTGGGACATCGAGAGCAAGATAGATTTCCCCGCGAGCCCGGACGCGCAAGGGGGCGAGGAATGGATCGATCCAATCGTTGGTGTGCGTTTTGTGGCAGCAGACCCGATGGCGGGGCTCTCGATCCTTGTTGAGGGGGATATCGGAGGGTTCGGCGCGGGTTCTGATCTGACGTGGAACGTTACGACACTTCTGGGCTGGAGGTTCATGGAACGGGCGACCGTGTGGCTCGGCTACCGGGTGCTGGACGTTGACTACGACGAAGGCAGCGGGGCGAGCCGGTTTGAGTTCGACGCGGTGATGAGCGGGCCGCTTGCGGGCTGCGCGCTGCGTTTCTAGGGACGTTGCTTGCGGGGATTACGCGGGGATGGTGACCCGCTTCCAGGAGGTCGTGGCGGGCGGGGCTGTCAATGCACTCCGGTCTCTGAGCCGGCACGCGAAATGTCCCCTACTTAGCAGCTCCCTGTAGCCGCGCTTGACTTCGTTGATGTCTATGGCTACGCAGAAGCGTATCAGTGCCTTATCGCCCTCGACGTTCCAGGATACGACGGCGGCGGCTGAGGAACAGCCGACCTGCAAGAAGCAGCCTTTCAATTCACGCAGCGCGGTTGTGGCTCTGACGCCCTCTCGGTTGT
>Ga0180434_10002656_pt1 | contig 23512 bp, 26 predicted proteins | sample SS_ome_7_FD_132453 | JGI IMG/M metagenome (GOLD analysis project Ga0180434, IMG submission 132453) | Hypersaline lake sediment archaeal communities from the Salton Sea, California, USA - SS_1_D_2 metaG | ecosystem: Environmental > Aquatic > Non-marine Saline and Alkaline > Hypersaline >... | reverse complement strand
TGACGCTTATCCTCATCGACGCAGGCTGTTGGCCATCTGGAGCATCTCGTCCGATGCTTGGATCGCCTTGGAGTTGACCTCATACGCTCGCTGGGCGATGATGAGATTGACCATCTCATCGATAATGCGAACATTGGACATCTCGAGCGACCCTTGCATAAGGGTGCCAAAGCCAGTCGTACCGGGAGAGCCTGTGATTGCCTCACCGGAGGCGGCGGTGGGGAGAAACAAGTTGTGGCCGACCGCGGTGAGTCCGGCGGGGTTCAGAAACTTGGCGAGCTGGATCTGTCCGAGTTGCTGGGGCTCGGACTGGTCTGGGAGAAGGACGGAGATCGTACCGTCCTGGCTGATGCTGATCGAAACCGCCTCGGCGGGGATGGCGAGTTCGGGCTGAAAGACCGAGCCGTCGTTGGTGACGATTCTTCCGGTGCCATCGACTTTGAGCGCTCCGTCGCGAGTATAGGCCATGGCGCCACTGCTGGTCATCACCTGAAAGAAGCCGTCGCCCTCAATCGCGACGTCGAGCGGATTCCCAGTCTGCTTGAGGTCGCCGACGGAAAAAATCTTCTGGATGCCGGCACACCGGGTGCCAAGGCCGACCTGGATGCCGGTCGGGACCTGCGAGCCATCGCTGGCGGTGGCCCCGGCGACTTGGACGGTCTGATAGAGAAGATCCTGGAAGTCTGCTCGCGACGCCTTGAATCCGGTGGTGTTGACGTTGGCGAGGTTGTTCGCAATGACGTCGATGTTCGTCTGTTGAGCCGCCATGCCGCTGGCGGCACTCCACAATCCACGCATCATTTTCTCTTGCCTCCGTTGGTTCAGGTACGGCCGATTTCGTTCACGGCGTGTTCGAGGGTTCGGTCCTGAGCCTGGATGAGACGCTGGCTGGCCTCGAAGGTCCGCAGTGCGTTGATGAGCTGGACCATCTCCTCGACGACCTGAACATTCGATGATTCGAGATACCCCTGACGGACGTGGGGATCGGGGACGATTCGTGCTGCAGCCACTGGTACGTCGAATATGCCTTCTCCGCGGCGCGTGGCGAGTTCGGGCGGAAACTCGACGATGAGAAGTTGATCGACGACGAGGTCGTCGACCGTGACCGTTCCGTCGTCGCTGACCGACCAGGAATCGCCGACAATTCGGATAGGGCCGCTCTGTCCGAGAACGGGACGCCTGCTTTGGTCCACGAGCGTGCCTTCGGCGTCAAGTCGAAAAGCCCCATTGCGGGTATAGACGCGTCCACCATCATCCTGGAGCGCGAAGTAACCCGGCCCTGCGAGCGCAAAATCGCACGGGTTCCCAGAGGGTTGAAGTTGGCCGGAAGTGTCGTCGAAGCGCGCCTTGAGGACGATGTCCTGGGCTTCGGTAGTCTGGCCAAGCGCCTGGTCTAGGGCTGTGGCGAATGACTTGAAGGCGACCCGCGTGCGCTTGTAGCCGGCCGTGCCCGCATTGGCGATGTTTTCTGCGATGATCGCGTGCCGTTCGGTCTGAAGCTCAAGCGCGCGAGCTGAAATTGTGAGCCCTTTTGTCATGGCAGGAAGTCCTCGACACCCATGTTATCGAAGGGGTCAAGTGATACTTAATACCCTCTGCCGTGGCGCGAAAGGGCCCAGGGCTTCTTTTGTCGGCAAAGCCCCTTTGCCCGCAGAGATGCGTTGGGCTCAGCTAGTGGCGGGAACTGACATGGGCGGCCGTTTGGTGCAAATCAGATTGGTGCGAGTCTCCACCGGAAGATTCCAGGCTGCTGCCGAGAGGCGGGGTGGCCGGGGCGGTCTGAGCGTTCCTGAGCAGCGTATCCTCGGATGCGAATATGACGATATCGACTCGACGGTTGCGACGCCGCTGCTCCTCCGATGAATTCTCGACATAGGGACGCGAGTCGGCATACCCAGCCGCGCCAATACGGCGTGGGTCGAGGCGCTTCTTCGTGACGAGATAGCGGACAACGGCTGTGGCGCGCGCCGTGGACAGTTCCCAGTTCGACGGGTAGAAGAGCGTACGAATGGGCAGGTTGCAGGTGTGTCCTTCGACGAGCACCTCGTTGGCAATAGGGCTAAGCAGTTCCGCCATTCGATCTAAGACTCGCCTGGCCTCGCGCCGAAGTTCGGCTCGTCCGAGTTGGAAAAGAAGTTCCTCCGAGCTAAGGCTAATGACCAGACCTCTTTCCTCCATGCGGGCGGTGACACATTCTTCGAGTTTGTGGTCTTTGATGTACTCATCGACCTGATCCCTGATGGCGCTGAGCGGAAGTTCGGGATCGGGTATCTCGTCCGGATTATCCAAGACGGCGGCGCCACCGTCTTCGAAGATGCCGGCTCCATGGAGATCGCCACCGAAGCCGCTGCGAACGGAGAGAGCGAGCTGCTTGAATTTATTGAGATTGAGCACCGACATGGAGTACATCATGATAAAAAATGCTGTGAGGAGCGTAATCATGTCGGCGTACGTCAGCAGCCAGCGCATCATGCCGCCGCCATCGTGTCCGCCACCACCGCCGCCGTGATTCGATAATCCAGCGAGCGCGCGTCGTGCCATTTATGCTTTCACCTTGTCATACATGTCTTTTTCTCTCGGAGAGAGGAAGGAGCGCATTCGGGCTGCGACCTCCCTCGGGCTCTCGCCCGCCTGAATGGCGAGGATGCCTTCAATGGCCAGTTGATAGGTTGCGATTTCTTGTTGGCTTCGGGCTTTGAGCTTGTTTCCAATTGGGAGGAAGATGAGGTTCGCAAACCCGACACCGTAAAGAGTGGCGATGAACGCGTTGGCAATCGCTCCCCCCATTTTCCCAGGCTCGTCGAGGTTGGCCAGCATGTGAACGAGTCCCATGACGGTGCCGAGGATACCGAGGGTCGGGCAGAATCCGCCCATGGTGGAGAACAGACTTTCCCCCGACTGATGTCGGAGCGCCATGGCGTCTAATTCGGTCTGAAGGATTTCGCGGCTCATCTCGCTGGGCGTTCCGTCGACGATGAGTTCGAGCCCCAGACGAAGGAACGCGTTGTCCGACTGTTTGGCCTCTTCTTCGAGCGCCAAAACGCCGTCGCGACGGGCGCGGATGGCGTATCCGGCTACGGCGCTCATCATCTTGATGGGATCGAGAGGTTTGCCGAAGAAAGCCTGGCAAAGCACCTTTGGGAGCTGAATGACTTGCTTTATCGGCATGCAAATCGTCGTCACTCCGATTGTGCCTCCGATGACGAGCACGAATGCCGCGGAGTTAATGAGACCGTGGATATGCCCTCCCTCCAACTGAAGGGAGAGGAAAACAGCGCCCCAAGCGAGGAGCAGGCCGAGTATAGTCGCAATGTCCATGATCTACTGTGCCCTTCCTGTGGTCTTACGCCTCGTGACGCTCCGGGGCGGGGCGCGGAGGTTGAAGACCGACAGCTTGGGTGTACTCTTTCGTTCGCGCGACAATGTCGGCGACGCTGTCCCTGACCATGATCTTGTGTCCCGTCGTTAGGGTGACAATAGTATCGGGCGTGGCCTCGACGAGCTCGACGAGGAGCGCGTTGACGAACACGGATTCACCGTTGATCTTTGTCACGCGTATCATTCGTTTCGCCTTTCACTTCTTCCGACCGGACTGCGACATCTTGCCGACGCGCCGGCCCTATTGGTCGCTTATGTAGGGCTGGGCCCTGCAGGGCCCAGCCCTACAGGAACTAGCGCTTCAGCGTGATGAGGTCTTGCATCATCTCATCGGCTGTTGTGATGATGCGGGAGTTCGCCTGAAATCCTCTCTGAGTCACGATGAGGTTGGCAAACTCCTCAGCGAGATTGACGTTCGAAAGTTCGAGATAGCCCGCTGCAATGGCGCCACATCCCGCCCGCCCGGCGGTGGAAACTGTCGCAGTGCCGGAACTCGAAGATGGCACGAGCAGATTGCCGCCGATCTTCATGAGTCCGCTCGGGTTGACGAAGCTCGCCAGCGAAACCTGGCCGAGGTTCTGGGTCAATCCATTGCTGAACGCGCCAACGATAATCCCCTCCTGATTGATGGTGTAGCCCTCGAGCCAACCAACAGCGACGCCGTCCTGGCTGACGGCTCGAATCGTCGAATCCCCTGCAAGCTGGATGGCGCTTTCGAAGTCCAGCGTGAAGTCGACCGGACTGACGGCGCCTTTTGCATCGGCGAGCGTCAGGGAGCAGGCACTGTCTGCGGTGACAATATGTCCGTTTGAATCGAATGTCAGGACGCCGGTGCTCGGAACGGCGGCAGGGTCCATGTCTGGGCTCGTTGCGGTCCAAGACCACGTGTTGTCGGCCGTCTTCTGAAAAGTGACGAGCACTTCGTGGGTGTTTCCAAGTGAATCGTAAACGTAGAAGCTGGTGTCGACAGAATCCCCGATAGCTGTGTTGGAATCGAGGTTGGATTCGTAGACGACCTCCGAGCTTGCGCGAGCGAGCGCCATGGTCCCCAGGGGAATTGTGATGAACGACGACGGGCCGATGGTCTGGGTCGTATCGATCTCTCCGGTCACGGGATCGGCCTGCCAGCCGAGAACCGACATGCCGTTCGTCGTGGAGACGAGCCGGTTGCCGGCGTCGAGTCCGAAGTTGCCGGCGCGGGTGTAGACCTGATTGGTCCCGTTACCCAGCACGAAGAAACCCTCGCCTTCGATGGCGAGATCGGATGGTCTTCCTGTGGATTGGAGGTTTCCTTGTGTCATGTTGGGATCTGCGGCGCCGACTGCGACGCCGAGGCCGACTTGCATCGGATTGGTGCCACTGAGGCTGCCGCCGCGAATCGTCTTGCTCAGCGCGTCGGTGAAGCTAACTCGGCTTGCTTTGTAGCCGATGGTGTTGATATTGGCGATGTTATTCGCGATGACATCGACCGCTTGTTGATGGGCTGAAAGCCCGGAGACTCCGGTGAACAAAGCAATCATGGTGAGTCATCCCTCCGTTATGCGTTATATGGACGTGTGTGTCGTGTCCGGCGGAGAGCCCGTCCGTGGGCAAGTCAACCGGAGTTGCGGCGTGCTTGTCTTCGCTCTTCCTTTCGTGTCAAGAAACGCTGATGACATTGGCGGGATTGATCTCTTCTTCGCCTACGAGCAGATAGGGCAGACCCTGATCGAATGCGATGGCCGTGACCTCGCCTGTCAGCGTGTCGCCCTCGGGTCCGATGTATTCAATGGTGCGCCCGACGAGGGAGACGGCCTGGCCGGCAGATAGCAGTTGGGCCAGAAGGCTGAGCTGTGTGTTGGTTTGCTCGGCCTGCTCGAGGGTGGAGAACTGAGCGAGTTGCGCGATAAATTCTTTGTCCTCCATCGGCTGTGTCGGATCCTGATATCTAAGCTCGGTGACGAGCAGATGCATGAAGGCGTCTCGGTCCAATTGAGAACCGGCCAGATTGAACATGGCTTGGCTCTGTATTGTGCTCGTAGGATCGATGCTTGAGAGGCTCATGATTCGCTCCTATGCCAGCAGATTGAGTCCGAGGGAGAGGGCCTGGCCCGGCGTCGGGACAGCCGCTTTCGTTGAAAATTCTTCGGGGTCTTGATTCGGGCGGGTAGTGCCTGGGGCGGTCGCGGCTGCGGTGAACCGCGAGTCTGGACCGGTGTCGGGCCGGCCTCCGAGTTCAACAGTGCATTCGCCAATCGTTACGCCGACCTCATCGAGCGCGCCCCTTAGGTCGCCGACGTGGCGTTGAAGGATGTCTCGAAGATCGTGCCTTTCGACCTGGATCGTCGTGTTCACTGTGCCGGCCTCGCTGTGAAGAACAAGGCGGACCTTTCCTAGCTCGGGTGGCTCGCAATGCACGATGAGCTCTCGGGCCTCCAAGTTTTCCTGGCCGGCGATGGCGTCGGCTATCTGTTGTACGAGTTGGATCGGCTGAGGCGTCTGAGCACGAGCTGGCTCCGGACGGCCGGGGTCGAGCGCAGCCATATTTGTGTGGCTGTTGTGCGTGGTCAATGGAGACCCTGGGGCGGAGACTTCCTGTGCGCTTCCCCGGATGATTGCCGCAGGCTCTGGACCATGCTCAGGCGCTTCGGGCGTGTTGATGTTCCCGGATTCTCCCGCCTTTATCAGTGAGTGGTTGTCCGGTCCGACTGGCTCGGCCGTTTCGTCAATCTGGCCGGCGGAAGTTATGAGAACATTCTTGTCGGCTGTCTCAGTGGATTTGCCGGCAGCTCGCCCAAGAAGCTCTGTATTTTGTTGCCGAGCCGCGTGGCGGGTGGCAGTGCTTTCCCCCGGCATCGACTTCAATTCTGTTATCGCCGGTGTTGATTCGTTCTGTTCGGGTGAGGTTGCGATACCTGGAGGCGACGCGGGTTTGGCTGGTTTGCCCGATGTATCTGCCGATGTGGTCCGCTGAGGACTTGTACGGGTCGGCCTTTGATTGCTCCCTACAGATCGGGGGCGTGTTTGAATTTGCTCCACAGTGATGGGCGTCCCGATCGGTTCAAACACCTCGGACGGAGCATCTGGAGTTCCCGTGGGGACGCCGTTCATCCCTGAGATCACCTCGGCGTGGACAGGGGACGAGACTTCCTGGCTGCTTGGTGCCAATTTGTCGGCACTCGGGCTGAGATGGGGGGCACTGGTTTTCGCCGGGACGGATATGAGATGCGTTGGATGAACGTCTCCTTCGGCCGGGATGGCCGTGTAGTCCATGCCTTGGGCCGCTGAATGTGCATACACTGGTTCGGGGATAAGCTGCCTTGCGGCGTGTGAGTCGGGCGAGTCTGTCGATTGTGGATCTTTCTGGGCGCTAAATTGAAACGAGGGCGCGCAGGGCACCGCACGAGCCGCAGCCGATGATGGCATAGCATCTTGGGCCGGGCCGGAGGCAAGAGGGTGAGCAGCGGTGGGAGGCGCGCCCTCGGAATCTATCGGTGGAACCACGGTATGGTGGACGCCGGCGGTACGGGGCGATATTGAGTCGTCGACTCCCGGTGTTTCGGGATGGGTCCGAGGTAGGGAGTCAGCCGATTCCATGCGAGTGGACGAGGGAACGGGAAAATCGCCTGCAGGCGGCACCGTCACGTCTTTGTTGCTGGAAGCGACTGGGAATCGTTTTCCCGGCGAGATTGCCGGGGTGGGAAAAGCTATATCGGCAGCGCTTTCGCCGGAGTCTTCGTTGCGCTGGACAGGCGGCTGGACGTCGGACGGCGAGATCAACTCAGGCTGATTGGGAGTATCGCTGCCCTCTGTCTCAGTCTCCTCAACCGCGGCGAGGTGACGGCCGAAGAGATATGAGATGGCTTTATGGTCGAAGTTTGGGACGGCGGTGTGAGACGTATTTCCGTCGCCCTTTTTGAGTTCGATCTCGGGCTGTATTGGCAGACGCAGCATGGGTTGGACTTGCCTCCTACGATGAGTCCAACCCCAGTTATCGTGGAGGAACGGTTCGACTTAAGGGTGATGCGTGCAGATGCGAAAGATATTTCAGCGATACGCTTCGAGGTAGCCCAGCACGCGAGAGACGTATGCTTCGGTTTCGGGATATGGGGGTATGCCACCATATCGCAATACGCTACCAGGCCCGGCGTTGTAGGCCGCTAGGGCCAGTTGTACATCGCCAAATCGACTGATTTGCTGGCTCAGGTAGCGCGCGCCACCCGCAATATTCTGCTCCGGATCAAAGGGATCAGATACGCCGAGGGCGGCTGCGGTGCCCGGCATAAGCTGCATGAGGCCCTTCGCTCCAGCGCGCGAGACGGCCTGTGTATGAAAGGCGGATTCGGCGTGGATCACGGCCTTGATGAGCGCAGGATCGAGTCCGGTCTTCTCTGCCTCGCGCGCGATGATGCCCTCGATTTCCGGAGATATGTGCTTCGCAGTGACTTTGCCACCGGGAGCAAAAACGGCTTGGCGTTTGAGAGACGGTGTCGAGAAGCGCCATTTGATTTCGTCGATTCTGCGAAGGACGGCATCGATGTGAGCACTGGTTTTCTGGATCACGATTCGTTGCCTAACTGGCGCCTCGCGTATCGCATAGTCGCAACTTCATCCTGCGCCATGAGCTCGAGGGACATCATCTCTTGTCGGTGCTGCGAAGCATGTGTGTCTTTGAGTCGATCGAGAAGCTGTCGCTTCTGCATGAGCTTTACGAGGCGCTCGCGATTCTCCGCTATTTTTTGATCGAGTTCGCCAATGGACTGTTTTATCTCGGCGGCACGGTTCCAGGCGTGTTCGAGGTGTATGCGTCTCGACCGCACTTCGTTCAATTCCACTTCGCCGCTCTGTGCGGTTTTGAGTTGATGCGAGAGCCGCTCGCATAAAGAAAGTAACTCGGCCAGCCGTTCGTTTTCACGGATGCGTTCGGATTCGAGGGCCGCGAGTTTGAGAGATGCGTCGTCTTCGAGGCGCTGCGCTTGGTCGAGCGCCGGTTGCAGTCGAAAATGGAATTTGCGCATTAGTCGTCACCGACCGCATGAATCAGCCCGCTCATTGTATCATTCCATGGAGCAGGCTCCTGAGGCCCCTGCCGAAGGAATGTTCTAAGGGCGTCAATCTTGGAACGGGCTTCATCGATCTTAGGGTTCGATCCTTCGACGTACGCTCCGACGTTGATAAGATCTTCAGCCCCACGGTAGGCGGCCAGTAGATCGCGGAATTTACGGGCGGCATCGCTATGCTCGGGATCGATGAGATCGGGCATCGTCCGGCTGATCGACTGCAGCGGATCGATGGCTGGATATTGTCCTTGTTCGGCGAGTTTTCGGGAGAGAACGATGTGTCCGTCGAGGATGCCGCGGACTGTGTCGGCTACCGGTTCGTTCATGTCATCGCCCTCAACGAGAACTGTGTATATTCCAGTGATGGTTCCCTTTTGTCCGGCTCCTGCGCGTTCGAGCAGTTGTGGGAGCATGGCGAAGACGGAGGGAGTGTAGCCACGAGTTGTCGGCGGCTCGCCTGTAGCAAGGCCGATCTCTCGTTGGGCCCATGCGAGTCGGGTCACGGAGTCCATGGTGAGCGTGACGTCGAGGCCTTGATCCCGGAAATATTCGGCAATGCTGGTGGCCACGAACGCGCCCTTGAGACGGACGATGGGAGGTTGGTCGGAGGTGGCGACGACAACAACGGAACGATGCATTCCTTCTTCGCCTAGATCGCGCTCAATGAATTCTCGCACTTCACGCCCGCGCTCGCCAATGAGGGCGATCACGTTGACGTGGGCGGAGGAATTCCGGGCGATCATGGCCAGGAGCGTGCTTTTGCCGACTCCGGAGCCGGAGAAGATTCCAATTCGTTGCCCTTTTCCACAGGTGAGGAGTCCGTCTATGGCGCGCGTTCCGAGACTCAGTGGCTCGGTAATGCGCTGGCGTGTGAGGGGCGATGGAGGGGCTTGTGAGGTCGGATATTCCGCGGAGGCGTCTACAGGGCCTTTGCCGTCCAGCGGGCGACCGAGACCGTCGAGAACGCGGCCGAGCAAACCGGGGCCCACGCGTACGAGAAGCGCTCGGCCGGTTGCAACGACTTCGTTGCCATGGGCGATTGCACCCATGCCGCCAAAGGGCATGAGAAGGACGCGGTTGTCGCGAAAGCCGACGACTTCGGAGAGGGTCGCCACCTGCCGGCTTGTGTTGATCTCGCAGACTTCCCCGATGCGGGAACGGGGACCTACGGACTCGACGACGACACCAACGACTTCGACGACAGTGCCGTGCAGCTTGACACTGTCGGTGCGGGTTACGAGGTAGCGCAAACGGGAAAAATCACACGTCGCCGCCACCTTCACTTGCCTCCGTTAGGACTCGTTTTACTTCTTTGATTTGGCGGTCGAGTCGGGCGTCCAATATGCCATTCGGTGAATCGATGACGCAGCCGCCTTTGCCAACCCGCTGGTCGTCCACGACATCCATGCGGGTGAGGCCGTCGAAGCTGGCCATCAGGTTTTCTTTGGCTGCCCGAACGGTCTCTACGTCGTCGGGATGTACGCGAATGCAGATGCGTTCGCGTTCGTGAAGCCTACGAATGCAGCGGCGTACCTGCTCGACGACGAGATCTGGTTGTTCCTCTACTTCGTGTCCAACGATCTTCGCTGCGATCTCGACAGCGAGGTCGATGACCTCACGTTCCATGCGTTGGAAGAAGGTATTCTGTCGCTCGTTGACCGTCTGGATCAGCTCCGCGAGATCACTGAGTCTTTCATTGATCTCGGCTTGCGCCTCTCGAATGCCCTCTTCACGTCCTTTTTCCTGCGCTTGTGCGAGGACTTCGGCGGCCTGTTTTTGGGCACGTGTGAGCTCATCCTCCGCCTCTCGCCTGGCTTCGGCTAAAGGATCGAAGACTTCGGCGGCTGAAGCAGAAGTCGACTCCGAGGAAGCTGAAGCGGAGAGTGGAGGTGCCTCCCAAGGGCTCAGATCCTGGTTGTCGTCGTCACTCAGAATCCTAGGCATCGGTCTCCTCTCCGAGCGATATCTTGCCTGCCTTGATCATCTTTCTGACGATTCCACAGAGCCGTTGCTGAGCAGCCTCGATATCCCGCTGTTTCGCGCGATCGAGCAGTTCCATATCTTCCTTCACAGCATCGGCCGCACGTTCTGATATATTCTTGAAGACGAGTTCCTGGAGTTCGGTGCCCGCTCCCTTGAGCGCTAGTGCGAGGTCCTGTGCACTGGCAGTGTGGAGCACTGACTGCAAGTCTCGCTCGTGCAGTTTAGGCAGGTCTTCGAAGACGAACATCCCCTTACGGACTTGGTCGGCGAGGCTCTGATCCAGACTCCCAAGAATCGCTCGTTCTGCTTTGCGATCGGCGACCGAGAGAACATCTGCGAGGATCTGGGGGCCGCGCCTGGCGGTTTCGCTCTGCTCAATCGACACGTTTTCACGCATGGCCCGGTCGAGCTCGGCAACGACTATCTTCCCCGGCGGCCGGCTCACCACCATCCGTCGCGCTACGTCCATCTGAACCGCGTTGGGGAGGTTTTCCAGGACGGCGGCGGCCTTTTCTGGCGGGATGTGAGCCAGCACAGTGGAAAGCATCTGCGGGTGCTGGTCGGCGACAAGTGGCGTTATCTGCTCGGGCGTCAAGCTGGAGAGATATGGCATGCCGGGTGCCTCTGATAGCCCCGTTCCCGAATTCAACTGAGATAGGACTTTCTGCGCTTGATCAGGTCCAAGCGCGCGGTTGAGGAGCTGTTCGGCATAGGCGGCTCCACCTCCAGCGCTCTGCTCGCTTTCGTAGGCCGAACGAAACTCGTCCAGAACGGCCTCGGCCTGCTCGGCACCGATGTTCTCCGTCGAGGCGATGAGTCGAATGATTTTTCGGACTTCGTCGGGGCCGAGGCGCGAGAGGATAGCGGCGGAGTTATCCGGCCCCAAGGCTACCATGAGAATTCCAATTTTGCTCTCACCGTTGCCCTGGAAAGACTCGCTGATCGCCTCCATCACTGTTCCTCACCTTCCGACAGCCAGCCTCGTACGACCTTTGCCGCACGGTCGGGATCAAGCCCCGTTGCCGGTGCGCCGGGCTGGGATGCACCGAGCATCGGCATCGCAGGAGCGCCGGATGTCATACTCAGCGTTTGGCCCTGTGCTCCGCCGAATGGCGATTGCTCTGCAGGAGCAATGACCGGGCTAGATTTCATGAGGTTTCTTGCGAGCACCACGAACGCGAGCAGCAAGACGACGGCGAGAATACTACGAGCGGCACCTGAGTACCAGCCGAGGAGTCGGTCCGCTATCGTAGGCGGCTGCTCTTTGGCTGGTGGAGCAAATGCAATTTGCTGCACCACAACCTGATCCCCGCGTTCTTTGTCTATGCCGGCAGCGGTGGCGACGGCTTCCTGGAGTTCTGTGAGGTCGGGCACTTCGGCTTTCTCATCGACGAATACAGCGACTTGAAGGCGTTTCACCTGACCGGGCATGTCGGTTACGGTTTGCACTTTACGAGATATTCGGTAGCGAGTTTCGTTTTCGCTTCGCTCGTAGGTGTCGCCGGATCGTGAGTTCCGTGAGGAACTAGAGCCAGATCTCAAAGCTGCACGCCCATTCCCCGTGAAAGATTCGGTGGTTTCCTTCTGTTGCTCGACAATGCCCTGCTCGCCCGATTGTGGTTGATACATCTCTTCTTGTGTCTCGCGTTGTGCGAGATCGAGGAGCGCACTGACGCGAACGACGGACCTACCTGGGCCGAGAATGCGATCGAGCATTGTTTGAACGTGCCGTCCGATCTGGTCTTCGACAGCCGTCTGCGCCTTGAGTTGGCCGATGATGGCTTGGTGAGAGTTGGCTTCTAGAGAGGGTGAGGAAAGGAGATTCCCCTCGGTATCGATCAGGGTGACATCAGTCCGATCGAGACCTTCAACCGATGAAGCGACGAGGTATGTGATAGCAGCGATGTCTTTGTCCTGTAGTTCTGCTCCCGGACGAAGGCACAGCGTTACGCTGGCAGTAGGTTTTTCTTGGGTTGTTGTGAAAAGGACGCGCTCCGGCAGGGCGATGTGAACTCGAGCGCGTTCGACGGTGGCCAGTTGGGTGATGGTTCTCTCCAGCTCGCCCTGGAGTGCCCGACGATAGTTCAGCTTCTCCTGAAACTCGGAGAGCCCGAGCCGGTTCTGATCGAAGAGCTCGAAGCCGATACTTCCCCCGGTCGGCAAACCAGCGCTGGCCAATTCGAGCCGAAGCTGCTGGACGCGGCCGGATGGGACAGAGATAGACCCACCTGCGGAGAGACGATAGGGAATTTTCGCTTCGTCGAGCTTAGCGACAATATCCCCAAGGTCCTTTTCGGGGAGCCCCGAGTACAAAACTCTGTAGTCAGTACGAGCGCCAATGGCAACGGCCGCCCAGACGGCCGACACGCAGATTGCGACGCAGAGAACCGCTGCGAGCTTCTGCCCGAGCGGGGCCCGCTGCCACCATTGCAGGAATGGGGTGAGTGGTGTGGTCGCTTCTGACACGTTGAGGGCCTTCCGTTCAGCTGGATTTTACGACGCCGGCTGAGGCGTTAGACCTGCGTTCGCATGAGCTCCTGGTATGCTTCTATGATTTTATTGCGCACTTGCACGGTCAGGTCCAACGCCAGACTTGCTTTCTGGAGAGCAACCATGGCCTGCTGGGTTGCTCCGAGATCGCCTGCTGCGACTTTTGCGGCAAGCGCGTCGGCATCGACTTGAATCTCGTTGACTTCTGCGAGGCTCTTCTTGAGGGCATCTGCGAAGTCCGTAGAGCCCGTGCTTGATTGTGTTGTTCGAGAGGATGAGGGCTCCGGGCGTGAGATAGCTGAGCTAATAACACTGTCGATTCGCATTGGTCGCGTTCCTAGTCTCGCCCGATGTCGAGCGCTCTTCGGATCATGGATTTGGTGGCATTGAGAGCGGTCACGTTAGCCTCGTAGGCACGCGTGGCCCCGATCATGTCCACCATTTCTTGCATGACGCTGACATTGGGCAGTTCGACGTAGCCTTCATCGTTGGCGTTTGGATGTCCAGGTTGGTAGACGCGTTTGCCGGGACTGAGATCTTCGGAGATTTCTTCGACTTCGACGCCACCTTCCGCGGCCGCGTCGAGCGCTTCGGAGAAGATGATCTGCTTTCGCCGATACGGCCCGCCTTCGGCCGTTCGCGTTGTCTCTGCATTGGCGAGGTTTTCGGCGATGACCTCGAGCCGCCGACGTTGGGCTGCAAGGCCGCTCGCGCTCACATCGATGGGATCCATTTTGCTTACTTTCTTCCCTCGCTGATGGCGGAACGCAGCATCCTGATTTTTAGTGACAGCATTCGAGCGCTGCTCTCGAATTCGAGGCTGTTGCGAGCCAGCTCAGCCATCTCATGCTCGATGTCGACGTTGTTGCCGTCTGCGTTTGTGGGGCGACTGGGATCATACACGTTACGAGGGTGGACTTCGTCGATTTTTTGGGCTTTAGATGGACCGCTCTCCGGACCACCGACTGCTGCGGACAAGGCGGTGCGGAACTCGACGTCTTCTCTGATGTAGCCTGGCGTCTCGGCGTTGGCGATGTTGCTGGAGATCGCTTTCTGCCGCTTCGACGTACCCTCAAGCGATTTGGCGAGGGCTTTCGACGCGGCATCCCCCAGGATGTCATCGATCATTATGTTCCTCTCCAATTCATGGGAGAGCCATATTGAATATCAGTGTGGTGATAATATGTTATTCGAACAAGCTGTGACTCGAATATGCCATGCCTGTACTCGATATTCAAACGAAGCGAACCGAGCTTCGGGGAATCTTCCGCACTGCCCGCGGCCCAGACTGGGATGTGGAAATTTGATTCTGTTTCCGGGGTTGCAGGCGGGTGGGGAAAGCGCAGAACGGGATTGTCCGATGAGGCTCTGATAGAGGTCACCATAGCAAAATATGCTCAAAATGAGGAGTTATCCTTTTCTTATGCCGTCTATGCCCATTCTTCATAGAACTTTCACGATCTAGTCAGCGGGCAGCAATAGTTGTGACTTACACTTATCATGCATGTACTGATAGCTAATTGGGAGAGAGACTATGAGACGGACGGTAATGCTGGCATTGTTCTTGTCGCTTGTTCTTGCTTTCGCAGTCCTATGCCCCTCATCTGCTCAATTGGTCGAGGAGGGAGATGTATCCATAGAGCCTGCTCTCGACGAACTGGCTTCACCGCAGCCCTCTGGGACTGAGCCCCTTGAGGAAGCTGAGAGTGACGCCGTAGTGAAAGAGGAAGAGGTAGATGTGCCGGAAATCGAAGTGGAGGTCGTCGGGAAGCGCGAGGGGTTGCTCTCGATCTCTCCTGCCCCCGGAGAAGCAATCGTCGAGGTTGATGCCCAGGAGATTACCGACAGTGGGGCGACGTACGTCATGGACGCCATTGACCTGACTCCGTCGGTGTTTGTACGTCACCAGGGCGCTCGTTATGAGAATCGTCTCTCTATCCGAGGCGCAGCCCCAAGACTCGTTATGCTCGATGGAATTCCCATCGCGCGTGAAGGCTATACGGGCCTCGGCGGCGGAGCCGGGGGCAAAGAGGCCGGATTCGCCGGGCGCATTCTCTATACCCTGCCCGTCGAGATCATCGAGCGCATCGACGTGATTCGATCTGTGGGCACGCTCGTTTACGGTCCGGCCGCCGCCACCGGAGCGGTCATCAACATCGTTACCAAAGAGCCAGAGGAGGGAGAGGCTCTGAGCGCCGGCCTCGGCTATGGGTCTTTTGAGCAGCGGCGTTCATACTTCACCGCCGGAGTCAGCGATGGGCGAGTCGCCTATCTCGTAAATGGCAGCACGGACTATGCGGGATCTCACTTGCCATTGGGCGAGAAACGTTTCGCCAGTGGTTTCGGCAAACTCATCGTCAATCAAGATGATGGTTCGAAGCTTCTGATCGACTATTTTTCACTGGACGGCCGTCGCACGCTAGACTTGAGTCAAGATTTCTCGATCGTGCCGCCACGCTATTGGAACATCGATCCCTGGACAGAGGATTTCGCCAACATCGTCTATAGCAAGGCACTGAGGGAAGATTCAACCCTTGATGTGGTCTACTACGAGCGAACTCGTGATTTTACGACGACCCAATACACGAATAGCTCTTTCGACACGACTCGGCAGCTTTGGGCTGAAGGACAGGACGACGTTGGTATCGACCTGCGTTACAGCGTACGCAACGATGACGGCCGTATGATCCGAGCTGGCTATCAGTGGTCGAAGATCAGCTCCGACACGGTACAGACGACCTATATCGGACCGAGTGGACCTTTGCCACAGCCGCGGGTGACCGAGGTTTCGCAAGAACGAAAGACCAACAGTGTATTCTACCAGGCGACGCTGCCGATCCAAACGGATATGCGCCTGAGCTTCGGCGCACGCTACGACGATCCGAGCGATGCCGATAAGGCGTTCACATACTCGGCCGGGTTAGAATACGATATGTCGCCGAAGACCGTCGGGCACATCCACTTCGGAACGGGCGAGGAGACCCCGTTGCCGACGGATGGAGACCTGAATCAAGGCATCATCCCTCCCGAGGCGACGACGCTCTCTGCTGAAGTCGGCGTGACAACACGCCCCGACGAAGACTCCAACCTCGCCTTCAATCTGTTCTGGACGGATACGGAAAATGCTCGAGTTTTGTATAACGACCCGCCCGGTTCGATTGGTCCGCTCGCCTATGTGAGCAAAGCCGAAGACCTGACTCAGTGGGGCGCTGAGGCCATCTACGACCGCAGGATCAACGAAGACCTTTCCTGGTTCTTCAATTACACCTATCTGGTTGAGGATGTTACGAACAAAAACGAACCTCTCATCCCGGGACCAGACTATCCGACTATCGCCGAACCACCAATGCACATTGCGGCGGCTGGGTTGCGGGGCAACGTCAATGACACGCGCCTATCGCTGAGCGCTAAGTATTCCGACGACTACATGGCACTGAACCGGTTGATGAGGACGGCGGCCCCCGTGGATTCCTACTTGGTCTTCGACCTCAAGTTGACTCGTAACGTTGGGACCGGTCAGGTCTCGCTATTGGTCGAGAATCTCCTCGATACGGACTACGAGACTATGCCAGCTTTCCCACGACCGGGCAGAAACTACTTTGTTCGCTATTCGCAGCAATTTTAGAGCTGCGCTGACTGAAAAACCGCTGGCGGCGAGCGTAGGGACTATTGACGGATGAGCCCCTGGCGCCGGGCTCCGCCCAGCCTGGCGCTTGGGGCTGACAACCTCGCCGTCGTGCCAACGAACCACGGTTCGTTGAGAACGGGAAGAAAAGCAGGAAGGAGTTTGTAGCATGTGGGAGTTGCTCAAGCAAGGCGGAGTGGTGATGTATCCCCTCGGCTTTTGCTCTCTACTGACGATTGGGATATTCCTGGAGCGACTCTGGCATTTCGCGAAGGCGAATCGCGATCCACGTGAAGTGCTCGAGCGTGCAGAAGGCGTCCTTGCCGCGGGCAGTGACGCCAAGCACGGATGGCAAGATGCACCGGCGCCTGCCGAACGCGTGGTCGGGGCTGCCCTGGAGAGACGCGGGGAGAAACGAGCCGCAGTCGAAGATCATCTTCAGGCCGCCGTGGCCGCGGAGAGTCTTCGTTTGAGCGCCCATTTGGGGGTCGTGGGCACTATCGGCAATATCTCCCCATTCATTGGCTTGTTCGGTACGGTGCTCGGCATCATTCGAGCTTTTCGGGATATTGGACAAGTCGGCGCCGCGGGACCCGCCGTCGTTGCCACAGGCATCTCCGAAGCACTCATCGCAACCGCGGCTGGTTTGTTCGTGGCCATTACAGCCGTGATCGTCTACAACGCCTTCGTGATATGGGAGGGGCGGATCGTTCGCCGCGCCGAAATTGTCGCTTCTGAGATGTTGAACCGCGTTGCACCGGAGGCGTGAGATGGCTATGGGCAATCAGAGCAGTAATGGCACGATCATCGCCGATATCAATATCACCCCTCTAACAGATGTGATGCTGGTGCTTCTCATCATCTTTATGGTGACAGCCACGTTCTTCGTGACTGAGCCGGCGATGCAGGTGGAACTGCCGCCAGCGGTAACGAGCGATCTGGTGAGGAAGGAAGATGGTGAGATTACCGTCATCGTAAATCGAGAGGGCGATCTCTTTGTGAATGAAACGCCAGTGGTTGCCGAAGATCTGACGCGAGCATTGATGGAGGCAGCACGAGAGGTGACATCCGAGCAGAAGATCGTCGTTGTGCGCGGGGACACAGAAGCCGCGTACGGTCAAATTATCTGGATCATGGACAGTGCTCGACTCGTGGGATTGCGAAATGTGTCACTATCAACCGAGCGCGCGGAAGGGTAGACATCGACGGGTTCAACACCAGGAGTTTCCATGGCATCCGCTAGTTTCCTAGAGCGAAGCCGTTCGCGAACCGGCGACCGGGTGTTCATTGCTGCACTCGTGCTCTCGGCAATGCTGCACGCCGGGACGCTCTTCGTCATTCATCGTTGGGGAGAGTGCTTCTGTAGTTTCGGCAAGGTCGTTTGTCCCAAGATGGGACTGGACTGTCATCCCCGCCTCAACCTGCAGCTTCTGGAGGAAGAGAAGCCGCCACCACCGCCGCCGCCCAAATCCAAGCCGAAGCCCAAACCGAAGCCGGCCGTGATTGTAGAGCAGCCAAAACCCGACAAACCTCCCGCCGCCCCCAAAGCTGGGAAAGTCGTGTTGCCGGATGAGGCATTCGACCAGCAGCCCGCCATGGAGGCGGAGATCAAGCTCGATCGACCCACCTTGGATGAGGACGTAGTAGTCAAAGAATCGGAGGTCGAGGCGACGGTCATTGCAACCGGCGAGATATTTGGACGCGCTCACGAACTGACGCCCGGAGAGCCGGGGCAATTCGGCCTTGGAGGAACCGGCACGGCCATAGGTTTGGGACCATTCGGCACGGAGGATGAAGGCGGGGGCACCGGGCCGGTCGAATCTTCGGCACCAGTGGCGCCGAAGCCGCCAGCAAAGCCAACGGGGCCGAGTCGGCCGCCGAGGGTGCTGAACTGGACAGATCCCCCGTACCCGACGCAGGCGCGCCAACAGGGAATTGAGGGGGTTGTGCTATTGAAGCTCACCGTCGATGCGGCTGGTAAGCCCAGGAACGTCACTATCGCTCGTTCGTCGGGGCATTCTGGGCTTGACGACGCCGCGGTGAACCACGTCAAGAAGGCGCGGTTTTCTCCCGCGCTCAAGGATGGAGAACCTGTCGGTATGACGATCAGTTTCAGAGTCAAGTTCAGACTGGTAAACACCTAACAGATGGCTCCTCTATCGGACGAATCGGCACAGGCGCTGGCGGAGAGCCATCCATGCTTCTCGGAGGCGGCGCGCGAGCATCACGGCAGAATCCATCTAGCTGTGGCTCCGCAATGCAATCTCGGCTGTCGATATTGCGAACGCTGGGTGGGACCCGCATCGCAAGGCAAAGCGGGACCCGGAACAGCAGAGCGAATTCTATCCCCTCGGGAAGCAGCTGATCTCGTCGATGCCACCGAAAGCAGCGGTTGGCTCCGAGTGGTTGGGGTCGCGGGGCCCGGCGAGCCCCTAGCGAATCCCGCAACCCTGGAGAGCTTCCGCCTCATCCACGATAGCCATCCTTCTCTGCTGCTATGCCTGAGCACGAATGGACTGGAACTCCAAGCGCGGTTGAACGCGCTCCTCGAAGTCGGGGTGCAATCGGTGACGGTGACCATCAACGCGACCGACCCGGAAACTGCGTCGCAGGTGTATGATTGGGCCCAGATCGATGGAACGCGCATTCCGGCTGCCGCATGCGCCGACGCAGTTCTCGATCGACAATGGAATGGGTTGGCAGCAGCGGTGAATGCCGGGCTGCTGGTGAAGGTGAACTCCGTATTCATCCCCGATATCAACGAAAGGGACCTTGTTGAAGTGGCCCGTCGTGCCGGTTCGATTGGGGCCCATCGTCACAACATCATGCCATTGATTCCACGCGGTCGTATGCGGGACAAACGCGCGCCGAAGAGGTCAGAACTGACAAAGGCGCAGGACAAATGCGAGAAGTGGATACCCCAATTTCGGGGTTGTAGCCAGTGTCGAGCAGATGTGATCGAGCCACCGCTCTGCGTCCAAGGAGGTCTTTCGTGCTGCGCTCACACGTAAATCACCGGCGCGTAGCCACCGGCGCCGACAAGGTGGGGCGTCGCGATTTCTTACGGCTCGCGGCAGGTGGCGCGCTTGCCTCTGTGATTTCGGGGTGTGGGATTGCGACTTCAATCGGCAAACCAAAGCTGCTCGTGTGGTCCTGTGGTGGCAATTACGACTTTCTCCTCGATTTCAACAGGCGATTCGAGGAGGCGACGGGATGTCGCATCACATATTCCTCGGCCCCTGTCGAGCATCTCATCTCAGTTCTGGGAGCGCGAGAGAGAGGCGTCGATGTGCTCGTCGGGCGTTCGGGGCCAGGGTGGTTCGATCTGTCGGAGAAAGGTCGGTTAGCTGGAAAGCCAGAGGTTTTCGCGTTGGATCCCTATGTCATGATTGTGACGCCGGGGAATCCGGCGGGTATTCGAGGAGTTGCCGATCTAAAGCGTCCCGACGTCAGAACGGTCTACTCCCCTACCTCGTCGGGCCCTTCCGGAAAGGTCGTGCAGTTTCTGCTCCAGACCGCCGGTAAGGTGGTTGAGTCAGGCATATGGGAAGGATTTGTCGCAAACGCAATTGAGGCACACGACTGTGGGTGGAAGGTCTTTCCGCCGGTGATTGAAGGTCGTGCTGACGTCAGTGTGACGCGACTGAGCATGACGACAGTTCCGGAGACGAAAGGCAAAGTCGATATCGTGCCAATCCCGGTGAAAGTAATGGCGGCCATGGAGGAGGGGCATGGTGCAATCCCGCAGCGCGCCGCTCCTATTGCCGACGGGAAGAACCCGGAGCTCGCGAAACGGTATATCGAGGCGCTACGAGGAGAAGTCGGCCTCGATCTGTGCGAGAAGCATGGATATATCCACCGGCTCTCACCTCGGGCGGAGACACACAAGCCTTTATTCAAGATGCGAGCGGGCAAAAATGGAATCGGGGGCGGACAAAGCATACCGGTTCCCGGTGCTGGAAATTCCGACAAAGCCCCTGAAAGGAGAAGTGGTTCGTGAGAGCATTGATCTCTTCGTTTTTTGCATGTTTCCTCGTCTGCTTCTGTTTGGCGGCAGGACAGACCCCGTGTGAGGCGGCTCAGGAGGGACCGAAATCCGTTGCTGTTCAAATGCGCCTCGCCGAGGATATGGCGGCAAACGAGGATTGGGACGAAGCGGTTCGGCGATGGATCTCCATCCTCTACTATTTTGGCCCTTCTGATCAGGAGGCGCGAGCGGATTTCGAGATCGGCGCTATTGCCCTCCGCCGGGGACGATCTGACCTCGCCGTTGCGCAGTGGGAAAAAGTCATTGAGCGCTATCCGGAGAGCGAATGGGCCGACCAGGCGAAGAAGGCTCTAGGGCTTCTCGGCAAAGAACCTCCCGAACCAGCGGAAGGTCCGATATCCACTTATATCGATGAGAACACCCCTGCCGACGAACAGCAATTTCTGATCGCCAGTGGAGATATGTCTCAGGGACTCTATGTCTTTGCCGTGCGAGACTACCTCAAGATCCCGAACCTCTATCCTGACAGCTCCCGCGCGTCCGAAGCCCGTTTCCGGATTGGCACCTGCCAGGCATTGCTCGGTCGCCCCGATTTGGCTATCGAGCAGTGGCAGCGACTCGTCGCCGATTATCCTGATTCTTCTCATGCCCCCATGGCGCGAGGAGGCGTCGCCGCATGGCAAACGATCCTCAAAACCATCGGTGTCGATGACCCGGATGCGGAATCCTCCGTTGACGAGGAATGGGTGCCATTCCGATCGTACGATTCATCTCTAGCTCTAGGTCTCAGCTACGCTGAAGATCTCTATGAGAACGACGACTTTGTCTATGCCCTTCAGGAATACGCGAAGGTGCTGTGCGACATCTATACGCCCAAGAACGGAGCAAACCCCTACCAAGCCTACGCTCGATATCGTATGGGCGTCTGCGCTTACCGCCTCGGCCATCGGGATGCCGCCGCCCGTCAATGGCGACGACTTCTTGCGGACTTCCCCGAGAGCACCTGGGCTGAGCATGCGAATCGGGCGCTGACCGTAGTCAGCTTGACCGATGCCTTTTCATCCGACGCGAGCCGACTCGCTCCCGCGCTCCCCGAAAATTTCCCGAACGGACTTCTGAAGCGCTTCCATCTCGCCGGCCAGCTCGTCGACTGCGAACAGCCACTCGTCGCTATGAAGGAGTACTTGAAGGTCATTCACGTTTTGACCGGCAGCAAACCGAATGCTTACCAGGCGGAATCATCATACCGCCTCGGGGAGTGTCAGCATTTGCTCGGCCGACCTGATCTCGCGATGACAGCCTGGCGAAAGACGATCGCCGATTACCCCGACACCACCTGGGCGACGCAGGCACAGACCGCCATCGACCGAACAAGCCAGCGCGAGGCCGTTCTAACGCAAAGCCATCAAAGCTCCGAGCAATAGTGCCGTGACTGGAACCCGACAATCCAAGAAGCGTATCCCCTTCTTCCGCCAATTCGTTCAGCTCGGAGCGCTGGCAGTCACGGGAGAATGGCTGGCCGTAGGGGCCCTGCGATGTCCGTATGGGATCCCGTTCATGTCGTGCACACACTGCCCCATGCGGGTTTGCCCGGGCACGTGGCTGCAGCCTTGGGTTATCGGTTTCATTGTGATTTCCGGGATTGTCGGAGGGCGGGTGTTCTGCGGCTGGACCTGTCCGATGGGAGTGATCCAGGACCTGGTGGGACGGCTGCCCAAGCCGCGCGCCGTCAGGCGTCCACGATTTGGACGGGCCGACCGTTGGCTCAAGGGTCTGAAGTACATCATGCTGGCGGTGACCGTCGCAGGCTTCTACCTGCTGAACGAACGGTTCGCGATTCCCGTGCGGGGAAACGCGAATTGGAGCTTGGACGCCATACGGGTCAGTTGGTTGACGTATGATGCCTATTCGCGAGTTCGTGTCATTGTCATTGTGTCGGGGGTTGTACTCGGACTCGTCGTCACGCGCGCCTGGTGTCGATACCTCTGTCCACTCGGAGCATTGCTAACTCTAGGAAATCGCATGAGTCTACTGCGGCTGCGCAGAAAAGAAAGCCTCTGTACCTGCTGTCAGAAGTACCCCCGCGAGTGCCGGACGTACACGACGCCCGGCACGGCTGACTGTGTTCTCTGCGGAGATTGCATCGAGGGATGTCCCAGTGGCGCGATTGGATTTCAGACGGCACTCGAAGACAGGGAAGGAGAATTGCTCGTATCTGGCCAGGCAGGCGGAGGAAATTCGACCGATCAAACGGGTTGACAAATGCTCTAGATGCGGTATAATGTAGATGTTATCTACAGGTAGAGATCATGCGGAATCGTCGTTGTCATCGAGGCGGCCGAAACGGTCAAACGTGCAGTTGTGAAATGGGCAACCTCTATCGGTTTTGCGAGCCGATAGTGCTCTTCACGCTCGCCAAGCTTGGAACGGCTCACGGATACCAGATCGCAGCCGAAGCGGAACCCTACACCGTCACCCACGCTGGGTTGGACGGCGCGGCGATCTACAGAACATTGCGCCGGCTAGAGGCAACAGACTGCGTGACATCAGCCTGGGATACGGCCGGTGGGGGGCCGGCACGACGCCTTTACACGCTGACAGATCGCGGTCGCGAGCACTTGGCGGAGTGGGGCGAGGTGATGGAGCGCATTGCCACCTCTGTCGAATCACTGGCCCGGGAAAGCCGGAAGCTCCTGAAGGCAACTGGCCGGAAAACCGCCGCTCAGAAATCCTAACGAGCGACCTCATCGGAGACATAGTATAGTGTTTTCGTATATAATAGATGTAACTTGCAGCTAGACACACACGATACCTGGAGCTCAAAATAGTGCGACCGGAAAACCTAGCCGAACAGGACGATTTGAGTCAACACCTCCCAGACAACATCCGCTGTGTCGGTGTTATGAGCGGCAAAGGCGGGGTTGGAAAATCTCTCGTTGCGGCCCTCTTGGCGATTGCATTCGCCCGAGATGGAAATGCCACAGGCATCTTGGATGCCGATTTGACGGG
>Ga0180434_10002653_pt1 | contig 23518 bp, 18 predicted proteins | sample SS_ome_7_FD_132453 | JGI IMG/M metagenome (GOLD analysis project Ga0180434, IMG submission 132453) | Hypersaline lake sediment archaeal communities from the Salton Sea, California, USA - SS_1_D_2 metaG | ecosystem: Environmental > Aquatic > Non-marine Saline and Alkaline > Hypersaline >... | reverse complement strand
TTGAAAGAGCCTGCATTGTCTTGCCTCCTGAATTTAACCGTTTATGGGACAACGACTTGTCCCTCATTCAGGTTATCGGCAAAAACAAGCAAAATTATTCAATTATGTTAAGACACAAGGAAACATTTTACAATAACCAAAATCACTATTAAGACCAAACTCTGTCATTTGCCCATTGCGACAGGATTTACTTTCATTTTTTGTTCAAGTATTTCTTTAACAGCTAAAAATGCGATGCTGCCGTCTTCAAGGTCGAAGATAGTTTCGGCCTGCATTGAAGCATTACAGACAGCCTGGTCATAAGGTACGCATCCCAATACATTTATTCCATCCAGCTCTTTTGCTTTGTCAGTTTTGTTCCAGACAACACCTGTTTCTTTTACAGTTATTGGTAATTTTTCGGCAAGTTCAAAAATTCTTCGAGCGGTAACTGCGCCGAGAGCCGTTGCTTCGGCCACTATACATAGCAGGTCAATGTTATTAGTGGTTCTTCGGGAGAGATGCTCCATTCCCGCCTCATTATCCATTACTACATAACCATACGCACCACTTAGTTTATCCAGAAACTGCCTCAAGAGGTTATTTGCGGCACAATAGCAGCCGGGTCCTTCCGGCCGACCCATAGTAAGTAAATCAAATCCTCTTCCCTCGGTAATCACTTGCTGAATACCATATTCAAAAGAACGTGCCCTGTCCATCCCAGGCACCGTCGGCGATTTTTCAGCGGCTTTTTCCCGAATTTCCGCAATGGTTTGTTCCGGCTCGGCCCCAATCATCAAACCCAGACAGGAATTGGGGTCGGCATCTACGGCAAGGACTGCGCCTTTGTTCTGCTCACACAAATACCTGATGATCATAGCAGCAAGTGTTGTTTTGCCTGAGCCGCCTTTTCCACTTATTGCAATACTTGTTGTCATATCTGTTTTCACGTTTCACATTTTATGCTTTTTACTGACGGAAACAGCGATAAATCCGTATGAGGCAGAAAATTCGCCCTGATGAATTCATCCATATATCCCGGATGACTCATCAAATCAAAATACGTCATACTTTCGGCGATTTGCTCGGCCGTCTCAAGGGCTTCCCTGCTAAGCAGAACAGTCTTTGCACCTGCGATAGACGTGTTGCCCACAAACTGGAGCTTTTCCAACGGCACATCTGGCAACATACCGATAGTAACGGCCTGCTGAACGTTCAGGAAGTTTCCGAAGCCGCCTGCGAGATAAACCGCATCAATATCATCGGTCCTGGTTTGCGTTGAATCCATAAGAACCTTAATTGCGGCAAAAACACCCGCTTTCGAGCGAATGAGGTTTTCAATATCTGCCTGTGTTATTACGATTTCCTGATGGTCGTCTGTGGGTGGAACTAATTGAAACTGCCAGCCGCTGTCGGCTTCTGTAAATCTTTCGTCATCGCTTATTTTGAAACTTCCGGTCCGGTCGATAATACCGTTCACGAAAAGCTCCGCAATCGTATCCAGAAGGCCTGAACCGCAAATACCAACCGGATGAGTATCTCCGATTGTCTTAAAATTGACAGAGCCATCCCCCAAAATCGTTAGCTTTTCGATAGCGCCGGCTCCCGCCCGCATACCGTGCTTGACACCACTTCCTTCAAATGCCGGGCCGGCTGAGCTGGAGGCGCAAACCAGCCAGTCCTTATTGCCAAGAACAACCTCGCCATTCGTTCCTATATCAACAAAAAGCGAAGTTTCCTTCCTGGTATAAATTCGTGTGGTCAATACCCCTGCTACTATGTCACTGCCTACGTAAGCAGCCACACTGGGCAGGCAGTATAACAAGCCTCGCTTGTTTATCTGGATGCCGGCTTCCGCCGCCCGGATTGGCGGGACAAAACCAACCGATGCAATATAAGGCTCTTTACGTATTCGAGTGGGGTCAAGACCCAAAAGAAAATGCACCATTGCGGTATTGCCCGCGCAAATAATCGCAGTTACATCCTGCAAATCAATTTTTTGTCTGGTCACCAGTGTAACAATAAGATTATTCACATCGTGAGCGATACGATTCTGCAACTCGTCAAATGCATTATTTTCTTCGGCATACATGATTCGGCGAATGTAGTCTTCACCAAAATTTATCTGGCTGTTATATGTCGCTTCGGTATCTATTGTAGCGGCAGTTGTCAAATCAATTAAATGAGCTACTACCGTGGTGGTGCCCAAGTCGACGGCCACTGCAAGGTTTGTTTCGCATCGTTTGCCCACCTCAACCTCTATAACTTCGATAGTTCCGCCTCGCTGCCCTATAGTGACGGCAACTTTGTAATTGGCTTCAACGAGCAGCTTCGAAAGTTTTTGAAGAATACGAAAGCCAGTCTGCATTGCAGGGGCGTCAATTTGCTCCCTTATTGCCAAATACAGACGCTCATGGTCCGCTGTATTATCGTGCACAGTCGGCGGCGACATTTCAACACAGATTTTGCGAACCAGAGGGTCAAACCCAAACACCCCCGCCCGCACATCAGCGGCAAGCTCGCTGAATCTGTGTGCGTCCGTGTCCATAAGTATCTGACTTGTTTCCAGAGTGTGAAATTTTGGAACGGTCACAGTCATATCAGAAAGGACTTTGGTCTGGCAGGCCAAAACTACATTTTCACGTGTCTCTTCAGGGGTAAGCAAAGTGGTGGGTCTGCTCTGAAATTCTCCCTCGTCGATTATGATTTTGCACTTTCCGCAATACCCATCCCCCCCACAGATGCTGGTAAGATATACACCGACCTTATGGGCGGCTTCAAGCAGAATGGTTCCTGCCGGAACTTCTATTTTCAGGCCGCTCGGCTCAAAACGGACTGTGCATCTTTTGATTTTCGATTTTCGATTTTCGATTTTCGACTTCCTGTTTTTGAGTTTCGCCCTTCGAATCGGTAATAGGCAATTCTAATCAGTTCCAGACTTCCTGCAGATATTTAGGCAGCATCGAACACTCTCTCGGGCCGACCATAACTTCCCAGTTCGTAGCTTCCTCGAGTTTGCCGCTCATCACCGCCACATAACCCGGTATTATAAGTTTACGGTGTTTAACGAGGCCTTCTACATTGTACTTGGCCATAGCGTCAGCGACGGTTTTCTCGTTGAGCTTATCTCCCGAATAAGCAGTCAAAACACTTGTGCCCTCGGTGTCAACAACAAGAATATAGCTTGGTACGCGAGAGGCTTCGACATCCGATTCGACAGTGTAATAGGTCAGTGAAAAGTTTGTAGTAAACATCAGAGGGGCATTTTCATCAGGCTCGCCGATAGGATATACTTTCGGCTCTACCTGGACAGGCTTCTGCGGGTCGCTGAAAACATTCATCATCGTGGTAAGCATAGGCAGCAGAGCGTATTGCCTTACGGTATCGACTACCACGATAGAGGCATACTTGCAAATCAAACCAATTGCCGAAGCTAACTGTGCGTCATCATCACCATCGGCAACAAATGAAAGCGTAGGATAACCTAACGGTCTGAAGGTCTTTTTCAGGGCCAGTGCCCGTATCTTCGAGAGGTCATATAACTTTTGCCGCGGACTCGAAGCCTCAAGGCATAATACGATGTCCTCAACTCCCTGGGCCTTAATTTTTTCAGTAAGCTCAGCAAGGGCATCTACAGAGTCAGCTTTTGCCACGATTGGACAGTTGTTTTCTTTAGCAATTTTGGCTGTTGCTTCGGCAGTATCGCCCACAGCATGCGCAAGCAAAGGTACAGCTTCTGCGGTTTTGCCTGCTGCTGCAGCCATCGCCTCCGGTGATTGGGTTACCAGAATCAGAGCAAGAGTGCTTGAGTCCTTCACCGCAGCAGCGGCGCCAGCAAAGGTATCGGCCGAACCGCTCTCGTTAATAACCGCTATGGCATTGACGCCAAGCTTAGTCCCGACCCGCTCAAACTGAAGCGAATTCACAGTCTCAATTCTTCGTTTTAATTCCTCGCCGGCCAGTTTGTCCGAGACCGTAACGGCCAAAACCGTGGGATTGTGAAACTTTTCTTCGTGTCGAAACATCACCGTCTCCTGACCGACCTGTACTTGATTATCACCACTGCCGAAGCTCACCTTGCGGATAGGCGGTGCGGCGGCAGCAGCAAGTTTTTGTTTGGCTTCTTCGGAAACATCAGGGCAATCATCCAGTTTAGCTCGCTTTTGAGCAAGCTGCATCGCAAAGGCCAGACAGGTCGGCATACCACACTTTTTACAGTTGGTCTTTGGCAGGAGTTTGAAAATCTCCAATCCTGTTAACGCCATAATATTTATCCTTTACTGTACTAATTTTTTTGTCACAAAACTCATATTTCGTATCCTGCTCCACTTTTTGGGCGACACACTTTAAGCTTTTAGAACATAGGCTCGAGAGTGATTACAGAATGTCCGGCTTTGGTGATAAATTCTAAAACTTCCTCTTCCGTAGTGGCTGTGGTTTCGTCGGCAATCTTGTTAAGGAACTCTTCTCCACCAAGCCCAATCTCTTGGGCTCTTTTGATAAAAGTGTCTTTAATTTCTTCTTTGAGCATAGTAGGCATCCACACAATTCTCCTGATTCCACCTTCGGCTGCAATAAATTTTCTTGAGTTTATATAGTGCTTCGAATGTCCGATGAACCCCGGTGTCTGGTTCCCGCCTCCGACGGTACCTGCCAGCGTTGAAAACTTCATCCCACAGGGAGTCATCTCTACAAACTCACGGTTGGCTATCATTATTCCACCGGTTGAAGGCAGTACTGCTGCGATACATTCAAAGCATCCGCAGGAGGTCATCGGGTCAACAATCATACTGTACTGGCTCATTCGCTCGACATTGCCGCCACTGGCCTTGAGTACAAATTCGTTGACTCTGTCCCACTGGCCGATGGTGGTCTCAATGCACTTTCCTTTGGTGATGGGCTGATTTGGGCCCGTTGGAATTATCTCAAACGCCGCCCTGCAGTCCAGCCAGCTATAAGCACCGCACAGACCTGGCCGTTCCGGCGAGACTACACAAACGTGGTTCGGAGCGAAACTCTGACAGAGCGTGCAAGAGTAAAAAGTGTCGACATCTTCATCGGTCATGCCAGCGATTCGTTCGTCACGCTCGGCGAATACCTTGCGGGCCATCTCTTGAAGCTCTACGACCTTTTGCTCGTCGGTGAAAATCTTAACCTGTACCTTATCCAAAATGTTAGAATACTGGCCGTGATACATCGCGTGAAGAAGTTTGCCGATATGTTCAAGTCTGAATCCTGCCTTGAAAGTATCCTTGGAGATTCTTATCCAGCTTATGTCTCGCTGGCCCATATGCCACAGTCCTTGTGCCTCATTCATAAATGTGTGCACCTGTCGCTCCAGCACCGGCTCGAAATCGGGCTGCATTTTTCTCCCTGCTACTTCTACCACGATTCCCAGAGGCAGTTTTCCCCCTTCTTCGAGAGAATCGACATCTTGCCCTTCCACTTCCACTTTGCCGTCTTCGACATCGGCCATATCCCGTATTGTGAGCCATTCAAAGGCGGGAGTTCTTTGCCCCCCAAATTCGCATTGCATATCGTCTTTGCGGATGCGTTCACCTTCAAATGCTGGGCTATGCGCCACCGGAATATCTATTTGGGCCACCTTTATCTTCAAGCCGCGAACTTCGATGGCTTTCTCTACAATCTGGTCGTGGGGAATTTCAGAAACCACATGCTCGTATGTGCATACACCTGTGGGTAGAATCTGCGGGATGTCGGTATCGGCGATGGTGGGGAACCCGTAATTAATTGCGCCGGCTGCCGTCGCATACCATTCATCGGTAACCTCGCCCAGCGCAAGGACAAAAGCAAAAACTCTATTCTTATTATAAAGAAGATTCTTCCGGTAGTCACCCGGTTGCACTCCACCAAAACTAAGTGCTACCCGGCTGGCAAAACCGAGCGAATATATGGCTGAGGTAATCTCTCTGCCAAAAGGTACCAGCCGGGTTTCCCAACCTAACTGCACACCCCCTTCAACGAGTTGCTCAGCGAAGGTCGTACCGTTATGGTGTGCTGACATAAAAACATACAGACTTCGCTCCTGGCACTTTCGCGCAATTTGCACCGCAGTTTCTACATCTGGTGCCGCTCCCGCAATTGCAGCAAATCCTGGAGCTGTCCCATCCACAAACTGAATGCCGCGCTCGCGAAGGATTACATCATCAGCTGCACCAAGCCAAATGCCATCGACCGGATTGGGGCCAATCAGATATTTGCACGTTTCGATAATTTCCTCTGCAAAAAGTGTTGCCATACCGGCATCCAGTGCCTGGCCCAGATAAGGTACCCACAAATTGTCATCAACCAGCGGTGGCAGCAGAGACTTTATTTCCTGCATTACTTCTTCAAAATCACCCAATTTCTCTACCGCTTTCCCGGTCATCGAATAAATAATGGGTATGTAATAACCGGTATTTGGGAACGCAACCGAACAATCTTTGCCTTTTTCCTTTATGGCACGCGCCAATATGTCTTCGGCCTGCTTGGCTATCTTATGGGAACCACATATAGCTGCTGATGCAATTATTTTCGACATAACTTAATCTGCCTTTTTCAAATAACTGATTATGTTTTTGTGTTATATTTTGGGATTTTTCCTCTTTTTCAAACTGTTAAAGCCCGCCGGTCATCCATATCATATAACTTTCGTTCCTTCTCTACGTTTATTCCCAGGGCGTCGCGCTTGCTCTCTATATGCTCAATCATCATACCGGCAGCCTTGATTGGGTCGCGTTCGAAGGCCCACTTACCACCGATTTCTTTTTCCATCTCTTTCGTTAAATACCGGGTCAGGTTTTCAGAACCGAGAACGGGTAGGGGCTCGGCAATAACAGTAAATACTCCGGAAGCAACAAAATACATTCCGATGGAGACTGCTTTTTCCGACATCCATTCGGGTGCGGCACCCGCAACCGGTAACTCTGAAATGTCCTCCCCCAGTCCACCTTCGGCAACTACGTTTGCCAAGATTGTCAAGATCCTGCTGTTATCCACGCAAGAGCCAACGTGAAGCACCGGGGGTATGCCTACAGCCTCACAGACCTCATACAGCCCTTTGCCGCAATACTTTGCCGCCGCATCAGGTCTCATCAGGCCCGCTTTGCCTGCAGCGATTGCGCTGCAGCCCGTACTCACCACTAAAACGTCATTCTTGATAAGTTCTTTTATCATTGTAAGGTGACCGTAATCGTGCACCTGCTTTGGATTATTGCAGCCCACTACTCCAGCGGCGCCGCGAATTCGCCCGTTGATAATATTGTCATTTAGAGGACGGTAACTGGCCCGGAATCGACCACCAAGATGGTAAAAGATATTTTCCGTGGTAAAGCCTGCAATCCCACGCTGCGTTAACTTCGGAATTTTAGCTTCGCCTTTTCTGTTTGCAAAATTCTCGATGGCGATGTTGATGATTTTTCTGGCGGTTTCTACTGCCCTGTCCTCGTGGAATTCAATGTGTTCTGCTCCTGCAATTTTACACTTGGGCGAAGTGGTAATCAGCCTGGTATGGAAGCAGCCGGACAGCGACCCTAAGGCGGGCATAATGCACTGCACGTCCACCAGCATAACCTCCACTACACCGGTCATCACCGCCAGTTCCTGCTGCAGGAAATTGCCGGCAACCGGTATACCGTGACGCATCAGTATCTCATTAGCGGTGCAGCACATACCCGCAAGATTAATGCCTTTGGCACCTTTACCTTTAGCCATTTTTACCAGTTCGGGTTCCTGCGAGACCGCCACGATTATATCTGACAATGTAGGCTCGTGACCGTGGACGATGATGTTGACCTGTTCGGCATCAAGTACGCCCAGATTAGCCCCGAACGGAATCGGCCAGGGGCTGCCAAACAAGATATCTGAAATCTCAGTTGCTATAAGGGACCCGCCCCATCCATCGGACAAAGCCGCCCTGATGCCCTGCTTTAGCAGATTCTTGTAGTCTGAACCCACGCCGATATGCGTTCTATGCATAATCTCGACAATCTCACGGTCAATGGAACGAGGAGTTACACCAAATTCCTGCCATACTTTCTGCCGGGCTGGTGGCGGATAAACTGCCGCACTAACCAGTGTCCCCTCCTGTTTGCCAAATTCAGCCAACATCGCGTCGGCCAGGTCGCCGGCAATCTGTTTTGTCTCTCGGCCTTCTACCTTGACGCCGTATCTTGCTGCAACCTCTCTCAGTTTCAGCTCGTCTTTTATCGTGTAATCACAGCTGTCATTCTCGATCGCCATCTTAAACGTATGCGCGATGTCCCGGCCGTGGTCGGAATGTGCTGCAGCCCCGCCGGCAATCATTCGCACGAGATTTCTGGCAGCAATTGTATCAGCGGTGGCCCCGCAAACTCCCCGAGGCGCCTTCTTAGAGATTCGACACGGGCCCATTGAACAAATACGGCAACAAATCCCTTGTTTCCCAAAGCCACACTGCGGCAACTGGGCCTCGAGCCTGTCCCAGGCGTTCTGCTGGCTGGCATCGGCCATATAAGCTATCATTTCCTGTGCCGCCTTGTCCAGACTGCGTTTTTTTTCATCCATAACAACTCCTCATTAAAGCTAACTTCTGCTTTTAACATACATTACAATTTCTCTACGTTTCAAACAAACGTTTTGTTTTCATTTCTTCAAGTCTCGTATAATCCGTTTAATTTACTGCTTTTTGCTCCGTGCTGATTAAATCCATAAGTCTATCTTTGGCCCTGTTTAATGTGCCCACCAGCTCCCTATCAGCCTGAAAAACCGGTTTTACTTCAAGGTCCGCCTGCTGGACAGCCGGCCTATATTCGATATTGGCAAGAATAGTCATATTCGACAATTCAGACTTAATCGTCTCGGCCTGAGAGGCATTTGTGAGCTTGTTTGCGATTGCTGCAACGTGCTTTATTCCCAATTCTTCGCCCATTCGCGCTATATTTATGGCTGTCTCGATACTTCTGCTGCCCGGTTCAACCACCACTACAAGCGCATCAATGCCCTGGATGCTTGCTCTGCCCATAAATTCGACTCCGGCAGCCAAATCTACAAGGACCATTTCCTTGCGTTGCAGTATGGTATGGGTAAGCAGTGCCTTCAAAAATGCCCCTTCCGGGCAGGCACAGCCTGCTCCAGCCTGGCTAATACCCCCTAACACCAGCAATTTCAAGCCTTTAACCTCAAGCCAGTATTCTTCAGCCAAATCGCTGACTTTGGGATTTAGCCTGAAATATGCCCCCACAGCGTCTCTCCCTGTGCCGGTGCGTTCGCCTATCAGTTCCTTCATTTGGATAAGCGGCTGCGGGCTTTGTGCTGAAGATACACCAAAAGCTGATGCAAGATTGGTATTTGGGTCAGCGTCGATAGCCAGAACGTCAAAGCCACTTTCAGCAAACAACTGTGCCCAGACCGCACAAACTGTGGTCTTACCTACTCCGCCTTTTCCTGCTATTGCTATCTTTATACCTGAACTCAAATCGAAAGCTAACCTATGTTCTTAAAAAGGCTTACGTAACTTCACAAGCGTCCGGCAAACGCCGCCTTTATATCCCAATGAGCCTTTCAGCTTTGTTATTCCGGGTTCGGCCTCGAAAAAGCCAGTTTAACAAACTTTGCTATAACTTAGCTGGCGTCACCGTACTATTTGAAAACCTTATAATAGGCTTATTAAATTTCGTGTCAAGTGTTCCCTTAATAATAATTTTACAAATCTCTAAAAGCTCTACAAAGCTGCAATGAAAAGTATACCTGTATGCCGGTATTTCGAGCCGCCCCAATAAATATATGGTGAGAACTGGGAATAAGTTGGGCCGAATATCCTCGTCCCTGTCAAAATACGACTTCCTGCCTACACTAATTATTTTCTACGCTGGCTCCTAATTCTCTCAGCGCATCCTGAAGCTTTTTTTCTGCATCCTCAAGCTGTTCTTTGGTCTCGGACTTGATTTCCTCGTCAATAACATAAGGCGTAATAAATACAAGCAGCTCATTGTTGCTCTCGAGAATATCATAATGACGGAACATCCCGCCAAGAAGAGGTAAATCACCTAACAGTGGAATCTTCTGCTCAATCTCACTCTCATTCTGAAACAGAATACCCCCGAGCATTATTGTCTGGGTGTCTTCAATTATCATATGTGTGGTGGTATCGAGTTTGCTCGTTACCGGCTGGGTATTGATAGTTTCCTGCTCAAGCTGGTCAACACTCAGATTTATTGTCATATCCACGTTCTTTTCCGGCGTAATGTTCGGCCTGACACGAAGCCTGAGCCCGACATCAGTACGCGTGTACTGGGTGGTCAACGAGCCGCCTTCTGCGCTTGTCTGGCCGGCCTCAATAAACGACAAAGTTTGACCCCGGAAAAACTCCGCTTCTTCATTGTCCTTTGTCCATAATGTCGGCTGATTAAGAACTCGGCCGTTTGCCTCTTTTATCAAAAGGTCAACAAGCACATTCAAATCAAAACTCGTCGAAATTCCCTGTCTTGCTGCAGCTAAAGGCAACGCAGTTTCAAATGGAGCACGATTCTCCTGAAATGCAAACTGCGACAGCAGTGTCAACGCCCCTTCACTGAGGCCCCCAAAGGATGCCGGGTCAGCCGCCAGCTTAACACCCAGTGAAGTCAAATCGGTGTGATTAACCTGAACTATGATTGCCTTTACCATAACCTGCTTGCCGGGCTTATCGAGCGCCTTTATCATTTTCTCTATATCATCCATATATTCAGGCGGAGCAAGGACAAGAACGGCTTTACTGCGGTGGACCGGTATGAATCTTATCCTGCCTATGATATTACTTATAGGCATTTCCTCTTCCCCGAACCTTGTGCGAGAACCGGAACCGGACCACCATGGAACTATCTCATCTTGTGATTCGGTAGTGTCCTGGCCGGCTTGGCTCTGAACCTGGCCGCTCGAATCAGTGGTCAGTTCGGACAATCCCCTGCTGCTTCTACGAAGCGTCGCCCTTGTGCCCGGCTCATTTAGTATCGCATTCAACTGGTCGCAGATGTCCTCGGCATCGGCGTAGTTTAACGTTATGACATGTGGCACATCAGCTTTTTCTCTGCTGTCGAGTTCCTTTATCAAAGCCTCAACAACGTCGTACGCTTCCGGAATATTGCTTATTACGATTATTTTTTTGGTATCCGGCACCGCCTCGAATGTCAACTGTCCGTAAAGGGCACCAACAATCTTTTTCTTTTTATCCTCCTCACCACCGAACTGGAACCACCAGGGCCTGCTGCGAGTATCGACTTCCTCGGTGAAAAGCTTGGTAAGAAGCTCAACCATCCGTATCGGGTCGGAATTCTTTAGTTCGATTATTCTCGGTTTGACGTCGTTTACATCGATGGGAACATCCCATTCTGCAATCTGCTCTACAATCTTATCCAGATTCTGTGGTGTGGCTATCACCGTTACCTGGTCCAGGGTCGGGAAAGAAATGACTTTGACCACATCCTCAGGGCTGACACTGTGGGAGCTATATCTACCAAGGCCATAACTGGATTGATAGCCGCTCCGGGCTTCGTAAAGACCTTCGATATTGGTCTTAATCTGGTCAGGGTCGGCATACTTCAACTTAAACACTCTTGTTTCAAACTCATCGGTAAGAATATCTATCTCTTCGATAAGCTTCTTAACCATTTCGCGCATTCCCGCCCTGCCGAAAATCATAATCTGTTTTGCCTGCGGTAAGGGCCGAACGAGGACACTTGGCTCCAGCTCCGCTCCGGGCATTCTCTGTAGTGACCTCTCAATCTCAGTGGCCACTTCACGGGCATCGACATATTTGACAGGAACTATCTCGACCTCTGAACCGATGGGCTCTTCCCTGTCGAGTTTCGCAATCCATTTGCGTATTTGCTTCATATCCTCAACCGACGCCCTTGCAATAATCCATTTGTGCCTTGGTTCGGGAATAAACACTATCGGTATATCACTTGAGCTAATTACTACCGATGTTGCTGCAGCCGCAGTCGTAGTGCTTCTGTCCGATGGAGCTCTGCTCGACGAACTGCCGCCTCTGCCTCTATCACGTGTACGGTCCCCCCTGTCCCTTGAGCTGCTCGTACTACTTCGGCTGCGCTCATCGGCACTGAAAAGCATCTTCAACAACTGAACGAGCTCTCTGGGGTCACCATAACGAATCTCAAAAACCTCCTCGACCGCTTCGTCATAGCCAGGCACATCAAATTGTGAGATAATTCTCTCGATGCGTATAAGATTCCCCACCGCATCAATAACCAGCAAAGAGTTGGTGTTCTCATCGGCACTGACATAGCCGTACTCGCCTATTAAAGGCCTGACAATCTCTCCCATTCGGGTGGGACTGTAATTCTTGAGCTTAAAGAATTTCTGCACTATCTGATTCTTATTGTCAATCGCTGCCAGCGGCTCTTCAGACGATATCGTCGGGACAGAACCAAGTTTGGCGTCCTTTATCGGCTTAAGATATATCGCCCCGTCAGATTCTTCGGCAATAATACCCTTTACCCGCAGGGCGGCGTAAATCATCAAGAGCGCATAACTTCTCGGCACCTTCTTCGACGAGCATATGGTTACCTTCTTTTCCATTGCCTCGTCGGTGGGAATAACAACTTTGCCCGTCCATTCGGAAAGCTTCTTAATAACATCTTTCATTTGCACATCTTTAAGATTCAATGCCTCCAGTCCTTTGTCTGGCCGGTTTGGGTCGTTAGGTTCGTTTACATCGGTGAACCCGCCGAAAGACATTTCCCTTCTCTCGCCCCGGCCCCTGCGAAAATCATTTGCATCACCAGGGCTGCGCCGCTGGCCTCTGCGCCGGCCGAAATCTCTCGGCCCTCTATCGGGCATGCTTCGCTCCGGGGGTTCGTTAGCATCCGCCGAGATTTCTTCCTTCTCCGCGGCACCTGCCGCTGGTTCTTCGAGAGCTTTTTCTTCGGGCTCATTTGCATCATCTGCCTTTTGAACCGAATCGCCCTTCTGCGAATTGGCATCCGTTTTCTCTGCCGCCTCGACCTGCCGGCAATAGAGACTATCCGAAGAAATGACAAAAAACACCGCTAAAGCAATCATTACTGATATTATTAGTTTTGACCTCTTCAATTTACTCACCTCACTCTAATTACAATTAATCACACTTTCTCAAATTTTGGTTATGGTACGGGTCTGCCTGGCTTGAACTTATCAAGCATTCGGGCCCTGAATTCTTCTCTTTCTTTCCTTGTCATATCATTCCACCGGTCTCTGGCTTGTTCCAGCGCAGCTTTATCTTCGTCCGAGAGATTATTAAACATTTCCTCAGTACTGCGTTTCATCTCATCAATATCAATTAACGCTGTGGCCGACTCCTCCCGGCTTCGGAGCTCATTAACCTCTGTTACCACCGCCGCATCAAGCTCTTCTGCGTCAATCTTAACGTCTGTTTCGTCCGGTTTTTGAGCTTCAGGGCCTGCTGCCGTCATAACCTCTGATTTAGTTTCATCAGGTGACTGACTTGATAGGTCCGGCCCAGGAATATAAAAAGCAACCCTCCAGATAATAAGAGCCACTGCAACAACAATTATCACTATAAATACTAATTTTGAATCTTTCATTTCATTTACCTTTCTTTAACTATACGGTCACCGTCCGGAGTCAAATCTTTCTCGCATCCGCGCCCGAAATGCCTCTCTTTCTTCTTCAGACATATTTTCAAACATTCGCCTCATTCCGCGCCTTCTGAACATTCTATCTCCGGGGCCGGGTGGCCCGGGTTCAACTTCAACAACCGGCTGGGGGCTTTCCTCTGCTTTTTTGGGAGGTGCTTCTGCGGTCGGCTTTTTCTTTGCAGGGCTCGGCTCCAAATCCATCGGATACTTAACTATCTCTTTGCCGTTCCATTCGAACCTGGCACAGGTAGCTTCGATAGCCACAACATTTGCGTCTTCTATTCTGTCGCCTACTTTGTACCATTTGCCGTTTACCAGCACCTCATCACCCAACACCGCCGCTATCTTTTTTATCGGTTCCTGGCTTGGAGAAGGCGGCACAAATAAATTCTTCTTCTTCAATTCATCCGCTGTTTTCCGCTCTTTTACAAAATACTTTTCGGCATCGTTTGGGTCAAACCTGCTCTGGGCAACGGCATTTGCCACCAGCCGCTCGGCCCGGGCTGAGACCGTAAAAAAACCAGTCACCTTAAACAAAATCAAAACACCCAGAATCACCGGGACAAGAAGCAGCAACCTCGAGATTAATTGTCTTTTGTCTTTTAGATAATCAGCTCTCATACTTTATCTCACTCACTTTACGAATGTTGACACCACCAAATCCATTTCGATTTCCCGTTCTTTCTTCGGATTACATCTTAAGCGCAACTGCTCTACGCCCACCAGATAAGGATTCTCCTTGAGAGATGCGAGCAGATTAAGCACCTGTTCGAGCCTGCACTTGCTGCTGCACTTCAGACGCATCAATTTATAGCCGCCCTGCAGCGATTTACCGATATTAAGGACCTGCAGCGGTTCGCTTGTTATACCTGCTTTGTTTAACTGTTCGTTGAGCTTATCTCTGAAAAGAAACTTTTGCTTTTCCAGGCTCTGCGGCATCTCAAAGACAGGAACAATCGACCTGAGGGACGCCTGCTTGGCACTGCTGATTGCCCGCATTTGGGCTTTCGCCGCAGCAAGCGTTCTTCGTACATCCATCCAGTATGTCAGTCCTTTCGACGAAAAAACAAATACCAAAATAACACCTGCACAGACAGCGCCCAGCTTCAGTGCACGTTTATCTGTTTTGCTCAGTTTCACTGCCATATTTGCTCTGACTTTTCCTTCAAAAGGCGTTACCTAACCTCTCTTTTTGGTAAAATTTCTATAATGAAAATTTATAGCAAATTTGAGTTTGCCGCTTTTGCTGTCTTTGGCCGGATTTGTTATCTTCACCTCGGTTATGTCTCTTTGACCCAATAGCTTTTTCTGAAATTCGTACACCTGTTCGATATTCTGTGCCTGTCCGGCTATACTTACAGGCTGACCTTTTTTGAACTCGAAGCTATCCAGCTTTATTCCATCGCCGCCGCTTGCATTTATTTCGCTTAAAAGCTTCAGCAAATCCGGTCTCTGCTGCGCAACGGTCTTCATCAGTCTTTGCCGCTGTATGAGCTGCCCGAGACTCCCTTTCGCTTCAGAACCGCTCCAGTTCTTCTCGCTGACCACATCAATCACACAGGAAACAATAATCAGCAGTGCCAACATTATCGCTGCGAGCGCGCCGGTTGCCTTTGGCGAGTGCGACCAACGTTTCTTTTCTTCCTTCCCGCCGGGGTTGTACAAACGCTCAAAGACATTAAGTTCCTGCCCATCCGCATCAAGTGCCATCAGCCCAAGACCTATCGGCACACGATATCCATAAATCTCTTCAACAGTAAGCCGGGTATCCGCGCTTAATTTTTGAACCTCCGGCAAAGATGCACTGGCACTCAATCCTGCTGAGACAAGGCGGGAAACTATTTCTTCCATCATCCTGCTGCCGTCCGAAAGCACATAAACCGGCAGCTTCGCCGGCTCTCGAAAACCAAACAGCTCAATCGCACTTTTAATATCACGGGCAAACCTCTCATCAGCTTCACCCTGCACTGTTGCTCCATCCGCAGCTGTAAAATCCAATGTCCCCATATCCAGATTTACAGCGTTAATCAGTCTTGCCTGCTCGGTCAGACAAACCGTAGTACTGCTCAGCCCAACACTTACAACAACTGCCTGCTGCTCATTCCCACCAAAAACTTCTTTCCAGACCTTTACTATCCCTTCACAATCAAGCAGTATTTTTGCCGGCTCAAAACAGCCTACATCGCCGATGAATCTTTGTAACTGTTCTTTTTTTGCTGCCGCTGCGGTAATAGTCATTTGTCCGTCTTTTTGTTTTGTTAGTCTCCAGGCCAGTTCAATTTGCTCAGCCGGCAGCGGCAGTCTTGCCTCCGACTGCAGCCTGACCATCGCTGCCAGCTCGTCTTGCTTTACCGCAGGCACATCGATACGGTAAAAAACCACATTTGCCGAGTTGAAGCCGGCCACGGCAATTTGTTCGCCATCTGCTGTCTTTCCAACCGGCAAACCACATTCAGCCGCTAAGTCACGCCAGCTACTTCGATTCAGCAGGCCGCTCTTTGTCCAGACAACGTCAAAAAACGCACCTTGTCTTTGAAGACAAACAGCCCGCAGACAATCCTCATCCTGAGTCATTGCAATCACAGCCGCTTCCGTCATCATATCTGTTCTTTTAGCACTCACATCTTTCAATTCTTTATCCCCTCATACCGATAAAGTGTCCCATACGGAGTTGAACTCCTGTCAACTACCGTCTCTGTTATGAGCACAGTCCCGTCGGTTCGGCTTCGCTCGGCGGTCGCTAAACTATAAACCGCATAGACATTCGAACGAACGGTAATATAATTCGCTATTTCCTTAAAGGTCTTGATATTTATTGATTCGGCATCCATCACTTCGGCGATACTTTGCATCCCCTCGTCCAGAGTCTCTCTGTAGGCGATTATATTGTCGGCGAGCCGCTCCGCATCGTCACCACCGCCCAACAGCGCCGTCAAAACAGCCCGCGACGCCGTATTAATATTAATTCTGCCAGGTATCTTTTGAGTATTACTTACGGTCATTTTGTCGGCTACGTCTGAAAAAGTTTCCAAATCCATCGGCTCTGCTTCGTTCGAATCACTTCGCGAACTGGCCTGTTTCGGACTGTTATCATTTATCAAATCGGCTATACTTTGATAGTTATTGTTCGGGCGATTTTCCACTATCCACTTCGCTATCGACCTTTTTATATCTAAAGAATTCACAAGCGCATCCTCATCGGCCGTATTGATATTGGTTCTTCTATTGCCCCCGGCATCTACATCCTGCTCATACGAATAGCAGGTCAGATAATAAAGCCATCCCAAATCAACATCTTCCCGCAATTCATCAGGTGAAGTTACGTATTTATCTAAACTCTGATACCCCAGCCGCCCTCTAATACTTCCCTGGCCACCATAAAACAGCTCATCGGTAACGCCCTTGACCAGCAGCAATTCTCGTACTGTCCTGAAATGGCCGTTTCTAATCACATATCCGTAGGGCAGATTCTCATAATAGCCACCTTCGACACCCAATCCACCGGCCGTATCATCATTGTCACGCCAGTCGATTATCGCATCTGCAATTTCCTCCGTCATTTCATTCAGGCCCAGAAGCTGCTCTTTCGTAGCTGTATTTATATTTAACTTACTCGCCTCATCAATGACAGTAACGCTGACGCGGCACCGCTCAAGCTCAATATCGTTAAAGTCCTCATCATTGTCAGACCACAAATCCGTCAGGCAGTCACTTTCCCTGAGGTCTTCATTCAGTACTGCAACAGCGGTATGCCGCCCCGCCCGGCCTGCCCACTTGCACCTCGCCGCCTCGGTCGCCGCAACGCAGATTTTCGTATCGAGTCGGCTGTTCTGTCCAACGACCGCAACTATTACTCCAAGCAGCATCACCACCCAAAGTACCGTTACAAGAACAATCGCCTTTTTATTATTTTGAGCACACATATCTTTTTCAGCTAAACTTTAACCACATAAAGCTATCTGCCCATATCGCTACTGTTAATTTCTTCGGTATCGCCTGCCATCATGTCAACCATCCCCGCAGAGCTGACAAAATTTACAATAAAAGATTCCATCGCCGCATTAGCTCTGCCCGATTCATTGCCTTTTATAACCACCTCCACCAGTTCGGGAATACTCTCCAGCTCTTCGGGCCAATCAATCTGCCATTGCTCACCGTCAAAATAACGCACCACAAAGGCATTAACATCTTCAGCAATAACAGAGAGAACACCGCCCGGGGTAGATACCTCATCCGGATTAGGCCACAATCGTCTCATCAGAGAAGACTTCCCCTCATCTTTTATAAGATAATATTCAACCTCATACACATCGCCTTCCGGTTCATCAATTCTCGCTTTTGCCCTGCCGACGCTATAGAGAACCAGCGAGCTAAAAAGGTCGCCACCCGACTCTTCAATTGTGCCTATGAGCCTGCTGTTTAGCGAATTGCTGTCCATATACAGATTCATAAGGTCGTTAGCGATTAATTTCGACGCAAACCTCACCTCGGCAGTGGATTCGATATTCTTATCAAGCATCTGAGCACTTGCTGAAACGGCTTTTAGAGTACCAACCGCTACAATCGCAATAAAGGCCCCTATCATCGAGGCAACCATTACTTCAACCAGCGTAAATCCTCTCTTGTTCGAACACATAATCTTTACTCAACTCAAACCAACTGTTTTATCTTTTCTTTCTTCTGCCGCTTTCAATTGCTCTGCGTTTCAATTAACTCGACTGTGCCGTTGAGTTTAGTATCCAACGAAACGCTGTAAGTGCGATTATATTCAACCCAACTTACCGTAACATTTACCTTGTACAAACCATCAATTTCATCTTCTTCGGTAACAACTTTCCAGTAATATCCAGGCCCAATCTGGTCAAATTCCCCTTCCATCTGCCCTGACTCGATAAAACTATCAATGCCGAAATAATCAATCATAGTAAGCTGTCTGTCGGCCAGGGACGCTGCAACTTCATATTGTCTGTTAAGCCGGGTGTAGCTCAGTGCTCTTGTACTGGCTGCTCCTATCGCCAGCACAGAGCCGCAAAGAATAACACTTGAGACAATCGTCTCGACCAGCGTAAATCCTCTTCTTTTTTTTCTTCCACTACTTACCATTGCTCATCCAAATCAATTGTCTTGACCTCAACATTTGCAGCGGTACCCTGATAAAGCTTCACCCAGGCTGTTGCTGCTGTAATACCGATTGTATAATGACTCCTGCCGTCGCCAATCTGAACCACCGCCGACTGCGCCGTTCCATTCGGCAAAAAAACTATTGTCTGTAACTGGTCATCTTCGATAAGTTCCTCTAAGCCAATCGACTGAATCTGAATACCTTCGAATCCAACATCGCCGCCGAATTCCACCGGCCTGATGAATAAATTCTGCACTATGGCCTGCTCGTCCGAACCGGTCTCGGTATTTAATTCATCAACGACAAGCCAAAACCGGCTGTTGGCCGCGTCCAGTTTCATCGAGCAGATTTTTTGCTGCTCAATCGCCGTTATCCTTGCGTGTTTAGCTGCGACAAAAAAGTCCCTTGCGGCCTTTTCGACTAACATCCTTTTATACGTTCCAATGTAAATCCCACCGCCTGCCCCTGCCAGAAGCGCCAATATCGCCACCACCATCAGGACTTCCACAAGAGTAAATCCTAATCGCACTGCTCGCACTTTACTATTTAAGTCTTGTCTTTTCATCATCTCATTTGCACAAAAAGTTAAGATTGCTTTGCTACAAACACAGTGACAATACACACACTAATTATTATATATGTCTTCATTGTCACCTTCGCCGCCGTATTCGCCGTCTGCTCCATAACTTATCAAATCGAAACTACCGGGATTCTCTATTCCTCCTGCCACGTAGATATAGGGATTGCCCCACGGATCCAGCAGCTCGCTCGCCTTAATGTAAGGGCCGTTCCACGTCTCCTCAAGGTCGGCAGGCGGCTCAATCAACGCCTCAAGGGCCTCTGTATCATCTGGAAATCGCCCACAATCGATAGAGAACCTCATCAGCGCACTTTCGATATTTGCTATCTTGGTCTTTGCTATGTCCTTCTTGGCCTTGCCCAGATGCTTAAACAAGTTCGGGGCCACAAAGCCGGCAAGCATCGATATAATCAGAATAACTACGAGCAATTCAACGAGTGTAAACGCTTTTTCTTTCCTTCGTTTCATTTATATTCCTTTCCCAAAATATTTCCCACTGAATCCTTTCTATGTTATGGGTTCCCATTTTGCGACTTATTGCAAAATGGAGTCCCATCCTTCACAACCTGTTATTTGATTTTCAGTCAGCTATTAAAACAAACCTGTGCCGAATCCCATCATAAGTATCGGCAGCAGTGTCGCTACTATTATAAATCCAATCACCACAGCCAGCAGCAATATCAAGACCGCCGGCAAAATTGCGATAAACCTGCTTATCGCAGAGTCCGCCTCATCATCAAAGGTATCAGCGGCATTGAGCAGTAATTCATCCAGTTTTCCCGTCTGCTCGCCGATTGATACGATTTGTACAAGCAAAGGCGGAAAATGCCCCGACTCTACCAGGCCGCTGGCCAACGGTTCGCCCTTCTTAACTTCTTCTGCCACCCTGTCAATTTCTCTGCCTAATAGTTCATTGCCGAGCGTGTCACGAACAACACTAAGTGCCTCCAAAATAGCAACGCCGCCCTTACTCAGTGCACCAAGCGTTCTCGCAAATCTGCCTACCGCTATTGTCCGCAAAACCGAACCCAAAACAGGTATCCTCAGCTTAAATGCATCCCATTTGATTTTACCTTCTGCCCTTTTCCATTTCCTAAAGTAGTAAACTGCCGCTGCTACCAAAGCGACGGTAAGCCAGCCATAAAATGTTGTAAAAAGTGCCCTGATAAACTCACTTAATGCCAACAGTACCCTTGTCGGCCAAGGCAGCACCTCGACGCCGCCGATTATCGTACGCAATATGCCCGGCAGCACCCACGTTATTATCACAACTACCGAGATAAGGCCGAGACTTAAAACAAAAATGGGATACGCCGAAGCATTCTTCATATTTGTCTTTACTTTCTCATCCCTGCTCAATATCCCAACCAACTGGGTTGTTGTTTGTTCGAGAATTCCGCCCGTCTCGCCCACCCTTATCATTGACAGATACAGAGGACTGAAAATCTTCTCGTGCTCGCTCATTGCCTCTGAAAGTGATTTTCCCTGGCGTACCGATTCGGCAAGGTCGTCGAATACTTCTCTCAGTGCGGTTTTATGCTGCTGGTTACGAATAATCTCAAGGCCATTGAGCAGCGGTAGTCCCGCCCGCAGGGCTGTACTCAACTGGCCCGTCACCGCCAGAACATCCTTGCCGGTAATCCTGTTTGAGCCAAATCGTAGGAACCTGCCCAAATCTATCGCAGCAGATACTTCAAATTCCTCATCAACCGCTGCCGGCAAATGTCCTCCCTCGTTCAGTTCAATTACAAACCGGCCCTTATCTGCCAAAGTAGCAACCGCACTTCTGCGGTCGGCCGCCTCAACTGTCCCTGTAATGTGTCCGCCGGACTTATCAACCGCCTTATAAGAAAACTCACCCAAAATTCAACCCCGCTTACATCGCTTTTTACCTGCCGCTGTACTAATAATTTTTTTATTCCTCCTTTTCAACACCCTGTGTAACCCTCAATACCTCTTCGGGCGTTGTAATACCCTTTAACACCTTGTCCATACCATCCTGCCGCATACCTGCATGGTCCGGTGGTGCCGCTTTTTTGACCTGTTCGGTTGTTGGTCGTTCAGCTATCAATTCACGTAGTTTGCTGGTTATTCTAAGCAGCTCAAATATCCCTGTCCTTCCCCGCATTCCCGTCTGCATACATTCATTACAGCCTTTACCTGCATACAATTTGGTATCGTGATTAAGCTCCACAGTACCATTTAATCTCGCAATCAGTTTTTCATCCGGCCTATAGAGCTCTTTGCACTCCGGACAAATCATACGCACAAGTCTCTGAGCTAAAACCGCCTCCAAAGAGCTGGCCAACAAGAACGGCTCAACACCCATATCAATTAATCTTGTAACAGCGCCGGGGGCATCGTTTGTATGAAGGGTCGAGAAAACAAGGTGTCCGGTTAATGCCGCACGAATCGCTATGTCAGCAGTTTCTTTATCCCTGATCTCGCCTACCATTATAATATCCGGGTCCTGACGCAGTATATGCCGCAGTCCCGTGGCAAAGGTCAGTCCCCTTTTGCGATTGACCGGCATCTGGATAATGTCTTCAAGCTGATATTCAACCGGGTCTTCTATTGTTATTACCTTAAAAGCAGGCGAATATATTCTGTTCAGAGCTGCATACAGCGTGGTTGTTTTACCGCTGCTGGTCGGGCCTGTAACAAGTACAATCCCGTGCGCCTTATGCAGACATCTATTGAAGCTTTTCAGACAGCTTTCGCTCATTCCGAGGTCGTCAAGTCCTATCAGCGATGCGGACCTGTCCAGAATTCTCATTGTAATAGATTCACCAAACACCGTCGGCACGGTCGAGACGCGAATATCAACCTTGCCGTCTTTGCCTCTGAACTCGATATGACCATCCTGCGGCACAAAACGCTCAGCGATATTCATATTCGACATAATCTTGATTCTGGAAATAATCGCCGCCTCCAGCCGTTTAGACGAAGGCGTCTTTTCCACAAGCATGCCGTCAATTCTGTATTTGATTTTGACCTTATTCTCAAACGGTGCAATGTGCACATCGCTGGCGCGGGCCTCGATGGCCTCGTGCACAATCAAATTTACAAGATTGACTAAAGATGGCTCCCTGGCTAACTCACTGAGCTTGGCAGGTGAATAATCGCCATTATCAAGCTCAGCCTGCCTCTGCTCAACCGGTACAAGGTCGTCCAGCATCCGTGCGACATTGCTGCCATAAAACTTCGATGTTGCAATTTTCATATTTGCCGAGTCAGCATAATAACGGCGAATTGGACAGCCGGTTACCAGCCGTAATTCCTCTATGACCTGCAATTCGAATGGGTCGGTCATAGCTACAGCTAACAACTGATTATTTCCGTCATTTTCGGAATTTGGGTGTTTTTCATACCATAACGGCATAATATTGTACCTGCTGACCAGCTCGGCAGGGACAAGAGAGATGATTTCGGGACTTATCGAAATATCAGCCAAATTCACTTTTTCGATGCCGACCTGAAGCGCAAGTGCTTCGTTTATATGAGGTTGCGTAACATAGTCAAGGGCAAGCAGAATTTCACCTAAAGGCCGATTATCAAGCCTCTGCTCGGCGAGAGCAAAATCAAGGTTTGCCTGGCTCAAATAGGCTTTTTCACATAATAACTGCCCTAATTTTTTCCTTGTGTGCGAAATCATCTCAATCGTCCATAATAAACATTCAAAATGCCTTAAACTGTAATTACATACAAATAAATAACTTACGTCAAATAAAAAAAGCCGGGGCGCACGCTGCGCACATACACACCTTCCATCCATAAATAGACGCTTAAGAAGGCTATTTTGTTACAAAAAAAAAGGGTTTTATCGGAGAAAAAACAATAAAAGAGCCTGTTGCACAATAATTTTCAAATCCAACCATTGGATCCAAAGGCTATCTGGGACAGACGGCTCAATTCCCTGTTTCCCATATGTTGACTTTTTTATATGTAATCATGTTTTTGCTGATAAATCGAGCAAAATTACACGTCAAATCTATAAAAAACAGCCTTTTTATCAATTCCAGCAGGCCTTACCGCTTCGCCACGACAAGCTTCGACATGGCCGAGATAAAAGAATATAGCGACGTAGTGGGTAGAATATAGCTTGAAACCAAGAGCAGCAGCAAGCTTTATGGTTGGAGGCGATGGGTAAAAGATTGGAGATAAGTTGGTTAGGGTTGTGGGCGAGGGGTAAAAAGGTGGGAGGTGAGGGGTGAAGGGTGAGAG
>Ga0180434_10002652_pt1 | contig 23519 bp, 20 predicted proteins | sample SS_ome_7_FD_132453 | JGI IMG/M metagenome (GOLD analysis project Ga0180434, IMG submission 132453) | Hypersaline lake sediment archaeal communities from the Salton Sea, California, USA - SS_1_D_2 metaG | ecosystem: Environmental > Aquatic > Non-marine Saline and Alkaline > Hypersaline >... | reverse complement strand
GTAATTGTGTCTAGCGGTTAACGGGGCAGGTTTCGCTCCCCGTTTTATTTTTTGTTTTCTGAGAATAAGTGTTATCGTTGGTTTAGACCACCAGTGAACACACTGGTGGTATTCGCTTTATAAGTGTTATCGTTGGTTTAGACCACCAGTGAACACACTGGTGGTATTCGCTTTATAAACCCATTGCAAAAAGTGCGATAAAAAAAGTAGAATAGCCCTGTCCGGATATTCTGGCTGGGCGGAAACTGGCTGCTGATGGTCTTCGACCATCAGGTTTCACCTTCCGTCAACCTTTCGAACCGGAGTCACCGGTTGTCTTCTTCATCTGGCTTTTGCCATCAACTCTTTGGATGAAACCAAAGACCGGTATCCTTGACCATTGTCTGGCTGGCGTTTGCGAGCAAACACAAACCTCTAGACTACAGGGCTGAACCAACTTAACAGTTGTTGTTTTAATTAATAACCGAATTTAAATAATAACCATGAACCCATTCGGCAAGTTCAGGGAGCAGGCGCTGAAACAGCTGGGCCGGGCGGTTAGTGTCCCGAAAAAGGATATCGAAGCCATACTCGAGAAGCCGCCGGAGGGCGTGGGTGCTGACCTTGCACTGCCATGCTTCTTCCTCGCGGCAAAGCTGAAGAAGGATCCCAAGGTCATCGCAAGCGGGGTAGCTGAAAAACTGAAGAAGAAACAGAAGAAGCGGAAGGCTGCTGACATGGTTTCAGAAGTCAAGTCTGTCGGTCCATACGTCAACTTCTATGCAGACTGGGGCAAGCTGAATTTGCTGGTGCTGCAGGACATACTTAAGCACGGGGATAAGTATGGGTCAGGAACCGCCAAAGCCAAGGAAAAGGTAATGACCGAATTCGCCCACCCGAACACACACAAGGCATTCCACATAGGCCATGTCCGGAACATCTGCCTTGGGGAGGCCATATCTCGCGTAATTGAATTTTCCGGCAGCAAAGTCGTAAGGGCAAATTATCAGGGTGATATTGGCCCGCACGTGGCCAAGTGCATCTGGGGCTTTGTCAATATATACAAGAAAAAGCCGGCCAAGGGAATAGAGAAGGGGCTTTGGCTGGGCGAGGTTTATGCAAAGGCCAACCAGCAGGTAAGGGACAATGACAAGCTCAAGGAAGAGGTCATGGAAATAAACAACCGACTTTACTCAGGCGACAAGGAAATCACAAAGATATGGAAGGAAACCAGAAAATGGAGCCTTGATTATTACAATGGGGTATACAAGGACTTCGGCGCGAAGTTCAACCGGCTTTATTTCGAGAGTGAGGTGGAGAAGCCGGGCAAGGCAGTTGCCTTGGCCCTGCTGAAGAAGGGCATTGCAAAGAAAAGCCAGGGCGCGGTTGTGATGGATTTCGAGAGCCAAGGGCTTGGCATCTTTATCCTGCTCACGCAGGACGGCAACCCGTTATACGGCGCAAAGGACCTCGGGCTGGCCAGGCTCCAGGTGAAAGAGCACAGGCCTGACCGAATCCTGCACATTGTAGGGACAGAGCAGAATGCATACTTCCGCCAGCTCTTCAAGACATTAAGCCTGCTGGACAAGAATATTGCCAAAAGGGAGCATCACGTATGCTACGAGCTGGTAAACCTGCCTACAGGCAAGATGAGCAGCCGGACCGGGACAATCATAACATACAACGAGCTCAAGACAAAGCTGGTTGGACTGGCAAAGAAGGTCACGAGCCAGAAAAACCCCAAGCTCAAGGGCAAGGAGCTTGACAAGACAGCAGAACTGGTTGCAATGGGTGCGTTGAAGTACGGCATGCTCATGGTCTCTCCGGAAAAGACCATAACATTTGACTGGGATAGAGCGCTTTCATTTGAAGGGAATAGCTCCCCATACATCCAGTATTCCCACGCAAGGGCCTGCTCCATACTGAGGAAAGGCAAGGCTGGAAAGGCAAAGTTTGGTGGGAAGGTTAAGGGTAAACAGGGCATGAAAGGCGCTGGACTGACGGCAGAGGCTGAGATAGCCCTCATCAAGCACCTAGCTGGCTTTCCCAGGGCTGTCAGCAGGGCTGCCCGCGACCTGCGTCCGCATTATGTCGCGAATTATGTGTATGAACTGGCTACGAAGTTCAACGAATTTTATGAGAAGTGCCCGGTACTCACCTCGAAGACAAAGGACCTGCAAGCAGCCAGGCTGTCCCTTGTAAAGGCAACAAAGGTCGTGCTGAAAAATGGGCTGGGCTTGCTGGGCATCGAGGCACCTGAGAGGATGTAAAATTTATAAACCCGAACGCTGCTTTTCACTTTTAACTTTTCACTCTACTTGCCCAGCTTGTCAGCCAGCTTTGCGTAGTAGGAAGCAGCCTTCTTTAGGTCTGCACTGCCTTTTTCTGTTATAGCGTATATGCGCTTCATGCCCTGATTCTTCTTCGTGACAAGCCCCATGCGCCTGAGGTCGTAGAGGACCTTGTATGCTGTCACTGTCCCTGGCCTGAAGCCGAACTTCTCTTCTATCTGCCTGCGCAGCACATAGGCGTGGCTGGGGCCCTTGGAGAGTATCTTGAGAACATAAACCCAGAGGCATTCCTTTGTGTTGAGCCGGACCAGACGTTTAAGCGGTGAAGCCATGTATCATAATTGTCCGCACTATTTTATAAATGTAAAACAATTGCTGCTGGGCTGCTGGCAGCGGCTGACGTATTATGGCTCACTTCTTCTTTGACAGGCGGTATGCAATACCTATCCTCTGCAATGCGCTTATGTTTGTCAGAACGGCTAGCAGTGCCATCACATATGTCAGGTATAGCGGGTTAATGCTTGCGGCCAAGATTCCCACGAAAAGGATTATTAGCCTCTCAGCCCTTTCCAGAAGCCCGCCCTTCAGCTCGGTTCCCTGGGGTATGATCTCCTTCTCCTTTGCCGCGGCTTTGACGTATGTTGTAAGAAGCCCGCCAAAGAAATACAGGAATACCCATGAATATGCCGGGATTATAAATGCCGGAAGCGAGGCGAACAGCAGGCCGAACGCTATGATGCCCTCCACATACCTGTCCACCACAGTATCAAGGTATGCGCCCAGTTTCGTCACCCTTCCCGTCACCCTTGCAACAGAACCGTCCACAAGGTCCAGGAAGGAAGAGATAAGGAATAGGATGGCAGCGCTTATGAAATCCTGGTTCAAGAGCATGTAAATGGCCACCAGTACAGGTATTATGCTAACCAGTGTCCACTGGTTAGGGGACAGCCCGAGCTTGCTGAAGGCCGTGCCTACCTTGATTGAAAACCCGCTGAATTTCTGCCTTTTTTTATACATGGTCATGTATAGCAACCCCACCAAATCCCGGTAAACCCCAGAGCCCCGGAAAATACCGGTACAATTCCCGATAATATTTTATACGCGTAAAGTATTTATATATGTTTTCCCAAGTATTTTACAAGCGTAAAACACTTGCAATAGCTGCAAGTGTATAGGGTTATGTTTCAATAAATGGAGGGTTGAAATGACAAAGAAAAATGACGGCTTAAAGCGATTGGATAATGCCGTCCAGCCAGGGAAAAAAGAGATTAAAATTGCCATCGCAGGGATAGGCAACTGCACGTCCAGCCTGATACAGGGGCTGTCCTATTACAAGAGTATCGCATCCAACGACGAGCTTGTACCCGGTTTGATGCACAATGTGCTTGGGGGCTATTCGATAGCGTCCATCAAGCCCGTTGCAGCCTTTGACATAGACGCACGCAAGGTGGGCAAGGACCTGTCAGAGGCCATATTCCAGAAGCCCAACAACACATTGGTCTTCCAGAAGGACATACCAAACATGGGGGTCAAGGTGCAGATGGCACCTGTCATGGATGGTGTGGCCGGCCATATGGAGGATTACCACGAAGATGAGTCGTTCAGGGTGGCCAAGGCAGCACCGGTTGATGTCACAAAGGCCCTGAAGGAATCAGGTGCCGAGGTACTGGTCAATTACCTGCCTGTCGGTTCCGAGGAGGCAGTGAGGCACTATGCACAGTGTGCGTTGGATGCCGGAATCGCATTCGTGAACTGCATGCCTGTATTCATCGCATCCGACGATGCGTGGGCAAAGAAGTTCGAGGAGAAGGGATTGCCCATAGTAGGTGATGATGTCAAGGCCCAGGTAGGAGCCACAATAACGCACCGCGTGCTTACAAAGCTCTGGTCCGACCGTGGAGTTAAGCTAGACCGCACATACCAGCTCAACACAGGCGGCAACACAGACTTCCTAAACATGCTGGAGAGGGAGCGGCTGAAGAGCAAGAAGATATCAAAGACAGATGCCGTGCAGAGCCAGCTTCCCCAGCCTTTGCACCCCAACAACGTGCACATCGGGCCCTCTGACTATGTGCCATGGCAGAACGACAACAAGGTATGCTTCATACGCATGGAAGGCAGGAAGTTCGGCGACGCTCCAGTGAACCTTGAGCTGAGGCTGAGCGTAGAGGACTCGCCCAACAGCGGCGGTGTTTCGATCGACGCCATCAGGTGCGCGAAGCTTGCCCTGGATAGGGGAATTAGCGGTAGGCTGCTTTCCATATCATCATACACCATGAAGCACCCGCCCCAGCAGTTCCCTGACAACGTGGCCAGGCAGATGGTTGAGGAATACATAAAGGGCGAAAGGGAGAGGTAGGCTCTCCCACGTTTTTTATTTTTTAGATTTCTTTATTTTAGCAAAAACTTGATCGAAGAATAATTAACGCGGCGCCGCGTTAACACTTAATTACTCGGTGCTGGGTTTGGGTTCGCGTGTTTCTTCATGTCCGATTCTGCTTAGTTCTGAATAAAGCTGGTATCCCATATGGAAACAGCTGTCAGCAGCTGCCACCACTCCCTGCAATTGGCCGTATACCTGTTTATATTCTGTTGAACAGTCATCGCAGGGCGCCATGCTATGAAGTGCCCATCTGCTGTACCATTCATATGAGTCCACTTCGGGCTTCCAAGACGTGTGTGGCAAGTTACCTGAACCCCCTTCATTTTCTTCTACCATCATATCACCTCCTTATTTCTTTGAAAGCAACATCGCAAACCCCATCCATATGGGTGCCGATGTCGGCAGTATGGTTGTTAAGGGTATACCTGCAAGGAACATCGCCACTGCAATGCATGACGTTATTGCGGATGATTTTGCAACCCTCGTCAGCAAGCAATCTTCATCATGTAAACGTTCAGGGCAGTGGATTCGATGGTTGCGTTCGTAATATTCATGTATTGGCATTCAATCACCTCTTTTCGTCTTAATTTCGAGTTTTCTATGATATTATTAAACGTTAAGATATTTAAATGTTTCGGTTATTCTAGAAAAGCTGAAATATAATAAAAGCATATAAATATCGAAATCAAACATTCAGTAATAAATTGAAATTGATGCAACATGCAGCATAGAGTGAACACGGGGTGATACCATGCCGTTGTTTGAAGACATAGTCCACAAGGCCCTGTCAAGCGAGGTCAGAAGAGATATCCTGCTTAGCCTATCCAAGGGGGACAAGTACCTGACAGAAATAGCCAATGAAATAGGCAAGAAGCCGCAGACCATCGATTTCCACCTCACATTGCTGCAGGAAATAGGGCTGGTTGATTCGGAGTGGAAGAAAGGCAAAAAGTACTACACCTTGAAGAACAAGGATATCCTCAACTTCCTCAGGGACAGGAAACCGATCCCGGCGAAATTCAGGCCAAAGCCGCCGCATGAAATAGTTCTGGACGCATGGAAAGACTTGGCAGAAAAGCTGGATCGCATCGAAAAGAAACTGGACAGGCTGGAGAAAAAGAAAAAATAACCCGTTCCAATCCCCATTTAATTTTTATTTAACCCGCCCAAGACTTAACCATGCTCAACATAATCCAGGCCGTGTTCCTCGGGGTTGTTCAGGGAATAACTGAATGGCTGCCAGTATCCAGCTCAGGCCACCTGGCCATTGTCCAGCATTACATGGGAGCCAATGGTCGGGGTCTTCAGGTGCCAGTTGCATTTGATGTGCTGCTGCACTTCGCCACGCTATTGGTGTTGCTGGTTTTCATCAGGAAGGAAGTGATAGAAATCCTTGCTGCGGCTGTCAGACGCGACTTCGGATCCCCGTCCGGCAGGATGTTCATATTCATCATCATTGCTGGTATCCCAACAGCCATCATAGGCCTGACGTTCCGGCAGGCGTTTGGATCAATGTTCACCAACATGGCCGCGGTTGGCGGGGCACTGATTGTCACTGGGGCCATACTGCTGCTAAGCCGATATGGCTACGGTCGCGGTGATGGTAGTGTCAACAGAAAGCTTGGATATGGTATTGCCTTTCTTATTGGAGCGGCTCAGGGCATTGCTGTTGCGCCCGGCATATCAAGGAGCGGCGCGACCATAGGGATAGGCCTGTTCGCGGGCCTGAAAAGGGAGCAGGCCATAAGGTTTTCATTGTTGCTGGCCATGCCAACCATAATCGCGGCAACGCTGCTTGAGGCAGAGAACCTGGCAATGTCTGGTATTGGAATGCCTGCGCTTGCTGCTGGTTTTGCCACATCGCTTGTCGCGGGCTACATTTCACTGCGTCTTCTAATAAAACTCGTGATGCAGAAAAAGTTCAGCTGGTTTGCTGTTTATTGTTTTGTGGTTGGGGCTTTGCTGATCACCTCGATGATCATCTTGGCTTGAGCTTTCTTATCATTGCCTTTATCACTTCAAGGTCATGCTGCATGTCTTCTATTTCCTTTTCTGCCTTGCGGTTTACGGCGAAGTCCCTCTCCGCCTTCATGCGATCCATTTCAGTCTGGCGGTTCTCGCTCATCAGGATTATCGGCGCTTGTATCGCTGCCAGGCAGGACAGAACGAAGTTAAGCAGAATGAACGGGTAAGGATCCCAGTTCAGTGAAAAGATCATGTACAAGTTAATGGTCATCCAGATGGCCATGACGATGAACAGAATGATTATGAATGTCCAGCTACCCACCCATCTGGTCGTCCAGTCGGCCGCCTTCTGGCCGAGTTTACGGTGGGTCTGGTGGAAATGCCCGTGGATGAAGTGCTCTTCTATGACGGTCTTGGGTATGTGCTTTACCTGCTCCTCCGGGGGCAGTTTTTTTGGGGCTTGTTTTTGTGGAGCCTGTTTGCCAGAACCAGTGGGTTTTGCGGCAGGCTTTGTGGAGGGTTTCGCGACGGGTTTTGCGTTATTTTTGGTTTTGTTTTCTTCGGCCATGTTTTATATTTTGTTCCGGGAGTTTAAATTCATGCAACCCGTGCCTTGGCCACGTGGTTTGGGACAATACCTTGCCCGAAAATTTTCAAAAATTGGTCAGAGACTGATCAAAGCTGTTCAAAAAATTACAAAAAGTTGTACGGAATTTGTCTGGAGGGTCGCATTTTTATGCAGAAATTTCACGAAACCCACATAAAATTGACATGATTTTTTACCCACACTGGTTCCCATAATCCTGACATGGCACTAATTTTGCCCTCCAGCAGTCCCACAATCCTCCAAAATAAGCCCAAAAAACACTGTTCTGAATCTGTCTTGCGTTATCTTCCGTTCCTAATACAGCGAAAAGTATTTAAACCTACCACGCGAGATACTATATATAGTCTTGCGTTATACGCAAGACATGATAATATAGCGTATTTAATGGGAATTTGATAGCAAATCAATGGGATTTGATGGCATTAAGCCATGAAAGCCATGAGGTGAGATGCATGCCTTTAGGTGGAATATACAAGGACAAGGACCTGGAAGACTTTTACAAGACTGGTACTGAAGAGGAAGAGCCAACCGAGACGAGGATGATAGTAGATGATGAGCCGGAAGAGGAACGGAAGGTAAAGACGGTCATAGTCAGGAAGCGTGAAGCAAAGCCCATGCTTGAGGAAGACCAAGTCGAATCCCTCAAGCGCATAAGCCCCGAGGTTATAGGCAGCCTTTTTGACAGGGTCAAGTTCCTGAACGAGCGCATAGAAGAGATAAAGGAAATGATGAAATCAAGGGAAGAGATACATGAAAGCATGGTAAAGGAGATAGACGTCGACATAAAGGAGAAAGAAGAGTTGTCATCCCGGTTAACCGACCTTGAAGACAGAAGGAACATCAAGCTTGACATATCGGTTCTTAGGAAGGAACAGCGGAGCGAGATACGGCAGTACTGGCGCGACCTGATGGAGCTCCGGACAGAACTCCAGGAGCTAATGGAGCAGCACCGGAACGAGGCAAAGATAGCCAGCCTTTTCCAGGAAGAAAGCGAGGGATTGGAACTGACTGACGAGCCTGATGCATCCAACAAAACCGAGACGCCTGCCAAATCCGGCTTCGGCAAAGTGGTCAGGCCTACGAAGGCACTGGAAGCTCCTAAAGCCCCGAAAGCCGGCAGTGAAGAGGGCATGGAAATAGAGGGATAAGAAAAATAAGTTTGTGTAATCATTTGATGGATAGCGACAATAGCATGTTTGAGTGGTTTTATGATAGATACGAAAGAGCGCATATTCACGGACGAGGTCAAGAAGCTTGTGCCAGTACTTGGGAAATCGAAGGCAGAGAGGCTGACAAGGGCATACCTTCTTGGTGACGAGGAAACCAGGGAGCGGATATTCGAGCTGGTTGACGTCATAAAGGCCCGCGTGTTCACGGACAAGGATCTGCAAAACACTGTCCTTGCAGAGCCGCCCAACAGGGAGTTTGCGGGCAATGGTGACCTTGAACTTGGCACCATACTCTACGGGAAAAAGAGGCTCTACCCTTTCAGGATAGACCACAACATGCTTCTCACACACATGGCCGTATTCGGCTCATCCGGTTACGGAAAGACCAACATAGCATACATGCTTTGCGACAAGCTTTCCGCCATGGACATCCCGGTTATAATATTCGACTTTTCCAAGCGGAACTATAAGGACCTGCTGGCAACCGGGCTGAAGGACAAGATTGACATATACACCATAGGCAGGGATCCAGCGCCCTTGAAATTCAACCCGCTCGTGCCACCCAAGGGCATTCAACTCTCCCAGTGGATGAAAGAATTCGCCAGCATATTCGACCATGCATACTGGCTGCTGGGCGGGGGCAGGCACATCATACTGAAGGCTATTGATGCTGTTTACGAACATAAGGATAACCCAAGGCTTGCAGACCTGAAGAGGTGGATAAACGAGTATGGCGAGGAAAAGCTGCCTGCGAGGGAAAGGAATTGGCTCGCAACAGCCGAGCGGCCATTAGAATCGCTCTGCTTCAAGGAGATAGGCGATGTGTTTGACTGCGACGTTGGGGTCACGCCGGACAAGTTCTTCAAGCCCGGCAGGATAACCATACTGGAGCTGGACGCACTGGACACGAACGATAAGACGTTTTTCATAGAGATTATACTGCAGTGGATAAGGGACTGGATGCTTATCTCACAGAGCAGGGAAAAGCTCAAGGGCGTCATGATACTCGAGGAGGCGCACCACGTGCTTAACAGGGACAAGTCGCTGAAGCTTGGCTCTGAAACCGTCATGGAGCTTGTGTTCAGGGAGGTCAGGGAGCTGGGACTGAGCATAGTCTACCTAGACCAGCACCCATCACTCATTTCATACCCCGCAATAGGCAACACATCAACGCACATATTCATGAACCTGGGTCTGGACACAAAACACGCATCTGACATACTGGATTCCAGTAATATGCTGGGCCTTGATTACCGTGAGGAAGGCAATTACCTGCGCAGGCTGCCTGTGGGGCACGGGTTTGTGCTGTGCAGGGCGGCTGAGTTCAACGAGCCGTTCCTTGTCGAGTTCCCGTACATGCCTGTCCCCAAAGGCTCTATTTCGGATGCCGACATAGCCGAGCACATGAAGGCAAAGATAGAAACGTTTGAGAAAGTGGAAGAGGCAAAGACTGCGAAGCGCAAGAAGGAGGTCATGGAAAAGGAGCTTGCGGATATACCGCCCGAGGACCTTGACGAGGGGGAGTGGCGCGTCATCCAGAACCTGGGCGAAGGCCATGGCTCGTACGCATCGCAGATATACAAGCGGGCCAAGATGTCCGGCACAGTGTTCAACGAGAAGGCCACAAGGCTGATCAAGATCGGCGCAGTCGGGATGCGCTGGGCAAAGATCAAGCGGAACAAGTACTGCTACTACTTCCTTACAGCGGCGGGCATGGGGCTGTTCAACAACAAGTTCGGGAAACAGGAAGCGAGGAAGCCCGTGGACATGTCTGATGTCACCATGCTGTTCGAGGCAGCGGGCTGGAAGTACAGGAAGGAAGGCGACCTGATCGTTCTGTCAAGCGATGGCAAGGAGACGAAGATACTGCTCGCTGACAGCCTTGACTATAACATCGTGTTCGAAAGGATGTCAGACCCGCAGATAAGGCACGTCCTATGCGCGTCAGACCGCGTAAAGAACGTGGTGATACAGCAGGCTGCAAGGCTTTCAAAGAAGAAGGGCAAGTCGCTTGTCATATTCGCTGCAACGATCCGGGAGTTCGAGGAAAAGGGCGAGTTCGAGCGCATAGAATTCCTGGAAGAATTATGAGACTGGTTTAAGGCTGATTTTACAGTTCCCATTAGTGGGAATTGTTACTTTCTTAGAGTGATAACAAAACATAAGGTTTAAATACTTTTCTCCCCTAATAATATATGTTGCCCACAATAATCCCACAGCACTGCAATAAAATCATATATCAATTCATGTTCATTCGATACAACATCACATGCCTTATATGGTTTGTCCGAAATATGACGAACCTTAGGCGGAAACTCGACATGGGCCATACGGCACAAGTCGAGTGGCCTGTTTAGGCAGCCTTGACGGATAACAGAACAATGGCTTGCAATGGGCTCGCATCGCGTATTATCGCGCAGCATGTTGGTTTTAACCAACGCGAGACATCCCGCGGCCATGGATTTTTAGACCATGTAACATGATTACCAGAACGCGGGCGGGTCTTGTATGTATGCTTGTGTAATTCTGATCGGATACAAATAAAAAAGGGAACAGCATTACTGGTGCCCAAAGAACCTTTTAGCCCATTCGGATACTAACTGGATCCACGGAACCGGATTGCTCAACCCACGTGAAAATTTGGATCAGAAGCCTTGTGTGCATCTTGGCCTGCCTGTCGTTTTTTAATTTTAATTTTAGTTGTTTTGGTCGTTGAAATTAAAATCGAGATTGTTAAACCGGAGGAAATGCTAAGTGAAAAAGAACGTTAGTACAAAAGCAGCAGGAGCATCAGGAGGTGGTGTCAAGTCTGAACGGAATGAGTTTCTACTTAAGCGAGCAAAAGCGCTTGCAGAAGATTTTAACGAGAGGTTCTGCACAAATATTAGCCCGGTGACAATAATGTCAAACGCTTTGCGACTCTGCCGTGCTGCTGCAAAAAAAAATGGTTCTACATACAAAAAGGCGAAGCAACCCAAAAGGAGATCCAAGCATCGTGGGAGATTCAATGGTAATAAAACTTAATGAAAATTAATTTGGGGGGAATGCAACACACACAAAAACAAAAAAATAAAGACAGAAAATTAAAAGGCCATCCAAAAAGGGGTGGTTTTTGACTGTGCCGTTATAGATTCCTAAAATATAGCGAGGGGCTATGTACAATCGGGAATACCCGTTCTCTTGGCCTTCCCCTGCCCACCTAGATACAAAAGCTCTTACTAAATGATCACTGCAATGGCTGGCTGGATGAGTCGAAAAACCGGCAGCTAAAGCATTTTCTTTTTTAAACAGCGTGCCTTGGTGGTACAAGAATGATTGACGGGAAAGAAAGGACCAAGTCGTCACATAAATAATGGAAATAGCCCCCCAAACAAGCCGCTCCCCGACAAGGGAGTGAAGGAGGAAGTCTCGGTACGGTTAATATTTTAAACGGGTGGATACATGACGATTACGATCGCCTCCACCCGTTTTTTAAGATATGTCAATAAAAAGGGATATGATTGCTGCCAAATGTGGGAAAAGTTGGAGGAAAAGCTTTAAATAGCCCTTTTGCATAAATAGCATGCAAGCTATGACTATACTGCCTTAATAAGCCTTGTGCGCCGCGGGGCCGATAAAAGGCAAAAGGCAATTTTATGCTCTTTAATAAAATCACAACTTTAGGAATGAAAAACCGGATGATACGAATTGTCTGGTTAAAATCCTCAGGGATACACAGGACTTATAGGGTTAGTTCTTCGTAGTTCTGAGTATATGATATTATTGAATTTTGCGTGAAATCACGCCTGGGAACAAAAGACAATAGGCATGTCTGGGGACGCTTTTTGGATGTCTTTTCTGGCATTCTATGTCTTTTGTCTTCCCGATGTGATAATGTGATACAATGAATTGATTTATGGTTTTTTGGGGGTTTTTGACATGAATAAATGGGCAGGTGGTCATAGGATCATTGAAGGATTTGGGGATGGTTTTCTGCATGCGGTTGGTGTCAACGATGACGGCAGAATCATTATGTTTTTTAGGTGTTTGCCAAGAGAACCTGATTGTGAAAACGACATTACAACGGAAGCGAACACAGCAGGCAAACAGACATCACCCGCCACGTTAATGGCAGGCTGAGAATGAACTCGCAACAACATGACCGACAGGTAGATTCAATTAGTTTTGTTAGTGAAGTGGATTCAAACGTTATGTGAACATGGAATGAACATTTGTATTTTGGAGTAAAGAACAGTATGGATAACACAACATTGGATGTAAACGGATTTAGTGTCAAGGTTGGGTGGAACGAAAACCACTTGCATGTGACACTGACAAAGAAAAGGGTAAGGGAGGCCGGGACTGGCAGGCTTACCAGAAAAGCCAGGCGGGTTGAGCTTACCATGGCTGACGTGTGCAAGGCATTTTCGCGACACTTCGAATTAATTAACAGGAACGGCATGACATGCCTGAAATTCTTCAAGAATGACGGGATCAGGCACAGGCCAGGACCGGGAAAGCGTATCAGATTCCGCAGAAGGGATAGAAGCCCAAGGAAGTTCATCCTGACGATCTGCGGCCATGAAATACTGGTAACGGTCTTGAAGATGCCGGCACGTTCCCTGTTCATTACCCTTCCTGGGGAGGGTATTGGTGACGATTTCACATTACATGACCTATGCATTGCGATTCCCAAGATGTTCGGCCTGGACAGGAGATGCATTCGTACGCATATGCATAAATTGTAGACAATAATATGCCTGTGATATGCCCATGTAAATTTAGCAGAAACAGGCAAAGCGTTACAGAATACGGCCTGCGGCATTGGAGCCGCGGGTAAAGGATAGTAACAAGTTTCTAAGGATTGTATGAAGGAGTGCAGTAAACTATGTTAGTTCTTACACGAGAAAAGGATGAGTCTATCATTATAGGTGATGACATCGAGGTTACGATCGTCGATGTCAGGGGTGATAAGGTCCGCCTCGGGATCAATGCCCCGCGTGAGATCAGCGTCCACCGCAAGGAGATTTACGAGGCAATCCAGCGCGAGAAAGCGCAGCAACGACAGCAAACAAATACTGGTGATACCACTGGTGATGAAAACAAAGGCGGCGACGAATAACGGCTTCGGTTCGGAGTTTGTTTTTCTATGATGGTGGAAAGCTATGGAGGTTTTTGAAGTTGTGCTGTGGTGATGACATGGGCTCTGCACCCCAATATTGTTTTGGGGTGCAGGCCCTTCTGTTTTTTACCGGGCCCATAGCTCAATAACAGAGCGCTGAGCTCTAAACTCGGCAGTTGAAGGTTAGAGTCCTTATGGGCCCACCATTTCTCGGGCAGGTAGCTCAGTCGGCAGAGCACCGGACTGAAAATCCGGGAGTCGATGGTTCAATTCCATCTCTGCCCAGTAAGGTTATTTCTTTTTATAAATAGCCGTGGCAACAAACCCCGCAAACCATTGCGGGGTTTGTTTTTTTATTTGTTTATTTTGATGGAACGGGAGAACAAACGGAAAAAGGGAGAAATTTTGTTTGTGTTATTTGGTATGTAGCAATTTGGTGATGCTACGAAAGGGGGTTATGATTATGGACGAAGTTACGTTCGGGAAGAAGCTGAAGGAATTGGTGGATGAAATCGGCTCTATGCCTGTGCCTCAACGGGACAGGCTGATAGCACTGGCCAAGCAGACCCGTGACTGCCACGCACGGCTGAAAAGGAGTGTCAACGACCTGCAGGAGTCACTGGACTACCTCAGGGTCAGCATCAAGTACCTGCTCTTTGACCTGGAGGCCACCCGACGCGAGAATGCCTACCTGAGGAAGCTGCTGGAAGACGACAGCAACCGAAGTCGTTAGCCAGCAGCGAGATTGGATGAGGAAAATCCCAGGGATTTGTGCGTGCATGCATGTGCACAGCACGAATCCCTTTTTTTATTATGATGTGTCAATTTAAGGGTATATAAGCATGTAAGTATGTCAGATGTTAGGCGTGTTACCTTCTCCTAGTGATAAAATGCAAATGTTTAAAAAGATTATATTGAATAGTGACATACTGGTCATTGCTTTGTGTTCGCGCATCGCACATACCATATAATATTCGCATAATGCTCATACAACAAACAACTTTGAAAAATACAACAAAACCAGACGCATATCATCTGGTTTACATTAATCCTCAGGGATGCCATAAAAACAAACAATGAACCCCGATACAGGCTGATACTGGATATTGGCTGACAAAGGCTGATACAGACCGATACGGGCTGATATGGGGGGGTGTATGCAGATGTGTATACGGGCTCATTGATTCAGATAGGCTTATCTATATACGGGTGCGTAACCACGCACGAAAACAAAGTAAAACGAGGCTGTTTAAAACTCTTTATTTTCGTCTTTGGTCTGTCTTGCGGCATTGCGGCAATTCATATGAAATTCGCATTATCATGGCCAAGGCATAACTGACATTGTCTATCGGAATGGTTCTGATAGACGTTCGATATGTGTGTATGTTTTAGTTTTTGAAGGAGTAAACAAAGATGGCTGAAGAGGCAACAGTTAAGTTGGAAAAAAGAAAAGTAACACTTTTTACGGGCCAGATGGCGGATTTGCCGCTGCTGGAATTTCTGAAAATGATAGAGGGGTTTGGGTTCGACGGGATAGAGCCGTGCTGCTGGGGCGATCACTTCGATGCTGAAAAGGCCGCCGATATTACTCTCGAAGCGTTTGAAGCTGAAGCGGAAGGTGACCCTGCTAATTTTACTAAGGTGGCCGGAATCTTTGCCGCCCGCGATAGCAAATCGGCGGACGAATACTGTAATGATTTGTGGACGCTGCTTGCTAAACACAGCCTTACAGCACATTCCATCTCAAGCCATCTCGTAGGCCAATGTGTCTGCGACAAGCCCGACCTTCGCCACCAGGCTATCCTGCCTCCAAATGTTTGGGGCAAGGGCATTGGTGCAGACATCGGTGAAGTGGGTTACGATCCGGTGGAAGCGGAGAAAATCCGCCAACGAGCTGCTATGATGATGGTCATCACAGCTATAGCCGCCCGTCGTTTCATGGATTGCAACCCAAATGAAAATCAGTGGGGTGTGAAAACCGCGGTCGTCAATGGGTTCACGGGCTCGAAAATATGGCATCTGCTTTACCCGTTTCCGCCCATCCCGAAACCCAAAGATGGCGAACCAGATATGATCGAAGCAGGCTATATTGATTTTGCCGCTCGCTGGATACCAATTCTCAACGCATTCAGGGCAATCAAAGTCAGGTTTGCCCTTGAAGCACACCCCACAGAGATAGGTTTTGACATCGTCACTGCTCAGCGTGGGCTTGAAGCCATTGATAACCATGAAGCATTCGGCTTCAACTTTGATCCGAGCCACCTTGGTTATCAGGGTGTGGACTACGTCAAGTTTATCCGCACCTTCTCGGACCGCATCTTTCACGTCCATATGAAGGATGCCTGGTGGGGCCATGGGGACGGCACTGTGGGTGTGTTCGGCGGTCATACTGATTTCGGTGACCCCCGCCGCTTTTGGGATTTTCGCTCACTCGGCCATGGGGACATCAGATTTGAGGACATCATCGTGGCCCTTAACGATATTGGCTACCGGGGGCCGCTTTCGGTTGAGTGGGAAGACAGCCGGATGGACCGTGAGCACGGTGCAGCAGAAGCATGCAAGTTTGTCAAGAAGGTGGACTTTCCGCCATCAGCAGTTGCTTTCGATGCCGCGTTTGACAAATAGCAGGCTCAACTGCGTGCGTGTACGCTCAACAGGGTGGCATGCATTTTCGTTATTTGTCGCTATGTCATTGTTCTTCTTCTTGCCAATGGTTGGACAAGAAGAGAAAACCAGAAAATTGTCAAAGTATTATTGGAGATTGTTTATGAAGGAAAAACGCTCTAAAACAGTTAAACTTAACCGCAAGCTCAGGATGGGCATGGTTGGCGGCGGGCCTGGTGCGTTTATTGGCGATGTGCACCGCAAGGCTTCTGTCATGGACGGTGGGATTGAATTGGTAGGCGGTGCCTTTGACATCAAACCCAGCAAATCAAAGCAGATGGGACGCGAGCTCTACCTGGATCCCGGGCGGGTCTATCGCAACTATGAAGAGATGATTGAAAGGGAACTCAGGTTGTCGCCTGAGGAAAGGATGGACTTTGTGTCAATCTGCGTGCCGAACAACTGGCATTTTGCCATTGCCCGGGATTTCCTGAATGCGGGCTTCCACGTCATGTGCGAAAAGCCCATGACATTCAGCTCAAGAGAGGCGAGGCAATTGGTCAAGATTGTCAATGAGAGCGGCAAGGTATTCGGCCTGATGCATAACTACACCGGATACCCAATGGTCAAGCTGGCCAGAGATATAGCTCACCACGGTGGGATGGGCAAGATTCGGAAGATAGTTGTCCAGTACCCACAGGGCTGGCTGTCTACTCTGCTGGAAAAGACAGGCCAGCAGCAGGCTTCATGGCGCACCAACCCAGAGGAAAGCGGCGCTTCCTGTTGTGTGGGTGATATAGGCACGCATGCCGAGAACCTGGCCGAGTACATCACAGGCCTGAAGATGACCCATATCTGTGCAGACCTGACCACGTTCGTCAAGGGCAGGGAGCTGGAGGACGACGGCAACTGCCTGATCCGCTACGACAACGGCGCTAGGGGGGTATTGCACTGCAGCCAGATTTCCATAGGTGAGGAAAACGGGCTGGCCATCTGGATTTATGGTGAGGAAAAGGCATTGGAATGGCATCAGGAGCATCCGAATTACCTTTATGTCAAGGTGCCGGACGGGCCTGTGCAGGTATGGCGGCGCGGTAATGACTATGTCGGCAACGTTAGTCCGGCGGCTGCCCGTGCAACACGCCTGCCATTCGGCCATCCAGAAGCCTTCTTCGAGGCCATGGCCAATGTATACTGCAACTTCGCTGACACTGTACGGGCGAAGATGACCCATACAAAGCCCGATCCACTCGCACTGGATTTCCCGACCGTCGAGGACGGCCTGCGGGGCATGCTCTTCCTGGCTACTGTCCTGGCCAGCGCCAATAGCAAGCAGAAGTGGACGAAGATGAGGAAGTAATACGCTGCTGCTTGTAGAGACGGGTAGAAAATATGAATGTTGTGTGGAGACGTAGCTCAGTTGGGAGAGCACGTGCACGGCATGCACGAGGTCGCCGGTTCGAGTCCGGTCGTCCCCATTTTGTTTTGTTGAAAACCCATAATTAGTTCTACTGTTTTGAGGAATAATGCAGATCTTGTCTCTTGCATGATATGTGGGGGACAAGAGACATCTCAGCATCAATTTGCATAACTGAGATGCTGAAACTGTATATACATCCTATGATTGAAATCATAGGTTTCTGGTTCAACATAAGAAGAAAGGAGGTTTCTAAAATGGATGGTATAATAGGATTTATCTCAAAAGTTATACTGTTTATTTTCGCCTTGATGCTGATTTTTTACCCTTTCACGACAACATGCATACTCGTCATCTTGACTGATCATGGTATTTTTACAACCCCGGATGAAAACTATGTCACAATGACAGACAAGATACTCGCTGTTGCTTGGGGTTCTTGGATTCTGTTGCTGCTGTTGGCACTTATTTGGCGTTTAATTTTCGGTAATCCCTTTAAGTTGGATGATAACCGAAAAGGTGAATTTGAATAGAAGATTTTCGGGAATCGAAAGTGAAATATTGTTTAATTCTAGGAGGGTCTCGGTATGGGGAGATGATTGGTAGTTCAGTAGTAGGAGAAGAAAAAAGATTTTATGGATAGAAACCGGTGGCGAGGATGCCAGAAAAAGATGGAGAAATTGTTAACTTAGTACGAATTTTAGGAGATGTTTAAATGAGGACAAAAAGTACAAAATTTGTTGGGTGTTTGATAGTAGTTGTAGTAGTCGTTTTGGTGCTCATATGTTCCAATGGCTTCAGAGGTCCTGACGTTAGTGTTGAAGGACGAATATCCCAGCTAACTGGGGTACCATTCCACGACGTTGTTGAGTGGGTTCGCAACGGCATAGGAGAAGGATCCATTGAAGTCAATCCAACATTCTACCAGGTGTATAGGGATGGTGAGGTTCCTTCGAAGTATGATGTTGGGTTTAATGCCTTTGTGGATTTGGATGGTAATGACATCAATGACGTGCAGCCCTATTCGACCGAAGGGATAATTGCATATAAAAAGAGTGCTGCGCAGGTACCCAAGACTTCAGATGCCTCTGAAGGGTCGGTTGCTGGGACCGATGAACAGGCAATTGACATGCTCATTATGCATTCCTACATGAAATCGCTTGATAAATTGCCCAAGGGGATTGCAAGGGATAAGCCAAATGTTCTGATAGACCAAATAATGCCTGACGAATCAATGAAAGAGTATCTCGAGCCACACAATAAGGATTCGTCCACATGGCGGTTGGTTACGACTATCAGATTCCAAGAGCTCCCGGATTTCATGCTAAGGGGACTTGCTAACATCTCCAAAGAGGATATTGGTAGGTCGCTGGCAGATATCATTGGCTGCATGCCCAAGAAGCTGTTGCGCATCAGAAGCGTGGACAAGGCTGCTTATCGGGTGCATTGCCAAAGAGATGTCGAATGTTACCTCAAAGAGATTTCAGATGATAAAAATTATATAGTCATCGAAACCTCGGACTTTAACTTCATTGAAAGTCCGGTCGACGATAGTCTGTTCCATGAGATGTACTTTGTATATGGCGTGACATGGATTTATGTGCCTGAGGGCGCTGAAATCATTACAGAACCTGCCATTAAGAGGGAGGAGGTGCAACCATGAGAAAGAAGATTAACATCTTAATTATGCTTGTGATCTCTCCCGTTGTTCTGGCTGGCATCATGCTTCTGAGCGGTTGTGGTGAAGGCAGTCCGAATCTGCTTACTGAAGACGCTACTATCCAGTTCATGAACAACTCCGGAGGTTTTGCACCAGCAAACGGACTGGATTATTGGCATTTCAGTGAACATGATTATTCAGATGTTTATATGGGCGGTGGCGCAGCTGTGATCCAATTCGAAGACGGTAAGGGTGATCCCATTGCAATGGAAAACCTGCGGTTCTATGTGCCATTCGAGAACTTCTGGGTTATCGACTTCGACGACCATAGCGATTGGACTTGGGTTTCCGTAACACAAATGAATGGGTGGGAATCCCATAAGGTTTATGAGATGCCGGGTGGTTTTGGTATAGAGGGTCGTTCCAATGGCGCTGGCCAGGGCATAGTGGTATTCTCCATATGCCGTCTTAATCCGTTTGAGAATAACCATGATCCGCAGCCGATAGATGAATGGCCTGACCTGATAATGAACGCAGTCCAGGTTCATATTCAGGCTTTCAGGCATGGACAGGAATTCGTCAGCCAGTCTGTCCATGAAATTTTCAACCGCTATAGTGAGCATCAGGAATTTATTGATTCGGATTATGGCCCTGGATTAATGAAAACATGCATGACAGTTATTGGCGAATTTGGCGGAGGGGGAGCGCAAGCAGCGCCCTCAACTGCCACTATGAATGTTATGTGCAGTAATGATTCAGCAGAAGCGGCGGCAGGCACCAAAGTAAAAATTATCACCATACCCATGGATGCACTGAAGCAGCAGGCCAACAGCAGTGGCTTGGTTTCTAATGATGATGTACCGCACATCAGCGAGGCTTTCAAAGGCGACCTTACAGAGCCCAAGGAAGTCCTGTTAAACGGACATAGGACCATGGTTACACGCGGATTCCCGTTCCTGGCAAAATGGCCTGACAACATGAAGGCCACCAAGGGAGCAAAATACCCTGTTAAGCCCACTGGCAAACATGCTGCTAAATCATCTGGTGGGGCTGCTGGTGATTTTATAGCATCATCTGGTTTGCCCCACATACAACCTGTGCCCCCAAAACCAGACATGCTAATAGATCCAAATTATGTCCGTCCTCTGATTGGCACATCTGCCAAGAAGATGAAAGATTTTGCAAAATCATCATCATCCCCGCCTGGATATCCTGAGGTTCTGTGGGCTGGTTTTGACAGGCTGATTCTTGTTTATGATATGTGGGGCCAGAGATACTGGATATGGGCTCTTGAGAACGGATTCTATCTAAGGTGGGCCGGTTTCTGCTTTGATGAGATCGATCCCGTTAAAAGGCTTATGATACTTAACAGCTCGCAGCCTTATGCCTATTGGGTATATGTTGATGCTGGTAGTGATGATTACCTGCCGAGAAACATGTCCATGGTATTAAGGGCTGTTGACGTCGACGGATCAATCCTTTCAAGGTGGAAACTCGATTTCAAGCCACAACGCTCAGTGGATAACCGGCATTACTGGGCTGTAAGTGATTATATACTCCTAGTGGACGCTCCTGAAGAGGAATGCATTGAGCCAGACAGCTATGGCAACAAATACCTGATAATATATCTTCCTACGGGTGCCCACTTAGAGGTCGGCATGCCAAAGGGGGATTATTTGGTTGATGGATTCGTCAACTTCCTGGATCTTGTCGAATGGTCCAGCGCGTACTTGGCAAGTGCCCTTGAACCATTAAGCAACTATGATATCTACTATAAGAATCCGTATAACACAACGGATTCGTTTGATATCATAGGCCCGCATGACGCCCTTCCGATCGCCACGAACTGGCTCAGTTATCCGGAGGCAGCTCCATTTGAGATTGACACAGACCGCGATGGAATTCCAGATGTAAATGACTTGTGCCCGGAAACCCCAGATGATGGGACTGATACTGACGGCGACGGTTATGGTGATGCTTGCGATGACTGCCCCACAGATTCCAACAAGATCGAGCCAGGCCTCAGCGGCTGCGGGAATCCCGACATTGACATTGACGATGACCTGATCCCTGATGCTAACGACAACTGCCCATATACTCCCAACACCGACCAGCTTGACAGTGACGGTGATGGGCTTGGCAATGCGTGTGACAACTGCCCATATAATCCGGATCCGAACCAGTTGGATACCGACGGTGATGGATATGGGGATATATGTGATCTCTGCATAACAGACCCCAATAAGTATGAGCCTGGTGTCTGCGGGTGCCATACGCCTGACAACGATTCCGATGAGGATGGCTGGTTGGATTGCCAGGATAATTGCATCACAGTGCCTAATATAACACAAGTTGATGATGACGAGGATGGCGTGGGCGATATATGCGATAATTGCGAGAACTACAACCCAGGTCAGGAAGATACCGACGGTGACGGCTATGCGGATGCATGTGAGTGGTGTCCTTTTGATCCAAACAAGATCGAGCCAGGCATCTGCGGTTGTGATATCCCTGATGATGACTACGATGGTGACGGCTATGCGGATGAATGCGAGGATAACTGCCCAGGACTTTACAACCCTGATCAATTGGATCCTGATGGTGATTTGGTTGGCAATGCGTGTGACAACTGCCCGGTTGATTACAACCCAGGCCAGGAAGATTTTGATTTAGACGGTTGCGGGGATGCATGCGATTTATATATGTATGACCCGAATGAATGTTAACTAAGAATTTCAACAAAGCCCCGGGGGTTTTTGCTCATGCAAACCCTGGGGCTTTTCTTTTTTTATGTTGAACCAGAAAACCTGAAAGGATATATGATGATGATTAACGAGCTTAAAATTCTTAAAATTCTTAAAAATCTTAAATGGGATGTTGTCCCTATCTGCATTCTTATTGCAGTCGTGTACAGTGCCGGAATCTCATTCTGGGTATCCTTGTGCCTATTCGGGATAATGCCAAAAACGGCAGCCGTATTCCGCGCCATCTGGTTCATAGGCGGCGGTGCGGTCGTCATTCTGCTCTGTGTCATGATGCTTCTGGCCGCAACCTTTATCATATGGCGTAATCCCTTTCTTTCAAAGATGAACTTTGTTCTAACAAATCATTTTTGATGCTGAAATTGCGTTAAATTCATTTCAACAAATAAAAGGCGGTGTGCAGGATTGCACCGCCTTTTTTTCAATGCCATGATAAAATATATTATTTTAGCATGTACCACCGACTCAGAGACCCTAAAAAAACAACAACCCTTCCCTCAAAAGGGAAGGGTTTTCTAATAACTTATGAAAAGAATTGGAGCATTATTTTAACCGAGAGAGTCGTGTTTTCCCGCAAAAAAAGGGAAGACAACTATCCCAAACCTGGAAGTGCGGCGTCCCTGAGACAGCGCCGCACCTTCCTTTTTTTGGTTTGATATTTGGTTTTTCATCACCCCTCCTCCGAAGCTGGGGCAAATACTGGCTCATTTATTGGGTCAGCGCCCTGGCTTTTTTGCCTCTCAAATCAGCTTGGGATCGTATATGAATTTTTTAAACTTTTCATTTTTTACCTCTCTTTCTAAATTTACAACTGTTGCATTTGCCACCAATATGGCCGGCTTGAGGATCTTATCGCGAACGATCCTCTCGCTGAAAATAAACTCCGTTCCATGTGCCGAGTGATGGATGCGGGGATTTTATATAAATCAACCCATTTTGGCCTCCTAATCCTAAATGGGAAAACAGCGGGCCAACAGCCCGATACTTAGTGTCGGGCTCGCTGAAAATAATACCCGGTTTGCTTTTATTCAGGAGACAGCAATGGATGTGTTGTCTTGTCATGTACCGTCAGGAAACATGGCTTAGCTTACCGGGTTTAACGATGATATAAAAGACCGTTTGACGGGGCGGTTATTAGATGTAGAGGATGATTGTAATACGGGAAGGCCATCTTGCGGAGGAGCGAGGTGGCCTTTTCCAATTATCCCAGATTCAAGAGATCTCTGGAAACAAAGCGTGCCACCAGCCACGCCAATGGCTGAAGCTAAAACCGATTGCCAGCGCTGGTAAACCCGGCGCTGGTAATTTTATTAGCACTATGACCTGTTGGCCCCATAGCTGGCAGGAAGTTTTCTTCTGTATTAAGACTTGCGCCGGTGATGTGGTTCCCCCACCACAAACGCACCAGCCATATTTTGTTCTGTCAATTTAAGAGTATATAGGATATGGGGGCTGGACTGGGCTATCCTGAATTAATGACACCCCCTAAACAAATATGTATAGGAGGTGCATTTATGCACGATAGAAAGAATAAAGTGAAGTTTGTAGCAATGAAGGTAAAGAATGGTGAATGGAGCAGGC
>Ga0180434_10002651_pt1 | contig 23525 bp, 29 predicted proteins | sample SS_ome_7_FD_132453 | JGI IMG/M metagenome (GOLD analysis project Ga0180434, IMG submission 132453) | Hypersaline lake sediment archaeal communities from the Salton Sea, California, USA - SS_1_D_2 metaG | ecosystem: Environmental > Aquatic > Non-marine Saline and Alkaline > Hypersaline >... | reverse complement strand
TCCATCAACTCCCAACAGCCCCCATCAACTCCCAACAGCCCCCATCAACTCCCAACAGCCCCCATCAACTCCCAACAGCCCCCATCAACTCCCAACAGCCCCCATCAAACCACCGCCGCACCGTCTCCCCTACCCACTTGCCACCCACAGCCAGCCCCGCCCTGGCATCCAACCCGCCAACCATCAACGGCATGCCGACCATCTGCACCATTCTTCCGCATATTACCCCAACTATTTCCACACGATAACTAGTGTCATTCTAATCTTTCTATTTCAACTCGTCTTACCATAAAAGCCCCAAAAAGTCCGACCCCCCCGGCCAATGTCCGCAGCCGACCAGCCAACGACCCGCACCAGACCAGAACCACTCAGCCACCATCCACGAACAACCACACCAGGTCGCACTCATCAGCCCCCCGACCACCCCAGACCGCAACAAACAGCAGTTAACTACCCCGACGGCAGTTAACAGCTCCCAACCGACCTCAACTCAGCCGGATCGCAAGAGGTGAAAGGCAGTAGACCATGTGGGCACTATCGCGCCCCGATGGTCTGTCTTCTTCGTCGGCTTGCGATCCGGCTGTGATCGAGGTCGACAAGGTCAAAGGGTTTGAGGGGGCGGCTTAGGGGCTCCGCCCTCAAAACCCATCCCAACGTCCCCTTAACACACTCATCCCCTACCTTCCCCCTCTTGCATTGTAGGGGGCTGCCGCCCCCCTTACGATCCCCCCACACACTCTTTCATCTACCCCCTCTTGCATAATCGGGGGACGCAGTCCCCCAGAACCCATCCCATACCCCCCGGACGCAGGCCGGTTAGAGCCAGGGGTTCTGAAGGGGACGGCACGTCCCCTCAACAGCCCGGGCAGTACCCCTTCTCCTTGATGATGAACTTCCGCATCAGAAACACAAACAGGTAGATTTCCGAGAAAAAGAAGCCCACCAGCCCCATTCCAATCGGATTCTTAGGATTACATTTGTACGCCAAGTACGCCGGAATGAACGCCATCCCCACGTCCACCACCGCTGTCACAATCATAACAATGACCCACAGACTAACCCCAATCACACCCAGCACCCCAAACAACGTGGCCTCGATCGGCCCCATCGGCTTGGCCGACATTGCCGCACCCTTCTGGCTTGGGTGAGTCACGTGCCCGCCCCCTGCCGATCGCTTCGCCGCATGCCCCGATACATAACTCAGCGCTGTCAGTCCAAACACCATCACTCTCCGTGCTCTATCGCGCCAAAAAATCGCATCCTAACACAGCCACCATGCGGTGTCCTCAGGTCTTTGTGCTCACCGCCGTCTTCACCATCCTCTTTGTCTCCATCATCCTCACCGCCGGACCGAAAGTGCTCGAAACCATCCTCCGGGCTCACCCCATCAGTCACGCCTTCATCGTAGGCACCCAGTTCTCCATCGTCCTCGGTCTCTGCTACGCCAATGCCTCGGTCGCCAACTGGTTCACCACTATCATGTTTTCCGCCGCCACCATCCTGACCTACGCTCTGTCCGCCTTTGTCACCGCCAAGGCCGAACACATCCGTCCTCTGGTCAAGGATAGCATGGAGTGCGTCCAAAAGGCAAAGACCCCCAAACAGCGTCAGCAATGTGTTGCCCGCGCTAAGGAACACCTCCGCGCCGCACTCAACATCAAGGTCCGCACCCCGGTGCCCCAGGTAATCCCCCCGTAGTCAAATGCTAATCGCACTTGACAAACAGGTAAGTAGAAAAAATGACCCCGGAGAGATTCGAACTCTCAACCCTCCGATTAGAAGACGGATGCGCTAGCTATTGCGCCACGGGACCCTTTTGGGAAGTGCCCATCCCAAAGACCCTAGCCAGGTTGTGTGAGAGGACATCGTTGGGAGATGCCTTCCCATTGACCCTTGCCAGGTTGTCTCAGAGGACAAGCTACTCCAAGAGTAATTGAGAAATTATTTGTCGTTCACCATCTTACCCACGGGCATCTTCCTCTTGCAACAATCTCAGCTTAGGCACTCCCACAAGCGAGCACCTTCGCCGCATACTCTTCGTCCGTCATCGGTGCACCCTCTGCTGCCTCGTTGTCCCCGTCCTCTGCCGTCGCCGAATTCTGCCGGACCACCTCCACCGCCTCGTCCGCCGTCGCACCCACCTCATGCTTGACATCGTCGCCCCAGTCCTCGTCCGTGGCTAGCATCTCCGCCTTCGGCTTGCGCTCAAGCTTCCCAAAGGTCATCGCCGAACGCACCGCACCAACGTTGCCCGTCTTGCGGAATGGCCGGTCAAGCCGCGGCTTCCAGTACCGCGCCGGAAGCACAGTGCCGTCATCCTTGACCTTCTCAGGCATGTGCTCGACCGTAATGAAGTTGTCCCGGTGCGCCTTCAGGTGCTGAAAGATCTGGCAGTTATCCGAACCGTTCTTCCCCTTGGCGAACAGATGCAGGAAGTGCACCTGCACCGTCTTGTAAGGCCGCCCCTCCCTATCCTTCCGGTCCGTCTGCACAATCGCCTCGCCACCGTCCTCACGACCAAGCCGACCCAAACCCAGGTTCCGAAAGATCGCAAAGACCTTCTGGGAGGTCGTCTTCTCGTGCACATGCGGAATGAACAGCGTGAACGGCTTGTCCTCCACTGTCACCTCGGCCGAAACCGCAACGTTCGCAGTAGCATCACTCGCCATCCTCGCTCGGTGTGTATCCTCCCCACTTCCCATCTCTCCGGATCAATTTAGCGCCCTAAATCCGTGCCCAACGCCACCGGCACCCCATCGGCACCCCACCAGCACCCCACCAGCACCCCGCAACCCCCAAACCCACTCACACACATCCCCCTCTCCTCTTGCAATCCCATGGCCGCCGCCGTCAACCCCTATCCACTCCCGCCCACCTCGCCACACGAAAGCCCCACACTCTCCCACAACAACACCGACAAATACGAATTCTCTGGCTCCGTTGACTACGTCGAAGCCAAACTCATCGAAAGTGGAAAACACCCCGCTAGCATCAAAAACCTCTGGCTCGATCCAATCACCAATTCTCTCTGTTGCACCGTCGCCTACTACGAAAACCCATGCTACGGCGAACCAGTCCAAGGATTCGCCATCACCCCCGCCGACCAAACCACCATCTCCGCCGCCGGCTGGCAACTCTTTGGCACCCCCATCCCCCTCTGGCCCACCGACAACTATCCGCCCCGCGCTCCCCTATCCAGCTCGCCCCTCTCCAACCCACCCCACGGCTCCCCACCCATTCCCCGCCTTCCAGTCCCCGCCTACTATCAGCCCCTGATCAAACCAGTCCAACAACGGTCCACCCACCGCACCGGCACCCTCAAGTGGATCCCCAACACTCAAACCACCGCCTCCAAACGCCAACCCGGCGACCCCCTTCGCCTCATCCACCCCAGTCTCCTCACCCCTCTCCGCCCCCTGCCGCCACCCAACAAACCATCTACCTATCCTCCTCTTGCATATGAATGGAAAAATGCCCAAGTGAAGACCCGTGCGCCGCCGTGGCATCCCAATGCCGGTTCATATGTCCTTCAAGAGTTCAGCTCTTAAACCCTGCTAAGGATCCGCTCCAGCAGTGCCGCCGAATCGCCGCTGAGAGCCCGAACCGCCGCCACCGCCCGCTCAATGCCCTCAGATACACCGATGCCCGGCCGCAGCTGGATCAGGTACGTCTCTCCAATGACCGACACCGCTTCGGGCAGATGGTCCGGCGCCGCCTCACCGTCCGCCAACACCTGTCCATTCCACGGATCCTCCCGCAGCCGAGATATCCGCGGAATCCGCTTGCTGAAGATTGAGTGTGGGCGGCCAGTGTCCGCGTGCGCCTGGCGCAGCAACGTCGGACCATCTTCCACCACGTCCACGTTCCCCGTCCCGTCGAGCACCGCCACATTGTAGCTCTCCTCCTGGCGGTCGTCTCCGTCGTCGTACCGATCAAAGTCGTCGTCCGAGTCATCCCCGTACAACGAATCAAGCCGCTCTGGCTGCTCCCGCTCCGGCGGCGGCATGACCACCACCCACACCCCCGAGCTTGGGATGCAGACCGCCCGCTCCGGATGTTCCCGAACCACCTGCGACACCGTGTAGCTGTACCCAATCTGGAACCCTTGCATCTGATTCAAGAACCATCTCTGGCTCACCTCTACCGCCGCTCGCCGATTCGCCAAATTGACCTCCTGCGACGCCTCGGGATCCACAAGCCAATCGTGCGTCCAGAGCGGCGATATGACTCGTGTCAGTCCGTCCCGATCCACACCCAACCGATGACCGTCCAGATCGTGAAGCCTCACCATCGCCGCACTGACCGTCGGAAGCACCATCGTTCGTTTGGTTGGTTCTTGTATGTAGAGTTGTTCGTGTGTGTTCTTTTGTTTGGTTGCTAAGCAGCTGACAATCAGGCGTAAGACCCGAACGTGTGAATCTGCCTCCCAATAACGAACCGAATTAGCAATCAATTTATTAACATGCCGCCCCCTTTCAGAAAACCCCCTGGCTCTAAGCGATGACGTCATCATTCATGACGCTTAGGGCAGCTGCGGCAACCCCAGCGCCTCCCGCTCCTTCATCGTCAGCTTCATCAACGCAATGCGCCGAAACTCTTCATTCTCCTCCGCACACTTCTCTTCCGCCGTCTCGTATACAGAAATTTTCCTAATATACGTATTGTATCGATCATCCCGCCCCAAATACGCAACCGCAGCAGCTCGGGTCGTGAAGTACGCCACCGGATACATCCCCCGCTGGTTATCATCGTGGTCGTTCACCACCCACACCACCGTCCTGACCATCTCCCCCTCTCTTTACTCCGCACCAGCTCCTTAACTAGGTTATATATGGTAGGGGGGATTCCACGCCGCATTCCACTCCTCCAGCCCCGGCCACACCGTCAGCTTCCGCACACCCACCATCCCTAACTCCCTCTTGCATTCACGCGCCGCCTCCTCCTCCGCAAACAGCGCACGCGGTCGCTCGTATCGCCCCGTCTGATAATCATACTCGTACACCTCCCAGATCACGACCGGCTTTCGCCCCTCCCCCGCCTCCTTCGGCCCTTGCTTGACTTTACTCGAACCAACTTCCACCGCCGCCACAGCCTCCCTCGCATTCCTTGCCTCCATCTCTTGCAACTGATCCTCCTTCAGCATGTGCGGTGCGTGGTAACTCATACCTCTTGCCAACATGAAAAAAGTTTCTCTTCAAGTCCTCTACCCACCTCTCTCCGAAGCAGCCCCCAGTCGTTCATCGAAACACCACAATGGCATTCCCCACCAGTCTTTCGCCATCCCCCTGCACCTTCCGCTCCCCCTCGTGCCACAGGAAGGACGATCCGCCGCCGTCCAACCCCATTGCCGTCTGACAACCCAACTCCATCATCACCTCTTGCATATCATCAAAGACCATCGGCTTCTTGGAGGCCGCCAACACCAGCGTGCCGTCCGCCCGCTGCCCGATCATCGAACGATGATTCAACTGTGTCAGATGCCCCAAATGCCCTGGTGGACCCTTGACCTCCGTCCGCTCCTCCCCATACTGTGGGTTCGGCGTCGGATAGCCATCGACCAGCAAGAGGGGCGAACATGTAAGAATGTACTTGTGATCCACCATCGCCGGCGGCATCACCCCCGGCAGGTTGGCCACCAACCGAAAGGACTCACCACGCTTCTCTTGCACCAACCAACCCTGGCGGAACGAACCCGCCAACTGGATCGGGTGCAGACAGGCTACATCCTCCCAGCCCGGTCCCCACGCAGCTCGGTCGTCCGGCTCCTCGCTCGAGTAACCCCGAATCTTGAAGCGACCGATGCCGTCGCCCACTCTTTTGCCCGGTGGGGGCTTAACTCCGTACGCCTGTTCCATTTTGGCGTAGTAGAAGAACCCACCGTTGATAATAGTGGCTACGTTCTTCTGCGCCCTCAAGAACTGATCCAAGGTTGCACCTTCGCCCACCACCGACCCACCCACCAGCGCCTCGGACATCTTCGATAGCGCCATCTTCTCTCGCTGGATCGCCAGGGGCACCTCAACCCACTCGATGCCAAAGCGCTCCACCGCCGTTCCTATCGTTGAACCCGCTTCTCCCCCGTTCGTTACTCGTGTATTTGTTTGTTTGTCGCTCATGTTCTCAGTGTGTGCGCGTTTGCTCACGTCTCCTATGAACACCAAATTTGGACTCTCAGCATTCAATTTGTGCATGGGGCGTAGTCCCCTTGCATATTCCCTCCTAGTACCCCATACATGGTTGCATCAATGAAAATATGAGCGCAGCAAGAGAATCAAAGGTGTTAGCTCTGAATTGTGGTCTGCAAAGACCAGTTAGCCCCCCCTCACTTACCCTCCCGCCGCCGGATCTGCGCCCGCTTCTCCGTCAGCGCCCTGAACCCCTGTTCCACCTCCGTGATCGACGACCGTGCCGAACATTCGTTACACACCATGAAGTTAAGCCGGGTCGCCCGATCTCGCTCGATCCGAGTTGAGTGCCCCTGACATGTTGAACACCGAACATATTGCCGAATATAGCCCCGGAGTACCGACTCCACCTCGCCCCGGCCGAACTTGCCCCTTAGAACCAGGATCCCCTCACCATCCAGCCGACTGCTCGTCCCCAATTCCACATCCAGAAACCGCTGCAAATGCGTCTTCTCACGCCCCAACGATTCAGCAATCTCGCCAAAGTTGGCAAATCCAGACTTCTTGGTTCCCAGCTTGATCACCTGCGGCGGCCGCACCACCATCCGCTTCCCACCACCCCCCCCTCTTGCATATCCACCCATCCCCCGCTTCCGCATTTTCTCGTAAATCAGCTCCAGCATCTCGGCGTACTCGTAAGGCTGCCAGTCCTCATATATTGAGACGCCTTCCACTTCGGGAACAGGAGTTGCCTCCTCTGATTCCACCACCGGCTCAGATGACTGCGTCCCCCGAACCTCCGCCATCGGCTCCGTCTCCACAGGCTGGAAAGGCTTCCGCTTCTTCTTCTTCTTCTTTTTGCCCGTTAGCGAAAGCGTAAACAAGTCTGGTTCGACTTGTTCGTCACCTGCTGTTGGCACCATTGCCCCCCCATCACCCATCTGCACTCCTTCGCTTCCAATCGTGATCGCCACCGTCTCGTTGTTCACATGTTCACCCATCATCTCGCTGGTAGTGTCATTAGAAAAATATATCCGTAGGTCGTTCAATTTTGTAGGGAGTTGTCAGCCCAACCAACAAGCGGAGGGTCATAGTGGGGGCCAGCCCCCTATCTAGCGTCCAAGCCGGCAAGCTTCCGCTGCAACGGCGTTAGTTCTGGAATCGGCGACATCGGCAACTGCTCCCATTCAGGTGGCTTTGACCCGTACGCCCTTGGGAACTTGCTAAACAGCATCGTCTTCCGCGGCCAGTGCGTCGTCATCCGTCCGTAATACTTGCCACCCGGCGTCAGGATCTCCAACCGCTTCGTCAGCGTCTTCTTCATCTCCGTCAGTTCCGCCTTTGTCAGTCGCCGCTTCTCGGTGCCCTGTCCCATCCCCCGAATCGTCGGATGCCGTGGCTGCATGCAGACGTACACCACATTCCGCGGCTTTGGGTTCGGCGCCTCTCGCAGCGGCGCAGCACCCGAGTGAATCGTACGCGAATCCCAAAGCGCCAACCCACCCGCCGGCACCATCAGCCGCACGTCCTCGCATCCATGCGCAGTATACCACGCACGCTCCTCGGCGCTCAACCTGTACCAGTCGGCTGTCTCCGTCACCCCGTTTTCGGCCGCAAACTCACCCAACAACTTGTGCGAACCCGACAGCACCCGCAGCGTCGCGTCGCCCGCCTCCACGTCCTCGCCCGTCACCCAACCCTGAATACATTCAAAGTCTGGCCGCGTCGGCGCCTGATCGGAATGCAACCACACATTGCCTCGCTCAAATCCCGTCGGTCGCTCTGGCACCAAGTGTACCACGCCCATCGAAGTGGCGTCCATACTGCACAACAGATCGTCGGCACCGCAGTCCCAAATCTCGGCAAACATCGGCGCCGTCGCCTCACGGGCCATCCACAAGTGCGGCCGGTGCGCCAGTCCGGGCCACCCCTGGAACAGCGCCCCGTGGTTGGGCATCAGTCCCCGTACTGCGCCGTACGTCTCGGACTTGCCCCGCACCAGCGGCGTCGGCTGTGTTGACGTCAGCCACTCCAGCGTGTCCCACATCCCCTCTTGCATTTCCTTGACCTGTTCGGGGCTGAGTGCGTCGAGCAAGACGGCCACGCCCTCTCGCTTCAGCATCTCCTTGGCCTCCGCCATGGTGCGGCACCAGAAGCGCTCGCCCTCGTAAATCACATCGTCCCCCGTCGCCTTGCATGGAATAGCCGTTCGTGACATCTCTCGGTGTCTCGTGGGTAGTGTCTATCTAATTTTGAACGAATGAGCAATCAATTTAGGGGCAGGCGTACCCTGCGGGCGCAAGAAGGCAAGAAAGCGAAGGATTGATTATCGGAAATGGTTGCATCATTTCCTCCAAAATACCTCTTATATATTGAATGCCTATTTGCCCAACTCCCTAGCCACATACCCTCTGACACACACACACACTCTCTCTCTACCATGGATTACTTGCTCATGTTCTGCGAACGATTGGTCATCTGCGCTCGGATCCCGCACCGTCTGGACGCACTCCAACGCCAAGAACGCGCATAGGCCAAAGACTCCAGCTTAGCAGCAGCAGGGAAGTATGGGGATGAGGCGATCGAGACTACTTTCACTCCATGAAGAAGATTGACGCAGAACGGGTGCGGCTCAAGGCGATGCAGACCGCGTGTGCCGACGAACGACGATCAAAGGCAGCGAACTACAGCCATTTCGAGTGTTGAGGGCAACGATCCTCAACACTTGCGGCAACAGCGTCAACACTTGCAGCAACAGCGACGACAAAGACGACACGACCAACACCACGACTGATGAAAAAGTGTCGAACTCCGCTTCCCATCTATTCTACTTGGCCCAACCGCCCTGCACCCTTCCGCGTCCGCGCCGCTTGCCACCGCCGCTCCAAACACCGCCGCTGCCCATTCCCGACACCCCTACCAATTCATGAAGCTTCTTGCCAATCAACCGCTTTGCCTCCAGTGCGCTCTTCGAAGGTACAAGCACCGAATCCGCCCCCGCTGCCTTTCCCGACTTCACGTGATCCTCGGAGTCGTCAAAGAAGCAAACACTCGTCGCTCCCAGCGCCCGGATGAAACCGCCCTTGTTGCCTGGCTCCACTGCTTCGCTCCGGCGGAAGCACAGCCATCCCCGCAGCTCGGGCACCAACGCCATCATCGCTCGGATGTCCGCATCTGCCTCAACTCGTGTTGGTGTTGTCGAACCGACGTACGACAGTACGTAAAGGGAATACGACCCCACAAAGGGGGCCACCAAATCAGCAAACTCCTCAGGCCTGAACCGATCGGCAACATTGTGAAAGTCAAAGACCAATGCACGTCGTCCCATCGACTTGGCCACGTCTGGCAGTTGATCGCCTGTGACGTAGACCCCAGCCGCCCCAACACCAGCCACTGGATCAGCAATCTGGTAGTACAGCCCCGACCCCTTGCGGCACTTCTTCGACACCTGCTTGCAGTTCTGGCACACCGTCCACCGCTCCTGCTCCTGCACGTTCTCCCCGCTCTTGCAAAACTCGCACTTCAGTGCTGCTGCTGCGCTCATCGTGACCAAGAGCTAGCCGATTCGTTCACCTCTAAGTAATAAATAACTAACCGAATAAAAGCATTCAATTTATCGGAGACTGAGTCGGCCCATAGATTTCTTAGAGGCACCCACCATTCGTTCTCATACCGGCTACGCATCTGTACTTCTTATCGGGCTCCTCCACTGATGATGCCAAAGGGATCATCCTGTTCCCAAAATCTAGCAAAACTCGGTACCGACGATTCGTATAATGTCCCCAGCACGCTCTCCACCCGCCGACCCCACCCCCGGTTCGCCGATTCGTGGGTCAGCTCGGCCAGCCCCGCCTCCAGCGCCAACTCCTTCGCTGCCGCCGAGATAACCGGCTCCCTGCGATTCATATCCTCAACACGGGTCCCCCGACCATCAATACGAATCTCCACTTGGGGCACATACTCAACATGTAATGGTGAGGGAGGCGAGGGCGTCCGAGAATATACAACTTCATCTTTCAGTTCCTTCACCAATATCTTTTCAGTACCCTCCGTTTTGCCTGTTGGAACCTCACCAGCAAACATGATCGCCATTGAATCGGTTTGTGTTGCCACATTCCGCCTTTCCACCCCTTTTTCTTGCCAGTACATTCTTTTCAGCTTCAGCACAGGTCCGAGCGTCGCCTCTCCTGCTTTCGCATCCTCCCAAATTTCCTCAGACGACGATTCTGAATCCAATCCAACTCCCGGCACCAACTGAGTCACTCCCCGCAGCCCTTGAGGCGAGTTCCGCCCAGCCCCAGGCTCCTTCTGGAACCGCTGCTGATGCTGTCGCTCCTGCCGCCGCACCCCCGCCACCCCTTCCACCTCTTGCCCACATTGCTGAACCGCACATTCCATCTCGACTTGTCGCTGTCGGCGGGTCTTGGGCATTGCACCGCTATTAACTCATCCCCCCATGCTGTCAACTCAATTTGTAGGGGGGCGCTGCCCCCCGCTCCATCCGCAGAGCACCCATGAGCTGCAGGATTGGGATGTCTCGGAGGGCATCAATGGGTTCATTCGAATGGCCTTAGCTGATGAGTAGCTTGAAGACTGAAGGGCAACAAACTTATTCAATCACCCCCCCCATAAATTGATTGCTAATTCGGTTAGTTATTTCACTTAGAGGGGAACGAATCGGCTAGCTCTTGGTCACGATGATCGAGCAATACAAAAACGGAGTGTGGACTGAACGGGACCGCCGATGGCTGCTGACGGCTGACGAACAGACTTGTCTGGAATGCAAGAGGATAAAGGTGTGTTGGGTGACGTGGGTTTGGGATGCCGAGAAAGTTGAAGAGGTGGGTCCGTGGTGTTTTGATAAACGCCAAGGGCCCAAATCTGGATGCTGCTTTTGCGTCCAGAGCCACAAGAGCGTGGTGATGGTAGACAAGATTGTACCGTGTCAGGAGTGTCAACAAAAGGCAGTGGAGGCGACGAAGAAGCTGTACGCAAGCTAACGAGTTAACAACAACAAAACTATTTCAACTCTATATATCTGCGTGCCGAGTTCACAAATGTCGATCACACCACTTCTGCATCGTGTTGATCACCACCTGTCGCAGATCCGACTGCATGATCCCAATCTCGTCCCTGAGCCAACAATCCATCGCCTTGTCGTCCATGTTGCAAACCATGTACTGCCCAATCAGCTGATGAGCATAGTTAAACCCAATTTTCATCAGTTTCTCACCGATTACATTACCGACATGCAAAGCTGTGATTAGCACTTTTTCCCCTGTCACCCGGTTAGTCATTCCGTTCTCGACAAAGTACTTTTGCTATATCGAGTCCCAAACCTCTAGTATGTCCGCAGCCTCTGTCGCTCTGAAGGCTGCTGCATCAAAACCGTTAACTCCGCTCATCGTGTCTTGCAAGAGGAGATAGGCGGTGTATATGAGTCAAAAAGAAGCTAATATAAGTCAATTTATAAAGAGTATCTCTGCCCCGCAGTTAATGTCATCCATGTACAACATAGTTCTCCTAAGGTCGCAACACGTCTTCCAGCGCCCCGACCACCGACAATGTCCGCACATCCTTGTCGCCTGTCCGCTTGAACCGCCGCACCACATCCGCCACGTTGTTCACCATTTGGTAGACTGGTTCGCTGTACTCTTCACCGTTTGCAAAGGCCCACTTGAGCATGGCCTGTGCCTCGTACCAGTTTGCCACCGGGTCATTGTTCTCTCGGAGCACCGTTATCAGCTCCGCCACAGGCCGAGTTAACAGATCCCGGAGTTGGACAAGTCCGCCATATAGAGCCTCCGAATCATCATTACTCTCAACTCCTTGGAACGACATGACGTCATCTAACGTAATGTCCATCACATCGAGACCGTCAACTCCCTCGGATCGCAGCATGGCTGCCCAGTCAGACCGTCCTGTTAGCTCCCACAACCGTTGGGCCACCATCGACGACCCCATCCCCAGTTCGCCCTCTGCTGCCCGGGCTCGGCGCCGCCGCAGCACCATTGTTTCCAGCCGCTGACTACGCTTCGTCGCCTTTTTGCTCACCTGCTCCCACAGCTCTAATCGGTTCTTCAGGTCAGCGTTTTCTCGCTCCAACCGGCTGTATCTTTTGACAAGCTCTTTCAACTCCCCGTCAACTCGTGGATACTCTGCGACCCGGAACGCCGCCACCTCCGCCTCACTCTGCTTCTGCTCGCCCTCAGCTTTTTCCTCCTTCTCTCGCGCTCTTCTCTCCTCTTGCACCTTCCGCCACAGCTCGCACTGCGCCCAGAGCTCTTCGGCATACTTTTCCTCCAGCCGACCAGCGTCCGCCGCCACCGCTCTCGCTAGTTCCTTCTCCTTGGCCTCCACAGCCAACAGTGGATTGGACTCTAACTCGGCCATCAGAGCCTTGTAGGCCTTCCAATCTTTCATCCACTCTTTCATTAGTGGCTTGGGCTTACCTTTGGGCCAATTACCATCTTCGTCTCGCTCAATATCAGAGTTGAGCTTTGTCCGAAGTTCTTCGGCCTCTTTCGCTTTGTCAATGCGCCAAGTGGACCACTCCGTCCTGTCACACCTTGTCGGTTCTTGGCGCAGACAAAAGTACCTGTTCCATTCTTGTTTGTCAAGCATCAATTGTTCTGGTTTAGTTGACGACCCCGAATTCATAGTCACACCGTTGTTGCTAAATGCGATGTTCACTGTGGTTCTGGAAGGGTCTGCCTCAATTGGTTCGGTCAAGTCCTTCGCAAACCGCTGTCCTCGAAAACTATTGACTTCTGGTTGTGCGTTGGCCATTGTCTCAACTCCACGCCTTTGTCTTAACTCATTCCCCCTCTTGCTAATCAATTCCGCCGACGCCGCCGTGAAGTCAAAAATTGGTCGTCCGCCGTCGCCAGGGGTTCACTCGGTCCATCCCCGCACCCCAGCCGCACAGTGAACCGTCGCCAGCCTCTTGCAACCTCCGCACTTGCCGCCACACGGATTGTCCCACCAGCCCGTCAGCGCCCGCTTCGACTCAAGTCCGTGCAAGATCCGTGCCGGGCAGACACACTCGGCACACGTGCACTTGACGCAATGGTCCACCGTTCGCACCAGTCGCAGGCACAGCTTGGCCTTGGACCGCGGCTTGGGGGCGCACCCGGGGCACTCGCATCGCACCGCCATCCGCCCGTCGATCCGAAATTGCGCAAAGTACCCCTTGGGCGGCGTCTTTCCCCGGGCCTTTCGCACCGTCCAGATCCAGCGCCCCGAACCGTCGGCGATCCGCTCCATCTCGTCGACCTCCACCCCCTTGATCGCCGCCAATTGCGCCAGCCTGCTGCACCGCTCCCGCTCCGTCTCCCCTTTGGTGATGACTCGCAAGGCTCGCTCATCAAGGGACTTTGTCCCCCGAACCCATCCCAACCCCGAACCCCCACATTCATCAGCAAACCTCACCACTCGTCCCCTCTTGTGCGCCAGTTCGCTCTCCTCGTAGTTCGGTAGCCATTCATCAACATTGTCATCGAACAGGTCGGCCACTGCGGCGTTTACCCCGACCCAGTCGTCCTCAAGATCGGCCGAACGATCGCGGCAGGCCGATGCCGGTGCAGAATCCCCGTAATCCCAAAAGCCCTCCGATTCGCCAGTGCCTTCACACTCGGCCCGGCCCTGCTTCGCCAGCATGACGCCATGCTGCCGACACACCATGCCCTCGTATTCCACTCGCCGACTGCAAGGATCGCCCGCTTGTGTCACCATACAACACATTGCCATTGTCAGCACCATCCTCCGTTGGGTCTCTTAGTGTTGGAATGGAAAGCTCTCAGTGGATGTGCGTAGAAACTACCTCCAACACCCGGACGAATAGGATATCAATTTGTAGGGGGGGCGCTGCCCCCCGCTCAATCCGCAGAGTAAACTATATATCTAACCAGGCGCCCCCGTCGCCTCATCATCCCTTCAGGCCAAGGTCAACAGATACAGATACTTGTTCAGCAATGCCACCATTTCGTCTCGCAGGTTCAGCAAATCCACGTCGGCTGTCCTGTCTACATCTGCACTCTGTGACAACCCCGTCAGCTCCCGCACATATCGCTCCACCGCCCTCTTGCTTTCTGTGTTGGTCCGCCACACCTGAACCCGCACTTTCGGAATCCTGAGCGCCTCGAAACGATCCTTGCCGATCTTCCCCAACAACACCTCCACAAACTCATCCACCTTGCCGCTCAGGTCTCCGTGCAACCCATCGGTCGCCTTGTGAGTAGCAAAACTGTGCGTTCGCCAATGAAACACCTTTACCGTGTCCAATATCTCCAACAGCAACGGAATGAATCGCTTCGCCAACCGTTCCTCACGGCGCACTCCGGCACGATGAACCGAACGCATCGTCGCTCGCTTTCGCCCACGTCCACGCACACTCCGCCGTGTCTGCGCCATTCAGCCTCTTACCCTTACCTTGTATAAAACTTGTCTTGAACATAGCCGAAGAACTTGAGGAATAAGATGTGATTAAAAAAAACGAACTTTCGACTACCGATACCCCGCAGTCATCATCGCCATTGGTGCTGACTGCGCCATCTTGTTCCTTAATCTCTCGTCGCTCACCCGTTTCTCGGCCGTCCCCTCTGCCGTGTCAGCTGCCGGTGAGTTTGTGCGTATCTCCTCAGCTCGATCCAAGCGTCAACACGCCGCTCCCCTGGCCTCCTCCCGCTGCCGCCTCTTCACCGGGCTGGTCGTGCAAATCCGCACAACCCACGGCAGCTTCTCCCACTTCTTTTGCTTCGCCGACACCTCGACACGCTTGACCTCTTCATCAAACTCCTTTTGCTGCTGCTGCCTGTGCTGTTGGTTCAGCCGCCGCTTCTCGTCGTATTGTTCGCGTAACCTCTGCCCTGCGGCTGCCCGCCGTGCCGCTGCTTCCGACTGTGCCGCTGCTTCCCGCCGTTCCACTGCTTCCGACCGTGCCGCTGCTTCCCGCCGTGCCGCTGCTGCCCGCCGTGCCGCTGCTACCGACCGTGCCGCTGGTTCCCGCCGTGCCGCTGCTACCGACCGTGCCGCTGCTGCCTGCCGTGCCACTTGGTCTTGCTGACGGCGCAGCCACTGGTTCTTCCGTGCTGGATCGCTTATGATCCGGTGGTGCTGCCCGCAGTACTCTGAATTGTCCATCGACAACCGGCAGCACTGCTTACCACGGTGGGTAAGCGCCACGCACCTAGTGGGACCTGCTGGGGCCGCAGCAGCCACGACCGGTTCCTCCTCACCCATGGCGACGCCATAAGTTGGTGGGACAGCATCATCATGAACCCGAAAGGGCACAGCATCCAGTGTGGTGGGTGGTGTCCACTCGGGTGGTGGCGGTATCGACGCAGTGGCAACATTGTCGTGTTCCATTGTCTGTAATAGGGTAGAGTAGTTGTGCGTGTTGGTTTCCGTGTTCGTCAAGTGACTATTGTCCCTCATATGTGGACGAATAGGCAATCAATTTGTAGGGAGTGACTCCTCCCCCCCCGACCCTCCGCTCCCAAACCGAAAATAGTTGGAACCCAATAGTTTGAAACTATCCGCCGTTCCCCTCCCCCCTCCGGAGTTAACACCTCCGCTGCCGCCACCACATCGACCCACCCCCCAATACCAGCAACCCCAACACCATCCACCCACCACACCTACCATCACCTCCCCCCTCTTGCTTTTGGGAATGCACCTGGTGCTGCATCATCTCTTGCCGTCCCGCATTGTCTGCCGCTGCCTTTTCATTGGCCCTAACCAACAGCTTCTCCAACTTGTCAATTTTCTGTTTCAGCTTTTCTTCCCGAGCCTTATTCGCCTCTTTCACCACTTCCATCTCGGCCACAAGGTCCACGTAGAGCTCCTTGTGGCGAGCGCAGTACTCAAACTCTTCTACCACCTTTTGCTTGCACTGCCGGCCCTTGGTTGTCTGCGCAATGCAACGTGACATTGTAGATCTCCGATACTATTCCATGATCCGTTTGTGTTAACTCAATTTATAAGGGTCATATCCCCAATCCTAACGCAAATCCCATCATCCCTATCATCAAAGCATCTCCGCCACTACCTTCACTACGATGGTGGAGATGGACCACCCGTGGAGCCGGAGCCGGTCGTATCGGTCCCATGTAGTCGGGGCCCGACTATTTGAAAGGTTCTGAGCCAATCCGCGTTCCATTATTACGATTCCATTTGCCTCGCTCCTTTAATCTTCCCTCCTTGCGCTCTTTTTTCCTCTCGCCGAAATCGCTTCTTTGGACTTTCCTTGCCCCACTTTTTTCCACGGCCACTTCTTCTTCCGCAGTATCTGCTCCGCCTCCATTAACTCTCGGGTCTCTTTGGTCTCCTTAGCCCACGCCTTCAGCTGTTCTTCCCACCGCTTTAGCTCCCGGCTTCGCTTCTCTCATTCCAGCTCACGCTGTCGCATCAGTCGCTCTTGCTTCTCTCTGATCCTATCCTTGGTACTCTTCCATTCGTCCTGTGCCAACTTCTCCTGACTAGCGGTCCTCCGCAGACCCTTAACTACACACCGGGTCCTACCTGAGGTGCTGAGCAGAGTTTCCCGTTCCTGTTGTGCACGGCTCACCATATCCTCCCGTCCAGAGGCGCCGTATCGAGTTGACAGCGTCACCTGCGATCGGCGCCAGGCGAGACCCGAATCGGCCGCCGGCACACTAACCCCGGGGGCAAGAGGGGTGTGGTTCAAGGAGAGGATGAAATGGGTTCTGGGTGCGGAGCCCCTGAGAAATCCCCAGATGTGATGGTGGAGGAGCAGTGGCGACCTCGTACGACGGGGGAAAGGTTCGGGATCCATGAAAGTGTCCTGGTGTCAACTCGAAGAAAAAGACTTAACTCGGTATGGCGCTGCCCCCTATGAGTTCCCCCGAGTTGATGCCCCGCAGCTGCTGATGACGTCATATAGTTTCCGTCCAACTATAGTCAACGTGTCGTTCAACTCATCTGGGGCTGTTAGGAGGAGTGCTCTCTGGACTCCACCCCCCAAAACCAGCCCTAGTACTCCCGCTGCCGATGACGTCATAGATGACGTCATCTTAGCATCTTACCAGTCGTGGGTTCGGGCCACAATGAGCTCCATCACTCGGCTGGGGAGCGTATCATCGGATATGCGCTGTGCTTGAGGACTGGGTTGGAACGCCATCGTCCGGTCGCTGTGTGCAAGAGGGGAAGATATGAGTCAGGATCAATATAAAGGGGGGTCCAAAATTGATCCTGACTCATATCTTCCCCTCTTGCACACAGCGACGGGCACGATGCCGCAGAATACCATGGGCGGAAGCAAGGCGAAGCGTGGGGGTAACAAGCACGGCGGAGACGGTGGTGGTGGCGGAGGCCGCTACGCCGGGGTCCGTCGGGCCGGTAAAGGTGAGATGTATGCTGTGGCGCTTCGGGTCTTTGGTGGCGGTCGGGGATTGGTCATCGGGAACGATGGGCTGCGCCGTCAGCTGGAGATTCGAGGCAAGTTCAAGGGCCGCAACCGGCGGTACAACGAGGTTAAGGCGGGTGGGCTGATTCTGGTGGGCGACCGGGAGTGGACCATTCGGGAGGGCACCGACAATGTGCGGGTCTGCGATCTTCTCTGTGTGTACGACCCTGATGAGACCCGACAGCTGAGCCGAGAGGGGACTATCAACCCCACACTCTTCAAGGAGGCTAGTTCCAAGTTCGACGACAAGGGAGACGATTCGGTGCGATTTGACAATGTGGGCGGCACTCGGCGGCATGAAGAAGCTGACAACAAACTAGATATGGTGGGGGTTGAGGTGCTAGATCAGGAGACAGGAGAAATTGTGCGACTGGACGAATATGGGATTCCGATTGAGTTGGACTCTGAAGAGGAAGACGAACCATCATCTGCTACGCCTGTAGCTGTGACAGCACCGACACAGGTGGAGGCCAAGCCAGAGAAGCAACATTCAAAGCAGAGCAAGCTGTGGGACGACAAAGATGACGGCGACACCGAGATTGATGCCGACGACATCTGAAGTAGTTTATTCAACATCTATGCATCCTCTTGCCCCACAGTTACTTCTCACCAGCAGCGCTGTCGGGGGCAGCGTTTACTGGAGCAGCGGTCGAAGCAGAATCAGAAGCTGAAGCTGGAATCGGGACCCAAATGTCACGGGTCTGCACATCGCACCATTTTCCGTCCTTGGTAGATCCTGCGCAGGCTCCAGCGATGACTCGGGACATTTCGGGCAGAGTACAGGTAAACGGCTTGTCGCTTTTGGAAGCCACCAGCACCGGTCCGCACGGGGTCACGGTGTAATTGTCGCCGGGTGAGGCCACTTTTGAGCCAGTCTTGCCAGGGACGAAAAGGCAGGCGTTGGCGGTACAAGAGGTGGAAGGGGCAACATCAGAGGCAGAGGCTGGCTTGGGATTGGGGCCGGCAGACTGTGTTGCGGCAGCGTGGACAGCACCAGTATCAGCCTCCTTGCTGGCTCCCCCTTGGAGACCCTCAGCCACCTTGCTTCCCACCATCAAACCTACTGCGATTAGTAATATAACACCCAACATAAATGCGCCACCGAGGAAGCGTATTCCCTTTTTCATCGCTGTTCTACTATTGCTGCGGAAAGAGTTGATGGCATGGGATGGGGGGCCTAAATTGAATTGGAGCGGACGTGTGAAATGAGAGCACTACCGCAGCGATGCCGATGCAGACCCGAAACGCTCAGAGCACCTCTTCAGCATTTAATACTCCGTCTTGGGTGACCCAGTCGCAGACCGGCGGTCGCACAACAACCGAGACCGAGGCGTTCGCCATCGAGGGCCTACTTCAGATGCAGGCACAGTCTGCGCAGGAGCCGCATGTTCCTCAGAATATTGCGCCGCCGCCTCCCACCAGCTATGTGTTGGCGGCGTCCGAGGTCCTTGCTCAGACCGCCAACCCGCCGACATTTGGATCTGCTCGCAACAACATCCTCAACCTGAGCGATGAGACGTGGGCGAGCGTGACCACGGGCAAGCGGGAGGTGCTCGGGATTGTGTCGTGGCTGGTGGCCCGCTTTGGCAAGAACAGCGACATTGTGCAGCGGTGCTACCGTCTGCTCCCGTACATCCGCGAGCCGCCTTCATACCCGGCGCCTCCGCTTGGCTGGGATGCGGCGGTGGATGAGCTCGGTCGGCGGTTCTACGTCAACATGGCAACGGGGGTGAGCGAGTGGGCTCGACCGAAGGACCCTGTGTCGGGCTACGTGGCGCCGATTCCGTTCACACCGAGTGGCTTTCCGTATCGCACTCTGTCGAACGAGGTGCCGACCGAGGCGACGGCACAGCCTGAACCCCCACGACCGAGGGAGGCTGATCCAGAGTGGCGGCCTCGGTGGCCCATCACGATGCCAGAAACCTCGACTCCCCGCCGGTCGCAGCGGATTCGGACGATGAGCGAGCGGTCAAGTGCGACGGTGGCGGCAGAGACGGAGACGGACACAGCGACGGCGGCGGCACCAACCCGGCGGCGTTCGACCCGACCGCAGCAACCATGGGATACCCCGCTCCGCCCAAGCACTCGGCTGGCTTCGCGGGCTACCCCGCTCCGCAGGAGCACTCGGCTGGCTTCGCATGCGTGATTGTGGTGACTGCAAGAGGAGAAAGGTGAACGAGTGCTGAAGGTGGAAGACGCAGCGGATGGCGAACGACCCGATTTTTCTTAGTCGTAGGTCAGTGGACTGGTGCCGGCCACAAAGTATTCGCCACCATGAGCCAACATAACCGATTGACCAAACTCTTCGTTTTCGTTGAGGCCGTAGATTGAGTTGAGGACGGGGGTCCAACCGGTGGCGAGGTATTCCATCACCAGCACTCTGCCGCTTTCGGTGCGAGTGGGGAGTGAGTACTTGGGCTCGCCAATAGAGACGATGGTTCCGACGAGCGAAGAGGACGATGCGTGACGATCGACAGAAACGGCCTGCCCAAACTGACTTGTGCTGTTTTGGCCGGTTAGCACCGAACCACCAATCAGAGTTCATGCGCTTCCGGTGTCATAGTAGTTTCGCACTTTTCCGACGTCGGGATCGCCAATGGCGAGGATAGTGCCGTCGCCTGACAGTGAAACCGAAGCGCCAAATTCTGTGGTCGAGTCGCCAAGATAGATGTTTGAGTTGACGGTGCTCCAATTTCCTGTGCCACCGTCCCGCTCGAGCACCTCAACGTATGGCGGGGTGGCAGAAGGGCGCTTGCTACCAATCGAACTTCGATGCTCCCAGATCCGCTTGTTGAAAGAGCGTCACTCACAGACACGGATGTACCAAAACCACTGCCGTTGACTCCAGAGTTAATCCCTAAGCTCCCGACAACAGTGCTACTAGTAGTAACCCGCAGAAAAGCCACGTCTACAAATGTCCCCGACGTCCCATCACCAGGCGCTCCGTTAGCGACGTACCAATATTCGTTGATGCCATCGAACTCGCTGACCGAGAGTGAATAACCAACAAAATTGCCAGCGGTGGCCGAATTCGCTAGAGATGTGACCTGTCCCCAGGATCCGCCGCTGGCTCGGTATACTAACGCATGACCAGCATCGGTTCCGTTCGTATTATCCAATGGGTTTCCAACAATAAGGACGTGATCATCGAACACTTCTTCAGCTTTGGTGGTCAGTGCAATAGACTGTCCATAGTTGGTGCCACCGGTCACTTCCGAGTTAAGTTGATTGTATACACCAGAGGTGGCAAGATAAGACAATGCTTTGCTGTCGGTGCCAGGCGCATCGGGATAGCCGGCAGCAAAGGCATCGGCATCGTACGCCAAAAAGCAACCGAACCGGCGGGTGCCGTTGAAGCCCGGGCCTGAAGTGGAGCCGTGTATTGCAACAGCCACTCGTTTTCTGTGGGAAAGAGGCTCCGATGTTGGAGTAGGCTCCCCTTGAGTTGTGCCAGCCGACTCGCTCCAGGCGGCAGCGATGGGTTGACCCTGTTCGTGTCTTTCGACGACTGGAACGGAAAACGAGAGGAGATGTGGCGGATGTGAGTGTCCCTCGAGGTCCATCATCTTTTGTTCTCATGTTGTGATGGTCTTTAGTATGGAAGTGTGATGTATGTTGGGATGAAGCGACGGCACTAACTCGGCTTGGCTATGATACCCCAATACAAGTCCTTAACTCGCAGAACACAGGGTTAACTCGGGGAGTTAGCAATTGACCTCGCTGGGCTTCAGCCCCCAAAATTGAACCCACCCTTCCCCTCTTGCATTCCATACAGAGCAGAGGCGATGGCGGGAGTGGGGTGCCCCGATGATGCGATGTGTTGGAATCTCATTGGGCTGGTGGGCCGCAAGGGCTCAGGCAAGGACACAGCGGCCAAGGGCCTGCTCAATGATCGCCGATGGGTCCGGGTGGCGTTGGCCGATCCGCTCCGGGAGGTGGTCAAGACAATGTTCCAACTGACCAACGAAGAATGTGATGACCGCAATCGCAAGGAGCAGCCAGGGGCGTTGGGGGTGTCGTACCGTCGGGCGATGCAGGTGGTAGGCACCGAACTGGTGCGGAAACAGCTCCATATAGTCTTGCCTGAGATTGGGACTGAGGGGTTTTGGATTCAGCACATGCGCCGCAAGGTGGAACAGTTTTGGCAAGAGGGGAAGCGAGTGGTGATTACGGACGTGCGGTTCGAGGATGAGGCCGACGCCATCATCGAACTTGGCGGTCTGTTGGTCTTTGTGGACCGTCCGGGAGTGGATACGTCGGACGGGCACTCGTCAGAGACGGGGGTGGACGCTATCGTTGCCAAGTACCGGGCTCCCGATATGCTGGTGCGGCTTGAAAACATTTCAAGTGTGGATGCCTTGCAAGCGCGGATGTATGATCTTGTGCATGGGGCTCATGCCCCTCATTAGTTCACTCATTCTAACACTTTTATAAACTCTAACAACAAGTTTAAAAAATTCCTTAAGATGGCATTTCCCAAACGTAATAAGCACGGACAAGTTCGCCAATATCGATGGGAATTTTTGTTGGTGCGGGAATGCCAGCCTGTTCATACCACAGCAAAATGCTAGTGATGCTCTGACGATGGCTCACAGGCAAGTAAGGCATGGAGGTGTTGTGTCCGATGCGAGGTTCTAATTTTGGTACGCGGTTGGCGTATTCGGGGGTGTCGGCGGTAGCAATTCGAGTTAACAGCGATGCCATAGAACATCGGCGGCGATAGTCGGCAAAATTATCGGATGGAAGCGGCAGTATTGAATGTCTTGCGGCGGTACGTGAAAAGGCGGATTGATGCGGTGTGCCAAAGGCGTGTAGTTCTGCAAGAAGGGATGAGAGTGAAAAATTGGCGCACCAGCAGCGGCTTTCGGAGGCCCCGACGCAGCGGTGAGCCACGAGGTCGCGATGAATAGCGAGACGTTCTTGGTGACCTTGTTCTGAGTGCCATGCGAGAGCGGTCGGGGAAGCAAGGCCGCCGTATCGAAAGAGGATGATAGCAATGACTTCGGGTGGAAGCGCTGGGCGCCCGGTGGCTTCCTGTGGTGTGCCGAGCGAATGGAATAGGGTTTCCAGGAATTCGGGGGTGGTGTTCGTAGGGTTTTCTGTTGATATCATTTTGTTCGTCGGGGATCTATTGTAAACGGAGGATTGAAAAATGTTACAGTCGCAATTACCGTATTTTTGTGAGCGTGTTTATCAAACCGCTCAGCAACATTGCGCTAACACCGAATAATGGTTTTAGTGCACATGCCAAGATGCCTCGGTGCCGTCGTTCCCAGTTTCTTCCGCTGCTTGTTTGAGAATGCGTTTGTTCGAATTCATAAATATTTTTATGAATATTAAGATGCTCTTTTTACTACCTTTTTCATTAGTATTATCTCAACTTCAAGCAACTTCCTTTATCGGCAAAAATGTAGATAACTTAAATTGGTACTACCTTTCAGATATTTGTGGAATAAGTTGTAGTGAAGTTTGTCAACAAGTTGGAGAACTATCAAATCTGTCATATACTTTAAATCCCTTGACCAATAAGACACTTTGGTTAATGTCTCAAAATACTACAGAAAAATGTGAAAATTTAAAAAATGTTTTTGGTTTTAGAGATTATACACTAGGTTCAACCCCGTACGCATGTTTACAAAGTCATCACGAAAACTCATCATGGGATATGTTAAGATGTACAGTTAATCAAGATTGTCCTGAAATACAAAGTATCCCTATATACCAAGGTATTCAGAACAATACCAGATGTTCTACTGTCGATGGAGAATCTTCTACACTTTTTTTTATATGTCCATGTGGAGAATTAGGATATCCATTACTATATCCTATGTTAAATAATACAAACCTAACGTCGTCTAGTTCTCCTACAAACCTACCGTCTAGTTCTCCTACAAACCTACCGTCTAGTTCTCCTACAAACCTACCGTCTAGTTCTCCTACAAACCTACCGTCTAGTTCTCCTACAAACCTACCGT
>Ga0180434_10002648_pt1 | contig 23544 bp, 19 predicted proteins | sample SS_ome_7_FD_132453 | JGI IMG/M metagenome (GOLD analysis project Ga0180434, IMG submission 132453) | Hypersaline lake sediment archaeal communities from the Salton Sea, California, USA - SS_1_D_2 metaG | ecosystem: Environmental > Aquatic > Non-marine Saline and Alkaline > Hypersaline >... | reverse complement strand
ACCCCGACAACTTCGGCTCCGTGAACCCCTGGGAATCCTGCAGTCTGAGGGAGACCCGGGACTGCAGCTTGGCCGTGAACTCCAGGGTCCGCTTGTCGTCGATCACCACCGCCTGCGCCGCCTGGGCCAGGATCAACATGAAAAGGAAACAGGCCAGGCTGAGCAGGAACAACCTTCGTGTCTCTTGTCTCGTATCCATTTTTCCGCATTCCCCCCATTGTAGCTGGTGCTCGATCTTTACTCCCGACTATTTGCAGTACTTCTGAAAGCCCGCGAGAGAGAAGTCGTTCAGGTTCAGAACGGCGTTGAAGGTCAAAAGGGTGTCGGGGTGCAATTGGGAGATGGTTGTAGCGTGCTCCCTTCGGGAATCCACGACCAGCATATCCAGCCAGGCCAGAAACTTCACCCCTTTGTCGGGGCTCTGAAACCCGGATGTGGTCACGGACATGAACTTCCAGTACTTGTCCGACCGGTCGTGAACCATCTTGTATGCGGGCCCCCATGTATCCCTGGTGACCCAGATGTACTGGATGCCGTAGTTGTAGTAAGGGTCTTTTGACTTGGCCTGGATGATATAGACGGGCCGTTTCGAGTAGATCGGATTGAGGGGGCACCATGGGGCGCCCTGCCAATTCTCGTCTTCGTGGCCATAGCGGATGGAGGGATGGTTCCTGGCCATTTCCCATTCATTCTGCTGGTTGATTTCCAGACCCACGGGCTCCGGGTGCGCGTAGGGCACCAGGGCTTCCTGCTGCCCGACCAGCTTCCACTCGAAATCGGGGATCTTTCCGTCGTAGGCGAGAATGTCATCCACTGCGAAATCCGATCCCACGAACCCGTCCGATCGGTTGGCCGGTGTCATGCGTCGAACACGGCGGATCGTGGGGACGTAGGTGAAGTTCATGTCCGCCTTTTTGGACAGGTAGCGCCACAGCATGACCGAGGTGCCGGCCAGGTCATAGGGCTTTCGCACCGAAATGATCGAGTATCGCTCGATGCCCCTTGCCTCCCTGTATTTGCTTGCGTCAGGGAACCCTGTGAGATAGGCGTCGCGGAAGAAGACCTCTATCTCCCTTTCGAAGCCCGTGGTTCGACCCAGCCACTGCACGATGGTCGTGAACTTCTTGAATCCGAGAATGTAGGTTACATATTGCTTGTTGTACATGATCTTGACGGCGATCTTCGGGTCCTTCGGGTCGATCTCGGGGAAGGGGAATCCGATCAGCATCTTGGTCGGCTCACCGGTTTCCGCATCCACGATCATGTTGTCTTCATCGAGTTCATATTTGCCGACATTGCCCTTGAAGCTTGCCAGGGCATAGTCGGGGAAGAACTCGGCCGTGTTGTAGTTGGGTTCCTGGACGGGGAGGATAATTTCCCCCTTTTTTACTGCCATGAGCAGGCGGTCGGGAACCAGCCCCTCGGCCTTCTCCCAGTTGGTCCTGTCGATGATCTCCGGAGCCGGAACATCCGCCGAGAGATTCGGAACGAGGTATGCCCAAAGGATGAGAATCATCAGGGGACCACAGAGCGGTTTCAATACCTTCATTTGTCCGTCTCCTTTGATTTCGGTTCGAAGTGGGTGGATGGCCCGCGAAGGGTTGATAAAGAAAAGAAAGTACTAAGTGGTACGTTTGTAAAGTTTACTTGATGAATTCCAGGAATGTCAAGTCTTTTGTTTTTCAGGCCCCTTTCTGTAAAAAATGTACTAAGTATAGTATCTTATGGCACTATTTTCGCAGGGAACAAATTTTCTTCTTGACAGGACCCAAAGGGGTCGATACAGTACTCACAGATGTACTTATAAGTTCTTTTGTTAAGCACATGGCCTGAGATCGGCTCGAATACCCTGAAGGGGCCCGGTACGGATGGAAAACAGCAACCGAATGGCGCTTCGGCAGATGAAGGCATCTGAGCTTTGCAGAGAGGCGGGCATGAGCCGGTCCGCCGTTCACTACTACCTCAACCTCGGACTTCTTCACCGGCCGGAGAAGGCCGGGCTGAACGTGCACCTTTACGATGAGACCCATCTCGCAAGGCTGCGACGCATTCGGGAACTGAAGGAGAAGAAAGGCTTGTCTCTGACCGAGATCAAGCAGGTTCTCGATCAGGGTGGGCCGCGGGCGCGTACGGGTTCCTCTTCGGACCGGAGGCTGGACGATCGGCAGGAGAGCGAATCATCTGTCCGGGGCCGAGGTGAAGCTGCAGCGCGGGAAGACCTGGAAAACCGGGAGAAGATCATGGATATGGCCATCCAGATCTTCTCCGAGAGAGGGTACGAACGCACAAAGATCAGCGACATCACCGAAGCCCTGCGCATGGGGAAGAGCACCTTTTACGTCTATTTCAAAAACAAGAGAGATCTCTTCATGGAGTGTATCGATCGCCTGGCCGTTACCATCGTGCCTCGTGAATCGTGGGATGAGATTCGAAACGAGCGAGACTTCCTCTGCAAGAACCGGAAAAGAGGAAAGGCCTTTCTAGAAGCCTTTCCCGGGTATCGAGGGATTCTCAACATGATTCGAGGGGCGGTCGGAAGAAGCGACCCCGTGTTGGCCCAGAAGGCGGTCGAGTCGTTTCGGGTACTCAGCCGGCCCATATTGAAGGACTTGAGGAGAGCGGTCGCCGACGGTACGGTACAGATCAGGCACGACGAGGCCTTTGTGGCATACCAGTTCCTGGTCATGGCCGAGAGCTTCGGTTACTGGCAAATGATCGATCCCCGGTATTCGGTTGAACAAGGCATGGAAATCATCATGGACATCCTGCAGCACGGCCTGGTGCATGCGGGGGCCTCTGATCAAGCTCCGGCTGTGGGGAAGGGGCCGTCAGGCGAGGTAGAGGACAGCGCGGGGATGAAGACGCGGCTCGAGGACATCTCCATCGACCGGACGCACTTCCTCCGAGGGCGGATGGGGGAGGCCGACGTCGAGGTGGTTCTGAATCGACTCGACACTCTGAAATTCTTGGACAAGGGGAGGCGGCACGAGGCCGCTCTCAGGACGGCAGACGGGCAGGGATTCGTGATCGAGGTGGATGCGGAGATCGCACTGGAGGGCACAGCGTCCTTCGGGTCTGTCCGGATTCCGTTGAAGCGCATCGCATCCGTTTCTTTCGGACCCGGCAAATGAACGAGAGAACGAGGACGGAAGGGAGACAGGCATGAGTGCGGAAACGTACGAAACGATTGTGTACGAGATCGGGGGGCAGAACGACGCCGTTTGCAGGATTACCCTGAATCGGCCGGACAAGTACAATGCCATTGACCGGCAAATGGCCGGGGAGCTCGTTGATGCATTCCGAAGGGTGAGGGACGTACCGTCGGTGGGCGTCGTGGTGCTCTCCGGGGCCGGCAAATCGTTCTGTACCGGGGGAGACCTTTCCGTCTTTCCGTCCCTGGCCGAGCACAGGAGTGCGATGGATTGGTTGGCCCACGAAGGCCTGGACGTTCAGAAGTCGATCACGGGGTGCGAAAAGGTCGTCATCGGCAAGATACACGGGTACTGCCTGGCAGGGGGACTGGAGCTCGCCCTGTGCTGCGACCTGCTGTATGCGACCGCATCCGCCAAGATGGGAACCACCGAAATCAACATGGGAATTCTGCCGGGGTGGGGAGGAACGGCTCGACTGCCGAGAAGCATGCCTGTATATCGTGCAAGAGAGATGGTATACAGCGGCCGCAAGGACTACACGGCCGGCGAGATGTACGAGATGGGCCTGTTGACCCGCGTCTACAAGGACGAGCAGTTCGAGGAGAAGTTCGAAGAGATGGTCGGGATCATAGGGTCCAAGAGCCCCATAGCGCTCCGGATGGGCAAGGAGGTCATGGAGAGGTCTGCGGAAGGGGGAAGCATCGATACGGCCCTGGCGGTCGAGAGAAACGCGATTCAGTGGTTGCAGAACAGTCCGGCGATCCAGGCGGCCCTGGACATCTACCGGGAGAAACCGGACCAGTTCACACAGAAACAGAAGGAAAGTAATGTTGAAGCCGACGTGAAGAAGTAGAGAAGATGGAGGTTGGCCATGTATACCCTTGGAGATATCCCGAGGAAGAGCGCAAGGATCAGTCCGGACTTCGAGGCCGTGGTCTTCGAGGGCACGAGGCTGACCCACCGGCAGCTAAACGACCGGGTCAACCGGCTGGCCAACGTGCTGCTCGAAAAGGGTTACCGGAGGGGAGACCGCCTGGCGGTCCTGGCGTCGAACACGCACAAGTACCTGGAGATCTACTTCGCCACCGGGAAGCTCGGAATGAGCGTGACGCCGCTGAATTTTCGCCTCTCCGACTCCGAGGTCACCTACATCGTGAAGGACAGCGAGGCGGTTTGCTTTCTCGTGGGTGACGAATACGAAGAAAGGGCGCTCGGCCTCAAGGCGGAGCTGCCAAGCATCCGGGACTGGATCACGCTGGATACCGAGGTGCAGGGGGCCGAATCCTACGAAGCTCTGCTGGAAGGGGCTTCAGGCGAGGAGCCGGATGTGGATGTGGACGAGGACGAGGTGGCTATTCTGATGTACACCGGCGGGACCACCGGTCTTCCAAAGGGAGTCCTGATGACGCACCGGAACATCATGACCGCCACCATTGCCGCGGCTCTTGGCTGTGGTTTTCGTTACGACGACACGACCTGCTTCGTGCTCCCCCTGTTCCACGTTTCCTTCTGGCCGGCCCTTGCGGTTCTGCTCGTGGGCGGAAAGGTTGCGATCAACAGAAGACCGGACTTGGGCGAGATCCTCAGGCTGATTCAGGACGAAAAGTGTACCCACGTCAATATGGTACCCACCCTATACTCCTGGCTGCTCGAGTATCCGGAAATCGATTCCTTCGATCTCTCGAGTCTGCGGCTCATATCCTATGCTGGAAGCCCGTTTCCTCCCGAGGTGCTCAAGAGGTGCATCAAGAAGCTCGGTGACCGATTCATGCAGGCCTACGGCATGACCGAAGCCCTTGGTGCCACAGGCCTCCTGCCGTGGGATCACGTCCTGGAGGGGGAGCGGTCGAGGCTCCTGGCGAGTGCAGGAAAGGAATCCCTGTGTGCGGACCTGCGCATTGTGGACGAGCAAGGGGTCCCGGTACCGGCCGGTGAGGTTGGTGAGATCGCGATCCGTGGAAAGCACGTGATGAAGGGGTACTGGAAGAATGAGGAGCAGACCGGCAAGACGCTGTGCAACGGGTGGCTCCACTCCGGTGACCTGGGCTACATCGACGAAGAGGGGTATCTCTTCCTGGTCGACCGGAAGGCGGACATGATCGTGACCGGTGGCGAAAACGTATACCCGAAGGAGACGGAAGACGTGCTGTACGAGCATCCTGCGGTCATGGAATGCGCCGTCGTTTCGGCCCCGGACGAGAGGTGGGGAGAAAGGGTGCAGGCGGCCGTGGTCTTGAAGGAGGGGCAGAAGGCCACTTCAGAGGAGTTGATCGAACACTGCAGGGACAGGCTGGCAGGGTACAAGTGCCCCAAGACCATCGAGTTCTGGGAGGCCCTCCCGAAGACGCCCATAGGGAAGATCCTCAGAAAGGACGTGAAGAAGAAGTTCTGGGAAGGGCACGAAAAGAGTATTGGCTGAGAGATGTGCCCCTGCACCTCTCCCGTGCTGAGCAGAGAGGTTCCCGGTACCTTCATAGCTACATTATTCGTCCGCGTCCTCCTCCTCGTCCTCGGCTATATCCTCGTTGTCCTTTCACACGGAGTTAAGGAGGAGAGGCAATACATCGTTCTTGGCTCACCGACCTGACGAGGCACCACAAAGACTGTTTGTTCGCTTCGAGGACGAGGACGAGACAAGCTCGAGAAGAGGTTGCAGCTAGATTGCCATCAAATGGGGCAGAGAGCTAAGTGGAATTCGGATAGTACTCCACGCCCAGGTGCGTGATCAGCTCCTCGCCCATCAGGTAACGCAGGTTGTTCTTCATCTTGGCGAGCTGAATGAACAGGTCGTGTTCCGGGTAGAGGCCTTCCGGGACGATCGGGTTCTTGAAGTAGAAAGACAGCCACTCTTGGATCCCGTGCTTGCCGGCCCGTTTTGCCAGATCCATCAGAAGGACGAGGTCCAGGGCTATGGGTGCGGCAAGAATCGAGTCCCTGCACAGGAAGTCGATCTTGATCTGCATCGGGTAGCCCATCCATCCGAAGATGTCGATATTGTCCCACCCCTCTTTGTTGTCGCCCCTGGGCGGGTAGTAGTTGATCCTCACCTTGTGGTACGAGTCGCTGTAGAGTTCCGGGTACAAATCGGGCTGCAGGATGTGTTCCAGCACGCCGAGTTTGCTCACCTCTTTCGTGCGGAAGGAATCCGGGTCATCGAGCACCTCACCGTCCCGGTTGCCCAGGATGTTCGTGGAGAACCACCCGCCGAGGCCGAGCATGCGGGCCTTCAGGGCCGGTGCAATGACAGTCTTCATCATTGTCTGGCCGGTCTTGAAGTCGTCTCCGGCCACCGGGCACGTTGTCTGGCGCGCCAGGGAGAGGAGGGCAGGGATGTTCTCGGCAAGGTTCGGAGCGCCGTTGACAAAGGGGATGCCGTTTCGGATCGCCGCGTAGGCGTAGATCATGCTGGGTGCAATGGCAGGGTCGCTTTCCTTGAGACCCTTTTCGAATCGGTCCAGGTCGGTGTGCACCTCCTTGACCTGCAGAAACACCTCGGTGGACCCGCACCAGACCATGACCAACCGGGAGGAGCCCGTCTTCTTCTTGAAGGTGTCTATGTCCTTTTGAAGCTGATCCGCAAGGTCCATCTTGGTCCTGCCTTGCTTGACCCAGTCCCCTTGCAGCCTGCGGACGTATTCGGGGTCAAAAACCGCCTTCATCGGCCGGACCGCCTTCAGTTCGTCTCGAATCGGTTCGAGGTGATCCTTACGCAATACGCCTGCGGTGACCGCCATCTGGTAGGCGTCTTTGCCATGGATGTCCCATCCACCAAAGACGAGGTCATCCAGACCGGCTATGGGCACGAAATCCTTGATGCGCGGCCTGCGCCTCTCGGTTCGCTTGCCCAGGCGAATCGTCCCCATCTGTGTGAGAGAGCCGATTGGCTGGGTGAGTCCCTTCCGAATCGAGAACGTACCTGCCATCAGGGTCGTTCCCACGGCTCCAATGCCCGGAACCAGCACGCCGAGCTTGCCTTTAGGAGAAGCGATTCTCCTTTTCTTCTGTCCGTCTTTCATGTAACCCTCCCCGCCCTCGTAGGAAACGCAACTTATACTCCTTTTAGATAGAAAAGACAAGAAGTTATACATTGCCGGGTCTTTCAATGTTGACATAACCACTTGATTTGCGTAAGTTTCGGATTCCACCGTGGATGGCCTTCTCATGACGAAAACGAGCTGTTTCTCGTCGTCAAAATCTGTCAACCCAAGGGAGGGTAGCATGAAGCTCACAAAGAAAGACCTGGTCAAGCTCTACAGAAACCTGGTGCGTGCCCGGAAGTTCGATCAGGCTTCCATCCGAATGCTGGGAGAAGGGAAGTTTACCTCTTTCTTCCACTCCGCCTACGGAGGTGAGGCCCCGGGCGTAGGAGGAACCACGTTCCTCAGGAAGGACGACTACATGTACCCCCACCATCGCGGCCACGGCATTCCGCACGCGGCCGGAAAGGGGTCCGACGTGGTCGGCTTCATGGCCGAGCACTGCGGCAAGGCCACGGGTTCGTGCAATGGTATCACCGGGTTTCACGCTTGCGACCCGGAATTCGGGATATATGGAACCGCTGGGACGATCGGCTCTGCGTTCCCCGTCTCGGTGGGCTGGGGCCTCGCCGCGAAGAAGGCGGGAAAAGGGCAGGTGGTGGCCTGCTTCTTCGGAGACAGTTCTGCGGGTCGAGGGACCATGCACGAAGGCATGAACATGGCGGCCAACTGGAAGCTTCCCATCATATGGGTCTGCGAGAACAATGGCATGGGGCAGTTCGTGCCCATCAAGGATGCCTTCCCCATGGAAGACATCGCCAGCATGGCGGCTGCCTACGGCATGCCGGGGGTGGTCGTGGACGGCCAGGACGTGGTGGCCGTGGCCGAGGCGGTCATGGTCGCGGTCGAGAGGGCCAGGAAGGGGAAGGGTCCTTCCCTGGTCGAATGCAAGTGTCTTCGCTTCCGTTCCCACGTGGAGGGGGCTCCGGACTGGATCCACGGTGATGTCCGCTCGGCGGAAGAGGTCGAGAAGATGAAGAAGAGAGATCCGGTCGTGCTGTACCGGAAGAAGCTGATCAAGCAGGAGATCCTCACCAAGAAGGAGATCGAGAAGATCGACAAGGAGATCGACGCCGAGGTCGAGGCAATGGAGAAATTCTGCGAAGAGAGCGCCTATCCGGAACCATCCATCCTGGAGAATGCCGTTTACGCGGACTAGGATTCGAGAGGAGAACCTTGCGATGAGAGAACTACTGTATCTTCAGGCCATCAACGAGGCCTTGGCGGAGGAAATGAAACGGGACGACAGCGTCTTTATTATCGGCGAAAGCGTCCAGGGATCGACCTTCAACACGACGGTCGGGCTCGTGCAGCAGTTCGGTGCGGAACGGGTCATGGATGCTCCGATTGCCGAGAACGGGATTGCCGGAGCGGCGGTGGGCGCGGCCATGGCCGGGTATCGGCCGGTCGCAGACCTGATGTTCGGCGATTTCATCTATTGTTGTATGGACGAAGTGCTGCTCAAGGCGGCGCAGTGGCACATGATGCACGCGGAGAAGGTGAACGTACCCCTGGTGTTCAAGGCTGCTATCGGCGGTTACTCCGGTCTGTGCAACGAGCATTCCCGGTGTCCGGAAGCCGTGGTCCTTCACCACCCGGGGCTGAAGCTGGTCGTGCCGTCCGACCCGTACGATGCGAAAGGGCTTCTCAAGACGGCGATTCGGGACGACAACCCGGTCTGCTACTTCTATCACAAACAGCTCCTGCCGATGATGGGCGAGGTGCCCGAAGAGGAATACACGATCCCCTTCGGCGTTGCGGACGTGAAGCGGGAGGGCACGGACGTGACCGTGGTCGCAACGAGCTTTCAGGTCAGCCTGGCCCTTGGTGTTGCTGCCGAGCTGGAAGGCAAGGTGAGCGTCGAGGTGATTGATCCCCGCACCCTGGAGCCGCTGGACCTGGACACGATCCTCAAGTCGGTGGAGAAGACGGGCCGCGCGATCATTGTGGACGAGGACACGTTGCGATGTGGGGTCGGGGCCGAGATCGGGATGCAGATCATGGAGAATGCCTTTGACATGCTCGATGCACCGGTCAAGAGGATCGGCGCTGCCAACATGCCGATCCCAGGAGGCACCCTGGAAAAACAGTGCCTGCCTCAACCGCAGGACCTGGCAGATGCGATCACAGACCTCGTGGGCGCGGACCGCTTCGAGCTGGCTGTGCAGACAGCCGGAATCAAGTTGCTGTAGCAGTGAGAAAGAAGAAGCGACAGTGGGCACAGGTGGGAGGTTTCATTCATGGCAAGTAACATAGCAATTCCGAAGCTCGGCATGACGATGAAAGAGGCCAAGGTGGTGGCCTGGATGTTCAACGAGGGCGAACGGGTGGAAAAGGGTCAGATCGTCATGCAGGTCGAGACGGCAAAGGTGACCCACGACGTGGAGGCTCAGGGCGAAGGCTTTCTGCACATCCTGGTGCCGCCGGGAGAGACCCATCCCGTGGGGGCAGCGGTAGGGCAGTTGGCGGATACAGAGGCGGAACTGGCCGAGTTGCAGGCTCAGACGCCTGCCCCGGATGTGACTGCAGCGGCTCCTGTCGAACAGGCGGCTGAACCGTCAGTGTCCGTTTCCGCACCGGCTGCCGGGCCGCCCGGGAAGGTGAGGATTTCTCCCCTGGCCAAGAGGCTGGCCCAGGAGCATAACCTGGACTACACGACCGTGGCGGGCAGCGGACCGAACGGCCGCATCGTAAAGGAAGATATTGAAAAGGCCTTGGCCGCAGGGCCCGCAGCCTCTGCCGCGCCTGTGGCCGGGGCGGCCGAGGCATGGACCGGCGAGGTCATCGACGGAAAGCGCGTGAAGACCGTGATGCCCCTTCAGGGGATGCGCAAGGCAATCTCGGATCACATGGTGCAGAGCCTCCAGGTGGCGGCACAGCTCACAACGATGACCGAGTTCGACATGACCGAACTCATCAAGCTCAGAAAGCTCCTCGTTGCACGGGAGGCCACCCTGGGCTTCCGGGTTTCCTACACGGACCTGATCGTCTACATTATGGCCAGGACTCTGAAGGTGGTGCCCGCCATGAACGCGAGCTTGATAGACGGAAAGGTCGTCTTGTGGGAAGACGTGCACGTGGGGGTAGCCGTTGCCCTGCAGGTGTCCGAGTTCGAGAGCGGGTTGATCGTGCCTGTAGTGAAGAACGCGGACCGGAAGTCCCTTGGCGAGATCAACAGGACCGTTGCGTCTGTGGTGGCCAAGGCGCGGGAGGGGAACATTCTTCCGGACGACGTGACCGGGTCGACCTTCACCCTGACGAACACGGGAACCTTCGGCAACATCTATGCACACGGGACCCCGATCATCAACCAGCCCGAGTCTGCGATCCTCCAGACCGGACCGATCGTCGAGCGGCCCGCCGTGGTGGAGGGCCAGGTCGTGCCGCGGCCGCTCATGCCGGTGAGCCTCACCTTCGATCACCGGGTCTTGGACGGCGCTCCCGCTTCCCAGTTCATGGCAGAGCTTCGGGACAGGATCGAGAATCCTGCGATCCTGATCCTTTCCGAGTAGGAAGACCCGCACCCAGGAAGCGGTAAGGAGAAAGTGTCATGACGAGAAAACGTTTCATCGTGGAACTCGGGAACGGGGCCGACCTGCACGGGGAGGACGTGACCGAAGCAGCGTGCCGGGCGGTCAAGGATGCGATCTCCAGCAACTGCCTTTGCGGACTCCTGGAAATCGTGGGCCTGGACGACCCGAACCAGATGGAGGTGGAGGTCCTCGTGGCCACGCCGAAGCCGGAGGAAGTGGATCTCGAGAAGGTCAAGGACATGCTCCCCTTCGGACAGGTGAACGTAAACTCCGTGCTGGGCGGCATGATGGCCCAGGGGCTCTGCGTTCCCCAGCTGGCGCCGGACTGCGACCGGATCGTCGTGGCGAATGCGGCCGTCACCGTCTTCGTGAACAAATAGAGATCGCTTACGAAAGATCGACGCGGGTCCTTGCGTCGAATGCGAGGCAGTGGATGGGAACCGAGTACCCGGACAGCCCCCGCATAGCGATTGGCGGTGTGGTTTTCAAAGACGGGGGGGTTCTGTTGGTCCGCCGCGGCAAGCCTCCCGCGTTGGGCGAGTGGGCCGTTCCAGGCGGCAGTGTGGAGTTGGGAGAGACCCTGAAGCAGGCCGTGGAGCGGGAAATCCGCGAGGAGGCGGGAATCTCCGTCCGGGCCGGTGAGATCTGCTACACCTTCGAGGCCGTGAAGCGCGATGACGATGGGCGCGTGCAGTTCCACTATGTGATCATCGACCTCATGGCCGAATACCTCTCGGGCGAACCGGTCCCTGCCAGCGACGCGACAGAGGCGGCGTGGCTGACGCCCGGAGACTTGGCCGACCGGCCCGTCAACGCGACTACAATCGAACTGCTCAGGAAGCTGGAGTTCATGAAGCCGTAGGAACCATATTCGTGCGGTGTGCCGACCATTGCGGAGGTTGCGAGGAGCGCCAGCGACGAAGCATCTTGGGGGTCAGGGATCAGGCCCAACACCTCCTCCCTTCGGCTTTCTGTTCTTGACGTGATCAGACACGATTCTGTCATGCCCGCGAGAGCGGATATCCAGGGGATTAGAGAGCAAGGCCGACGATGCAAAAGAGGAGGTGTCCCAATGAGACAGGCCGTCCTGGTGGATTCCTGCAAGTTCGCGATCGAGGAGATGCCCGAGGTCGAACTCGTTCCCGAGACCCTGCTGCTGAAGGTGAAATATACCTCGATCTGCGGGTCCGACATTCACATCTGGGAATGGGGCCCGGAGCCGAAGACCGAGCAAGCGAGGAAGGCCTTCGAGTCCTTTGGCAAGGCATACTTCGGGTTGCCCCCCAGCGCGATCCTGGGCCATCAGCTGAGTGGAGAGGTCACAGAGACAGGGCCCGGTGTCGAAATGTACAAGCCCGGGGATCGAATCACCATTCGGGGCGCGGGCGGATACGCGGACTACGCGGTTGCGATGGGCCTGGGTGGGCATCCCCTGTCGAGCGTGGTGTACCCGTTGCCTGATGAGGTGTCTTACCAGGACGCAGCCCTGGTCGAACCCCTGTCCGTGGCCGTGGATGCGGTTCGCAGATCCCAACTGAACCTGGGGGATGTTGCGGTCGTGCAGGGGGGGGGAACGATCGGCCTGTTCGTCATGCAGTGTGCCAAAGCGGCCGGGGCGAGGCGTGTGATCGTTACAGAGGTCTCGGACGTCAGGATCAAGAAGGCCGGGGAACTGGGCGCGGACGAGGTCGTGAATGCCCGTACAGAAAATGTGGTCGAGAGAATCAACGAGCTCACGGACGGATTCGGGCCGGACATCATCTACGACTGTGCAGGGAACCCGGAAGCCACGAGGACGATGATCGAGTTCGCCCCCACCGGGAGGGGCAAGGCGATCATCGTGTCCACCTACGAGCAGCCCTTTGAAGTCGACCTGAACATGGTAATGACGAAGAACCTGGAACTGGTCGGGTTCCTCTCCGGTCTTCCCGGGAGCTACCCGTTGCAGAGCGACCCTTTCAAGATTGCCATCGAACTGATCCGGTCCGGCAGCGTGAAGGTGGACTCCATGGTCAGTGCGGTCATGCCCCTGGAGAAGCTCGACGAGGCCTTCACGAAGTTGTCAAAGGCGGAGGAGATGGTGATCCTGATAGAGCCTTGACGCTTTGTATGGACGACGGGAGCCGGGATAGGGGTCAGGGATCGGGGATCAGGGGGCAGGCCCCCCCACCGGGAGATGGGGTGCAGGAGAACCGTGTCAATCTCAGAGCAAGTAAGCGAGGAGGATAGACAATGCGGCTCAAGGACAGAGTGGCGGTCGTGACAGGGGGCGGCGGAGGCCTGGGTGAAGGGATCTGTATGTGCCTTGCGCGGGAAGGGGCGCATGTCGTGGTGAGCGACCTCAAACTCGAGCTGGCGGAAAAAGTGGCGGCCAAGGTCAAGGAACTGGGACAGAAAGCCGTGGCTGTCCAGACGGACGTGCGCGAGGCGGATCAGTGCAAAGAGATGGTGGATGTGACCATCAAGGAGATGGGTCGCCTCGACATCCTGGTGGCCAACGCCGGCGTGGACGGCCTGCCGACCGACAATTCCCCCGCCTCGCCGCTGATCGAGGACATCAAGGAGGAAGACTGGAACCGGGTCGTGGACGTGAACCTGAAGGGCGTGTTCATGTGCAACCGGGCCGTGGCGCCCCTGTTTAAGGAGAAGAAAAGCGGCAGGATCGTCAATATCTCCTCCGTGGCAGGTCGCCAGGGAGAGGAGTTGCTGGCGCCGTACGCGGCGACCAAGGCGGGCGTGATTTCGTTGACACAGTCGGTGGCCCTCCAGATGGCCCCTTATCACGTAAACGTGAACGCCGTGTGTCCGGGAATCATCTGGACGCCCATGTGGGAGCGTCTGGCCAATTTCGCGTCGAACGTCGTGCCGGAGGCAGCGGGTACACCACCCGAGGACATCTACAACCTCATGGTACAGATGAGGATTCCCTTCAAGAAGGACCAGACACCCACGGACATCGGCAAGACTGTGGCGTTTCTGGCCTCGGACGATGCGAGCGAAATCACGGGCCAGGCGTTGAATGTATGTGGCGGGATGCGCATGAACTAGACTCGGCCCGGGAACGAAAGCGACGCCATGTTTTGTTCGCCGATCGTATCGTGCTGTTGGCATTACGGCTCCGATTTGCTTGGGCTCCGTCTCCCGCTCCCCCGTAGTCGCCCGGCGCAAATCTCCGCCGCAATACCAACAGCACGATGCGACGGGTTGGAAACCAATGTCGCTTTCGTTCCCGGGCCTTCATATCGCAGGTAAAAGACCGATAGCGATATGAGGATAGTCGTATAAGGAAGGTAAATGGCGCTTGTAGGGATTATTGCGAATCCGGCGTCGGGCAAGGACATCCGGAGGCTGGTGGCCCACGGGAGTGTGTTCGACAATCAGGAGAAGGTCCGCATCGTGCGAAGGATCCTGCTCGGGTTGTCGGAGATGGGCGTGGACCGCATCTGCTTCATGCCGGACTACTACGGGATCGTGGGACGGGCCTCCGGTGAGATCGAGATCGACGCCCACGTCTTTCCGCTTGAATTCAGGGAGACCGGGGAACAGGAGGACTCCACCGAGGCGGCCCGACTCATGCAGGAGCAGGGCGCGGACTGTATCATCGTGCTGGGGGGAGACGGAACGAATCGGGCCGTGGCCAAGGGAAACGGCGTGGTACCGATCCTTCCGGTCTCGACCGGGACCAACAACGTCTTTCCGTTCATGGTCGAGGGAACGATTGCCGGGATGGCGGCCGGGCTGCTTGCCTGTGAACGGGTGCCCCTGGAAGAGTGCTCGTTTCGATCCACCAAGATCGAGGTGCTCGTGGACGGAGAGGAGAGGGACCTCGCCCTGGTGGATGTGGTCGTGTACGACGACATCTTCACCGGGTCCAGGGCCATCTGGGACATGGGCAAGGTGAGTCAGGTCTTCCTCAACAGGGCAAGCGCGGACAGTATCGGCCTGTCATCGATCGGAGGCCAGATTTCTTGTATCGGTCCGGAAGAGCCCAGGGCCCTGTATCTGGAGCTGGGCAAGAAAGGCCATCTCATCGTGGCGCCCGTGGCGCCGGGACTGATCGAAAAGGTCTTTGTTCGAGACCAGCGAGTGGTCGAAACAGGGGAGGAGGTCGAGATACGATCCGCCCCCTGCGTGCTCGGTCTCGACGGGGAGCGCGATTTCGAAGTGGAGCCTGGAAAACGGACAACCCTGCGAGTCGCAAGAGAGGGTCCGTGGGTAGTGGATGTGTCCAGGACGATGAAGGCAGCAATGAAGGCCGGCGCTCTTGGTTCAAAGTCATGAGGCAGGCAATTCGAGATTGGCCTTTGCTGTGCCGGCATTCCCTCTCCCTTGAGGGTGAGGGCTAGGGTGAGTGGAGTTTGGGGACAGGCACTTAACTCGCCGAACTCGCCTGAGCGAATTGAATCGGGCACGCACGCGGGCACGGGAACGAAAACGGTGGGCAAATCCCTACCAAGAGAAGGAGAACCCCTATGAGCGTGTACGCAGACCGGTTCTGGATGAAGAATTGGGACGAGGGCACGACCGACCTGGACCCCTCGGAATTCGATACCACCTACGTCGATATGCTCAGGCCCGTCTTCGAGGAGAAAGCGAACAAGACGGCCCTGGGCTATCTGGGCGTGGATGTCACGTTCGGGGAACTGGACCGGTACTCGAATCAATTTGCGAACATGCTGCTCGAGAACGGGTTTCGAAAAGGGGACATCGTAGGGATCAACCTGCCGAACACGCCGCAGTACGTGATTGCCCTGATCGGCACGCTCAAGGCCGGATGCATCGTATCCGGCGTCTCCCCCCTCATGTCGGCCCACCAGATCCAGTATCAGATGAATGACCTGGGGGCAGGGGAAAGGAAGCTCGGCTTCGTCACTCTGGACGCCGCCTTCCCTGAACAGATCGCTAGGATTGCCCACGAGATCCCGGAACTGGCCGTTGTGATAACCACGAGTGTGGCCGGCTTCCTTCCGAAGCTCAAGCAGGTCCTGGGAAGACTCACCAAGAAGGTTCCCACCGGAAAGGTGACTCCCCTGGCAGGGAAGACCGTCCTGGATTTCCACCGGGACATTCTCAAGAAGCAGTCGACGGATTCGCCGGACGTGCAGTTGACGCCGGACGATCTGGGTTACATCCAGTACACGGGCGGCACGACCGGCCCACCGAAAGGTGCCATGCTGAGTCACCGCAACGCGGTCCACAACGTCCGGAGTGTGCTTAGATGGCTCGCGTGGGAAGACGCGGAGGGCGTGGTGCTGTCCGGCTTTCCCATGTTTCACGTCGCAGGCCTGACCATGTCCGAGGTCACGATGTATGCGGGGTGGACCCAGGTGCTCATTCCCAATCCACGAGACACGGACCACATCTGCAAGGAGATGGTGAAATACAAGGTGACGAACCTGGTGAATGTTCCATCCCTGTTTCAGATGCTGATGGCAAACCCCGCATTCCGGGAAATGGACCACTCGGGTCTCGGGACGTGTATATGTGCCGCGTCTCCCTTCCCAAAGGAGTCACAGGAAGAGTTTGAGAGTATCGTCGGAAAGGGCAAGATGCTCGAGCTCTATGGCATGACCGAAACCTCCCCAGTGTCGACCATGAACCCGATGAAGGGGAAACGGAAGCTCGGGACCATCGGCATGCCGTTCCTGAACACGGAAGCGAAGCTCGTGGATCCGAGAACAGGAGAGGAAGTGCCCCTTGGGCAGGCGGGAGAGATCTGCATACGCGGCCCTCTGGTCATGCAGGGTTACTACAAGAAACCGGAAGAAACAAAGAAGGCGATCGATACGGACGGATACATGCACACGGGCGATGTGGCCATCATGGACGAGGATGGCTACATGCGAATCGTGGACCGGACCAAGGACATGATTATCGTGGGCGGGTATAAGGTCTTCTCGAGCAAAGTGGAGGACTCGATAGCGAAACACCCGGCCGTGGGCATGATCGCCCTGGTCGGGGTGGACAACCCGAAACGGCCGGGTTCTGAGATCGTGAAGGGCTTTGTTCAGCTCGATGCCGGGTACGATTACGACGGAAACGAGAACGCCCTGCAGGAAGACATCATACGGTTCGCCAAGGAGAATTGCTCGCCTTACGAAGTCCCCAAGGTGATCGAGATGATCGGGGAGATGCCCCTGACGGCCGTCGGAAAGATCGACAAGAAGGTGTTGCGCGTCAAAAAGAAATAGAGAAGGGATCAGGGATCGGGGGTCAGGGATCAGGCCCCGCGCCCGAAGGCTCCGGCGGAAAACCCCCGGCTCACTATCCTGCCTCCCCCTCAATTTCGGCCGCCACCTCCCGAATCAGTTCCCAGGCCCGCGAAACGTGCCGCTCCTCCGTATAGGTCTGCCCTACACACAGCCGCAGCGTGTACTTGTCGTCCAGCTTCGTATGCGTCAGATACACCTTGCCGCTTCGGTTCAGACGTTCGAGCAGCCGCTCATTGATCTCGTCTCCGCCCACGTGCCGGAAACAAATGAGGTTTAGTGGCGCAGGTGCAGCAATATCGAACCGTTCCGAATCCTCGACCCAGCGGGCGAACTCCTGCGCGAGCCTCACGTGTTCCCGGACGTGATGCCTCAGGCCTTCCACTCCGTAGTGGCGGATAACGAACCAGAGCTTGAGCGAACGGAAACGCCTGCCCAGAGGGATTCCCCAGTCCCGGTAGTCGATTACTGCCCCGGATTCGGTCGCCTGATTCCGCAGGTACTCGGGCAGCACGCTGAGAGTGCGGATCAAGGCTGCCTGGTCGGCCACGAAGAAACAGTCACAGTCGAAATTCGTGAACATCCACTTGTGGGGGTTGAAGCAATAGCTGTCCGCGAGTTCGAGGCCGTCAAGGATATGCCGGAATTCCGGGCACAGCGCAGCGGTTCCGGACATGGCCGCATCCACGTGGAGCCAGAGTCCCTGTTCGCGGCAGATCGGACCGATCTCCGGCAGGGGGTCCATCGCGTTTGACGAAGTCGTCCCAACGGTGGCACACACGAAGCAGGGAATCCGACCTGCCCGGCGGTCCTCTTCGATCTTCCGGGCGAGTGTCTGCGGCCGCATGGCGAAACGGTCGTCCACCTCGATGACGTGCAGGTTGTCGCGGCCCAGTCCTGCGATCTTGACCGCCTTCTCGACCGAAGAGTGTGTCTGACTCGAGGCGTAGGCGACCAGACGGCCCTCCAGGCCCTTCTCGTTTCCCCCGTAGCCGGTCGCACGTTCCCGGGCCGCCAGCAGGGCGGTCAGCGAAGCCCCGGACGCAGAGTCTTGGATCACGCCTCCTCCGGCACTGTCCGACTTGAACCTCCCCGGAAGGCCCATCATGTCCACGAGCCAGTCGAGCACGTGCGTCTCCAACTCGGTGCAGGCCGGGCTCGTGGCCCACAGCATCCCCTGGACGCCGAGACCGGCTGAAAGCAACTCCCCGAGGACGGCTGGGCCCGAGCTGTTTGCCGGGAAAAAGGCGAAGAAATTCGGCGACTGCCAGTGGGTGATTCCGGGAAGGATGCATCGCTCCACGTCGGCAAGAATCGCTTCGAAGCCCTCGCCTCGAGCCGGCGCTTCGGGTGGCAGGGAGGCGCGGATTTCCCCGGGTTCAGCATGCGACAGGACCGGCAGAGACTCGACGCGCTCGTAGTAGTCCGCGATCCAATCCACCACGGCCCGCCCGTGCCTGCGGAATTCCTCCGGGGTCATGTGAAAGCCGGGATTTTTGCTTTGGGGCATAGGTCTTGCTCTTCCTCGTGGAGATGCTATAGGTTAGATTCATCCTTTCAGCCGCTATGGAGACCATAGTCAGGACGCGATGCCGGGTCAAGTCAGTCAGCGAGAGCGAGGAGGAGCAGATGACACCAGCGGAGATGGTCGAGAAGTTCAAGGGGTATGTGTCCGAGAAGATGCCGGACGCAGAAGGGGTCGATATCGGGGTTGTGAACCCGATCTTCGGCGGTGCTTCGCGCCAGACCTACAGCCTCGAACTGAAGTACGTGCTGAAAGGGGAACCCGTGTCCGAGCGGGTGATCCTGCGCCGCGAGTTCGAGTCCGGCATCATCGAGACGAGCGTCAACACCGAGTTCGACGCGTATTGGGCCTTCTACGAGACCGATGTGCCGGTGCCCAGGGTCATGTGGATAGAGAAAGACCCGAAGTGGCTCGGGACGCCCTTCTACGTGATGGAGGAAATCATCGGGTGCGAGGACAAGCACATTTTGATGACCGTTCCTCCCTTTGATGAGGTCCGCGAGAAGGTGGGGGATGCCTTTTTCCGCATCATGGCGACCATTGCCACAACGGACCCTGCGAAGGTCGGGCTCGAGGGAAAGCTCGCGCCGGTCGCGCCGGAGGACTGCTGGAAGCGGGAACTCGACTACTGGGAGGCGGACGCGGACAAGAACGAGATCGAGCCCCACCCGGTCTTCCGTGCCGCCGTCCGGTGGCTTCGCCATAACCCCCCGCCGCCCGCGCAGAAGATCGTGATCGTGCACGGCGACATGCGGGCCGGCAATTTTCTGTTCAATCGGAAGGGGGAAATACGGGGTATCCTGGATTGGGAAATGATGCACCTGGGAGACCCCCTCGAGGACCTGGCCTGGTCGATGAACCGGCTGTGGAGCTCGACCGAACCGGAAAAGAACGGCTTCATGATCCCCCGTGAGCAGGGCGTCGAGATCTGGGAAGAGGTGACCGGATTCAAGGCGGATCGTGACGCCCTCTTCTGGTGGGAGTTGTTTTCGAGTGTGAAGTCGGTTGCGATCTGGGTTTCCATGAACAAGGTATATGCCGACGGAACGAATACCGACCCGATCGTGGGCTATGGTGGGATCTGGGCCAACGACTATCAAAGACGCATCATTCTGAGCCAGATGAGGGAGAAATCATGAGACCCAGTGGTGAGCACATACTGCAGGCAGTGGCGACGGCACTGATCACCGAATACGTGCCCGCCATGACGGCCGAAAAAGCGCAGGCGGAACTCGGCCTGTTCGCACTTCTGATCGGAGTCGTGTCTGAAGAAATGGAGCGCGGGACTGCACGGAGGGTCGAGGAAAACAAGGAGTTGCGAGGGCTCTTCGCAGAGTCCCTGTTTGTGGTCGAGGACCGGGATCTCAAGAGTCGGTTAGGCAAGGCGGCCGAGAGTGAGGAAACGGACTACCGGGTCTCGGCGCTGGACAAGGCGAATTGTGACCTCCTCGAGTTGCTGACCGAGTTGCACGCTCACGTGGAGGGCCTGGAAGGAGAGGGTGCCCGCAAAGTGGAAGAGACGATATGGAAGGCCCTGGAGAACTGGACGAAAAGGCGCGAATTCGCGACCACCGAGATGTTCACCCAGATGCTCCTGGGCTCCGCCGTTGAAAAGGCGCTCGAAAAGGAAGCCGCCCTCGCCGACAGCCCTTAGGCGTCATTCCCGCGCACGCGGGAATCCAGGGGTAGGGTGGCAGGGAAGAAGCGGACACAGACCACTTGGAGGGGACAGCATGACAACGAATCCAGACGCAGTCGTCGTGGGAACCGGCATCGGTGGGGCGGCCATGGCGGCCCTCCTGTCGAGCCGTGGCAAGAACGTCACGGTCCTGGAGCGGAACCCCTTTGTGGGTGGCAGGTGCTCCAGCTACGAGAAAGAGGGGTTCGTGGTCGATATCTTCGTCCACATGTTCGGACGTTGCGAAAAGGGGCCCTTCGGTGAGATCCTGCGTCGCGCGGGCAGGCCGGACGCAATCCGCTGGTGGCACCCCTCGGACGAGTCCCGGGTCTTGCTGATGATCGACGAAGAGCCCTTCCCCCACCCGGACCCGTCCTTCTCCTCTGCGGAAGAGAGGGCGACCGTGTTCAGAGCCTTCGGCCTGGGGGAAAAGGGCATCGAGGACGCGTTCCGGATCTACGAGACCATCGAAAACATGCCCTACGAGAAGACCTTTGAGCTGGACAACACGTCTTACAGCACATGGCTTAGATCTTTCACAGACAACAAGACCCTCCTTGGCCTCGAACACCAGCAGGTGCTGCTCTACTCCGTGATCACCCCCAAGGAGGCCTCTGCAGGCGAGATGGTCCGGATGATTGCCAACGCGCGCAATGACGCAAACATCGGCTACCCCTTCGGCGGGTGTACCGCCGTTCCGGAGGGATTCCTCTCGGTCGTCCGCGATGCCGGAGGAACGGTCCGGCTCGGGGCCGCCTTATCCAAGGTGATCGTGGAGAAGGGGAGGGCCGTCGGGGTCAGTCTGGAAGACGGGGAGGAAATCCGTGCTCCCCTGATCATCAGCAATGCCGGTATCCGGGAGACCATGCTGAAATACGTGGGCGAGGAAGGCCTCCCCCCGGATTATGTTGAATCGGTTCAATCGCTCACAACGGGGAAGCTCGTGGAAGGAACGCCCATGGGCATGATCTACCTGAAGCTCGCTCTTGACGCGCCCGTGATCGATGCGCCGCTGATTTTCCGGAACGTGAGGGAAGATACGATAGAAGGGCTGGCTGAACTCATGCAGGGGATCATGGAGGACAAGCCGCCCCGTGACCACAAGGGGATCAACATCTTTATTCCCGTGCCCTTCAACATGGGTCCCGCCCTGGCTCCGCCGGGGAAACAGCTCGTGAACTTCTACGGCCTTGCCCCGGTGGATTCGAAGAACTGGGATGCATGGGTGGACTTTCATCTGGGCTACCTCTACACCCTCTACCCGGAAATCGAGAAGCACCTCATGTGGCACGACTTCAGCACCCTGGCCCGCATCAACAAGTGCTCGGGCCGTTTTCATCCGGACATCATCGGCATCGCGCAGAGCGTCGGCCAGACCGGCATCGACCGTCCCAGCCCGGTCACCCCCATAGAGAACCTCTACCTCGTCGGGGCCGACGTGGGCCAGGACAACATCGGCACCGAACTTGCGGCAGAGAGCGCCCTCCGGCTGGAGGGAATCCTGGAACAGCAGGGAGCGATCTGAGGGAAGTCCGCTTTCCCCTCGACAGATTATCATGTTTAGCTTTACATAAAACCTGTAGCTTATTGATATTAAACAATAAAATATTTGATGTGACTGCAAGCGAGATCTATGAAGAGATGGAGAGAATGAACTCTCGCCCAAAGCCCTTCGAGTTCTACACGGCAAGGGAACTGTGGACGGACGAGCATACATCGGAGAAGATGCTCGGGTTCCACCTGAACGAAGACATTGACGTGTCATCGCGAAACGGGAGATTCATCAACCGTTCCGTTGACTGGGTCGCCTCCCACTTCAACGTCGGACCGGGGACGAAGATTGCGGACTTCGGGTGCGGCCCGGGATTGTACGCGACGAGGTTGGCTCAAAGGTATGCGGAGGTGACCGGGGTCGACTTTTCGAAAAGGTCGATCCAGTACGCACGGGAAGTCGCCAAGAGAGAGGGTTTGTCGATTCAGTACGTTGAGCAGGACTACCTGGAGTTTGAAACAGGGGATCGCTTTCAGCTCATCCTCATGATTATGTGCGACTTCTGCGCCTTGAGTCCTCACCAGAGAAGACACATGCTGAGCAAGTTCTGTGGAATGCTGGAGCCTGGCGGTTCTGTTCTCCTCGATGTGTATTCACTGACAGCCTTCAACGAACGAGAAGAGACATGGACATACGGAGCCGATCTTCTCAACGGCTTCTGGTCGCCCAACAAATACTGCGGGTTCCTCAATACCTTCAAGTACGAACGAGAAAAGGTGGTTCTCGACAAGTATACGATTGTCGAAGAGGCACGCACGCGAACGGTCTACAACTGGCTCCAGTATTTCAGCCCCGAGACCCTGGAGAGGGAGTTCGTGGAGAGCGGATTTTCAGTTGAGAATCTCTATTCCGATGTTGCAGGCTCGTCTTTTCTGCCGGAGAGCAAGGAATTCGCAGTGGTGGCAAGGAAGAAGGAATGAAGGTCTGGGCTCAAGGACTACTTCATTCCTGCCCCGGCCTTTTGCCAGAGCTTATCCGCCTGTTTAACCCAGTCTCCGAGTGCACCGGGATCTTCGGGATAGCTTTCGTAATGGTTTCGAATCTTGCCTGAGACGAGTACCGATCTTAACAAAGCATTGAAGCTTGCCAGCGAGTAATTTCCTGTCAGCACGCCCGTAATAACCGCAGAAAGGATCTGGAGTATCTTCCAGATCGTCATGTGGACTTCGAAACCCCTGTTCATATCGGTGAGATCTTCCTCCGAGAAGATTACATCCTTCTTGAATAGATAGTTGCTTTCTTCTCTGGTGGCGTTTGCGGCAGACGGTACGGTTGCCAGAATCCCTGCAAACTTGGCGCCCTGGTCCTTGAAATAGCGTACGTTGATCTTCCAGAGCGATTGGGTGCTCACGTATTCCCCTCTTCTTAGCGCCTCATCGACCACGTCGACTGCAATCTTGCAGAGGGCCCAGGCCGCGGTTATCCCCTCTCCGGAAAAGGGCTTGGTCAGGCAAGCGCTGTCCCCTATACAGATGAATCCGTCACCCACGAAGGAATAAGGGGGCCTTCGATAGGGGGTGACCCCTCTCTCTATCTTGTCGATTTCATAAGGCGGCAATCGGACCGTGTGGAGAAACTCGGCCAGAGCTGCCTCCGCACGATCATAAGAGCCTGTCGCTCCCACACCAATGAGTCCGCCTTTTTCATGATATGACGGAGCCACCCATGTCTTGTAATAGGTCCATCCATCGAGATGGGTCGTTCTTGGCTGGTTGGAGTCCTGCCAGGTGATATATCTGAGGACAACATAGAACTTCTCATCCGGCCCAACCTTGAAGTTCTCTACGCCGTAATGTTCAGGAAGCGAGGTGCGGACAACCGCACCAATGCCGGAAGCATCGACGACCAATCGAGCCTT